>Ga0153915_10004428_pt1 | contig 12937 bp, 12 predicted proteins | sample Opewatmetagenome_2_FD_107003 | JGI IMG/M metagenome (GOLD analysis project Ga0153915, IMG submission 107003) | Freshwater wetland microbial communities from Ohio, USA - Open water 3 Core 3 Depth 3 metaG | ecosystem: Environmental > Aquatic > Freshwater > Wetlands | place: USA: Ohio, Lake Erie... | reverse complement strand
GAGCTCCAGGGCGACGTACTTGTCGTTGTCCGAGGCCTCCGGGTCGTCGAGGATCTCCTGGAGCTGCTTCAGGTGGGACGGCCGGAGGAGGAACGAGACATCTTTGAAGGCCCGCTCCGCCAAGGTCGTCAGTCCGGCCGGGGCCACGACCAGGACCTCCTGGCCGGCGACCTCGGCCCTGGCGACATGATCCTTGGTCAAGAGGGTGTATTCGGTCTCGTCCTGTCCCTTTGGAAACATCTCTTGATAAACGAAATCTGCCATTTTGAACGCGCCTCCTTCCCCCTTAATCGCCGTCCACTGTGTCTTGTCTCCACGTCGCCGGGCGGCCGGCCTATCCTAGTTCGGGCGCTTCTTCAGCCCCCATTCGTAGCCCTTCTCGAAGGCCATGAGGTTCAGGGGCTCCGTGCCCTTCGGCACGGAGGTCTCGATGGCCTTGCGCATGGCGTTCTTGGTCACGAGGTCCGTCATGACCGTGAAAAACCCGGCCATGACCATGTTGAGGACGACCTTCCGGCCCAGCTCCTCGGCGATCCGCGTCGCCGGAATGCCGAAGATCTTGACCGTCGGGGGCAGGCCCTTGACCTCGACCAGCTCTTCCTCGACGAGGAGCGTGCCGTGAGGGTCGAGCTGGGGAGAGAATTTGACGAAAGCCTCCTGGCTCATGACGACCATGACCTGCGGCTTCTTGACGTAGGGGTAGAGGATCGCTTCGTCGGAGATGATGACCTGCGAGCTGCAGGCGCTGCCGCGCGCTTCCGGGCCGAAGGCCTGGGTCATCGTCGCGTGCTTCTGGTCGAAAATCGAGGCGGCCTTGCCGATGACGTAACCCGTCAGGATGACGCCCTGGCCGCCGAATCCGCCAATCTTGACTTCGGTTCTTTCCATGTTATCCCTCGTAGGGGTGGTATCGCTCGCCCAGGATTTCTTTGAAGTGGGCGTTCATCGCTTCGAGGTATGTGGGGCGCGTCTTGTCGACGAACTTGCCGACGACGATCTGGTCCCGCAGCCGGATGTCGATGTCCTTCGTCTGGGCCTCGTTGTTGATCTCGCTGTTGTCGCAGTACCAGCGCAGGCGGTCGAGGCCGTCGCCCATCTTCTGCGCCCGCTCGTAGATCGTCGGACAGGGGGCGACGATCTCGATGAAGGAAAAGCCCGGCTTGTTCAGGGCCTCGACCATGGATTGGGTCTGGTTATAGACGTGGAGCGATGTCCAGCGGGCGACGTACACCGCGCCCACGGACTCGGCCAGGAAGGGCAGGTTGAAGGGGGTCTCGAAATTGCCGAAAGGCGAGGTGGTCAGATAGGCCCCCCCCGGCGTGGTCGGCGCGACCTGGCCGCCGGTCATGGCGTAATTGAAATTGTTGATGCAGATGACCGTCATGTCGATATTCCGGCGGGCGGCGTTGATGAAGTGATTGCCGCCGATGGCGATGATGTCGCCGTCGCCGCTGAAGACGACGACCTTGAGCTTGGGATTGGCCAGCTTCAGGCCGGTCGCGAAGGGCAGGGCCCGGCCGTGGGTCGTGTGGAACGAATAGACCTTGACATAACCCGCGACGCGCCCCGAGCAGCCGATACCCGAGACGACCGCGACGTCGTCGAGCGGGATCTTGCACTTTTCGAGGGCCTTGGCGAAGCAGTTGACGCTCACGCCGATGCCGCAGCTCGGGCACCAGATGGACGGCATGCGGTCCATGCGCATGAAATTGTCCATGGGGTGCTCGGCGCAGCCAATGGCCGGCGCTTCGGCGGTCGCTTTTTCGAGTTCTTTCAGGACCGACATTTCTGAGCCTCCACGATCTTCTGGGTGATGTCTTCGATGTTGTGGACCGTGCCGCCGCCGTGTCCGGCCAGGAGGACCGGCGCCCGGCCGCGGGCCGCGCGCTCGACCTCGAGGACCATCTGGCCGTAGTTCATCTCGGCCACGACAAACGCCTTGCCCTGGCTGGCCAGTTCAAAGATCCGGTTCTCCGGGAAAGGCCAGCAGACGATAAGGCGGAGCATGCCGACCTTGAGCCCCTGGCGGCGGGCCTGGGCGATGGCTTCGGTCGCGACGCGCGAGGTGATCCCGTAGGACACGACGACGACATCGGCCTTCGCGACATCGATCTCCTCGTAGCGGATGATCTTGGGAGTATTCACCCGGATCTTGTCGACCAGGCGATGGACGAGCTGCTCTTGAATCTCGGGGCTCATGTCCGGATAGCCCCGGAAATCATGCGTCAGGCCGGTCACATGGATCCGGTACCCGTCGCCCGCCTTGAACATCTCGGGGACGAGGTCCGGGCCCGGCTTGAAGGGCAGGAACTGGCCCGGCGGGAGCTTCGTCATCCGCCGCGGATAGATTTCGATCTTGTCCGCCGCCGGGATGACGACGCGCTCCAGCATGTGGCCGACGCACTCGTCCATCATGAACATGACCGGGACGCGGTACTCCTCGGAGAGGTTGAAGGCGTCGATGGTCAGGTCGAAGCATTCCTGGGGGGAATTGGGGGACAGGGCGATGATCTCGTAGTCGCCGTGCGACCCCCAGCGGGCCTGCATCATGTCGGCCTGGCCGGGCAGGGTCGGCAGCCCGGTCGACGGGCCGCCGCGCTGGACGTCGACGAAGACGCAGGGGGTCTCCGTCATGGCCGCGAGGCCGATGTGCTCCATCATCAGGGAATAGCCCGGCCCGCTCGTGACGGTCATCGCCTTCTTGCCGCCCCAGACGGCGCCCTGGATGGCGATGGACGCCGCCAGCTCGTCCTCCATCTGGATGAACAGCGCGCCGGGGACGAGCGGCGCGCGGCGGGCAAAGCGCTCGACGACCTCCGTCGAGGGCGTGATCGGGTAGCCCGCGACGAAGCGGCAGCCCGCGGCCAGGGCGCCCTCGCAGCAGGCGTGGTCGCCGTCCAGATAGTGGGCGCCGGTCAGGACGCCTTTGGGGTCGGGTTTCACGGCTGATCCCCTTTCACGGACACGGCCCCCGCGCTCGCGGCGTCCGGCTTCGGGTTTTCGTAGGTGTAGATGGCGAACTCGGGGCAGATCATCCGGCAGAACCCGCAGTTGACGCACAGCTCGGGTTTCTCGATTTCCGGCGGATGATAGCCCTTGGCATTGTATTTCTTCGCCGGGACGAGGACCTTGTGGGGGCAGTACTCGATGCAGAAGCTGCAGCCCTTGCACCGTTCCTCGAGGATGACGATCTCTCCCCGCGGCACCTCGGGCTTGGGCCGGCCGAAGGGTCTTTCTCTCTGCCTTACGCTCATCGGATGACCTCGCTTATGGATTAGCGCAGCGTGCCGTGATACTTCGTCGTCAGCTGCTTCTCGCGGACCTCCGGATTGGAGTAGTCGGGCAGGATCATCGGCGCCACCCGGCCGTCGGTCGGGACCCTGGCGGCGGCGAGAGCCTGGTGATAGGCCTTGACGTGGTCGAGGTGGAGCCGGCCGTCCTTGAACTTCGTTTGGGCGTATTCCGCGGCCCGGCAGCCGGCGATCCGGCCGAACACGACGACGTCGAGGAGCGAGTTGCCCATGAGGCGGTTCTCGCCGTGCACGCCGCCGCCCACCTCGCCGGCCACGAACAGCCCGGGCACCCGGGACTCGGCATGGCTGTTCATCTCCAGCCCGCCGTTCTGGTAATGGAGCGTCGGGAAGATGAGCATCGGCTCCTTGGTGATGTCGATCCCGTAGCGGTGGAAGAGGATCCACTTCCCGGGGAACTCCTTGCGGACCGTGCCCTCGCCCTTGAGGGCGTCGATCATCGGCGAATCCAGCCAGACCCCGAACTTGCCGGTCGGGGTGGGGACGCCCTTGCCCCGCTCGTAGCACTCGCGGATGATCGCGGCCGCCTCGACGTCGCGGGGCTCGCGCTCATAGACGAACTGTTCGCCGTCGATGTTCACGACGTTCGCCCCGGCCCCGCGGACCTTCTCCGTGATCAGCAGGCCCTCGGCCTGCTCGGGGAAGACGGCCCCCGTCGGATGGTATTGCACGGCATGCAGGAACTTGAGGGGCACGCCGGCCCGGTAGCCGAGGATGAGGCCGTCGCCCGTGGCCCCGTAGTGGTTGGTCGTCATGTAGCCCTGGATGTGGAGCCGGCCCGAGCCGCCGGTCGCCAGGATGGTCGCCTTGGCCTTGACGATGACGTACTCCTCCGTCTCGAGGTTGTACAGCACGGCCCCGGCGCAGGCGCCCTTGTCGTTGAGGATGAGCTCGACGGCCGGGGAGAACTCCAGGACCTTGATGTCGTTCGGCCGGTTCTTGGCCTCGTCCCGCAACGTCCGCATGATCTCCGCGCCGGTGATGTCGCCGGCGTAGTGCATCCGCTTGCGGGACGTGCCGCCGCCGTGCATCGCCTGGAGGCGGCCGTCGGGGAACTTCGAGAACATGGCCCCCTGTTTCTCCAGCCAGGCCATGACCTTGGGCGCTTCGAGCACCAGGGTCTCGACGAGCTCCGGGTCGTTCTTGAAGTGCCCGCCGCCCAGGCAGTCCAGATAGTGATAATAGGGCGAATCCTTTTCGCCCTTCGTGGCGGCCTGGATGCCGCCCTCGGCCATCATCGTGTTGGCGTCGCCGAGACGCAGCTTGGTGGCGATCGTGACCTTGGCCCCGTTCTCCTGGGCCAGGATGGCCGCCGAAGTCCCCGCCCCGCCGCCCCCGATGATGAGGACGTCGGTTTCATAATCGACGCGGCCGAGGTCGACGGTGTCGGGGTCGAGGCGGCTCTTGGCGTGCAGGAGGTCCACCATCTCCTTGGCGATCCGGTAGCCCTTGCTGGGCCCGACGAGGATCTCCGTCCGCCCCTCTTCCTTGAAGTCGGGGTGGTAGCGGAGGATATCGCTCCGCTCCTGGAGCGTCATGGCCGTGAATTCCTCGCCCCGCCGCTTCCGCTCGACGCGCTGCGGCCGGGTCTTCTCGACCTTCTTGATGAGTTCTTTGAGCTCAGGTGTGTACGGCATGGTTCGTTCTCCCTTATGTTCGCCCCGGACCCTAATCCCCCAGGATCCAGGTCTTATCCTTCGGGACCCAGTCTTCGCCGGCGATGTCCGGCTCCGTCTCGAGGCCCTTGTAGAGTTTCTTGAGGTCGTCGACGCCCAGGGACTTCAGCTCCTTGAAGGCCTTGCCGAATTTCTGGCCCTCGATCTTCTCGACGATGCGATGGACATGGGTCGCCGGGGGCACGATGTGGCGGGCGTAGAGCCGGCGCGCGAGGATGGCGACGTTGTACTGAACCTCCTCGGCGGGGCAGCGGGCGGCGCACAGGCCGCACATGACGCAGTCGAAGGACCCCTCGGCCGCCGCGGCGACGTCCCCTTGGATGGCCTTGGAGATGTAGCTGAGGACGTCGATGTCCATCGGGCAGCTCCGCGTGCAGGTCCCGCAGCCGACGCACTTGAAGATCTCGGGATAGAGGGCCGCCAGGGTCCCTCCCACGGGCTCGAGCTTCTGGAGGTCGTAGACGGCCTTGTTGGCCGGGAAGAAGGGGATCTGGGCGATGTACATGTTCGGCTGGACGACCGTCTGGCAGGCCAGGCCCACTTCGATCCGGTAGGAGTTCGGAAAGCGGTAGACCGTCCCGCAGGCGCCGCAGATGCCGCCCCGGCAGCCGCACCCCCGGAGGAGCTGGTAGCCGGCGTGCTCGAACGCTTTCTGGATCGTCAGCGAGTCCGGGACCTCGTAGCGCTTCCCCATGAGGTAGATGGGGACCAGCTTCGCGCTGGGCTTATCCGCTTTGTCCTTCTTTGCCGCGACCTTCTTGGTTTTCGGTTGGGGTTTACTCATGTTGTTCTTCCCTCGCATGCAAGACTTGGTCGTTCAGATTCAGCGGCCCGAGGCTCCGAATCTGAGCGGTGAACTCGTCCATGGTTTCCGCGAACTTGCGGCCCTCCGCGGCGGAGATCCATTCCAGGCGGAGGCGGCGCGGGTCGATGCCGAGGTCCTGGAGGACCTTCTTGAACAGGGTCACCCGGCGCAGGGTCTTGTAATTCCCCTCGACATAATGGCAGTCGCCGGGGTGGCAGCCGCCGATGAAGACGCCGTCGGCGCCGGCGCGGAAGGCGTAGAGGATATGCTGGGGGTCGATCCGGCTCGAGCACATGACCCGCAGGTTGACGCCGTTCGGGGCGTAGGTCATGCGGGACGTGCCGGCCAGGTCCGCGGCGGCGCTCGTGCACCATTTACAGAGGAAGCACATGATCTGAGGTTCGAACATCATCATTCTCCGAGGATCGCCTGGACCATGGCGAAGATCTGGTCGTCGGTCTGGTTCCGCTGCTGGGCCGCCCCGGACGGGCAGGCGGCGGCGCAGGCGCCGCAGCCCTCGCAGAGAACCTCGTTGACCACGACGACCCCGCGCTCCCGGTCGAGGGTCCGGGCGTCATAGGGGCACATCGTCAGGCAGATGGCGCAGCCGGAGCAGAGGTCGGTGTTGACCGGGACGGTGGTCGGCTCGTGGATGAGCTCGGTCTGGGCGAAGAGGTCGCCGACCTTGGCCGCCGCGGCCGACGCCTGGGCGACGGCCTCGGGGATGTCCTTGGGGCCGTGAGCGCAGCCGGCCAGATAGAAGCCCGCGTTCAGGCTTTCGACCGGCCGGAGCTTGGGATGGGCCTCGGCCAGGAAGCCGTTGGTATCGGTCGAAATCTTGAGCTTTTTCACCAGCTCTTCGACGCCGTCCGCCTTGACCATGGCCATGGCCAGGACGACCATGTCGGCTTCGACCTCGACCTTCTTGCCCGTCAGGGTATCCACGCCCCAAACGATGAGCTTGTCACCCTCCTTGAAGATCTTCGAGACCTTGCCCCGGATGTAGAGGGCTTTGTCCTCCTCGATCGTCCGCTGGTAGAACTCGTCGAAGCCCTTGCCCCCCGCGCGGACGTCGATGTAGAACACGGTCGCCTGACCGTCCGGAACGCGGTGCTTGTAGAGCATGGCATGCTTGGCCGTATACATGCAGCAGATCTTCGAGCAGTACGGGTTATGTTTTTCCGTATCGCGCGAGCCGCTGCACTGGACGAAGACGACGTGTTTGGGCACCTTGCCGTCCGAGGGCCGGCGGACCTCGCCGCCGGTCGGGCCCGAGGCCGAGAGGATGCGCTCGAATTCGAGGCCGTTGACGACGTCGTCGTATTTCTCGCCGCCGTATTCCCCGATGGCCTGGAGGCTGTAGAGGTCGTAGCCCGTGGCGACGACGATGGCCCCGACCTCCTCTTCAAAGATCTTTTCCTTCATGTCGTAGTTGATGGCCTTCGGGTCGCAGACGTCCTTGCACTTCCCGCAGCGGACCGGGAGCAGGCCGAGGCAGTTCGAAGCGTCCAGCGTGTAGGTCCCCGGTACGGCCTGCGGGAAGGGCATATAAATGGCTTTCCGGAACGAGAGCCCCATGTTGAACTCGTCGGGCACGACCTGGGGGCAGACTTTCTCACATTCGCCGCAGAGGTTGCAGAGGCTCTCGTCGACGTAGCGCGGTTTCTTCTTGATCCGGACCTTGAAGTTGCCGACGAAGCCGGAGACCGAATCGACCTCGTGGTAGGTCAGGAGCTTGATGTTGGGATGACGCGAGACCTCGACCATCTTCGGCGTCAGGATGCACTGCGAGCAGTCCAGGGTGGGGAAGGTCTCGGAGAGCTGGATCATCTTGCCGCCGATCGAGGGATTCTTCTCGACCAGGATGACCTGGTAGCCGTGGTCGGCGATGTCGAGGGCGGCCTGCAGGCCGCTGATGCCGCCGCCGATGATGAGGGCCCGCTTGTGAATGTCAACCTTGATGGGCTCCAGGCTTTCGTTCTGGAGCGATTTTTCGACCTGGGACTTGATGATCTTGAGGGCCTTCTTGGTGGCTTTGTCCTTGTCCTTGTGGACCCAGGAGTCCTGTTCGCGGATGTTGGCGATTTCGATCTGATAGGGATTCAGGCCGGCCATCTTGGCCGCCTCACGGAAGGTCTTCTCGTGGAGGGTCGGCGAGCAGGCGGCGACGATGATGGCGTCGAGCTTCTTCTCCTTGATCGTGTCGATGATCATCTGCTGGCCGGGGTCGGAGCAGACGTAGACGTAATGGGTCGAGAAGGCGACGCCCGGATAATCCTTCATCCGTTCGGCGACCTTCTCGACGTCCACGACCCCGGCGATGTTCACGCCGCAATGGCAGACGAACAGGCCGATGCGCTTGTCTTTCTTTTTCGGACTCATTGGCTCACCTCGGCGGCGCGGTCGTCTTTGAACAGGTGGTCGACGGGGACCGTATGCTGGTCCAGGCCCAGGACCCGGCGGTCGACGCCCAGGGACCAGGCCAGGAGCTGGGTAAAGAACACGACCGGGAGCCCCTCGAAGTCGAGGTAGGCCTCCTTGATCTGCTCCTGGCGGCGGTCCAGGTTGTAGAAGCACAGCGGGCAGCTGACGGCCAGGGCCTGCGCGCCCTGCATCCGGGCCGAGCGGAGGACCCGGTAGGACGCTTCGCTGGCCGCGGACGGCAGGGAGACGGACAGGTACGAGCCGCAGCATTCCTGCTTGAAGGGATAGTCGACGGGCGTGCAGCCGATGGCCCCCAGAAACTCCTCGAAGATATGGGGGTCGTCGTGCGTGTCGAGCCCGATCTCCTTATGCGGCCGGAGCAACCGGCAGCCGTAGTAAGCGGCGACCCGGAGACCGCGGAGGTCGCGCTTCCGGCGGGCCTGGACCTGGGGATAGCCGATGAATTCCCGCAGGAGCTCGAGGAGGTGGACGACCCGGACCTCGCCGTTGTACTCCTCGAAGCCCGTCGTTTTTTCCTTGGTCAGGGGGTCGATCTTGATGTCGTCCTTCAGGTAGGCGTTGATGCGCTTGTGCTTGAGGGGGTCGTCCTGGATGGCCTTGTTGGCCCGCTTCAGGACCCCGTAGCAGAAGGAGCAGGTCGTGACCAGGATCTCGCCGCCCACGTCCCGGACATCGCGCAGGACGCGGATGGGCGCCGCCAGCCCGACGATCTTCTCCTCGGTGAGCGGGTATTCGGCCCCGCAGCAGGACCAGTTCTCCGGCTCGACGAGCTCGACGTCCAGGACCTTCAGGGCCTCGCGCGTCGAACGGTCGAGGTTGGTCGTCTTTTCTTTGAGGGTGCAGCCCGGATAGTAGAAGTATTTTCTCATCGGCGTCCCCTACTTGCTGAATTTCCGGAAGACGGCCACCATGACCTGCTGGGGCAGTTCCTTCGCCAGCTCCGGCGAGATCTCGTTGGGCCCGAAGGAGTCCCGGCCCTTGGGGTCGAGGACGTGCCGGACCGATTCCATGACATGGGCCATATCGATCCCCTTCGGGCAGCGCGACTGGCAGGTGAAACAGGAGGCGCACAAGAACAGCGTTTTGGAGCGGCGGACCTCGTCCTCGAGCCCCATCTGGACCAGGCGGATGACCTGGTTGGGCAGCAGGTCCATCTCCGAGGCGACGGGACAGCCCGCCGAGCACCGTCCGCACTGATAGCAGGCGTAGACGTTCTCGCCGCTGAGCTCTTCGATCCGCTCGATGAACCGTCGCGGCTCGGGACCCGCTTTGAGCTTGACTCTCATGACTGCTCTCCTCAGCTAGGGATTGTTCCTTTGTTCGGAGCCGAGGCCCGTTTCCCGGGCCGCAGCTTGGCGAGTGAATCCCGGGCGACGTCCCGGACCTTCGTCCTTTCGCCCCGCCGGGCGAGGAGCCTCTGCAGGGCGGGGACGGCTTTCGGGTCGCCGGTCACGCCGAGCAGCCGGGCGGCCCGGAAGCGCGTCGTCCAGACGGAGCTCCGGAGCGCGGCGGTCAAGGGCCCGGACGCCGCCGGCCCGAAATTGAGCAGGGCGTTCTCGGCGCTCTCGCGGACGCTCCAGTGGGGGTCCTCCATGGCCTTGAGCAACGGGAGGATGGACTTGGGGTCCTGGAAAATGCCCAGTACGCGGGCGGCGAGCGCGCGGACGTCGCGCGAGGGGTCGCCGAGCCCGCGCCGGGCCGCTTCGACGACGCCGGGCTGGCCCGTGCCGACCCTCCTCAGGAGCCGCATGGCTTCGGCCCGCAGACAATCGGCCGCATCCCGTTCGGCGACCCGGACGAGATGCTTGACGGCCTCCTCGCCGCCGAGCTTGCCGAGGGCCCGGACGGCCTCGACCCGGACCTTGTCCGAATCGTCCTGGAGCGACGGGATGATCTTGGGCACGAGGGAGGCGTCGCCGACCTCGGCCAGGACCCGCAGGGCGCACGACCGGCCCCAGGACGCGCAGCCGATCAGGACGAGGGCCTGCATCGCCGCGTCCTGGACGTCCGGCAGCCCCTTCTCGACGAGCTCCCGCAGGAGTTCGACGGCTCGATGGTCCTCCAGGCCGCCCAGGGCTTTGATGGCCCGGAGCTGCAACTCCGGGTGTTTCTTGTCGCAGGCGTCCCGCCGGAGCGAGCTAATATCCGACCGGTTGTAGGACAGGGCCGGGAGGACGAGCTTGACGACGGTCGGCCCGAAGCGGACGAGGGCCGCGACGGCCGCCTGGCGCACGACAAAGTAGCTGCTCCGGAGATAGCCGATGAGGGCGGGCACGGCCTTGGGGTCGCCGATCTTTCCCAGGCTGAGGAGGATCTCCTTGAGGACGAACTTGTCCCGCTCCCGGGCGAGGGAGTTGAGGAGCGACATCGTGGCCGGCTTGCCGATGCGGACGATGGCCGCGGACGCCCGGGCCTGGACCTTGCTCACGTTGTCCTGGATCTTCAGGACGAGGGGCTCGACGCTGACCCGGTCGCCGATGAGGCCGAGGGCCTCGGCCGCGGCCGCGCGCACCGTCCACTGGCTGTCCTGGAGGAGGTCCAGGAGATAGGGCGTCGAACCATGGAACTTGAGCCGGCCTAGGGCGCGGGCGGCGTTGGCCCGGATCGTCGGCGAGGAATTCGTCAGCGCCTCGTGGAGGAGCGGCAGGCTGTCGAGACCGAATTCCTGGAAGCCTTCGATGGCCAGGTCGACGATCTCCTCGTTCTCCAGGGAGAGCATGTGGACCAGGAGCCGGGCCAGGCGGATATCGCGGCGGCGGATGATCGCCGCGACCTTGGCCTTGATCTCCGTGACGGCTTGGTTGCGGACGATCCACTCGGGGTCCTCGGCGGCCTTGAGGAGATGGTCGATGACCCGGTAGTCGCCGAGCTTCCCGATGGCGGCGACGGCGGCCCAGCGAATATTGGAGTGCGGGGAGCGGAAGGTCTTGGGCTTGATGATCTCCTCGATGGCCTCCCCCCGGCCAAAGCGGCCGAGCGAGACGACGGCCGCGTGCTGGATCGCGGGGTTGGGGTCGTTGAGCTCCTCGACGAGAACGGGATAGACGTCGGGCCGTTTCTCGTAGCCCAGGTCCATGATGGCCGTCCGCACGGCGACCGTGTCCCCGCCCTCGCGGATGACCCGGAGCGCGGCGTCGAGCGAACGGGCCGGTTGTGAGCTCACGCTAAACCCTCTCGATATAACCCTTGCAGTCCCCTTCGATGTTGAAGGAGGTCACCTGGTAATCGCAGTCGAGCGAGGCCAGGGCCTTGACCGCCGCCCGGAAACAGCCGATCCGGGCGCAGGTCAGGTCGCGGATGGCAAAGCCCTCTTCGATGAGGGCCTGGCAGCTCTTGAGATAGACGCAGTCGTGGACGGTGATCTCGAGATGGAAGGGGTTGACCTCGACGAGCTCGAAGTTGCTGGCGTCGCGGAACAGGCCGCCCGCGAGCCCGATCTGGATGTAGTTCTCGACGGCGGCCCGGAGCGTCTCGGATTTCTTGATCTGCATCCCGTACTCGTCCCCGAGGAGGTGGAGATAGTAGGTGACGGAGTGCTCGTAGGCCCGCTCGCTGAAGACGCGGGGGCGGGTCCCGTGGAAATCCCGGGCCGTCTCCTCCAACGCGCTCAGCCAGGCCAGAGCGACGAGCCAGCCGGCTTCTTCGCGGTCCATCTTGTCCATGGTCTATTTCCTTGCGCTCTTCGTCGGGGTTTTCCTGGCCGCGGACGGCGGGGCGGCGGCGGTCAAAGCCAGCCGCTCCAGCTCTTTGAGGACGGCCGCGGCCGGGACCTCGCGGCCGAGGCTCTTGCTGAGGCTGGCGGCCAGCGCCGGGGCGCTCGACTTAGGGTGCTGGGCCCAGAGCAGCACGAGCTTGGCGGTCTCCTCGGGCCGGAAGGCCGCCGGCACTTCGACGGTCTCGACCCGGGGCCTCGGAGCCACCCTGTCCGCGGCCCCGAGAAGCCGGCGCGTGTCCCGGGCGATGGCCAGCTCTTCGTTGGTCGGGATGACGAGGACCTTCACCCGGCCGGCGCTGATGTCCGGCCCGTTCGCCTCGTTCTTCTTGTCATCGACGGCGATGCCCAGTTCGGACAGGCCCGCGACGGCCAGGCGGCGGACCTGGCGGGAGTTCTCGCCGATGCCGCCGGTGAAAACGATCGCGTCGACACCGCCCATGGCGGCCAGATAGGCCCCCAGGAAGCGCTTGATATAGTAACAATAGATCTCAATGGCCAGCTGATGGCGTTCGCTGCCCCGGGCGGCGTCCTGCTCGATCTCGCGCATGTCGTTGGAGGTCTCGGTCAGGCCCAGCATGCCGCTGTTCTTGTTCATGATGGAGTCGATGTCTTTGGGCCCGAGCTTCTCCCGCTCCATGATGTAGGGGACCAGGGCCGGGTCGATCGTGCCGCAGCGCGTGCCCATGACCAGCCCCTCGAGCGGCGTGAAGCCCATGGTCGTGTCGACCGACTTCCCCCGGTCGACGGCCGTGATGCTCGCGCCGTTGCCCAGATGGCAGGTGATGATCCGCAATTTTTGGAGAGGCTTCCCCAGCAGGTCTGCGGCCCGCTCGGCGACGTACTGGTGGGACGTCCCGTGGAAGCCGTAGCGGCGGATCCGCAGCTTCTGGTAGAGCGCGTAGGGGAGGCCGTAGATGAAAGCCCGGGCCGGGATCGTTTGGTGGAAGGCCGTGTCGAAGACGCCGATCTGGGGCACCCCGGGGAG
>Ga0153915_10004427_pt1 | contig 12940 bp, 10 predicted proteins | sample Opewatmetagenome_2_FD_107003 | JGI IMG/M metagenome (GOLD analysis project Ga0153915, IMG submission 107003) | Freshwater wetland microbial communities from Ohio, USA - Open water 3 Core 3 Depth 3 metaG | ecosystem: Environmental > Aquatic > Freshwater > Wetlands | place: USA: Ohio, Lake Erie... | reverse complement strand
CCGGCGCGTGCTCGACGTCTTCGCCTACAGCGGCGGCTTCGCGGTGGCGGCGGCGCGCGGCGGGGCCGCGAGCGTGCGGCTGGTGGACTCCTCCGCGGACGCGCTGCGCCTCGCCGAGCGTCACCTGGCGGAGAACGCGCCCGGGGTGCCGGCCTCGCTCCACGAGGCCGACGGCTTCCGCTTCCTGCGCGAGGAGCGCGGGAGCTACGACCTCGTGCTCCTCGATCCGCCGCCGCTGGCGCGGCGCAAGGCGGACGTACCGCGCGCCGCCCGGGCGCACAAGGACGCGCTCCTCCAGGCGCTGCGCCGCGCCGCGCCGGACGCGCTCGTCTTCTGCTTCAGCTGCTCGCACCACGTGGACGCCACCTTGCTGCGTCAGATCGCCTTCGGTGCCTCGCTCGACGCCGGCCGCCCGCTCCAGGTGCTGGGCGAGCTCGGCGCGCCGAGCGATCATCCGGTCTCGCTCGATCATCCCGAGGGCGTCTATCTGAAGGGGCTGTGGCTTCGCGCATGAGGCCGGAGCGCGAGGTCGAGGAGGCGCTTGCCCGCGCGAGCGCCTACGTCCGGGCGCACGGCACGCGCCTCGACGCGCTCCGTCTCGAGTGCCTGCTCGGCCCGCACGGCCGGGCGGAGTGGCTGGCCGCGCTCGCGGCGCTCCAGCACGCGGACGGGGGATTCGACGCCGCGCTGCAGGGTGGGTCCGGAGGGCCCTCCGGCGTCGAGGCGACGGCACGGGTGCTCGGCTGGCTGGCCGGGCTCCGGCTGCTGCGCGAGCCCGTGGCGCTCGCGACGGTCGCCTTTCTCGCGGCGGCGCAGCGCGAGGACGGTGGCTGGGCCACGGAGGCGGCGGGAGAGCTCCCGCCGCAGGACGCGGTGGCGGGGAGCGCGCTCGTGGCGGGGCTCCTGGCACGCGCTTCCTCGGCGCCGCCCCGTGCGCTCGCCGCGGCGAGCCGCTTCCTGGCCGGCGCCTGGTCCCCGGAGCGGGTGCGCTCCGGCGATCTGGCCGCCATCACGGGCTTCGCCTGCTACTACGCCTTCGCGCCGGACGAGCGCTCGGACGAGGCGCTGCAGTGGTGCGGGCGCGAGCTCGAGCGGGGGCTGCGCACGGGCACGATCGACGCACTCCAGGTGGCGCGCGTGCTGGCGCTCTGCGACGCGATGGCTCTTCCCGGCGCGCGCATCCCGCCCGCGGAGCTTCGCGCGTCGCTCCTGGCGTCGCAGGCGGCGGATGGCGGCTTCCGCCCGCGAGCGCCGATCCCGGCGCGGGTCGCAGCCACCCTGGACGCCGTGGCGGCGCTGCGGCGCCTGGCCGCGGCCTGAGGGCGGCGCGCCGGGCGCTACGGCCTTGCGAGGCCCCGGGCAGCGGGGCAGGCTTCGCGCGCCGCGCGCTGCTGCGGAGGATTCGATGCCGCGCCCGCTCAACCTCGCCGTGATCCACGAGGCGATTGCCGCCGCGATCCCCGACCGCGAGTGCCTGATCTTCCGCGAGCGACGCCTGAGCTTCGCCGAGTTCACCGAGCGCACGCGACGGCTGGCGGACGTGCTGCGCCGTCACGGCCTCGGTGCGCGGCGCGAGCGACGCGAGCTCGCCAACTGGGACTCGGGGCAGGACCACGTCGCCCTCTACATGACGAACTGCAACGAGTACCTGGAGGGCATGTACGGGGCGTGGAAGTCGCGGGCGGCCCCCTTCAACGTGAACTACCGCTACGTGGAGGAGGAGCTGCTCTACCTGTTCGAGAACGCCGACGCCCGGGCGGTGATCTTCCACGCGAGCTTCGCCCCGATCCTGGCCGGTGTTCGCTCGCGACTGCCCGAGGTGCGCCTGTGGCTGCAGGTGGACGATGGCAGCGGAGAGCCGCTCCTGCCCGGGGCCCTCGACTACGAGCGCGCGCTGGCCGAGGCCGAGCCGGTCGCGCCGGGCGAGGATCTCTCGGCCGACGACCTCTACATCCTCTACACCGGTGGCACCACCGGCCTGCCGAAGGGCGTGCTCTGGCGGCAGGAGGACATCTACGCCGCGGCGCTCGGCGGTCTCCAGCCGAGGTCGTCGGTGGAGGAGATCGTCGAGCGCGCCAAGGGTCCGGGTCTGCGCGCGCTCCCTGCCGCACCCTTCATGCACGGCGCTGCGCACTGGGCCGCGCTCAGCTTCTGGCACGCCGGCGGCACGGTCGTGGTGCAGTCGAACCCGCGCAAGCTCGACCCCGACGACATCTGGTCGACCGTCGAGCGCGAGCGCGTGAACGCCCTCACGATCGTGGGGGATGCGTTCGGTCGCCCGCTCCTCGATCAGCTCGGGCAGAAGCACTACGACCTCTCCGCGCTCCAGCTGCTGACCTCGGGGGGCGCGATCCTGACGGCGGCGTTGAAGCAGCGCTTCGTCGAGAGGATCCCCCAGCTGCGCGTGATCGACGCCCTCGGCTCCTCGGAGAGCGGCGCGCAGGCCTCGCAGGTGAGCGCTGCCGGCGGGCGCAGCACGACGGGCGACTTCTCCGTCGTCTCGGGGAACCTGGTGCTGCGAGAGGATCTCTCGGGCGTGCTGCCCGCCGGCACGGGCGAGCGAGGCTGTCTCGCCCGCGAGGGCCACATCCCGCTCGGCTACTACAAGGACCCGGAGAAGACGGCCCGCACCTTCCCCGTGATCGACGGCCACCGCTACGCCGTGCCGGGAGACCGCGCCCTGGTGGAGGCGGACGGCAGGATCCGGCTCCTCGGGCGCGACTCCGTCACCATCAACACCGGCGGGGAGAAGGTCTTCGCCGAGGAGGTGGAGCACGCGCTGAAGCACCACCCGGCGGTGTACGACGCCGTGGTGGTGGGGACGCCGCATCCGCGCTGGGGCCAGCAGGTGACCGCCGTGGTCCGGCTGCGCGAGGGCGAGCGGGTGCCCGAAGACGAGCTCCGTCGCGCCTGCCACGAGCATCTGGCCGACTTCAAGCTGCCGCGGGCGTTCGTCTTCGTGGCGGAGATCGTGCGCTCGCCGAGCGGCAAGGCGGACTATCGCTGGGCCCGGAGCACGGCCTGCGAGGCGCTCGGGCTCAGCCCGCGCTGAGCCGCTCGCGGAACGCGCGGATGCGCCTGGCGTTGACGCCGAAGTCGCCCTGGCCGTCGCGCGACTTGGAGCGCACGTCGACCCGCGAGCCCGCACCGTCGGCCCGCACGCGCACCGCCACGTCGTCCACGAATCGGAAGAGCCGGGAGGTCGAGGTCGCCTCCAGCTCCCCCGCGTCGGGGTCGGAGCGGGTGATCCTCCAGCCGAGCGCCTCGGCCGCGCGGAGCGCGCGCGCGTAGGCCTCGGCGGGCGGGAGCGCGAGCGCGATCCGGGCGAGGTCGGGGTACGCGCTGCGCTCCAGCGCCGCGTTGCCGGCGGGGTACACGAAGCTACGTCCCCGGTTCTCCGGCAGCGTCGGTGCGGTGCGATAGGCCGGCGGATCGTCCGGGCTCGTCGTGATGTCGTTGATGAGCGGGAGGCCGCGGCCCGCGCCCGCGAGGCCGAGGAAGAGCAGGGTCACCGCGCCGCCACAGGCGAGGGCGCTCCAGGCCCGTCCGCGGTCGGCGCGGCGGGGGCCCTGGCGCGTCGCGAGGAGCGCGAGCGCAGCCAGCAGGAGCACCAGCGCGCCGAGCAGGAGCCCGACACCGAAGAGGAGAAAACCCTTGAAGGGCGGGACCAGCTCCAGGTGGGCGAGCAGCGGGCCGCCGGCCACCGCGAGCAGGGAGAGGGCTCCGAGCGAGAGCGCCGTGCGAGCCAGGCGAGAGCGCGTGTCGCCCATGCTGTACCTCCACCGGACGCGGGCACCATACCACGGCGCGTCGGGCGCGTATGGTACGATCGGCCGGCTCGCGGGCGCGCGAGGCGGGAGGCGGCCCATGCGAGGATGGATCGCGCGCAGGCCGGCGCCCTCCGCGAGTCGCGCGAAGCGCGTGGCAGCCGAGCGCCTCGCGCTGGGGGCGCTGCTCCTGGCGGCGGTCGCGTGCGGCGCCTCCGACGAGCCCCTCCGCCTCTCCCTGGTCGGCTTCGGCGCCGGCACCGCACGGGTGCAGATCGAGCTCCAGCCGGGCGTCGAGCCCGGCTCGCTCCAGCTCCGCCTGGACGCGGCTCCGGTGCGGCTCGCGCCGACTTCGGAGCCCGGCGTCGTCACGGCGGAGCTCGCCGTGGCGGCCGGCAGCCACCATCGGCTGCTCGCCTCGGCGCGCTTCCGACACGGCGAGATGTCGCTGGCCCACAGCGTGGCGCTCGCCTTCGACGTTCCGACTCCGGCTCCCCGGCTCCTGGCCAGCGACCCCGCGCCGGGCGCCTCCCAGGTTCCGCGCACCGCGTGGCTGCGGCTCGACTTCGTCGCGCCGCCGGCGCCTGCGGCGCTTCCGGGATTCGCGCTCGGCTGCTGGCGCGGCAACGGCTACGCGGCGGTGCCGACGCTCGCCTCGCCGCTGGCCCCGGCCAGCCTCGTGCTCGCGCCCTCCGCCGACCTGCCGCCGTCCGCGCGCTGCGAGCTCGAGTGGCAGGGCCCGGACGGTCCCGAGACCCTGGCCTTCGAGACCGCGGCGGCGGGGCCGCCGGCCGAGGTGCGCTACGACCGCAGCGATCCGCAGGCCGTGGCGCCGCTCCCCGACGACTTCTGGCTGGTGGACGACCTCTCGACACCGACTGGTGTGCGGCTCGCGGTCCCCGTGCCGGCCGGGCCGCCGGGCCGGGCCGCGCTCTTCGAGGCCCTGCTCGCCGGCACGCGGCGCCTCGACGGCTGGAGCCCGCTCGCGCCGCTGGTGATCGAGCTCTCCGATGCGCCCGACCCGACCAGCTTGCCCCGCACCCCGGCCGAGTCCCTGGACCCCCTGGCCACGCTGGGCCTCTTCGATCTCGCGCCGGGTCCCGGGCTCGGCAGCCGCGTGCCCTTCCGGCTGCAGGTGCGGAGCGACACCACGCCCGCGGGCCGGACCTCCCATGCCCTGCTGATCTTCCCCGCGATCCCCCTCGCGCCCGGCGGGCGCTACGGGCTGGTCGTGACCCGACGCGCGCTGGTGGCGCCCGAGCGGCCGCTCGATCCCTCGGCGTTCTTCGCGCGCGCCGTGGGCACGCCCTCCCCCGGCGAGCCTGCCGCGGTGTCTCGTGCGCGCGCGCTCGCGGACGAGGTGCTGGACGGGGTGGAGGCGCACGCCGTGTTGCCGATCCCGCGCCAGGACGTCGCCCTCGCGCTGCGGATCAGCGTGCGCACCACCGACGACCTTCCCGGCGACCTGCTCGCGATCCGCGCCGAGATCGCCGCGGCGCCACCGCCGGCGTTCCGAGTCGCCGACGTCACCGCGGAGCCGGACTCGAGCGCCGTGCTCGCGATCGTGCATGGCACCTGGGACGCGCCGGACTGGCGCGACGGCGCGAACTTCGCCCGCGACGCGCAGGGCTCGCCGCGCGTCACGCGTACCCGCCCGGTGGCGTTCACCCTGGCCGTACCGCGGATGCCTGCCGCCGTGCCCGTCCCGCTCGTGCTCTATCAGCACGGCAACCCGGGGAGCGCCGAGAGCGAGGTTCCGGGCGCCGCGCGCCGCTCGCTGGCCGCGGCGGGGTTCGCGGTGATCGGCTTCACCGACGTGCTGAACCGCGAGGTCTCCCCGACCGGCTCCGACGAGGAGCGCGTCGCGAGCCAGGTCGTCGCGGTCTTCGGCGCCCTCCTCGCGAACCACCGCCTCCCCGACGACTGGGCCGAGACGCACGCGGAGCAGCTCGCGTTCCTGCGCGGGCTCGCGAGCCTCGACGTCCTCCCGCTGGTCGCGGGCCCGAACGGTCTCGCGAGCGCGCCCGACGGGGTCCCGGACTTCGCGGAGCCGCTCGCCTATCTCGGCGTGAGCGAGGGCGCCAACGGGGCGCCGGCGCTCCTGCCCTACGCGCCGCGGATCGGGAGCGCGGTGCTGGTGGCGGGCGGCGCACGGCTGGCGGAGGTGCTGCTCCACCAGCAGCCCGACGTGCTGGTCCAGCAGCTCGCGAGCCTGCATCCGGGTCTCTCGCCGGCCGACGTGTGGGCCGGCGTCTCGGTGTTCCAGCAGCTCTTCGACGCCCAGGACGGCCAGAACCACGCGCGCTTCCTGTACCGCGATCCGCTGCCGGGCGGCGACGGAGGCCGGGCGAGCGTGCTCCTGATCGAGGGCCTCGACGACTCCCTGGTGCCGAACTCCGCCACCGAGTCGCTCGCCTGGGCGCTCGGACCGATCCCGCTGGCGGCGCCGGCAGCGCGGCCGGTGCCGTTCCTGGCCAGCGCCGCCACGCCGCTGCGCGGCAACGTCGATCCCTGGACCACGGCCGCGCTCTTCCAGTACGCGCCGACCGGAGTCCCCGGCATCCCGCCGACGCCGGGCTGCGCGGCGCTGCCGCCGGCGAGCGGCGGCGAGGGGCACTACTGCGCGCAGCGGGCCGCCGAGTCGCTGCGCCAGCAGGCCGCCTTCCTGCGCTCGGCGCTGGGAGGCGAGGCCCCCGTGGTCGTGGACCCCAACTCCGAGTGAGGAGCCCATCGTGACCGAACCCGTCCGCTCCGAACGTCGCGGCGCCGTGGCGCTGCTGACCCTGGCCCGACCCGAGGTGCTGAACGCGCTCGACCGCCCCACCCTGGAAGCGTTGCGCGAGCGGGTGGAGCAGGCGGGCCGCGATCCCGGCGTACGCGCTCTGGTGTTGACGGGCGAGGGCCGCGCCTTCGCGGCCGGCGCCGACATCGCGCAGATGCGCGGCATGAGCCCGGGCGAGGCCGAGGCCTACAGCCGGCTCGGGCACGCGGCGGCGGCCGCCCTGGAGACGCTCGCCGTGCCGACGCTCGCCGCGGTGAACGGCTACGCCCTGGGCGGCGGCTGCGAGATCGCCCTCGCCTGCGACTGGATCTACGCCTCCAGCCGCGCGCGCTTCGGGCAGCCGGAGGTGAACCTGGGCCTGATCCCCGGCTTCGGCGGGACGAGCCGGCTCCCGCGCCGGGTGGGGATCGCCTGGGCCAAGGAGCTCGTGCTCCAGGGCGAGCCGATCGACGCGGAGACGGCGCTCCGCATCGGGCTGGTGAATCGCGTCTTCGCGCCGGAGGAGCTGGTGGCGAAGGCCGTCGAGGCGGGAGAGGCCATCGCGCGCAAGGGGCCGGTTGCGGTGCGGCTGGCCAAGCGCGTGCTGCAGGAGGGCCAGGACGCCGACGTGCGGCTGGCCCACCTGCTGGAGCAGCAGGCCTTCGGCGGCGTCTTCGCCAGCGAGGACCGCGTGGAGGGCCTCTCCGCCTTCCTGGAGAAGCGCGACCCGGCGTTTCGCGGGCGCTAGATCCGGCCGGGTCAGTGGGGCGGGCTGCGGCGCGCGCAGCCCGCACAGAGCGGAGTGTCGGGAAGCGTGCGCAGCCGCTCGATCTCGATGCCGCCGCCGCAGCCCCGGCAGCTCCCGTAGCTCCCGCGGACCATGGCGTCGAGGGCGCGATCGATCGCGTCGAGCCGGCGCACCGAGAGCCGCTCCATCGCGGCGTCCAGGCGCAGCCCGTTCTCCGCGCTCGCCCGGTCCACCTCGTCGCTCACCTCCTCGCGCTTCTGGCTGTCGAGGCGCGCCATCTCGGTCTCGAGGCGCCGGTTCTCCGCCACCAGGCGCTCGCGCTCGGCCAGCAGCTCGCGCCGGAGCTCGGCGTAGGCCGCGGAGCGCGCATGGGCGACGCCGGAGAGCGGGCTCGGAGCGCCGTCCTCTTCGCGGAGCTGGGTGGCGCGGGTCACCAGCAAGGTGCGTTTCTGGGCGGGCGAGAGGATGTCGCACTCCACCAGCCCGAGGCAGGGCGCGAGGCCCTTGGCCGTGCAGAGCTCGTCGAGCGCCACCGCTCCGTGTCGGCGCGCGCCGTGCAGGTCGGAGGCGTCGGCCGTGACGACGCGGAGGTTCGGGCAGCGGTGGAAGTGGTGCCGCATCTCTCCTCTCCGCGGCGGAGGCCCTAGGCCGCGAACTCCCTCAGGTAGGGCAGGCGCCCCGCGGTGGCGTCGATCGCGGCGCCCGCCTCGAGCAGCACCGAGGTGGTGTCCCAGGTGCCCTCCAGGAGCTGCTGGCGGGTGCCCGGCGGGATCGTCACCGGCGCGCTGCCCGCGCGCGAGCGCAGGCTGCCCGCCCGCAGGTCGAGCACCAGCTCCTGGGCCGGGTCGAGCTCCACCGCATCCATCAGCGCCGCCAGGTCCGGCGGCGCCAGGGTGGCGCAGGGAAGACCGAGAACGGCGCAGTTGCCGGCGAAGATCTCGGCGAACGACGCCCCGACGAACGCGCGGAAGCCGCGGCGCAGCAGGGCCTGGGGCGCGTGCTCGCGCGAGGAGCCGCAGCCGAAGTTGCGCCCGACGATCAGGATCTCCGCGCCGCGGGCGCGCGGGTCGTCGAGCGGGTGGTTCCCCTTGGCCTGCGCGCGATCGTCCTCGAAGGCGTGCTCGCCGAGGCCGTCGAAGGTGACGACCTTCATGAAGCGCGCAGGAATGACGCGGTCGGTGTCGATGTCGTCGCCCCGCAGCACGCAGCCCCGGCCGACGACCCGCTCGAGCGGGGGGCGTGCCACTAGAGCACCTCCCGTACGTCGCGCACCCGGCCCGCCAGCGCAGCGGCGGCCACCATGGCCGGCGACATCAGCAGCGTGCGTCCGGAGGGCGAGCCCTGGCGGCCCTTGAAGTTGCGGTTGCTCGACGAGGCGCAGATCTGCCGGCCCACCAGCTTGTCGGGATTCATCGCGAGGCACATCGAGCAGCCGGGCTCGCGCCACTCGAAGCCGGCGGCGCGGAACACCTCGTCCAGGCCCTCCGCCTCGGCCTGGCGCGCCACCGCCTGGGAGCCCGGCACCACCAGCGCCTTCACTCCCGGTGCCACGCGCCCGCTCCTGGCCACGCGCGCGGCCTCGCGCAGGTCGGAGATGCGACCGTTGGTGCACGAGCCGATGAAGGCCACGTCGATCGGAGTGCCGGCGATCTTCTCGCCGGGACGCAGATCCATGTAGGCGAGCGCCTCCTCGAGGCCCGGTCGCTCGTCGGAGGGCACCGCGTCCAGGCGCGGGATCGCCTCGTCGACGCCCACGCTCTGGCCGGGATTGATGCCGAAGGTCACGGTGGGAGGGATCGTCCGGCCGTCGAGCTCGACGCGATCCGCGTAGGTCGCGCCGGCGTCGCTGGCGATGCCGCGCCACCACGCCTTGGCGCGCTCGAAGGCGTCGCGCTTCGGCGCGAACTCGCGCCCCGCGAGATAGGCGAAGGTGGTCTCGTCCGGATTCACGTAGCCGCAGCGCGCGCCACCCTCGATCGACATGTTGCAGACGGTCATCCGCTCTTCGAGCGTCATGGCTTCGAGCACGCTCCCGGCGTACTCGTAGGCGAAGCCGATCCCGCCCTTCACGCCGAGACGGCCGATGATGGCGAGCACCACGTCCTTGGCGTAGACGCCGGACGCGAGCTTCCCGGCCACCTCGATGCGCCGCACCTTCGGTCGCGCCATCGCGAGGCACTGGGTGGCCAGCACGTCGCGCACCTGGCTCGTGCCGATCCCGAACGCCACCGCGCCGAACGCGCCGTGGGTCGAGGTGTGGCTGTCGCCGCAGGCGATCGTCATCCCCGGCTGGGTGAGCCCGAGCTCGGGACCGATCACGTGCACGATGCCCTGGTGCCCGCTGGCGGGGTCGAAGAGCTGGATCCCCTGCTCGCGGCAGTTGCGCTCGAGCTCTCCCATCATCGCCTCGGCCAGCGCGTCCGAGAGCGGGCGGAGCTGCGAGTCCGTCGGGATGATGTGGTCCACGGTGGCGAAGGTGCGCTGCGGGAAGCGGACGCGCAGGCCCATCTCCCGCAGCATCGCGAAGGCCTGCGGGCTCGTGACCTCGTGGATCAGGTGCAGGCCGATCAGGAGCTGCGTCTGGCCGTTCGGCAGCTCGCGCACGGCGTGGAGGTTCCACACCTTGTCGAGCAGCGTGCGGGCGCTCGCGCGGGGGCCGCGTTCGGATCGCTGGGCGTCGCTCACGAGGGGGAGATAGCACGGGCGGCCCCCGTCCCGCATGGCGTATTCTCGGGGGATGGAGCTCCTCTACACCGCCCACGTTCCCGCCGGTCCGGGCCCCTTTCCCACCGTGCTCGCCCTCCACGGCTGGGGCGCGAGCGCGCACGACCTGCTCGGGCTCGCGCCGGTGCTGCACGGGGGAGAGGCGCTCGTGCTCTGTCCGCAGGGGCCGACGCTGGTGGACCTGGGACAGGGCTTCCAGGGCAACGGCTGGTTCCCGCTGACGGCGGGAGGGCCGCTCGATCCCTTCGAGTTCCGCAAGGGCGTGGCGGCCCTGCGCGGCTTCGTCGAGCAGGCGCTCGCCCTCTATCCGGTGGACCGTCGCAAGCTGGTGGCGCTCGGCTTCAGCCAGGGCGGCGTGATGGCCTACGACCTCGTGCTGCGCGAGCCCAAGCTCTTCGCGGGGCTCGCCGCGCTCTCGTCGTGGCTGCCGCCCGGGCTCGCGGCCTCGATCGCCCGGCAGCCGGAGCACGAGGGTCTTCCCGTGCTGGTGCAGCACGGGACCGAGGATCCCATGATCCCGGTGGCGAACGCGCGGGAGTCGCGCGAGGCGCTGCTCGGGCTCGGCGTGAACCTCACCTACCGCGAGTACGAGATGGGTCACGAGGTGCGGCCGGACACCTCGCTGCGCGACCTGGTGCAGTGGCTGGAGGAGCGGGTCTTCCAGCCGATCCAGCTCGTCTGACGCTCAGTTCTGTCGCAGGCTCTCGGAGAAGCGCGCAAAGCTCCGCGCCTCGCCCATCAGCACCAGGATGTCGCCCTTGGCGAGCGGCCGGTCCGGATCCACGCCCTGATCCGCGCCCTCGCGCCGCAGCGCGATGGCCGAGAGCCCGTAGCGGCTGCGCAGATCGAGGGTGCGCAGGGTGGCGCCGAGGATCGCATCGGGCACGGGGAAGGGGCGCACCTCGACGCCGCGCGAGAGGCGCAGGTCCGCCGCATCGGCCGGGCGACGGCGCCTCGCGGAGACCACGCCGAGCCACTCGCCTCGCAGCGCCTCGCGCGCGAGTACGTCCATCACGCCGCGGGAGGAGAGGGCGCCCACCAGACGTCCCTCGGCGTCCAGCACGCCGAGCACCTCGCGGCCTTCGCGGGTGAGGCGCGCCAGCGCCTCGGCCACCGTGGTCTCGGGCCGCACCGTGGGCGCGCGCTCCGAGACGTCCCCCGCCACCACGATCCCGCCGAGGGTCGATTCCTCGCCGAGGCTCGCCTTCACGTCGTGGAGCGAGACCTGGCCGAGCAGGCGGCCCTCGCCGTCGATCACGAAGACGGCGCCGAGGTCGCTGTCGAGGAAGCGCGCCAGCACCACGTCCAGCGGTGCGTCCACCCGCACCGCCGGGGGATTGCGCTGCATCACCTCGCCCACCGACACCCCACGCAGCACCACGTCCTCGCGGCGATCGAGGTCGATGCCGCGCTCGCGAAGCTTTCCGGTGTAGATCGAGTCCCGGTAGAGGGTGCGCGCGACCAGGGTCGCGAGCGCGCAGGCCACCATCACCGGCAGGATCACGGCGTAGTCCTGGGTGAGCTCGAAGGCGAGCAGGATCGCCGTCACCGGCGCGTGGGAGGTCCCGGCGAGCACCGCTGCCATGCCGACCAGCGCCCAGGCGCCGGCTCCCATGGTGGCGCCGGGCACCAGGTGCGGAACGAGGGCGCCGAAGACGCCGCCGGCCAGGCCGCCGATGTAGAGAGAGGGCTGGAAGACGCCGCCCGAGCCGCCGGAGGAGAGGGTGGTGCTGGTGGCGAGGGGCTTCATGAGGAGCAGGATGGCGAGGCTTCCCCAGGCCAGCGACTTGGAGAGCGTCTGGTCCATGGTCTCGTAGCCCACGCCATAGAGGTGGGCGCCGAGCCCGAAGGGCGTGGCCAGGATCATTCCGCCCACCAGCAGTCCGCCGAGCGCGGGCTTCAGCAGCCTCGGCAGCGGCAGGCGCGCGAAGAGGTGCTCGAGGCGCGCCAGCAGCACGACGAATCCCACCGCGACGAGCCCGCAGAACACGCCGAGCGGTGCGGCGAGCGTGGCCTCCCACCAGGCGCCGAGCTCGAAGGGCGGCACCCGGAAGGCCGGCGTCGCGCCGAACCAGAGCCGCGAGACCACGGTCGAGAAGACGGCGCAGAGGACCACCGGGCCGAAGGTGGTGGTGGCGAAGTTGCGCGCAATCACCTCGAGCGCGAAGAAGGCCCCGGCGATCGGCGCGTTGAAGGCGGCGGCGATCCCCCCGGCGGCGCCCGCCGCGGTGAGCGTGCGCAATCGATCGGCCGGGAGCCGCAGTAGCTGCCCCACCGCCGAGCCGACGCTCGCGCCGATCTGCACGATCGGGCCCTCGCGTCCGGCCGAGCCCCCGGTCCCGATGGTGAGCGCGGAGGCCACGGCCTTCGTCACCACCACGCGTCGCGCGACGCGGCCGCCGCGCAGCGCCACCGCCTCCATCACGTCGGGTACGCCGTGCCCCTCGCTCTCGCGACCGAAGAAGCGCTGCGCCAGGCCGACCAGCAGGCCGCCCGCGGCAGGCGCGAGCAGCACCCGCCACCAGGGGATCCACGGCACGAGATAGAGCGCGAGGTCGCGGCCGCCGATCGCCACCCACTGCACCAGCGCGATCAGCTCGGCGAAGGCGATGGCGGCGGCGCCGGTGAGCACGCCCACCAGGCAGGCGGCGGCGACGAAGGCCGGCTCCCCGAGCGCCGTGGGGAAGCGCCGCAGGCGGTCCGCCCGGCGTTCGAGCGTCGGTTCCTGCGGGGTGGGCACGCGCGCAAGTTATCACGCGGCCTCTGGCTTCCCACCGTCGGAGGCCTCTGTTAGCTTGACGCCGTCCTACCGCCGCCCGGCGGGCTCCGGGGTGTAGCTCAGCGGCCAGAGCCGGAACTTTGGGGGTTCCGCGTCGTGGGTTCGAATCCCACCACCCCGACCCCGCGGCCCCGCGCCCGCCTTGACCCCCGCCCGGGGGT
>Ga0153915_10004426_pt1 | contig 12942 bp, 9 predicted proteins | sample Opewatmetagenome_2_FD_107003 | JGI IMG/M metagenome (GOLD analysis project Ga0153915, IMG submission 107003) | Freshwater wetland microbial communities from Ohio, USA - Open water 3 Core 3 Depth 3 metaG | ecosystem: Environmental > Aquatic > Freshwater > Wetlands | place: USA: Ohio, Lake Erie... | reverse complement strand
GGCGAGCAAGAGCTCAAGCTTCACCCATATTGCCAAAGTCTTCTCAACATCCCGTGGTTTCAGAGCTCCTGTCACTATTGAGAGAAAGCGGACCGGTGAACTGAGAGTCTCTTTCCCCTCTGTTCCAGGAAAGATTCCCCTTGCCATTCTGATGAAGTCACTAGGTCTTGAGTCTGATAGGGAGATTGTGGATGTCATCTCTGATGATGATGAGATCCGAAACGAACTAATCGTCACTATTGAGCAGTCTGCACCAATCAACGCTACTGGGGATGAAGAGGAGGGGTCAACTCGTGTCAACGCTCTTGACTTCATCGGGAAACGTGTTGCAGTCGGTCAGACAAAGGAGTACAGACTTGCACGTGCTGAAAAGGTGCTTGACCGTTACCTGCTTCCTCACATCGGAACTGAAGATGATAGCCGACTTCAAAAGGCATACTATCTCGGTCAGATGGTTGAACGACTGCTTGAGCTAGTCTTGGGAAAACGAGAACAAGACGACAAAGACCATTATGCTAACAAGAGATTGAAGCTCTCTGGTGACCTGCTGATGTCACTGTTCAGGGTAGCGCTCTATTCTCTGACCCGTGATATCAAGTATCAACTTGAGCGCACAGCGGTCAGAGGTCGCAAACCAAACATTCGCACAGCAGTCAGAGCAGACGTGATTACTCAGAGACTGAAACACGCTCTTGCTACAGGTAACTGGGTTGGTGGCAAGGCAGGGGTATCCCAGCTTCTTGATCGTACTAACTACATCTCATCGCTCTCACATCTACGAAGGGTGGTTTCGCCTCTATCACGATCTCAGCCTCATTTCGAGGCTCGAGACCTGCATTCCACTCACTGGGGTAAAATATGTCCAAACGAAACACCCGAGGGTCCAAACTGTGGTCTTGTGAAGAACATCGCAATGATGGCATACATCTCAGTTGGAACTGAAGAAGACATAGTCGAGCGTGCAATGATTAATGCAGAAGTTGAACCCATCGAGAAGCTCCACGGCAAACGTGGCCGGAAGGGATCTGATGTCTTTCTCAATGGGCGGCTTGTTGGAATTCATCCCGCACCACAAGTGCTGGTCAAGACACTCCGGCAGAAACGTCGTGCTGGAGAGATTGATAACCAGACCAATGTTGCCTACTACGAGGACAGCCATGAGGTTCAGGTCAACGGTGACGCTGGGCGAGTGAGAAGACCCGTAATTGTTGTTGAGAATGGAAAGAGTCGTCTTACTGATGAGCACTTGCGTATGATTGTAGACGGAGAGTGGGGCTTTCTAGACTTAATACGGAATGGCATCGTAGAGTTCATCGATGCTGAAGAGGAAGAAAACACCCTCATTGCTATGTATCCTCCCGACATAGGTCCAAACACGACTCATCTTGAGATTGTGCCATCTACAATTCTTGGCATCTCTGCAGCGCTAATCCCATTCCCAGAGAGAAACCAGTCTCCACGTAATGTGTACATGGCTGGCATGGCAAAGCAGTCCGTCGGAGTACCGGCAGCGAATTTCAGATATCGAGCAGACACACGGTCTCATTTCTTCCACTATCCTCAGGTACCTCTGGTGAAGACCCGTGCCATGGACTCTATTGGCTACGAGGAGCGACCTGCAGGACAGAACTTTGTTGTAGCAATCCTGTCTTTCGAGGGATACAATATTGAAGATGCCCTCATTATGAACAAGGCCTCCATTGAGAGAGGTCTAGGAAGAAGCACCTTTGCTCGAGTCTATGAGAGCGAAGAACGCAAGTATCCCGGTGGTCAGGAAGACAGGTTCGAGATTCCAGATCGCAGCGTTAGAGGGTACAGGGCTTCAGAGTCGTACAGGAATCTTGGCGAAGATGGAGTCATTGAGACCGAAGTAGAAGTACAGGGAGGCGACGTACTCATTGGCAGGACCTCTCCTCCACGATTCCTTGAAGAGTACTCGGAATTCGAGATTTCATCCCCCAACCGCCGCGAAACCTCTGTGGCTGTGCGTCATGGAGAGGCGGGCGTTGTGGACAGCGTAATTCTTACGGAAACCATTGATGGCAACCGCCTAGTCAAAGTGAAAGTACGTGACCTGCGAATTCCAGAGCTCGGTGACAAGTATGCATCGCGTCATGGGCAGAAGGGAGTCATTGGCTATGTTGTGCCACAACAGGACTTACCGTTCACCGAGGATGGTGTAGTACCAGATTTGCTCATCAACCCTCATGCTATTCCAAGCCGAATGACCATTGGACAGATTCTGGAGATGGTTGCTGGTAAGGCTGCATGTATGGATGGCGAACAGCAGGATGCAACACCGTTCTGCGGTGTCACTGAGGAGCAGCTGTTCGATATACTCCGCAAGCATGGTCTCAAACACAATGGCCGCGAAACCATGTACTCTGGTATCACAGGAGAGAAACTCAAGGTCGACGTGTTCATGGGTGTCATCTTCTATCAGAAGTTGCATCACATGGTGGCCGACAAGATACACGCCAGAGCACGAGGACCTGTCCAGATTCTGACACGTCAGCCAACTGAAGGTCGCGCTCGCGAGGGTGGCCTCCGGTTCGGAGAGATGGAACGTGATGTGCTCATTGGACATGGTGCTGCTATCCTCCTCAAAGGTCGTCTTTTGGACGAGTCGGACAAGAGTAACATGCTCGTCTGTGAGGAGTGCGGGCTCATCGGTGTCTATGACCGTAACAAAGACCAATATTATTGTCCAATCTGTGGCTCAAACGCCAAGATCAGTAGTGTTGTGGTTTCATATGCCTTCAAACTACTGATACAAGAAATGATGTCACTGGGTCTTGCTACCCGGCTCAGACTCAAGGAGATGATCTAGATGATCACTGGCCTTACCACTAAGAAGATTGATTCAATCGAGTTCGGACTCTTATCGCCTGATGACATCCGTAAGATGTCTGTTGCACAGATAGTCGTAGCTGATACTTATGATGAGGACGGCTATCCTATCGATTCGGGTATCATGGACCCCAAGTTGGGTGTGATTGATCCTGGTCAGCGCTGCAAGACCTGCGGGAATAGGGTCGGTAATTGCCCTGGCCACTTTGGTCACATAGAACTTGCACGACCAATCATGCACGAGGGCTATTCAAAGGTCATCCATAAAGTCCTCCGTGCCATATGCAGAGAGTGCAACAGAATCCTCCTGACAGACGAGGAAACTGATCATTTTCAGAAGCTATTCAGGAGGTATCCAGAGATGGGCCAGAAGACTGCTAATCTCTCTAATGAGCTTCTCAAGAGAGCTGCAAAGGTCAAGACCTGTCCTCATTGCGAGCAGCCGCAACTCAAACTCAAGCTCGAGAAGCCCACCTCGATTTATGAAGTCGGTGAGGCTGGGTCTGTTAGACTCACACCTATTGATATCAGAGCACGACTCGAAAACGTTTCAGACGATGACTATCGCCTACTTGGTGTCAATCCCGAAGCCGCACGACTTGAGTGGTCAATTCTGACAGTACTTGCAGTTCCTCCAGTCACCGTCAGACCGTCTATAACTCTTGAGTCTGGAGTCAGGAGCGAGGATGACCTCAGTCACAAGCTTATTGACATTATCAGGATAAATCAGAGGCTCCGTGAAAATCTAGATGCGGGAGCTCCACAACTTATCGTCGAAGATCTTTGGGAACTTCTGCAGTACCACTGTACAACCTACTTTGATAACGGTGTGAGCGGTATACCGCCTGCTCGGCATAGATCAGGAAGGGCTTTGAGAACACTTGCCCAGAGGCTAAAGGGGAAGGAGGGTAGATTCCGTTCCAACCTCTCAGGGAAGCGTGTAGACTTCTCGGCACGTACTGTCATCTCTCCAGACCCCAACCTCAGCATGAACGAGGTGGGTGTTCCTGAACAGATTGCGAAGATTCTGACTATTCCTGAACGTGTGACCGAATGGAACATAGATGAGATGAAGGAGCTCGTCATTCGGGGCCCTGACAGACATCCTGGTTGTAACTACTTGATTCGAACAGATGGCAGAAGAGTGGACCTTCGGTTTGTTAAGGACCGATCTATTATTGCTGACACAATCGAACCCAGCTTCATAGTAGAGCGTCACCTGTCTGACGGCGATATTGTACTATTCAACAGGCAGCCATCTCTCCACAGAATGTCCATCATGGCACATGAGGTGCGGGTCATGCCGTACCGAACCTTCAGGTTGTCACTGTATGTATGCCCACCTTACAATGCTGACTTTGATGGTGACGAAATGAATCTGCATGTCCCCCAGTCTGAGGAGGCACGCGCAGAAGCAAGAGTACTCATGCGAGTACAGGAACAGATACTCTCACCAAGATATGGCGGACCAATCATTGGGGCACTTCAAGACTACATCTCAGCAGCATTTCTCCTAACTCGCAAGTCAAGTCTTTACACAAAAGACCAGGTGAACCAGTTGCTGGCAGCTGCGAATCGAGCACAGAGTCTTCCTGAGCCAGCCATCAAGGCTCCCATAGAGCTATGGACTGGCAAACAGATCTTCAGCATATTCATTCCTCAAGGAATCAATATCTCGTTCAAAGCGAACATATGTAGAAAGTGCACTGTCTGTAAGCATGAAGACTGTGAGTTTGACTCCTTTGATGTCATACGCGATGGCAATCTATTATTTGGTGTTATAGATGAGAAGGCATTCGGCGCAGGAGAGCCAGACTCGCTCTTTCACAGAATAATCAAGGAGAAGGGATCGACTGCAGCCAGGGTGTTCATGGACTCGGTGGGAAAACTCCTTGTCCGTCTCATCACTGACAGAGGATTCTCTATGGGCCTGAATGATGTTACGTTGCCCCGTGCTGCATCACAGAGAATTGAGAAAATCCTCTCCGAGGCTGACAATAAAGTGAATCAACTCATCGAGACCTACAAGAGAGGCGAGTTCGACCCGAATCCTGGTCAGACCCTCTTAGAAACCCTCGAACAGAGAATCAAGGCAACTCTAGCTGAGGCGCGAGACTCTGCTGGTGAGGTGGCTGGGGAGCATCTGGGTCTGGAGAACACAGCAGTCATCATGGCGCAGACCGGTGCAAGAGGGTCAAGGCTCAATCTATCACAGATGGCAGCTGTTGTAGGGCAGCAGGCTGTACGAGGTGAACGTATTAGTAGAGGGTATGTGGGTAGAACTCTGCCGCATTTTGAGAGAGGAGACCTTGGTGCACGAGCACACGGGTTTGTCAAGTCTAGCTACAAGAGCGGCTTGGATCCAATCGAATATTGGTTCCATGCAGCAGGAGGGCGCGAGGGGCTTGTTGACACAGCAGTACGAACCTCAACTTCAGGTTACATGCAAAGGCGTCTAATGACGGCGCTTCAAGATCTCAAGGTAGAAACGGATGGTACTGTGCGAACAGCACCTGGAAGGATCGTCCAATTTCGTTTTGGCGATGACGGAGTTGATCCAAGCAAGTCAGATCACGGGCGGTCAGTAAACATTGACATAGCAATCGAGAAAGTCCTTGGTAAAGGAAGGATGGAGTAGGGAGATCTAAAGATGTCAAAGACAACAAAGAGCACGAAGACCACAGCGAAAGCGAAGAAGAGCACAGGTACCAAGACTTCGAGCGTAAAGCCAAAGGCTACAAGGAAAGCCAAGGGCACTAAGGAGAAAGCAGACACCCCGAAGGCTACGCCCACAATCACTGCAGAAACAATCGATGTGGTTCCTTCAATTGACAAGAATATGGAGAAACGGTTCGCCAAGATGCGTGAAGAACGTCGACTCCCTCCGAAGGTAATGGATGAGCTCGTTACAAAGATAAGCAGACTCAATGTCACTAAGAAAGAGTTTGATGAGATTTGTGACAACGTTATCGAATCCTATGAACGGTCCCTCGTAGAGCCTGGCGAGGCTGTGGGCACTGTGGCAGCTCAGAGTATAGGTGAGCCTGGAACACAGATGACTCTGCGTACATTTCACTATGCGGGAGTTGCAGAACTGAGTGTCACTCAAGGTCTACCTCGTCTCATCGAGATTGTTGACGCTCGAAACAACCCAAGCACTCCTACCATGAAAATACACTTAGACAACAAAATCGCTAGTGATCGGAATGATGCCAAAAGAATCGCTCGAGACATCGAGATGGTTCTTGTTGAGAGCGTTGCAAGTAACATATCAATCGATCTCCTTAGGCAAGCAATAGACATTCGACTCGACCCTGAACTCATGGAGGACAAGGGTCTCTCAGTTGAGAGCGTAGCTGAAGCAATCCAAGAGAAACTCAAGGGCAAAGGAGAGGTAGAACCCGGTGACAATGTAATCTTTGTATACCCTGCAAACGATACGCTTGCAGAGCTTCAGAGATTGAGTGAGAAGATTCGTGATTTTCGTGTCAAGGGTATCAATGATGTCACACACGTTGTTATTCGCAAGGAACCGGATGGATATGTTCTCTACACAGAAGGATCAAACCTTCAAGATGCACTTGAGATTGATGGTGTCAATCCACACAAGATATACACCAATAATCTCAGAGAGATATACCAAGTACTAGGAATCGAGGCCACCAGAAACGCAATCATCAAGGAGGCGATGAATGTTCTCAGGGAGCAAGGAATGGATGTTGACATACGTCATATCGTTCTAGTCGCTGATATGATGACCACAGATGGTAGCATAAGTCAGATTGGTCGTCATGGTATATCGGGCTCAAAGAACAGCGCTCTTGCCAGAGCCGCCTTCGAGGTTACTATCAAACATCTCCTTGGCGCAGGCATTGCTGGAACAAAGGACCCACTGCGAGGTATCACTGAGAACGTAATCCTGGGGCAATTGATTCCACTCGGTACTGGATCTATAGACCTTCTCATGAACCCGCAAGCTCCAGCTTCTGGCAAGACGAAGAAGTGAGGAAACGCATCAGAGGGACCACTGCGGAAACATTAAAACAGGAAATCATTAGACGCAAACCACTCGGTCTGCCGACAATCAAATGAGGCGCATAAAATGAGCTTGAATCAACCAATAGCAAGTGCAGTAGCCACAGGGAAGTGCAAGATAGGTGTCAAATCATCAATCTCCTCAATCAAGAAGGGTGAGGCCAAGCTGGTAGTTGTTGCTGCCAACTGTCCTAAGGATGAATACGAGGATATTACAAGGTATGCTCAGTTAGCACAGGTCAAAGTGCAGGAATTCGAAGGGACGTCATGGGACCTTGGTGAGATTGTAGGCAAGCCATTCATGGTTTCTGCTATTGCGATTATCCAGCCCGGTGACTCCAAGATTCTCAAGATGGTCTGAGGCGATTTCTTGACCCGTGTAAAGCTCTCAATGGACGACATGGGCCTAATTGCTCGGTTCGAGCAGATTACAGGAGTTTCTGCAGTAGATGTCGTTAGAGATGACGATGGAGAACGAATTATCGTTGTTGTCCGAGCGAAACAACTTGGAAAGGCAATAGGAAAGGGTGGCATCAATGTCAGAGCGGCCTCTGACGCTTTTGGAAGAGCCATTGATGTTGTCGAAATGGCTGAAACCCCAGAGGAGTTTGTGAAGAGTGCTCTTGCCCCTGCCAGAGTTGAGTCTGTGAAAATCATTGAGCACAGGGATGGCACCAAGGTGGCCTCCGTTACCGTGAAGAGCGATGATCGTGGCATTGCCATCGGGCGCGATGGTCGAAATGTGGCCCGCGCACGCATCCTAGTCAGGCGCCATTTTGATTTGAACAACGTAGTGATAGCTTAGAGAGCAGTTCGACACTCATTCTAATCAGATGCATTTGATAAGGCTTTTAAGGAAACACAAACCCGAAGCCGTGACGACCAAGCGGAGTGCACCATGAATGGTGCTTCTACTACTAAGAGGTTAGACAATTTGACAGGTTCGAAGTCCCCAGTTGGCGAGTTTGCAGCGCGACCTCTTCTTAGAAAGAGGAAGAAGTTTCGCTGGAAGAAGTCAACCTACAAGAACAAAGCCTTGAAGCTCAAGACTAAGACTGACCCATTAGAGGGTGCGCCTCAAGCTCGAGGTATCGTTCTTGAGAAGGTCGGAATCGAGTCCAAACAGCCCAACTCAGCCATTCGTAAAGCTGTAAGAATACAGCTATCAAGAAACGGAAAACAGATCACAGCATTCATTCCTGGGGACGGTGGTCTGAAGTACATCGATGAGCACGATTCGGTTGAGGTGGAGGGAATTGGTGGTGCGATGGGTGGCGCCTTTGGTGACTTGCCCGGTGTCAGATGGAGAGTGAGTAAGGTGAACGGTGTCGCCCTAGAATCGTTGATCTATGGAAGGAAGGAGAAACCGATACGTTAGGTGGTTATCATGTCAGACGATTCATCACAACCAACTACTGCTGAGAGTCGCTCTCACACGCCTCCAAGCCTTCTTCTATTTGGCAAATGGGATGCTACAGCAGTCCAAGTGACTGATGTTGGCCTAGTAAGGTACATCTCTTTGAAACCCGGCCTCATTCCTCATACATCCGGCCGACATGCACACAAGAGTTTCCACAAGTCCAGTGTGCCCATTGTCGAGAGGTTTGCCAACAAGATGCTCAATGCTGGTAAGCGTCAAGAGAAGAAGACTCGAACCGGAAAGAATGCTGGTAAGAAATTGAAGGTGCTAAACAAACTCCGGAGAGTCTTCGAGATGATTGACTACAGGACCGGTCTTAACCCCATCCAAGTGCTTGTCACAGCGATTGAGAATGCTGCGCCGGCTGAGGAAACAACAAGAATCTCGTACGGAGGAATGGCATACCCACGTTCAGTGGATGTTGCTCCCCAACGAAGAGTCGATCTTGCCCTGAGATATCTCATGGTGGGTGCTGTGCGGTCTTCACATAAGAATGCCAAGTCTTTCGAAGAGTGCCTAGTGGACGAGTTGCTGCTGGCTTACAAGAACGATTCTGGTAGCTTTGCAGTTGCCAGGAAAGAAGAGCGTGAGCGTGTGGCTCGTTCAGCGAGATAATTCCTTTTGCTGGCATGTGCCGATATTCTCCTGTGTCTTCTTCATTTGCTTCTGCCCATCAGAGTGATTCAGAGTGTGTGATCTTCTCGAGGGGTATGCAGCAGTTGCTTCAATCTTGGACAAGGTTGGACAGGCGTTTATATACTGTGTCGAGGAGCACGACTCTGAGGTTGACCCGACACGAACGCTGACCTCACGGAGTTGTGCCCAGTGCCGTTCTCTGGGCGGACGGCACTCCGGTGTCCAAGATTGTCCAATTAACAATGAATGGTAGGATGAAGCAGTCTTCTCTTACTGTGGTTGATGTAATCATAGTGCAAGGTTTGCGCAAGAATCGTGCTTCCATCAAGCCATGGACTCCGTTGTAGCACGCATGAAGCATAGGGACACAGGAGATCTGTTTCCCGGGAGAAATATATTTAGAGGCGAAGATACGAGCACAGTTCTGATGCTCATGATAGAAAAAGCTCTCATCTGCTACGGGTCAAGATATGGAACGACAACAGAAGTAGTTCAAGAGATGGTCAAGACAGCTGAAGGACTGGGAACCAAGACTGAAGCTGTGTTTCTAAAGAAGGACAGACCACCAACCAACCTACACGAGTATGACCTAGTGATCATAGGAAGCGGGATTGCGGCTGGCCAGTGGACAAAGGAACCATTGGACTTTATCAAAAACAATCTTGACCTCCTATCCAAGACAAGAGTGGCACTCTTTGTGGTCTGTGGAGATGCGGGCAGCCCCGAGAAATGCGGGCAAGCTCAGGTGGCCTATCTAGATAAGATTGTTGAAAAACACCCGGGATTCTCCCCTATCTCAACCGCACTCATCGGCGGCGTGTTTGATTTTAAAAAATACAACTTTGGAGTTCGTGCGCTAGTGAAGAAGATTGTGAAGGCGCAGCTGCCCCCCGGTGAGGAAGTCCCTGAGAAGTTAGACTTCCGGGACTGGGATAAAATTCGCGATTGGATACGGCAGTTACTCCAATAGAGTGACGAAATGCGGTACTAATCTTACTCTCATATCAATTACCGTTTTCAATCACATCAAGAAGACGCCTTTTCCCTGTGGTCAAGGGAACCTGTCGAAAGCGTTAAAAGCATCCCGCGAAGGAGCATCAAAAGTCTGTCCGAATCAGTGGACAGGCGATAAACAACGTGGTGAATAAGATTGAGCAAAAAAGACAAAGCGCACCTCAATCTCGTCGTCATAGGGCACGTAGACCACGGTAAAAGCACTATGACGGGCAGACTGCTCTACGAGACTGGTGCGGTAGATGAGCGAACTTACCAGGCAAACAAGGCAGAGGCCGAGCGACTCGGTCGTCCATCCTGGGCTTGGGCTTTCGCACTTGATAGACTCAAGGAAGAGCGAGAACGAGGCCTTACAATTGACATTGCCTTCTTCAAGTTCCTTACTGACAAGTACTACTACACAATTATTGATGCTCCAGGTCACAAGGACTTTATCAAGAACATGATCACGGGTGCATCACAGGCAGATGTAGGAATGCTCGTTGTCTCCGCCAAGAAAGGCGAGTTTGAGGCAGGAGTTGGTCCTGGAGGACAAACAAAGGAACATGCATACCTTGCTATGACCCTCGGGGTTCCATCACTAATCGTATGTGTCAATAAGATGGATGATGTCAAGTACAGCGAAGAGCGGTATAAAGAGGTCAAGGATGAAGTAGGAGGATTCCTGAAGAGCATCGGCTACAAGATCGATCAGATTCCGTTCATTCCTACCTCAGCACTTGATGCAGCTAACCTCAAGGTACTAACACCAAAACTCACACCATGGTACAAAGGGCCATGTCTACTTGAGGCTCTTGACCAAGTGGTACTCCCACCGAAGCCTACTGAGAAGCCCCTACGCGTACCTATCAACGATGTGTACTCAATCAAGGGTGTTGGCACTGTACCAGTCGGTCGTGTTGAAACTGGAATCATGAAGCCAGGAATGAAGATTACCTTCATGCCAGCGGACAAGACCGGTGAGGTAAAAACTATTGAGATGCACCATGAGGAACTCTCTCAGGCTGTGCCTGGTGATAATATAGGGTTTAATGTCAGAGGCGTAGAGAGAAAGGACCTTGGTCGTGGAGATGTTGCAGGTCCTGCTGATAAGCCACCAACAGTCGCTATTGACTTCACGGGTCAGGTGATGGTCATTCAGCATCCAACCGCTATCACAGTTGGCTACACCCCTGTTGTCCATGCCCATACTGCTCAGGTGGCCTGTAGATTTGACGAGATTCTACAGAAGATTGACCAACGCTCCGGACAGGTCATCCAGGAGAAACCAGACTTTGTCAAGAAGGGTGAGTCCATGGTTGCAAAGTTGGTACCCTTGAAGCCGATGGTCATCGAGTCCTATAAGGAGTTCCCGCAGCTCGGTAGGTTTGCTGTCCGTGACATGGGTCTGACTGTAGCTGTTGGTATTGTCACCAAGGTCACTCCAAGGTAGATTGTATGTATCATTGAGAACCGGGCTTGCAAGGCCCGCGTTCTTTCTTTCTTTTGACTACCTTTTTCGAAAAGCAGATTACGTGCTTTACTCTATATTCTATGGGAATGGTATGTGTTGAATCGTGGTAGTTCAGTTAGACCCGGATTCTCTCTCTTATTACTACTTCTTTTTGCGTCATTCCTAACAATCTCTACAACTCCCACAATATCTCTAGAGAGCGCCCAACAAATAGAGGATGATACTGCTCAACTTGCATCATTCATTGATTGCACTCCAATTCTCAATAGCTCGACTATCGGATCATTGTGGGATATTTGTATTGACTCTCAGGGTTTCCTCTATGTGACAGGATCAACAAGTTACTCCTCATTTCCTGTCGTAGACGGTATTGACAACACTCTTGGCGGCACTCAGGACTGCTTCGTGATGAAGATGAATACAAGTGATGGGTCTATTCTGTATTCTTCATTCTTGGGAGGAAATAGTGCTGATTATGCTAGTTCAATCTGTGTTGATAGCTTGGGCTGTATCTATGTTCTGGGTTCTACTTACTCGGAGGATTTTCCATTAGTCAATCCATATAGTGATTACTTTAATCAATCATCGCAGTACTTTCTGACCAAGTTTGCTCCTGATGGGCAGACACTGGTCTATTCGACCTTCTTCGGGCCTGAATTCATAGACAAACCAAATGGTGCTGACTTTCAAGCACTCGCAGTTGACGAACAAGGCTATGCGTATCTGGCTGGTAGCACAAGAACCTCTGAGGTCCCGATTGTAAACGCATTCGATGATACATATAGTGGTGATACTGATTGTTATGTTCTGAAGATGAATCCGACTGGTACAGAGGTAGTCTATGCCTCGTTCTATGGTGCTCAATATACTGATTCGGGGTCAGATCTCTTCTACACAGATAGTGGTACTATCTATGTCGCTGGTGCTACGGATATTTGTCCTACCGACGAATACTACTATCCAGGTATTGACTATGGTGGGCATTGTTTTGTCCTAAAGATATCAGGTAATGGCACTCTCCTCGATTCTGGTGAGTTCAAAACTCGTGGTTTCTTCCCGAGTATGTCGATAGTTGTTGACTCTCAATACTATGTCTATCTTCTAGATAACTTCCATACTGCTAGCTCGTTTGCAGTATACAGACTTGATGACGACCTCGAAGACTTAGAATATACAAAGGAGATGGGCGGCTCTGAATTTGATAGCGCTGGAGCCTTCTCAATTGATTCTGATGATTACATCTATATTGCAGGCAGAACTGCTTCTGATGACTTCATCCAAAATCCAACCAACCCATACTCCGGAGTAGATGATTGTTTTATTGTTCGCATGAACACAGCTGGCGGTGTGGTCTTCTCTAATCTCTATGGAAGTGCGTACCATGAAACAACTATTGCCATTGCAGTAGGCGAAGGCGGACAGGTATATCTCGCAGGATATTCCGTAGAGGGATGCCCTTGTGATCCCGGTTACCATAGTAGCTTCATCATAAGTATCCAAACCTCCTCTGGCGATGCAATACCCCTTATACAAT
>Ga0153915_10004425_pt1 | contig 12945 bp, 11 predicted proteins | sample Opewatmetagenome_2_FD_107003 | JGI IMG/M metagenome (GOLD analysis project Ga0153915, IMG submission 107003) | Freshwater wetland microbial communities from Ohio, USA - Open water 3 Core 3 Depth 3 metaG | ecosystem: Environmental > Aquatic > Freshwater > Wetlands | place: USA: Ohio, Lake Erie... | reverse complement strand
GCCGCCCGGCGGGCCGGCGTTCCGCACGTCTGGTTCGTCCACGAGGTCCTGGCCGGCGACCGTCCGATGCTCCGCTCCCTTCTCGGCCCCCGGCACCTCGCGCGGATGATCTGCCGCCACTCGCGGCTCGTTGTCGTCAACTCCCTGGCCTCGGGCCGCGCCTTCGCGGGCTGCGCGGGGGTCGAGGTCGTGTACAACGGCCTTCCGGACGGCGCGGGCCGGGCAACGCCGCGCCCCGGTTTGAAGGGGGAGCTGGGGCTCGGGCCCGACGACCAGGCGGTCGGCGTCGTCGGGACGCTCTTTCCCGGCAAGGGGCAGCGGGAAGCCGTCCTCGCCACGGCGTCGCTCGCGGCGCGGTTCCCTCGACTGAAGCTTCTTCTCGTCGGCGCACCGGCCGATGAAAAGTACGTCCGGGCCATCGAGAAACTGGTCGCCCGGCACGGCCTGGCCGGACGCGTCATCCTGGCCGGCTATCGGCCCGACTTGGCCGAGATCCTGGCCCTGCTCGACCTCGTCGTCGTCCCCTCGACCGTCGATTCCTTCGGCCGGGTGGCCCTGGAGGCCATGGCCGCGGAGGTGCCGGTCCTGGCGGTCGCGCGAGGGGGACTGCCCGAGATCGTTCGGCCCGGCGAGACCGGCTTTCTTGTCGACGGGCCGGAGCCTGACCGTCTCGCCGCGGGGATGGCCGCCGTTCTGGACGACCCGGCGCGGGCCCGGCAGGTGGCGGCCCGCGCGGCCCAAGATGTCCGCCGGCGGTTCTCGCTCACGGCCGAAGTGCGCAAACTTGAACATCTCTTGGAGGGCTGCGTTGAACGCTGAGGCAGGGACGCCGCGGGTTTCCTTCATCATCCTCAACTTCAACGACCGGACCCATCTCGGTCCCTGTCTCGACGCCGTCGCTCGGCACGCCGAGGCGATCCCCCATGAGACGATCGTCGTGGACAACGCCTCGACCGACGACAGCGTCGCGGTCGTCACCGCGACCCGCACCGGCTTCACGCTGCTCCGCAACGCGTCGAACGTCGGCTTCGCGCGGGCGATGAACCGCGGCGCGGCCGCCAGCCGCGGGGAGGTCCTGGCCTTCCTCAACACGGATGTCTTCCTGCGGTCCGGAACCCTGGAGACGCTCCTCGCCGAATTCGAGAGGAATCCGTCGATCGGGGCCGTCGGCCCCGCCCTCCGCACGCCCGGCGGCGGATACCAGGTCTCGTTCGGCGGGCGGCGGACGTTCGGCCGCGAGCTCCTTCAGAAGCTCTTCCTGAACGCCCGGCAGGCCCGCGCGCTCCGGAGGCGCCGGCGGCGGCGCGAGGTCCGCTGGGTGAGCGGCGCCTTCCTTCTCGTCCGCCGCTCCGCTTTTGAAGCCGCGCACGGTTTCGATGAAGAGTTCTTCCTCTATTTTGAGGACATCGACCTCTGCTACCGGCTGCGGGAGGCGTATTGGGACGTCGTCTATCTCCCCACCGCCGAGGCGGAGCACGAAGGCGGGGCGACTACGGCCGCCCAGCCCTGGCGCAGCCGTTACGCCTACCGGAAGAGCCAGCTCTATTTTTACCGCAAACACAACTCTCCGTTATCGAGCGCCCTCCTGCGGCTGTTCCTCCGGCTCGATTTCCGGCTCCTCGCCTGGCGCGGCGCGCTGACGCCGGCGACGGACCCGCCGCGGGAGCGTTTCTTCGCCCTCCTCAAGGAGAGGACGCCGTGAGCCGGGCGAAAGTCCTGCTGGCCATCGACCGGGCCTTTCTCGGCGGCGGCCAGCGCACGGTCCTCGACCTGGCGCGCGGCCTGGACAAGGGTTCGTTCGAGGTGGGCGTGATCACGGAACCGGAGGGCCCGCTCGTCGAGGAGCTGCGCCGGGCCGGGATTCCGAATTTCGCGCTGGCGATGACGAAATCGCCATTCCGTCCGGCGGCCAAGGCCCTGGCCGCCCTCCTTGCGGCTGAACGGTTCGAACTCGTCCATACGCACGGCGGCGTCGCCGGCCTGCATGGACGGCGGGCGGCCGCGCGGGCCGGCATCCCGGCGGCTCACACGCTGCACGGCCTCCATTTTCTCCATTACCGGAACCCTCTCCTTAAAAAGGCGGCCATCCGCTTGGAGAGGCGGCTCGCGGCTCTTTCCGCGGCGGTGGTGGTCGTGTCGGAGGCCGACCGGCTGAAGGCCCTTGTCCTCGGGCTCGTTCCCGGAGAGAAGCTCATCCTCATCCGCAACGGCGTGGACCCCTCGTCGTCGTCCGCCGCCTTCGACCCTGCGGCCAAGCGCCAGGAATTGGGCTTCGGCCCGGGTCCCCTCATCGTGGCCCTTTCGCGGCTGCACCGCCAGAAGGGCCTTGTCCACCTCATCCGCGCCGCGGCCCTCGTCCTGACACTCCGGCCGGACGTCCAGTTCGCGGTCGTCGGAGGCGGGCCGCTCCAAAAGGAGCACGAAAAAGAGGCCCGGCGGTGGGGTCTGGGAACAGCCTTCCGCTTCCTCGGCGAACGGCCGGATGCCCGCGAGATCCTGGCCGCGGGGGATGTCTTCGTCCTGCCGTCCCTCTGGGAGGGATTGCCCTATGTCCTGGTCGAGGCGGCCGGCCTCGGGAAACCGATCGTCGCCACGGCGATCGACGGTGTCGCCGAGGTTATCCAGGACGGCCGGACAGGCATCCTCGTCCCTCCCGCGGACCCTGAGCGTCTGGCGGAAGCGCTGGTCAGGCTTCTCTTGGACAAGGGGCTCGCGGCCCGGCTCGGCGCCCAGGCCCGGGACGCCATCCCGCCCGGTTTCCGTCTGGAACGGATGATCCGGCAGCACGAAGCTCTCTACCACCGGCTCTTGAAGCCCAAAGAATGATTCCCCGCGGTTGGCCGGAGCCATCCCCCTTGCCGGGCGAAGTTGAGGCCCCGGGCCCTTTGATTTATAATCTCCCCCGATGAACACGGCCAAAACCGCCCTGGTCCATGACTGGCTGACCGGCCAGCGCGGGGGGGAAAAGGTGCTCGAGGTCCTGGCGGAGATCTTTCCCCAGGCGCCCATCTTCACCCTGTTCCATTTCCCCGGGAGCCAGCTCCCCGCCCTCGAGCGGCGGGTCGTCCGGACGAGCTTCCTCCAACGGATGCCGTTCGTGCGGCGCCGTTATCGCAACTACCTGCCCCTTTTCCCGCTGGCCGTGGAGCTCTTCGACCTCCAGGACTATGAGTTGGTCGTCTCCTCGTCCCACTGTGTCGCCAAAGGGGTCATTCCGGCGCCCGACGCCCTGCACATTTCCTATGTCCACTCGCCCGTCCGGTACGCCTGGAACCAGTATGACGCGTATTTCGGCCCCGGCCGCCTCGGCCCCGTTTCACGCTTCGTCATCCCGCCCATCATCCACGCCCTGCGCGTTTGGGATGTCGCCTCCGCGGCGCGGGTCGACCGCTTCGTCGCCAACTCGGCCGCCGTGGCCCGCCGCATCGCCAAGTATTACCGCCGCGACGCCGACGTCCTGCATCCGCCGGTGGACACGGATTTCTTCACCCCCGGCCCGGCCGACGCCCGGGGCGACTATTTCCTCGTCGTTTCCGCGCTCGTTCCCTACAAGCGGATCGACCTGGCCGTCGCGGCCGCGGACCGCTCCGGCTTCCGGCTCAAGGTCGTCGGGACCGGCCCCGACTTCAAGGCCCTGCGCCGCCGGGCCGGCCGCTCGGTCGAATTCCTGGGCGCGGTCGGCGGGGAGGACCTCCGCCGTCTCTACCGGGAGGCGCGGGCCCTCCTCATGCCCGGCGAGGAGGATTTCGGGATCGCCGCGCTCGAGGCCCAGGCCTGCGGGACGCCGGTCATCGCCTACGGCCGGGGCGGCGCGCTCGAGACCGTCGTCGACGGGGCGACCGGGCTCTTCTTCCCGGAGCTCCATCTCGCCTCGCTCTGCGGTGTCCTTGACAATTTCCGGAGCTTCACCTGTAATAGGGAAACCCTCCGGGCGCAGGCCCTGCGTTTCTCCCGGACGTCGTTCCGGGAGAAGCTCGAGGCCTACCTCCGGGCGAGGTGGACGGAATTCAAAGGCGCGCGATGATCGGGCAGAAAAGGGTCCGCCTCGTCGGCATCTTCCTGCTGAGCGACGTCCTGGCCATCCTGGTGGCCTATTTCTATTCCTACCTGTTCCGCTTCTACGGCTACATCATCCCCGTCGACCCGGCCAAGGGGATCCCGCCGCTCCGGCCCTATGTCATGGTCTTCCCGCTCTTCCTCGCCGTCCATCTGGCCGTCTTCTTTTTCCAGGGGTTCTACCGCAGCCGGCTGCGGCGGGCCCGGATCGACGATTTCTTCACCATCACGCTCAACGCCGTGCTGACGATCTTCATCGTCCTGGCGGTCCTCAGCTACATCCGCGTCTACGGCCGGAGTCCGGCGCCGTTCGAGGTTTCGCGCGGTTTCCTCGTCGTCTACTTCGTCAGCGTCATCTTCGTCCTCACCGTCTTCCGCAACCAGATCTTTTTCATCATGAAGCGCCGTTTCGCTCGGGGCTGGAACCTGCAGAACGTCATCGTCGTCGGGGCCGGCGAGATGGGCCGCGCGGTGGCTCAGAAGTTGCTGACCTTCAAGGATTTCGGGTTCGTCGTCAAGGGCTTCCTGGCCGACGACATCCCCGTCGGCGACACGGTCCGGCTGGACGGCGGGCTCAAGGTCCTCGGCCGGTTCGCGGACCTGGAGCGCGTCCTCCAGGAGGAGAACGTCCAGGAGGTCTATGTCGCCCTCGACCTCTCGAATTACGCCCAGATCCTATCCATGTTCCAGGTCGCGACGAAGTTCCCGGTCAATGTCCGCCTCCTCCCGGACCTCTTTCAGCTCCTGACCCTCAAGGCCAATGTCCAGGACCTCGACGGGTTCCCGGTGATCTCGATCGACGATGTCCCGCTACGCGGGGCGCGCCGGGTGTTCAAGCGCCTCTTCGACCTCGTCGCCTCCGCCCTGGCGCTCCTGGTCCTCTCGCCGATCCTGGCCCTGGTCGCCCTGCTGGTTAAGCTGACCTCGCGCGGCCCGGTCCTCTACAGGCAGGAACGCGTCGGGCTCGACGCCCGGCCCTTCGGCATGATCAAGTTCCGGACCATGGTTTGCGACGCCGAGAAGGGAACGGGGCCCGTCATGTGCCGTCCCGACGACCCGCGGGTCACGCGCTTCGGCCGCTTCCTCCGCAAGTACAGCCTCGACGAGTTCCCCCAGCTCCTGAACGTCCTGCGGGGCGAGATGAGCCTCGTCGGGCCGCGGGCCGAGCGGCCGGCGTTCGTCCGCGAGTTCGTCGAGAAGATTCCCAAGTACATGCTCCGCCACAAAGTGAAGTCGGGGATCACCGGCTGGGCCCAGGTCCACGGGCTGCGGCAGGACACCTCGATCGAGAAACGTCTCGAGTATGATTTCTACTATATCCAGAACTGGACCTTCGCCCTGGACCTCAAGATCCTCTGGATGACCCTCCGCGGCGGCTTTATCGACCGGAACCTGTAGCGCCGGCCGCCGGGCCCCCTCCGGCGGGCTCCGGCTGCCTCAGCATCCGGACCCCGATCGACGCGTAATGGACGCCTGATACCAACGTCGAGGCGGCCGTGATGATGTAGAGCGCGTCAAGGGCGGGATGGGCCACCTTCAAGCACGCCGCGAGCAGTCCCCCCCAAACGGCGAAGACCTGGCAGACGGTGCTGATCTTCCCGAACGTCGTCGGATAGAAGGGGCGCGGGCCCCGGAGGAGGATGATGGTCCCCGAGCCCAGGGCGATGAGGATGTCGCGGCCGATGACGATCGCCGTGAGCCACAGGGGCAGGGCGAAGCGGCCCGCGACCGCGGGCAGGGTCAGACTAATGAAGGCCGTCGTCAGGAGAAGCTTGTCCGCGGCGGGGTCGAACCAGAGGCCCGTTCGGGTCTTCAGGTGCAGGAGCCGGGCGAAGAACCCGTCCAATACGTCCGTGGTCCCCGCCACGACCAGCACGGCGAAGGCGGCCCACAGGCGTCCGTCGAGGAGAAGCCAGAGGAAGACGGGTGTCAGGACGACGCGGACAAGGGTGATGACGTTGGGCAGGTTGAAGAATTCCGGCCGCTTTCGGGGAGCGGATGCTTCGGGAACCGTCATGCCCGGTCCTTAATCGGTCAGAGCGCGTAGGAGGTCCAGGGCCCGGACGGCCTCCGCCCCGGTGACGACCGCCTCCGGCCGGAACGCCCGCTGCGGCGAGAGCTCCAGGACCTGATAGGCGACGACCTGCAGGATATCCTCACGATAGAAGTTGTCGGGCGGGAGGTCCGCGATCTGGATGCGGTTCTGGGGGAGCTGCGGGACGAGCGGACGGCCGAGGCCTTTGAGAAAATCGATGAGCCGGGCCAGCGCCTGGGCGAGCTCGGCCCGGTTGACGGCCTTCTGGGGGTAGAACGTGTGGTTCTCGTAGACGTCGAGCAGGCCGAGCGACGTCGTCTGAAGGATGAAACGGGCCGCCCAGGACGCGGCGATATCGACGATGATCGGCGGCTTGCCCTGGCGGCGTTCAAGGTCGGTCTTGAACTTGACGGCGATGAGCGCGGCCAGGTCCTCCCGGGTCAGGGCCGCGACGGCCGGGATCTCGTTGTAGCGGCTGGGGATCTCGACGACCCCCATCTTCTCCCTGAGCTCGGCGGCGCGGTCGGCCGCGGCTTTGTCCCGGGGGTCGAGCTCGAGCAGCTTTTCGAACGCGTCGAGGCTTTTCCCGTATTGTTCGTCGGATAAGAGCGTCTCGGCGTAGTCCCGGAGGAGGCCGGCGTCGTCGGGGCGGAGCTGCATGGCCGCTTCGAGGTGGAGCAGCGCGCTCTCCAGGTTGTCCTCTTGCCGATAGATCTGGGCCAGATCCCGATGGGCCTCCCAGGATTCGGGCGAGTAGAAGAGGGCCGTGAGAAGGGCCTTCTTGGCGGCTTCCGCGTCGTTGGCTTCGCGGGCGGCCGCCGCCGTCTTCAGGCACGCGGCGGTCTGCCTGTCCTTAAGGTCCTTGAAGCGCGGCTTGGCCCAGCGATGGTCCGGCTCGCGTTTGAGAATCTCCTGGTACTGGGTGAAGGCTTTGTCCTCGCGGCCGGTCTTTTCATAAACTTGGGCCAGTCCGATATGCCCGAGGACGATGTCGGGCGCCGACTCGACGGCGGCGATGAAATCCTGTTCGGCCCCCGTCAGGTCATCACGCAGGAGCGCGGCGAAGCCCAGCCCCGCATAGAAAATGGGGTTTGTCTGGTCGAGCTTTGTGAGCTGCTTCTCGGCCTGGACGGCCCGGCCGGCCCGCAGCTCGCGCCAGGCCTCTTCGGCCGTGACCCGCTCCGTGAGGGACATCCGGCTGGTGGCCTCCGGCGGGAGGGGCTCGAAATAGACATTGGGGGATACAACCGCGACGGGCGCGCAGGACCAGAGGAGGGCCGTGAGGCCGCAGGCGAGCGCGATCTTCCTCACCACGTTTCTTCTCCTCTCTCGAGGTAGGACGCGTAATCCAGGATGGCCGCGGGCTCGGCCACGACGGCCAGTTCGACATGCCCGTCGTTCTCGCGCCGGCGGAGGACGAGGGCGCGCCGGCCGATGGCCCGGAGGTCCTCTTCCGCCTCCCGGGGCAGCCGGAGGCGGTAGAGCCGGCGGTTGCGGAAGAGCAGGCCGCGCAGACGGACCCGCAGGTCGTTGAGCCCTCCGCCGGTCGCGGCGGAGACATAGATGGATTCCCCGGCGCCCTGGGCGTTGGCCTGGACAAGGAGCTCTTTTTCCGCGGGCGGGAGGAGGTCGATCTTGTTATAGACGCGCAGAACGGGGATCTCGGTGGCCCCGATCTCGGCCAGGACGGCGTCGACCGCCTCGGCGTGCCCGCGGGCGTCGGGCGAGGTGACGTCGATGACATGGCACAGGGCGTCCGCCTCGCGGACCTCCTCGAGCGTCGTTTTGAAGGAGGTCACGAGCTCGACGGGGAGCTTGCGGATGAAACCGACCGTGTCGGAGAGGAAGAAGTAGGCCCCGTCCGGGAAGGTCACGCGGCGCAGGACGGGATCCAGCGTCGCGAAGAGGCCGGGCGAGGTGTACCGTTTCTCCCGCGCCAGCGCGTTGAACAGGGTGGATTTGCCGGCGCTCGTGTAGCCGACGAGCGAGACCGTCGGAACCGGGCTCTGCCGCCGGCTGTCCCGCTGTCCCGCCCGGCGCTTCTCGAGGCGGGCGATGTCGCGCCTCACCTTGGTGATCCGGTCCGCGATGCGGCGGCGGTCCTCCTCGAGCTTCTTCTCGCCCGGGCCGCGCGTCCGGATCCCGGCGCCCTGCTGGGAGAAGTCGACCCCCCGGCCGGAAAGCCGCGGCAGGAGGTAGCTCAGGCGGGCCAGCTCGACCTGGAGCTTGCCCTCGTTCGAGCGGGCCCGCAGGGCGAAGATGTCGAGGATGAGCTGGGTCCGGTCGACGACTTTGGCCCTCAGGCTCCGCTCCAGGCTCCGCTGCTGGGTGGGCGTCAGATTATGGTCGAAGATGACGGTTTCCGCCCCCAGCTCCGCCCGCAGCCGGGCGATCTCCTCCACTTTTCCGGTCCCGACGAAAAAGCGGGGGCTCGGCCGCGGCCGGTTAAGGAAGATCTGGCGGATGACCTCGGCCCCCGCGGCCTTGGCCAGTCCAGCCAGCTCGGCCATGGACTCCGGGGCTTCTTCCTTTTCCCGCCGGGACGTGGACAGGTTAACCAGGATGGCGCGTTCCATACTCTCTCTTATTGTAAGGCCTTGGCCAGGTAAGACTCAAGGGCCCCGACACCGTCGGCCGGGAACCAGACGACGCCCCCCATCTTCCGGAACCAGGTGAGCTGGCGCTTGGCGAAATGCCTGGTCTCGAGCCGGGCGGCGGCCTTCGTCTCGTCCAGGCTGAGCCCGCCGCGCAGGTGCTGGAGGACTTGGCGGTAGCCCAGCCCCTTGAACGGGGGGGCCCCCTCGGGGATGCCGGCCGCGAGGAGGCCGCGGACCTCCTCCACCAGGCCGCGGGCGAACATCCGCTCGACGCGCTCCTCGATCCGCCGGTAGAGGGCGGCGCGCTCCAGGTCGAGCCCGACCTTGATGACGGCCAGGTGTCGGACGGGGGAGATGGTCTCGCGGAAATGGTCGGTCAGGGTCCTTCCCGTCGTCCCATAGACCTCAAGAGCGCGGATGATGCGGACGCGGTCCCGGGAGCGGACGCGGCGGGCGTAATCCGGGTCGACGTCGAGAAGCCTCCGGTAGAGCGTTTCGAGGCCTTGGTCGCGGGCCTCGTCCTCCAGACGGCGGCGGAGCTCCGTATTCCGGCCCGGTCCCGGGAAGAGACCGTCCAGGAGAGCCTTGAAATAGAGGCCGGACCCTCCGACGACGAGCGGCAGGCGGCCGCGGCCGTGGATCTCTCGGACCGCGGCCAGAGCGCCGGTCGCGAAGTCGGCCGCCGTGAACTGGTCGCGGGGGTCGGCGACGTCGACGAGGTGATGGGGGACGGCGGCCCGGACGTCGGGTCCCGGTTTGTCGGTGCCGATGTCGAAACCCCGATAGACCTGCTGGGAGTCCGCGTTGATGATCTCCCCGTCGAAGGCGCGGGCCAGCCGGAGCGCGGTCTCGCTCTTGCCGACGGCCGTCGGGCCGACGAGGGCGACGAGTGGCTTGACCTCAGACACCGGCCTTGACCAGGAGCCAGACGAAGAGGACGGTCGCGCTGACAAGCAGCGCGAAGAGCTGTCTTCGCTTCACAGGCTCTCTCCGAGCTTCTCCAGGCCGCGGATGAGGTCGGCTTCATGGGCCGAGCCGAGGGCTCGCTTGGCGGCCAGGACCTCGGCGGCCAGGACCTCGTCCAGGCTGCGCAGGAGGCTCCGGCGCCCCTCTTCCGTGGCGATATTGAGGTTCGTCTTGCCCGGCGCATTGAGCTCGAGGCGGCCGTCGGGCTTGAACTTGGCCTCCTGGAAGACAGGGTCCAGGCGGCCCCGGACCTCGTCGAGCGACTTCTCGATGAGGTTCACGGCCACCGGGCCGAGCTCCTTGGAGATGAATTTGAAGATATAGGCGGCCCGGTCGTTGAAGGCCGCGAAGACGCGCTCCATATCCGCGTGGAGCGGGTCGAGCCCCGCGCGCGCCGGACGGCCCTTGGGCTGGGCGGGGCCGGCCAGGCCGAGGCAGAGGAAGGCGAAGAGAATGCGCCGGCTCTCCCGCGGCCCGAGCTCGCTCGCCCTGACGACCTCGCCGAGGGGGCGTCCCGAATCGAGGAGGTTCCACAGGTACTTCTCGTGGGGGGCCAGCCGGACGAGTTCGAGAAAGTAAGGGCTCAATCTCTGGATCGGCTCCTCGTCCGCCGGCAAGTGGGCGTCGATGACCGCCGTCCCGGCTGTCTCGCGGAGGCCCTCCAGGATGAGGTCGGGGAGAAAAAGCCCCCGGATGAGCTGGGCGCTCTGCGCCGCCTGACCCGGGGCGAAGGCATACTCGCCCTCCGTCCAATCGAAGGCGGCGAAGAGGTTCTTGCGGGTGAAGGATTCGATGAGGTTCCAGAGTTTCTCGGCCCGCAGGCAGCCCAGTTCGACGAGGGCCCGCAGGGGCGTCAGGTGTTCCTTGCGGGCGTAGTCCTCCGAGCGCGTCAGGCTGACGAGGTCGAGCGTGCCGCCGGCGAAGAGGGAATCGAGGAACTCCTGTTCCGGGAACGTCTCGCGCTCGACGGCGAGGTTCCCCCGCTCGAAATAGAACGCGCGGCTCGTCCCCTTGTGGCGCAGGGTCAGATGTCCGGAACGCTCTCGGTGCCAGATCTCGCTCAGGACACGGGCGAGAGGCGTCCGCGCAAGCTCGCCGCTGTAGGCGATCTCGTCCATAACCCTAATGTAGTGGGGGCCGCTCCCCGTGTCAAACCGGGCCTCTCCGGCCGGGCGCGGACCCGCCCAGCCGTCCCCCTTAGCGGAGGAAGCTCATCCCCAGGATGCCGATGGCGATGTTGACGAGGGTCTTGAGGAACCAGAAGCCGTAGGAGACGAAGAGGGCTTTCTTCAGGTCGACCTTGAAGACGGCCGCCAGGCCGTAGGCCAGGACGCCGAAGAGCCAGAGCTGAAAGAAATCGATGTTGGCCAGGATGATGTAGGGCGTCGAGCCGAACTCAAGCTTGGGGAAGAACAGGGCCAGCCCCGTCGAGACCTGGAACGTCGACTTCCGCCAGAAGATGAGCGCGACCCGGACGATGTTCCCCAGCAGCTTGTCGATGAAGCCCGCGTAGATGAGCGAGCCGAAGACCTGGTTATAGGACCCCTGGGTGGAGACGAAGCGGCCCATGACGAGCAGGATCACGCTCTGGAAGAGAAGACCGACGAGGAGGAAGATCGGGCCGACGACGAACGTCTGGACCGCCTGGCGCACCGGGGACGGCTTTTCCATGTTCTGGATCATCTGGTTGAAGCGCTCCTCGCCCAGCCGTTCTTTGAGCTTGGCGTTGTCCCGCATCATTTGGAGCTGGTCCTTCTGGGCGACCGGCGCGATCAGGAAGGTCGTGACGATCGAGAGCAGGATGAGGACGACGAGGGCAACCACCCAGGCGGGCTTAGCGGCGATATCCTGGAAGGTGGGCCGGGGATTGGCGAAGACGCCCGTCAGGCGCTGGAAGAACGTCATGACTTCTCTCCTTTCCTTTCGTCGCGTTCGATCTGGCCGTCCCGGATTTGGATGATCCGCTGGGCTTCTTCGGCCACGGAGCGGTCGTGCGTGACGAGGATGATGGTGTTGCCCTGGTCGTGGATCTTGCGGAAGAGACGGAGGATCTCCCGTCCCGTCTTGGAATCCAGGTTGCCCGTCGGCTCATCGGCCAGCAGGAGCGAAGGGTCGTTGACCAGCGCCCGGGCGATGGCCACCCGCTGCCGCTCGCCGCCCGACAGCTCGGCCGGCCGGTGCGTCAGGCGCGGCGTCATCTCGACCATGTCCAGGGCCCGCCGGGCCTTCTCCTCGCGTTCCGCCTTCCTCGTCCCGGCGTAGATCAGGGGGAGCTCGACGTTGCGGAAGGCCGTGGCGCGGCCGAGGAGGTTAAAGACCTGGAAGACGAAACCGATCTCCTTGTTGCGGATGTGGGCCAGCTCGTCCTCGGTCATGGCGCTGACCAGCTTCCCATTGAGGTGGTAGGTCCCGCGGGTGGGCGTGTCGAGGCAGCCGATGAGGTTCATCAGGGTCGACTTGCCGGAGCCGGAGGGGCCCATGATGGCCACGAATTCGTTGCGGGCGATGCTGAAGGAGACGCCGCGCAAGGCCTCGACCTCCATCTTCTCCAGCTGGTAGACCTTCCACAGGTCCTCGACCCGGATGAGGAGGCGATCGTCGCTCATTTGGCCTCGGGTTTCGCCGCCGGGGCTTTTTGTTCCGGCCTGATGAGGACGCCGTCCTTGAGCTCGCGCAGGGCCGAGTAGGGGCCGGAGACGATCTCCTGGTTCTCGTTGAGCCCGGAGACAATCTCCATGTTCATGCCGCCGGCGATGCCTTTGACGACCGGCTGGAACTTGACGCGGCTCGCCTCGACGACGTAGACGCCCTCTTCCTCGACCGGCTTGGCCCCGGGCGCGGCGCCGGCGGCCGGCTTCTCGCGCAGGACGAGGGCGGCGATGGGCACGACGAGCGTGCCCTTCTTCTCGGCGGTGATGATGTCGGCCGAGGCCGAGAGGCCGGGCTTCAGCCGTTGCGGCGGGTCGGCCAGGGTGACGACGACCTTGAAGTCCTTGGCTTCTTGGGTCGACGCGGACGCGGCCAGGCTCTTCTGCAGCGCGGAGCTCCCGATCTCGGTCACCTGGCCCTTGAAGGTCACGCTCGGGAAGGCGTCGACGCGGATGTTGGCCTCCTGACCGAGATGGACGCCGACGACATCCGTTTCGTCCACCTCGACCTCGACCTCCATGACCGACAGGTCGGCCAGAGTGAGGAGGACCGTGCCGGGGTTGTTCATGGTGCCGATGATCGCCACCTCGCCCTCCTCGACCCGCAGGCTGGTGATGATGCCGTCAATGGGGGCGACATAGG
>Ga0153915_10004424_pt1 | contig 12945 bp, 13 predicted proteins | sample Opewatmetagenome_2_FD_107003 | JGI IMG/M metagenome (GOLD analysis project Ga0153915, IMG submission 107003) | Freshwater wetland microbial communities from Ohio, USA - Open water 3 Core 3 Depth 3 metaG | ecosystem: Environmental > Aquatic > Freshwater > Wetlands | place: USA: Ohio, Lake Erie... | reverse complement strand
GTGATCACCGGAGACATCACCCAGGTCGATCTTCCTACGGGAAAAGTCTCAGGCCTCATCGAGGTCCAATCGATTTTGAAAGAGGTGGAGGGTATTAAATTCGTCTACCTTACTGAGGAGGATGTTATCCGCCACGAATTGGTGCAGCGGGTCATTCGAGCCTACGAATCCTACCAACAGTCTACTTCCGAAACCCGCCGCTGATCCTTCAGCAAAAAGGCTATGGCACCGGAAAACGCAAAAACTCGTCGTCAAATGAACCACAGGGAATCTTCGACTCGGGGGCATGGCCGGGGTGGGAGGCCCGGGCAAGAAGACCGACAGGTTAGAGGAGAACTGATCCTTACCGGGTTCATTTTCCTTCTTGGAGTAGGCGTTTTGCTTCTCTCCCTGCCAGCCCGACCCCTGACGGTCACTACCGTTTTGAGTTTCTTGACAATTCCTGCCTTCCTTATGTTCGCTTTCCATAGCTATGCCTTGCGGTGGCAACCGGAAGAGATTCGAAACCCCCGGAACCTTCGGATCATTGCTCTCCTCGTTCTCCTCGTTGCCCTGATCTGTCGCCTCTTCCTGCTCTTGGCCAGTGCCATTCACGCTGGTTTCTCTTCCATTCCCCTCTCCTCCTTGGAGTATTCTCTGCCCGTGGCGCTTAGCGGGGTGCTCTTCTCCGTATTTTTCAATCCTCGCCTCGCCTTCGCAGGGTCGTTTGGAACCATTATCCTGGTTTCTTTCTTTTCCACCGACCCGTTTAGCTTTTTTCTGGTCTCGTTCGTGGGCTCCATGACGGGGATCTCCTCTTTGATGCGGCATGAAGAGAGGACCTCTTTTCTCAAAGCAGGAGTGCTGATCGGGGTGGCCAATATGGCGACCATCCTGGTCCTGGCTCTCCTCCACCAGAGAATCGGGGATCTGCCCTACGACCTTATTTGTGGGGCCCTTAACGGACTCCTGGTAGGCATCCTCGGTTTGGGCTTGCTTCCCTCCTTGGAATCTCTTTTTGATATCACTACCAATTTCAAGTTGCTGGAGCTCTCCAATCTGCATCAACCGATCCTGAAACAGCTTATCCTGGTGGCCCCCGGTACCTATCATCACAGCATTGTTTTGGGCACCCTGGCGGAGGCGGCCGCGGAGGCCATAGGCGTTAATTCCCTCTTGGTTCGCGTCAGTGCCTATTATCACGATATTGGAAAGATCAAGAAGCCTGCTTATTTCATCGAGAACCAGATGGCGGCCCTGAATCGGCACGACAAGCTCTCCCCCTCCATGAGCAGCCTGATTGTCACTTCGCACGTGAAGGATGGTGTGGAGTTAGCAAGGGAGAACAATCTGCCTGCTCCGATTATCGATATCATCCGACAACACCACGGTACGTGCCTGATCACTTATTTCTACCAGAAGGCAAAAGATGCGGAGAATCCCAAACTGGAAGAGGTGCGGGAACAAGAATATCGCTATACGGGTCCCAAACCTCAAAGCAAAGAGGCGGCTATCGTGATGTTGGCGGATGCGGTAGAGGCCGCTTCCAAAACCCTCACCGATCCGACACCGGCCCGCGTCCAGGGAATGGTGAAGAGGATCATAAATAATATCTTTGTGGATGGGCAGCTGGAAGAGTGCGATCTCACCCTTAGAGACCTCCACCAGATCGCCAAAGCCTTCGTGCGAATTCTCACAGGAATCTTCCACCACCGGGTCGAGTACCCTGGGTTCAATTTTGAGGATTGGGGCGGTAAGAGGAGAGATAATGGAGATTTCGGTCAGAAATCTGCAAAGGAAAATAAAGGTCGATCTAAGTCTGCTGAAAGAGGTTACGGGGAGGACATTAAGAGACTTGGGGTATGAATCTGCGGAGTGCGGGGTCCTGCTGGTCAGTGATAGACGAATTGCTGAGCTCAATCGCACCTTCCGTAAGGTGGCGGCTCCCACTGATGTTCTGGCCTTCTCCATGCAAGAGGGCCAAAGGGTCCAGGGATCTCCAAACCTCTTGGGCGACGTAGTGATCTCGGCAGAAAGGGCCCTATCCCAAGCCATGGATCGGGGACATTCCTTGGAGAGGGAACTTAGCTTCCTCCTTGTCCATGGCCTCCTCCATCTCCTGGGTTGGGATGACACTACGAAAGCGGACCGAAGGAGAATGCTCCAGGCCCAGGAGAAGATCTTGAAAAAGATCCTTCCTGAAGGCCTGGAAAGCAATCGACCTCCCAGAATATCGGACTCTCGCACTGGAAGATGAATCCTTCTCAGACCTGGCTCAAGAGGCTGAATTGTGCCATCGACGGAATCCTCCTGGCTACTCGCACCCAAAAGAGCCTTCGCTTTCATTTCCTCGCGGCATTTGCCGTCCTTCTTATTACCCTCTTCTTAAATCTTCCCCGAGCCGATCTGCTTATCCTCATCTTCACCATCATCCTGGTGATCTGGGCCGAGCTTTTCAATACGGCTCTCGAATTCGTGGTGGACCTGGTGGCCGATCGATACCACCCTCTAGCCAGGGCTGCCAAGGATGTCGCCGCAGGAGGAGTGCTCATCGTTTCCTTCGGGGCCATTATGATCGCCTATTTTACCCTCTTCGAAACGCTACATCCCTCTTTGAGGCGCTTCATCCTTTTTTTGAAGCACCCTCCCCAGCATCTGGCTTTTGCCTCCTTGGCACTGGTCATCATTGCGGTCGTCGTCCTGAAAGCCTTCTGGGGCAAAGGGACCCCTTTGCGCGGGGGCATGCCCAGCGGACATGCGGCCTTGGCTTTCGCTCTGAGCACCATTCTGACCTATATTACCGAAAGTCCGCTGGTGATGGCCTTGGCATTCATCCTCGCCACTCTGGTGAGCCAAAGCCGGCTGATCCACGGGATTCACACCCGCCTGGAGGTACTCTTGGGGGCCTTATTGGGAATGCTGATGGTCATTGCGATCTTTCAGGTCTTCGGGTAAGGGTACCTTCAAAAGATGGCAAAAGAGGTTTTCAAATCAGGACGTATCGCTATTGTGGGGCGGCCAAACGTAGGCAAATCGACCCTCCTCAATCAGCTGCTGGGCCAAAAGATCTCCATCGTGTCACCCAAGCCGCAGACGACCTATTTGCGCATCGCCGGAATCAAGACTCTCCCTGGTGCGCAGATGGTCTTCCTCGATACACCCGGGGTGTACTCGGGGGGATCCGGCTTCCACCGGCGGCTTTCTCGAATCGCTTTTCAAGCTCTGCAGGAGACCGATCTGGTGCTCTGGATGGTTGAGCCGCGCGCAGATTTGGATCCGGATGAGCGCACGCTGCTGGAAGGAATTGAGAGGGCCGACCATCCCGCCTTTCTCCTCATAAACAAGATTGACCTCTTGCCGAAGGAGAGGCTCCTTCCACTCATTTCGCAATTCTCCTCCCTGGGTCCTTTTGCAGAGATCGTGCCTGTCTCAGCCCTCCGCAAGGAGAATCTGGATCGCCTGGAGGAATTGATCATCAAGTATCTGCCTGCAGGGGTTCCCTTGTATCCGGAGGGCGAAATCACGGATCAGTCGGAGCGTGTCCTGTCAGCCGAGTTCATCCGGGAGAAGATCTTCCAGCAGGTTCACCAGGAGGTTCCCTACGCGGTTGCTATCTCGATTGAGGAGTTCAAAGAAAGAAAAGAACAAGGCATAGTTTTCATTCAGGCGCTCATCTATGTGGAAAAAGAATCGCAGAAGGCCATCTTGATTGGCAAAAAGGGGGAAAAACTGAAGCAAATTGGGGAATTGGCACGCCGCGAGATCGAAACCCTCATCGGCTCCAAGGTCTTCCTCCGCCTCTGGGTCAAGGTGAAAAAGGGTTGGAGAAAGGACGAGGAGGTAATCAAGCAATTGGGTTACGGGTCGACTGGAACCACATAAAGGCAGGCAGGGAGGGTTGATGCCCTTATATCGTACCGAAGCAATTGTCATTGGGGGATGGGACCTGGGTGAGGCAGACCGCATCATCTCCTTCTATACTCGGAGGATGGGAAGCATCCGGGCTGTGGCGGCCGGATCCCGGAGGGTGCGGAGCAAGTTTGGGGGAAGGCTTCAGCTTTTTACCCATGGCGTTTTGCTTTGTTTCGCGAAGGAGAATCGCGATCTTTATCGGATCAACGAATTCGAACCCCTCGATTGCTTTCAGGGTCTTCGTTCCGATTTGGACCGGTTGAGCCACGCTTCCTACCTGGTAGAGCTCACCTCCCTCCTGACTTGGGAGGGGGAGACATCGGACCAGATCTTCCTGCTCCTTCTGCGCAGCCTTCGCGGATTGGAGATGGGAGTTGAACCATTTCACGCGGAAAAGGCTTTCGAGGCCGGCCTTCTCGGAGTTGCGGGCTATCTGCCCGAGCTTCAAAAGTGCATAAGATGCAAGAGCTCTTCGCTCGAAGATTCCCAGGTCGCGCTCTCCCCTGAGGAGGGAGGTATCTTGTGCCGGCATTGTCAAGCCAGCTTCCGCCCCTCTTTTTCCCTCTCGCCTTCTTCCCTTGCGTACTTGCGGGAAGCTCGAAGAGGGGATTTCCGTAGGCTCCTTCCGATTTGCCTTTCCTGTTCGGAGAGGGCCCAGATCACCCAAGCCATGCGGGCTTACCTGGGTGGTATCCTACAAAGGGAACTGCGCACTCTCGATTTCCTGAAGCAAATGGACAGGAACTCCAGAGAATAGAACGGGGTAGGTCGGGCTTCTCTATCCAAGGTGCAGAGGTCCCATCTCGCCTTATTGCCCGCGTAGTAAAGCTGCAAGGGACGAAGGGAAAGGCTACGGAGCCTGGTTTTGGCCTGGTTTTGTCTTGACAGAAGTGGCTCTGAGTGCTAATTTCCAAGCTTGGTTGCTTCCAGGACTTGAGTTGTCGATCACTTCGAGGACATCATGGATTACAAGAATACTCTCAGTCTTCCCCAGACTTCTTTCCCGATGAAAGCCAACCTGACCGAAAAAGAGCCCATGATCTTACGGTTTTGGGAAGAGATCCGGATTTATGAGCTGCTGCGCGAGCAGAGGAAAACGAGCCCCCTCTGGATCCTCCATGATGGCCCTCCTTATGCGAATGGAAACATTCATATCGGGCACGCCCTGAATAAGATACTCAAGGATTTCGTAGTGAAGAGCAAGTCGATGTCGGGATTTAACGCGGCCTTTGTGCCCGGGTGGGACTGTCATGGTTTGCCCATTGAGCACCAGGTGGAGAAAGAACTGGGCAAAAGAAAACATGAGATGTCCCTGGCGGATAAGAGAAGGCTCTGCCGGAACTATGCGGAAAAATACGTGGAGATCCAGCGATCCGAATTTCGCCGGCTGGGGGTATTAGGGGATTGGGAGCATCCCTATCGGACCATGGACTTTCCCTATGAAGCGACGATCGTTTCGGAGTTAGGGGAGTTTGCAGGCAAAGGGGGCCTCTACAAGGGGTTAAAGCCCGTCTACTGGTGTGCCTCGTGTCAAACCGCGCTCGCAGAGGCAGAGGTAGAATACGAAGATCATACCACTCCTTCCATCTATGTAAAATTTCCCTTGGTCAATGATCCGTCCGAAATCCTCCCCGCCTTGGCGAGGGAGACCGTTTCGGCCATTATCTGGACGACCACTCCGTGGACCCTTCCTGCTAATCTGGCAGTAGCCTTTCATCCGGAGCATGATTATCTGGCGGTGAAAGTGGGAGGGGAGGTCTTCCTGTTAGCTAAGGCCGTGTTGGAGCAGGTGGAGCAGAAGTTGGGCTGGGAGGTTCCCCAGATTCTGGGTTCCTTCAAGGGAAAGATCATGGAGGGAAAGAAGTGCCGCCATCCCTTCCTGGACCAGGAATCCCTTTGCATCCTCGGCGATTATGTCACTCTCGATCAGGGCACCGGGATCGTGCATACCGCACCGGGGCATGGCGCGGAGGACTACGAATCCGGCATAAAATATGCCCTATCCATTTATAATCCGGTGGACAATCGCGGGCATTTCCTCCCGGAGGTGAAATTCTTCGGGGGAATGGAGGTGTGGGAGGCGAATGCTGCCATCATCGCCAAGCTGAAAGAGGACGGAATGCTCCTGGGGGTCGAGAGCATAACGCACTCCTATCCGCATTGCTGGCGGTGTCACTCCCCCATCATCTTTCGGGCCACTGAGCAATGGTTCCTCTCCATGGAGAATAACGGGCTTCGCCAGCGAGCCTTGCAGCAGATCAAAGAGGTGAAGTGGATTCCCCCGTGGGGGGAGGAGCGGATCTTCAATATGATCTCCAACCGGCCCGATTGGTGTATCTCTCGGCAGCGGGCTTGGGGAGTTCCTATCACGGTCTTCTATTGCCGATCCTGCGGTAAGACGCTGGCAGAGAAGCCCTTATTCGACCATGTGGCGTCCCTCATGGCGCAGGCCGGCTCTGATATCTGGTTTTCCTGGAAGGTCGAGGATCTGCAGCCGCCGGGGTATCATTGTCCTGAGTGCCAGGGGACTTCCTTCGAGAAGGAGATGGATATCTTGGATGTTTGGTTTGAGTCCGGGGTGAGCCAGGCAGCCGTGCTCAAGCACAGAGCGGATCAGAGGTGGCCGGCCGACATGTACCTGGAGGGAAGCGACCAGCATCGGGGGTGGTTCCACAGCTCGCTGTTGGCTGCGGTGGGAACCGACGGTTCGGCCCCCTATCGGTCCGTCCTGACCCACGGATTTGTGATGGATGGGGAAGGAAGGAAGATGTCCAAATCACTGGGAAATGTGGTATCCCCCCAGGAAGTCATCGATCGGTTTGGGGCCGAGATCCTACGCCTCTGGGTGGCCGCGGAGGACTATCGAGACGATGTCCGCATCTCGGAGGAGATCCTCAGGCAGCTTCCCGAGGGATACCGTAAGATCCGCAACACCTTCCGCTATCTCCTGGGGAACCTTTACGATTTCGATCCCCGCAAAGATCGCGTTCCTTATCCGCAGCTCATGGAGATCGACCGCTTTACCCTTTATCAGCTGCAACGGCTTATCCAGAGGATCCGCCGGGCTTACGAGTCTTACGAATTTCATATCCTTTACCATAGCCTCCATAACTTCTGCACCTTAGACCTCTCTGCCTTCTATCTGGATGTGTTGAAGGACAGGACCTATACCTCGCGACCGGACTCTGTTGCGCGGCGTGCCGCGCAGACCACCATGTACGAGGTATTGATCACCCTAATCAAGCTCATTGCTCCGGTTCTCTCCTTCACCGCCGAGGAGGTCTGGCAGCAGATCCCGAAAGGGGCGGATGATCCATGCAGCGTACACCTCTGTCTGTTTCCTTCGGTTCAAGATCTCTATCTGGATGAAGAGTTGGCTCAGCGTTGGAAAAGGCTTCTGGCGGCCAGGGATGAAGTTCTCGCCGCCCTGGAGGTCGCGCGCAAACGGAAATTGATTGGCAACTCCCTGGAGGCGCAAATCGAGATCCGGGCCAACCCTTCGCTTTACGACTTCCTTTTGGCTCACCAGGGAGAATTGGCAAGCCTCTTCATCGTCTCTGGCGTTTCCCTGGTTTCGGTGCGGGAGGGAGAACTGGAAAAGGGGAAGGAGTTGGAGGTGCGAGTTGATCGGGCCCAGGGGGAAAAATGCGAGCGTTGTTGGAACTACGGCCAGGCGTTAGGCTCTGATCCGCATCATCCCACCCTCTGCCCCAGGTGTACGCGCGTGATGCAAGAGGATCGAGGAAGCTGAAGTGGATCGGGGGGAAAGAGATTACTTCTACAAACTGGCCGGGTTTTTTCTGGTGGCGGATCAGATTTCCAAATCCCTGATTAGCCATTTTATCTCCTTTTCCTCCTCCATCGCGATTATTCCGGGATTCTTCAACCTTACCCATATCCTGAACCCGGGAGCGGCTTTCGGGTTTCTTTCCACCGGCGGCGCTTCCTACCGGAATCCCTTCTTTATCGGGATCTCCCTCTTGGCCCTGGTCTTCATCCTCTACTACTATTACCGCCGGGGAAGGTCAAGGCCCTTGTGCGGTGCCGGGTTGGGGATGATTGCCGGAGGGGCGGCTGGGAACCTCCTGGATCGTCTTCTGCAAGGTGCGGTGGTGGATTTCCTCGACTTTCACATCGGGCGCCTTCATTGGCCAGCCTTTAACCTGGCAGATTCGGCCATTACGGTCGGGGTTGCCTTGCTGGTTTGGGATCTCTGGAGAGAGGCAGGAGAATCATCGTAGGCCTCTATCTTTGAGCACTCTGCAATAAAGGAGTCTGTCCATGCATCCTATCCTTTTTAGAATTGGGCCCTTCACCCTGCATGCCTACGGTCTTATGATTGCCACCGGGGTGCTGTTGGCGATCGCCGTCGCGGTCAGGGGAGCCAGAAGGGAGGGTTTGGATCCGCAGAAGATATTGGATCTCGGTTTCTATCTGCTGGTTGCGAGCATCGTCGGGTCTCGCCTTCTCTACGTCTTGATCTTTTATAAGGACTACCTCCTGCAGCCCTGGGCCGTCTTCAAGCTCTGGGAGGGCGGGTTGGTGTTTTATGGAGGGCTTGTCTTGGCCTTCATCGTGGGAATCTGGTACATGCGCCGACATCGGCTCCCCCTCTGGAGGACGGTGGATATCTGGGCGGCCCCTCTGGCCTTGGGGCATACCGTTGGTCGGTTGGGCTGCTTTGCTGCGGGGTGCTGCTACGGAAAACCGACCCAAGTCCCCTGGGGCGTCACCTTCACCGATCCCCAATCCCTGGCCATTCTGGGGGTCCGACTCCATCCGGTCCAGCTATATGACGCCTTTTGCAACTTTCTCATTTTTCTCTTCCTTTCCTTCTATCGAAGACACCGAAGGTTTGAAGGCCAGCTCTTCTGGCTTTATGTGCTCCTCTATTCTCTGGCTCGCATCGTCCTGGAGTTCTTCCGCGCAGATCCGCGGGGGTTTATCATCTCCTCCTACCTATCGGTCACCCAAGGGATCAGTGTTCTTCTGGCAATAGGCTCTCTGATAATGCTTCACCTGCTGGGTAAGAGAAAGTCCTGATGCAGGAAAAGGGAATTCGGGAGCTTCGTTACCTGGTTTCAGCCTCCGATTCTCACCAACGCCTCGATTCTTATCTCTCTTCCCTCTCCTCTCTTTCTCGTTCCCAGGTACAGAAGCGAATCCAGGCGGGGCTGGTCCAGGTAGATGGAAGACCGGGAAAGAAGGACCAGAAAGTCAAGCCGGGCGAAGTGGTGACCGTCTCCCTGCTGCCTTCTGAACCTCCCTCTCTACAGCCGGAGGCCCTTCCTCTGGAGATCCTTTTCGAGGACGATTCCATCATCGTCCTGAATAAAGAGCCGGGGGTCGTGGTCCACCCGGCTCCTGGCCATCCTTCCTCGACCCTGGTTCATGGCCTTCTCCACCATTGTCCCGATCTGGAGGCCACGGGGAGCATTTTCCGTCCCGGCATTGTGCACCGCCTGGATAAGGATACTTCGGGGCTTCTGGTGGTAGCCAAGGAGGAAGGGGCCCTCTTGGCGCTCTCCCGGCAATTCAAGTCCCGGAAGGTGAAGAAACAGTACCTGGCCCTTGTTAGGGGGGAGGTATCCAAAGATGAAGGCGAGATCGAGGTTCCCATCGGTCGAGATATGAGAGACCGAAAGAAGATGGGAGTGAGGACGGGAAAAGCGAGGGCCGCCATGACCCGATACTTTGTGAAGGAGCGTTTTCCTGGCCTCACCTTGCTGGAGGTTGCACCCGAGACGGGGAGGACTCATCAGATTAGGGTCCACATGGCCTATATAGGCCATCCCATCCTGGGAGATCCGGTTTATACGGGGGGGAGGAGAAGCGAAAGGTCGCAGGGATCGGGAGAGGCTATCGTGGCAAATCGCCAAATGTTGCACGCCTGGCGCTTGGGTTTTGCTCATCCGAAAACGGGGGAATACCAGGTCTTTGAGGCAGCACCTCCTTCTGACTTTCAGGAGATCCTTAAAATCCTGAAATCCCGCAGGGGAGAGGATCAGAACAAGCGGAAGAAGAGGAAAACGGGAGGTTCCTTCTGAGATGGCCAGTCCGCTAAGCAGAAATGTGAGCCCGAAAGAGATCACCATGAATCAGCTCAGCGCCAAGCATTTCCTCATCGACATGGACGGGGTCATCTATCGGGGTGATAGGATGATCCCCGGAGCGGATCGATTTATCGCAAACCTTAAGGACTTGAAGCGGAAGTTCCTCTTTCTCACCAATGCCTCGAGCAGGACCCCGAAGGAGCTTCAGGCGAAGCTCTCTCGCCTCGGAATCGAGGTTTCCGTGGAGAGCTTTTACACTTCTGCGCTGGCGACGGCGGCCTTTTTGGAATCGCAGAATCCATCCGGGAGGGTCTACGCAGTGGGAGAAAAAGGGTTGATCGAGGCCCTTCGTGAGGTGGGCTACAAGATCACGGAGAAGAGCCCTGATTACGTCGTACTCGGTCAGACCGAGGACTTCTCCAAGCTGAAAAAGGCGGTGCAGCTCATCGCGCAAGGAGTCCCCTTCATCGCGACCAATCCGGATATAACGGGTCCTGCCGAAGAGGGAATCGAGCCGGCGGTGGGGGCCATTGCGGCAATGATCGAAAAGGCAACAGGTAAGTCCGCCTATTTCATCGGCAAGCCCAACCCCCTCATGATGCGGAAGGCATTGCAGAGATTGGGCGTCCACTCCAGCGAGACGGCGATCATCGGGGATCGGATGGATACAGATATCATGGCCGGGGTAGAGACCGGCCTGGAGACGATCCTGGTCCTGAGCGGGGTCACATCGCGGGAAGACATCGGCAAGTATGCGTTTCGGCCGAACTTCCTGGTCCCCTCGGTCTCCCAGATCAGGCTTTAAGTGGTCCTTTCCTGATTCGATGGGGGATGGATCTTCAGCCGATCCAGTACCTGTTGTGGGGAACAGGCATCTATGGCGATGCGCTTGCGGACAGATCGGTGGCCTGCCCGGATGGACAGTTGAGATCGCCTGAGGGCCATTCGGTCCGCCAGGAAACGGAGGAGGGCCTCGTTGGCCTTTCCCTCAATGGCCGGGGCGCTTACGGAGATCTTGAGGTAGTCTCCCAAAGGTCCCTCGATCCTCTCGGACGCGGAGCGGGGGCGGAGCAAAACCCTCAAAATGGAGCCTCCAGCGCTTTCCTGCAGGTAAGGAGGGAGCGAGTCTTGGCTACTTCTTGTCACCTTTGCTCGATTTCTGCTCCGGCTCCTCTTCCAAGGTGTAGGCGAGAAGTTCCTGATGAGCCTGGAGGGCGGATCGAATTTTGGCTCGGAGATTGCTTCTTTGACGCTTCAGTTCGGTAATGTCGGCTTCCACCTGGCTCAGGCGGCCCTGAACCTCTTCGAAGATCTTCTTGGCCCTGATCTCCGCCTCGCGGGTAATAAGGTGGGCTTCCCTCTCGGCACTTTCCTTGATCTGCTCGGATAATTTTTGCGCCGTGATCATGGTATTGCGAAGGGTTGCCTCTTTCTCCTGAAACTGACCGATCTCTTGAGCCTGCTGTCTCAGTTTCTCTGCCTGCGCCGTATTCTCCCTTACCAACTCCTCTATCTCCTCCGCTACATCCTTGAGGAAATTCTGTACCTCCTCCGGGTCAAGACCGCGAAGGCGCCGGGAGAATTCATGCTGTAATAGATCAACCGGGGTGATCTTAATCATCTCAGCCTCCCTGCCAGATCAGATAGGGTGGGAATCAGAAAGCTACGCAAGAAATAAATGATCAAAAGAGCCGCCACCGGGGATAGATCGACGCTTAAGCCCCTTGGCAAAAAACGACGCAGAGGGGCAAGGATTGGCTCGGTTATAGCATGGAGGAATCTGACAAGGGGATGGTAGGGGTCGGGGTGGACCCAGGAGAGGAGGGCGCGGATGATAATGATCCAGAAGTAAAGGCGAAGGAGCAGATCGAGGATTTGGGTGAGCGCCACGATGAAGTTGGCGAGGACGAACAATTTTAGCCTCCCTTACGATCCATGACGGGGAGCCAATTCCCTGGATCGCCGTGCGGCTGCCTCGACCGCCTTTTTGAGGATGCCAGAGAAATCCTGCTCCTCCAAGACCTTCAGGCCTGCCAGAGTAGTCCCTCCGGGAGAGGAGACCCGCTGCCGCAGTGCCCGAGGATCTTCCTGAGTCTCCATGACCATGCGTGCCGCCCCCAGAAAGGTCTGAACTACCAACAGATGTGCTACCTCAGGGGGGATTTTCAGATGGATTCCCGCCTCTCGCATCGCCTCCATCGCCAAAAAGACATAGGCCGGGCCGCTCCCCGAAAGTCCCGTCACCGCGTCCATCAATTTCTCTTCCACCACTACCACCTTCCCCACGGAAGAGAAGATCGATTTGGTAACATCCAAATCCTCTGCGGTGGCATAAGGGCTCAAAGAGATGGCGCTGGCTCCTTCCAAGACCAAGGCCGGCGTATTGGGCATCACCCGCACGACCCTGGCCCCTCTTTCCAACTCTTCTATGATAAAAGGGATGGGGATGCCGGCCGCAATGCTGATGATAGTCTGATCCATTCGGACGAGCCCCTTTATTTCGCGTAATACGTCCCTCATATTTTGAGGCTTGATGGCGAGGATGAGGATATCGGAATCTGCCACCAGGGGGCCGTTCAGCTGGAAGGTTTTGAGGGAATAACTCTCTTTGAAGCATCGAAGCCGCCCTTCGGACACATCGGAAACCCTAAGGGAGTTCACATCCACGAGACTGGACTTGAGCAGGCCCCGAATGAGAGCCTCCGCCATGTTTCCTGCACCCAAGAATCCGATCTTCTTCCCCGATAGCATCGCGACCTCCCGAATCGGCTCATTATATACCGGGAGAGGAAGCTGCAAGTCAAGCACTTTCGGCGCCAGGGGGATTTTGGCCTTGCTTTCACGGGGGACTTATTCTATCTTTAGAGAGCTGTTCGGCCCTCTGGGGAAAAGATATGGGTGACAAAGCAGAGATCCTATTTCGTCTCGAGAGGCTGAGATATGCCTTTGGACAAAGCCGGGCATCTAAGGCAGCGGAGCGTCTGATTCAGCAGATCTCCTC
>Ga0153915_10004423_pt1 | contig 12947 bp, 10 predicted proteins | sample Opewatmetagenome_2_FD_107003 | JGI IMG/M metagenome (GOLD analysis project Ga0153915, IMG submission 107003) | Freshwater wetland microbial communities from Ohio, USA - Open water 3 Core 3 Depth 3 metaG | ecosystem: Environmental > Aquatic > Freshwater > Wetlands | place: USA: Ohio, Lake Erie... | reverse complement strand
GAAGTTGCCGCTGTCGTCCGTGAAGCGGTGCGGAAACGCGGGCTCCAGGGCCACGACCACGTAGGGAATCCGGTCGCCGAGCGTGGACCGCACGACGCCGCGCACCGTGCCGCGCCCCTGGCCGGCCTGGGCCAGGGCGCCGCCAGGTGCGCCCGCCACGGCGAGCAGGGCCAGCGCGACCAGCGACCGCGGGCGAAACAGCCGGCGCGCCGGCACGACGGCAAGCGACGTGACGCGGGTCTGCATGCGCGCCCTCCAGGTAGGAACTCATCTATGCTGACGCGCCGGCCTCAGCCCGGCGTCAGCCGGCCTGTCCCCACCTTACGATGTGAGGGCGACCAGTGCAATCGCTGGTGCGCGATCGGTGCCGAGGAAGGCCATCGGGTATTCGCCTGGTCGCGCTGACCGGGGGCTCTCGCCCTTGCGGTGGAGTGGATCTGCCCGTAGCTCCACAGGCAGTGGATATCACGCGCTCCAGCTGGGCGGATCGGGCTGCGCGACGCGTCGAGGGGCGTCTCGCGACGCGGCCGCATTGGTGGTCGCGCATGGACCGGGGCATCCTTCTCACGGCGCGCACGGACTACCGCGAGCGCCCGCTGTCGCCCGCCTTCACCGTTCGGGTGGTGGACGCCGTGGGCACGCCGCGCCGCGTGGCGGTGTCGGAGGGGACGGGGCGGCCGCTGATGATTCTGCCCGGGCTCTATGCCTCGCTCCACGAGGGGCTGTTCGCCGACATCGCCGAGCTGGCGGCCGGGCGCGGGCGGCAAGTGCTCCTGGTCGAGGACCGCCTGGCCGCAGGCACCCTGGTGCTCACCGGTGGCGAGGTCCCGTCCATGGGCCGCATCGGCGCGGAGATCGCCGCCATCGCGCGCGAGCTCGGCCCGCGGCCCGACGTGCTGGCCCTCTCGGCCGGCGCGGCCGCCGCGCTGGCTGCGCCTCCCGGCACGTTCGAGCGCATCGCTATCTGGTCCGCGGCGCTCGACCTCTGGTCGACCGCCGAGACCATCGCGCGCCACCCCATGCCGCGCTGGCACTACGCGCGGGTCCACAAGCGGGCGTTCCGGAGCGCGGACCTCCCCGTGCCCCCGATGGCGACGATTCCCGCGCGGCTCGCGGCCGATGCGCCCTGCGGCCTGCCGCCGGACCCGCTGCTGGTCCTGCACGCCGAAGATGATCCCGTGGTGCCGGCCTCGGTGCTGAAGACCCTCGCGCTCGAGGACGGCCAATGCGCCACGGTGCTCCGCGCCGGCGCGCACCTGGGCTTCGGGATCCTCGCGGGCACCGGCATCTACCTGGTCCCGTTCGACGAGGACGGCGACTGATGGGGTAAGCCGGTGACGCTCGGCGACCGGCTCCTGCGCCAGCAGCTCGTGGTCGTTACGGGCAAGGGTGGGGTCGGCAAGACCACCGTCAGCGCGGTGCTCGCGCGCCTCCTGGCCTCGCGCGGGCGCCGCGTGCTCCTCCTCGAGATCGATCCCAGGGAGAACCTGCACCACATGCTCGGCGTCCCGCCCTAGCCCCGTCTTCCAGCACTTCGTCGGGGCCGGGCCGGGCTTCAAGGAACGGGCGGTGCTGCCCGTTCGGCCGGCACGTCCCCTTGCCCGCTCTACCCGCCTTGGGTCAATTGCGAGCGTTCCACACGGCGATAGGGGCATGCCGATGGCCGCCCGGAATCTGGAGATTGTGCACCCGCGCATCGAGCGGTACTTGCGCTCGCTCATCCCGCCGCGTGATCCCGTCATGAGGCAGATGGAGGCCCGGGCCAGGCGCGAGGGGATACCAATCGTCGGGCCGGTCGTCGGGCGGTTCTTCTACCAGCTTGCGCTGATGACCGGGGCCAGGCGGGTGATGGAGCTGGGCTCGGCGATCGGCTACTCGACGCTGTGGTGGGCGCGCGGTGTGGGCAGGGATGGCAGGGTGTGGTTCACCGACGGCGACCCGGCGAATGCGCGCGATGCGCGGAGGTACCTGAGGCGGGGCCGCGTGGGGGACCGGGTCGAGATCCTGGTGGGCGACGCCCTCGAGTGCATGCGGCGGGTGAAGGGCAAGTTCGACATCGTTTCTTGCGACATAGACAAGCCCGGATACCCGGAGGCGTTCGAGGCGGGGATGAGCCGCCTGGTGCGGGGTGGGCTGTTCGTTTGCGACAACACGCTGTGGAGCGGCCGCGTCACGTTCGGCCAGGCCAGCGCCAGGGGGGCGCCCTCGGCCGCTGCCATCCAGCGGCTCAACCGGCTGGCGTACGCGTCGGACGAGCGGGCCTTCGCCACCCTCCTCCCGCTCCGGGACGGCGTGACCATCGCGGTGAAGCGGTAGGGAGCGGAGGGAGGGGCGGGTGGCGTATCGCATTCTCAGCCTGGACGGCGGGGGCATCCGAGGCGTCTTCACCACCGAGCTGCTCTCCCGCCTTGAGGCGGCCGCGCCGTTCCTCGCGAAGGTGGACCTGTTCGCCGGCACCTCGACCGGTGGCATCATCGCCCTGGGACTGGCCGCGGGCCTGACGCCCGACGAGCTGACGGACCTCTACCTCGCCGTCGGCCCCGAGATCTTCCCAGAGTCGCACCTCGGCCCTCTCGCGCTCCTGGGCAAGGTGGTCTGCGCCCCGTACGACAATGCCGCCCTGAAGCGCGCCCTCACGGTGACCTTCGGGCAACGGAATCTCCGCACGCTCGGGGACCTTGGCCGGCGGGTGCTCGTGCCCACGTTCGACCTCGACAGCAGCGAAGGGCCCGCCAGCAAGCCGGGCGTCCAGCGCACCTGGAAGCCGAAGTTCTTCCACAATTTTCCCGGGCCGGGGAGCGACGCCGCCGAGGAGATCGTGGACGTGGCGCTCCGCACTTCGGCCGCCCCGACTTACTTCCCCACCTACCAGGGTTTCGTGGACGGCGGCGTGATCGCCAACAACCCCTCGATGGTGGCGCTCGCGCAGGCGCTGCATCCCGCCACCGGCGGCCAGAAGCTGGAGGACGTGAGCCTGCTGTCGGTCGGCACGGGCGACCGGCTGAGGTTCATCCCGGGTCCGACGCACGACTGGGGCTACGCGCAGTGGGCCGTGCCGCTCTCTCGGCTGATCGTCGAAGGGCCGATGGACACGGCGCGGTATGAGTGCGAGCAGCTCCTCGGCGAGCGGTTCTGCCGCCTCGACGCGGTGCTGGAGCGCGAGATCGACATGGACGATGCCACCGCGGAGCCCGACCTGGTGGAGATGGCGAAGCGGATTCGCGAGCCGATGGATGCCGCGATCGCCTGGGTACAAAGGTGGTTCACCTGAAGGACGCCTGCTCCCGGCCGGTCAGCTCATCTCACTCGGTCGCTCTCCCATGGTACTTCGCCTCCAGTAGCGCACCGGACCTCTCGGAGAACTCCACCGTCACGTCACGTCCCGAGAACGTCAGGCGGAAGCGGTACCGGTTGATGTTCCCGACCTCGTTGTAGTCGAGAGCGAAGGTGCTGTCGCTCTCCCACGTGCCGCTCACGGCGACGGGCAAGCCGTACCGCCCGTCAGGGGAGAGGCGGGGGACGCCGTCCAACCCCACCGGCCTCGGCCCGTCGCGCCGGTCGCGCAGCTCGAACCGGACCTGGGCCTCTGCGCCGCCCGCGCAGGTGAGCACAAACGACCGCACGTCGAGCGGATTGGCGTCGAGCGTGTAGCTCCTGCCGCAGACCGTCCTGGCCATCGTCGGCGCCGGAGACACCGGCTGAGCAGCCGGCGGCTTCATCGCATCCGCGACCGCGGCCGCTAGCCGGGCCTCTCCGGCAGCGTCTTCGGGCAGGGGCTGGCTGGACGTGATGGCACGGCCGATGAAGTCCCCGATGTCCCCCGGCTCGAACTCCCCGCCGGTGAACACTACCACTAGGTTCGCCGCCGGCACGACGCTGATGCGCTGTCCACCCCGGCCCAGTCCCTCGAAGATGGGCGGATTCCGCTCAGGGTATACCCAGAAGCCGTAGCCGTACTCCTGGCCGTGACTGAAGCCCGGGTGAGAGTGCACCTGGACGGCTGCCCGCAGCCAGTCCTCCGGGATGATCTGCCGCTCCTCCCAGCGCCCACCGTTCAGCCACAGGTAGCCGAGCTTCGCCATGTCGCGAGGCTGGAGGTGGAGGTCGCCCCACCCGCGTGGTATCCCCTGCGGGTCGGTGGGCCACGTGACGTCGGTGATGCCGAGCGGGCCGAACAGTTCGCGGTGGGCGAACGCCAGCGGGTTCTGACCGGTCACCTGCGCGAGGACTCCGGAAAGGAGATGCATCCCGCCGCTGCAGTACTCGTACCGGCTCCCCGGCTCGTCCCGCATCGGGAGGTCGAGCATGAACTGGAGCCAGTTCATGCTTCCCATCATCTGGGACAGCGTGATCTCCCCGTGGGCGACGTGGCAGTCGAGCCCCGAGGTCATCGTGAGCAGGTGCTCGATCGTCACGCGCTCCTTCCGTGCGTCGCGGTTGGCGATGGGCCGCTGGTCGAAGGCGCTCAGCAGCGGCTGGCTCACACCGGCCAATCTGCCCTGCCCGATGGCGATGCCGACGAGGGTGGACGTGACGCTCTTGGTGACCGACGCGAGATCGTGCAGCTGCCCGTCCTGGAACGGCCAGAAGTAGGCGTCCAGGACGATGTATCCGTTGCGGACGATTGTCAGGCTGTGGATCGGGATCCGGTGCTGCCGGATGTGGTCGAAGGCGTCGGCCAGCACCTTCGAGTCCATTCCCTGTGCTTCCGGTGACGACCGGCGCCACCCGTGGGTCGGCCAGTAGGTCTCCTGTGCGGAGGCCTGGCGCAGCGTCGCGATCCCCGTGCACGCCAGGGCCAGCGCCAGGGCGATACGGAATTGCGTCGTCATGGATCCAAGCTATACCGGCCCTTGGTCCGGTGCGACGCGGCTGGCTCGCCGCGCATCCAGCGAACGGGGCCGGCACCCGGGTCCCGAAATAGACCAGCACACCGGCCGGATCCTCGGCACTGCGGCGGAGATCCGCACCGGCGTGCAGGCGGTGCACCAGTTCCACACCCACCTGCTGGCCGGGCGCACGGGGCAGGCGGTGGTCGGATGGGGCTCGATCTTCCTCGTCTTCCTCTCGCTCAGCGGCTTGATCCTCTGGTGGCCCGCCAAGGTGGCGCGGGTCAACTGGAGTGCGCCCGCCAAGCGGCTCGTCTTCGACCTTCACAACACCGTCGGCGCGATCTCCTTCGCGTTCCTGTTCGTCTTCGCCGTGACAGGCGCGATCATTCATTGGGACGGGCCTACCGCCGCCTGGCTCGCCAAGGTGACGCGCGCCGCGCCGATGGCCGCCCGGCGACATCGCCGGGTGGCCGTCGCGCATCGTTATGTGCCTCTTCAGCTTGAGCCTCCCGGTCATGGCCGTGACGGGCCCGCTCATCTGGTGGACGCGGCGCCGGCGGGGCTTGCCCGAGTAGCCGCCCCGGCGCCCACGGGCGCCGCCTCCCTTGACAACGCCTACTACATCTGTAGTATCTTGGCACCTGGATCCACTACAGGTGTAGTAGGGAGACCGGATGAACATGACCCTGGAGCTGAGCGAGCTGCAGCTCGCCGTGATGCGAGTGCTGTGGCAGAAGACGCGAGCCACGGTGGCCGAGGTGCAGGAGGCGCTGGAAGCCGAGCGGGGCCTGGCCCTGACCACGGTGGCCACGGTCCTCACGCGCCTCGAGAAGGCCGGGCTCGTTTCCCACCGGCCCTCCGGCCGACACTACGTCTACCGTCCCCTCGTATCAGAGGAGCAGGTGCGCCGCTCGATGATCTCGGCCCTGGCGGAGCGGCTGTTCGAGGGGGACGTGGCGGCCCTGGTCAGCCATCTGGTGAGCGCGCGCGAGATCAGACCCGGCGACCTCGCCCGCGTGAAGCAGCTCCTCGAGGCCAAGGAACGGGAGGGGAAGGGCTGACATGACCCTGACATTGCTCGTGGTCGCGTGGCTGCTGACATACCTGGTCCACAGCACAATCCTGCTCGGCGGGGCGTGGCTGCTTTCGGCCGCTCGGATCGTCCGCTCGCCGGTCGCCAAGGACGTGGTGTGGAAGGTGTGCCTGGTGGGCGGAATCCTGACCGCCACGGTGTACTCGGCGTTTCCGTATCAGCCTTTCAGCGCCCATGTCCTGCTGCCGGGCGTCGCACGGACGACCCTGGCCGCGGGCGCGCCGCGCGTTGATCTGCGGGTGGCAGCCGCGGGCGCCGGGATGATTTCGCCCTCCTGGGCGGCGCGCACATCGGCTGGTGTCCGCTCCGCCCGCCGCGCGCCTGCCCCGGACGTGCAGGCACTGGCCGGCGGCTCCCCAATCTCAACTCCCCAACCCCCGACCCCGTCGTTGTGGTTCTGGCCCTACGTCATCCTCGGAGTCTGGCTGCTGGGGGCAGTGCTGTTCCTCGTCCGCGTCCTGCGCTGTCGGATTCGCCTCTCCCGGCAGCTGGGTGATCGCCGTGAGATTACGGACGGGCCGCTGGTGGCGATGCTGGACTCGCTGCGGGCTGCAGCCGGCGCGCGGCGCCGGATCCGCCTGACCACCTCGAGCGAGCTGGCCGGCCCCGTGGCGATGGGCGCGCGGGAGATCTGCCTCCCGGAGCGGGCGCTGACCGTGCTCTCGCCCGCGGAGCAGCGGGCGGTCCTCGCCCACGAGCTGGGACACCTGGTGCGTCAGGACCCGCTCTGGCTCGGCCTGTCGATCGCGTGCGAGAGCCTCTTCTTCTTCCAGCCGCTGAACGTGTTGGCGCGACGGCGGGTGCAGGAAACGGCGGAGTACCTGTGCGACGACTGGGCGGTGCACCAGACCGGCGGCAGCCTCACCCTGGCCCGGTGCCTGGCCGAGGTCGCGACCTGGATCGAGGCGGCCCCGCGCGCCGTTCCGGTGTCGGGGATGGCGGCGAACCGGTCGCAGCTCGTCGAGCGCGTGCACCGGCTGCTGGAGGGTGCGCAGCCCTCGGCCCGGCGCATGAGGTCGGCCGTGCCGCTGGCGGCTCTGGTGCTGTCGTCCGTGGCGTTCGCGGCACCCGGCATCTCGCCGCCCTGCGATCAGGATGAGGGGGCGCCCGCCGCGCAAGCCTCGACCTCATGGGCGCTCGCGGCGCGCCAGGTTGAGCCGCGGACCTGGGCGACGATTCGCGACGCGCATGTCATCACCTTCCGCGATGGCTTCGCGCCGCGGCTCACGGGACAGGGGCATCTCGGGATCCGTCGCGGAGGCCGTGCGATCGAGCTGGGCGATGGCCAGCGGCTGCTGGTGAACGGCCGGGAGCCGCGCGACGACCGCCTGGTCGAGGTCTGTAGTACGGACAGCGTGCGCATCGTGGATGCGGATGGCCGGACGCTCTGGCAGCTGGAGCCGGTGCGCGTTGAGCCGGAACGGGCCACGGGCTGGGCGGAGGCGGGCTCCTCCTCTTCGGGGTCGTGGTCGAGGGCGGAGTCGCGGGCCAGGGATGAGTCGCGGGCCCGGGACGAGACGCGAGCCTGGAGGGCCGATCGGCTCGATTCGCTCGACGAGGAGCTCGACGGGCTCGGCGTTCGGGCCGACGTTCTGGACACGATGGACGTCGAGGCCGTAGCCAAAGCGGCAGTCCTGCTGGGCGATCAGGTGACGCACGCCGTTGACGTACGCGTCGTGCCGGAGCTGATCCGCGCCCAGGATGCGGCCGGCCGGATCTCCGCCGACGTGGTGCCCCGCCTGGCCGAGATGGGGGTCCGGGTGGCCGCGGAGGTCGTGCCGGCGCTCGTGCGGGGCTTGTGCGACCGCGGACTGTGCGACGACAGCAGCGCCGCGCCGCTCAAGCGCCGCAAGGTGCTCTCCAAGCACCGGCCGTAGTGCCGTGCGGCTGATTGTGCTGGGCGCCGCGGCCGCCATCGGCGTCGCGGCCGCGGCTCCGTGCCGCGCGCAGCAGGCGCCCGAGCGGCTGCAGCTTCGATTCGATCCCTCCGAAGCCGATGCGGCGCTGGCGGTCATCGCGAACCATCACGCTGGCCAGGCGGTGGCGGACAGCGACTGGCAGCGTCTTTTCGCGACCGAACCCTATCAGCGGCTGAAGCGCCGCGAGGCGTCGCTGCACCGGGCCTTCACCGACGCCGAGTTCCAGCAGTTCGTCCTCTCCGACTCCGTGGCGGCGCGGGCCGCAGCACTCCAACTCACGCTCGATGCCTGGAAGAGGGCCGATCTCACGGCTGCGGCGGCGCGCGCCTTCGCGTATCTGCCGGCGGATGCGCGGATCAGGGCCAAAGTGTTCGTGCTCATCAAGCCGGAGATCAACAGCTTCGTATTCGAGACGAGAACCGACCCGGCGATCTTCCTCTATCTCGATCCTTCCCGGACGGCGGCACAGTTCGAGAACACCGTCGCGCACGAGCTGCACCATATCGGCTACTCGACGGTATCGGCGCAGGGCGACTCAGCGATCGCCGCGCTTCCGCCGGGCGCGAAGGCGGCGGCCGAGTGGGTGGGGGCGTTCGGCGAGGGATTCGCGATGCTTGCAGCCGCCGGCGGGCCGGACGTGCACCCGCACGCGGAGAGCCCGCCGGCCGACCGGGCCAGATGGGACCGCGACCTCGGCAATTTCAACCTGGATCTCCTCCGCGTGCAGGTTTTCCTGCTCGACCTCGTTCGCGGGAAGCTGGCCACGCAGGAGGCGCGGGACAGCGTCGGTTACGGCTTCTTCGGCGTCCAGGGCCCGTGGTATACGGTCGGGTGGAAGATGGCGGTCACGATCGAGAGGCGGTTCGGGCGCCCGCGGTTGATCGCATGCATGCTCGATCCCCGGCAGGTCCTCGCCGCGTACAACGAGGCCGCGGCGGCGCAGAACCGTGCCGGCGGGGAGCGGCTCGCTCTCTGGTCGCCCGAATTGCTCATGGCGCTGGGCGTCTCCTAGTCGGCCGCCTCCAGCACCACCTTCCCCAGGTTCTTCCGCCCGTGCAGGTAGCGGTGCGCCGCCACCGCGCCGTCCCGGGTGAGGGGAAACGTCCGGTCCACGATCGGCCGCAGCTCCCCCTTGGCGATGCTCCTGTAGATCTCCTCCGCCGCCGGCCGGAGGATCGCTTCGCGCTCCTTGAGATGCAGCAGGTGTATTCCGAATACGCCGAGGTTCGGCTCGATCAGGGAGCGGGGGTGGATCCACGATGTCCGGAGGAAGGCGAGTGCCGCCCGCGGCCAGTTTCGGCGGGCGCCCGGCAAGGCCTCGCTGAGGCCGTAGAAGACCAGCCGGCCGAGCGGCGCCAGGAGCTGCCGGCACGACCCGGTCGCCCGGCCCCCGACGCTGTCCAGGGCCACGTCAATGCCGTGCCCTCCGGCGCTGCGTCGCACCTCTGTCTTCCAGTCGCCGAGCGAGTCGAAACAGGCGGCCGCACCCAGCTCCCGGGTCACGAAGTCGCGCTTCCGCTGGCTGCCGGCCGTCCCGATCACCTTCAGCCCGTGCTTGACCGCGAGTTGCACCGCCGCGGTGCCGACCCCGCCCCCGGCGCCGAGGATCAGCGCCGTCTCCCCCACCCGGACACGCGCCGCCTCGAATAGCGCGACCCAGGCAGTGAGGAACACCACGGGGACCGCCGCCGCCTGGACGGGCGTCAGGCTCTCGGGATAGCGAAAAGCCTGACGGGTCGTCAGCACGACGTCGCGGGCGTACCCGCCGTGGCGGAGCAGCGCCACCGCGCGGTCGCCCACCTTCCATCCCTCCTGCTCGGCCCTGGCGCCCACCCGTACCACCTCCCCCGCGACCTCGAAGCCGGCGCTGTAGGGGCGCGGCGGCACCGTGTCGTAGAGGCCGGCGCGCATCAGGAGGTCGGCGAAGTTGACGCCCGCGGCGCGGACGCGCAGATGCACGTCCTCCGGCCCCGGGTTGCGGAGGGGGATCTCTCGCTCGACCAGCACCTCGGGCGGCCCGTGGCGCTCGATCAGGATGGCACGGGTGGTCTGTGGCATCGCATTCCCTCGCGGCGGGGTCTGGATCAGCGGTGGGTGCCAGGGTAAGATGCCCGCTTCAGTGGACGGCCCGAAACCCCTCGTCCCTCAACTGACAACACTCTGCTCGGGTTTGAGCATGGCGCGGGGCGGAGCGGCGGTGCAGATTGTGCGCCGCTCTTGCTCGCCCTTCCACGACAAGGACACCGCATGCTCCGCAAGATCCCGTTCGTCATCGTCGCCGCGGCGGTCGTCGCCGGCGTCACGGGCTGCAGCCGCGGGGGCGGCGCGTTCCCCGCGCTCGCCGACGGTTTCGTTTACACCAGCCTGAGCTTCACGCCTTCCGGCGCGACCCAGGTGGGGCTCCACGTCTTCGTGGATCCGAAGACGAAGGACACCCTGCGTCTCGACGCGATGCTCGACGACTTCTCGCCGGCGGCGATCGCGCGCGAGCGGGCCTACTACCGTGGCGTGGACTCTGAGCTCGCGGCGATCCGGCGCGACCGGCTCGATCCCGAGACCCAGGCGGACTACGACCTCCTCTTCAACGCCGTGAAGTTCGCGAGCTTCAGTCTCGACAGCGAGCGCTTCTATCAGCGCAGGCCGCAGCTCTATGCCGAGGCGCTGGGAAACGCCCTGTTCGCGAACATCAGCCTCGAGTACGCGGACACCGCGGCCCGCGCCGGCGATCTGGTCGCGCGGCTGCAGAAGGTGCCGGCGTTCATCGGCGTCGCGGTTACCAACCTCGACGCGTCAAACGACGTGTACCGGAAGGTGGCGCTGGAGGAGCTGTCCGGCGTACAGGACCTGATCAAGGGCATGGGGGTTGCCTTCGTGAAGGGGACCCCCTCGGAGGCCGCCTACAAGGCGGCGCAGCCGGCGGCACTCGCGGCCCTCGACCACTACGCGCGCTTCGTCCGCGACACGCTGCCGAAGCGGGGGTCGTTCGACTGGCGGATGGGCCGGGCGATGTTCGACCAGAAGTGGAAGTACTACCTCCAGGCGTCGGTCACGCCCGACGAGATGCTCAAGGCCGCCGAGGACAGCATGCGGGCCATCCGGCACGAGATGCTGCTCCTGGCCGAGCCGCAGCACGACGCGTGGTTCAGCCACAAGCACACGGGCGACAGCTCCGCGGTGCTGAACGCCGTGGTGGGTGAGGTGCTGGCACGGATTGCCAACGACCACACCCACCGCGACTCGCTGGTCGAGGTGGGGCAACGCACCGTCGCGGACCTCGAGACGTTCGTGATGGACCACCGGGTCCTCTCGCAGGCCGACTTCTCCAACCTCAGGGTGATCCCGACGCCCGTCTTCATGCGCGGGATCTACGCCGTGGGCGGCGCGGTTTTCGCGCCCGCGCTGCAACCCGAGCTGAGCTCCTTCTACTGGGTGACGCCGATCCCGAAGGCGTGGAAGGCGGCCGACGCCGAGGCGAAGCTGCGGGAGTACAACCGCTACAAGATGCTCTCCCTGACGATCCACGAGGCGATGCCGGGCCATATCGTGCAGGGGGCATACGCCAACCGGGTGACGCCCGAGTGGCGCCGGCTGCTCCGTGCGGTGTTCGGCACCAACACATACGTCGAGGGGTGGGCCGTGTACGCCGAGCAGATGATGGAGCGGCTCGGCATGAACGGCGGCAGCGCGGTAAACGCGCGGCTGGTGGGGATGAAGGCCGATCTCCGGATGTACGCCAACGTCATCATCGACATCCGGCTGCACACGATGGGGATGAACGGTGACAGCGCGGTGGCGCTCATGGTGCGCGACGCCTTCCAGGAGCGGCCGGAGGCGGCGGCCAAGCTGCAGCGGGCCCAGCTCGACTACGTGCAGCTCAACACGTATCCCGTGGGCGCGCGGGAGTGGTGGGAGTTCCGGCGGGCGGCCGAGGCGAGGGAGGCTGACGCGTTCAACCTCTGCAAGTTCCACGACCAGGTGCTCTCGTACGGCGCGATCCCCGTGCCGGCGGTGCGGCGGCTCTATTTCGCCAAGGTGGCGCCGACCGCGACGATGCCTGCCTCGCGCTGCGAGGCCGGGGGGTCGTGACGAAAGCGGCCTGATCCGCGGGTCGCTCACGGCGCCTCTCGCCCGCCCGGGGGGCGCAGGCGGGATGCAGAGATCCTGGGCGCCGCTCTCGAGGGAGGCCTGTATGTACGGCACCAGGATTGCCGCGCTGGCCGGGATCGCGTTGGCTGCTGGCACAGGCGCAGTCGCCGGCGTCCATCAGGGCACCGCGATGGCCAGCCGACGCGGCCCGCCTTCCGAGCGGCTGATTGACTCGCTGCTGCGCCGCATGACCCTGCAAGAGAAGCTCGGCCAGCTGAACCTCATCTCGGTCGACTCCAACCGGGTCTCCGACGAGCAGCGTGAGCTGGTTCGGCGGGGCCTGGTGGGGGGCTTCCTCAATCTGACGGGCGCGGAGGCGACCCGCGCGATCCAGGACGTGGCGGTGCGGGGATCGCGTCTCGGCATTCCCTTGCTGTTCGGCCTCGACGTCATTCACGGCTACCGGACCATCTTCCCGATTCCTCTCGCCGAAGCGAGCGCCTTCGATCCCGACCTTGCGGAGGCGGCGGCCCGCGCGGCAGCGCGCGAGGCGTCCGCGGCCGGGATCAACTGGACGTTCGCGCCGATGGTGGACATCGCTCGCGATCCGCGCTGGGGGCGCATCGCCGAAGGCGGGGGCGAGGACCCATACCTCGGCTCGGCGCTGGCGGCGGCACGGGTGCGTGGTTTCCAGGGCCGCGCGCTGCGCGATACCGACGCGGTGATGGCGACGGCCAAGCACTACGCGGCGTACGGAGCGGCGGAGGGCGGCCGCGACTACAACACCGTTGACCTCTCCGAGCGGATGGTGCGGGAGGTCTATCTCCCGCCCTTCCGCGCCGCGGTGCGCGCCGGGGTCGGGACGCTCATGTCCTCGTTCAACGAGATCGCGGGCGTCCCGAGCTCGGCGAACCGCTGGCTGCTGACCGACGTGCTGCGGCGCGAGTGGAGGTTCGGGGGCTTCGTGGTGAGCGACTGGGGCTCGATCGAGGAGCTGATGCAGCACGGCGTCGCGGG
>Ga0153915_10004422_pt1 | contig 12949 bp, 13 predicted proteins | sample Opewatmetagenome_2_FD_107003 | JGI IMG/M metagenome (GOLD analysis project Ga0153915, IMG submission 107003) | Freshwater wetland microbial communities from Ohio, USA - Open water 3 Core 3 Depth 3 metaG | ecosystem: Environmental > Aquatic > Freshwater > Wetlands | place: USA: Ohio, Lake Erie... | reverse complement strand
TTCATGGGCCTGTTCATCGTGGTCTATGGCGTCGAGGTGAGCGGACTATTGAAGATGATCGCCGAATGGCTGGTGCGGACCACGGGCGGCGACCTCGCGCTCACCGGCTACGTGGTGCTGTGGGCCTCGGCGTTCCTGTCCGCGATCATCGACAACATCCCGTTCGTCGCCACCATGATTCCGTTGATCAAGAACATGGCGTCGACGTTCGGCGGGCCCGAGGCGATCATTCCATTATGGTGGTGCCTGTCGCTCGGCGCGTGCCTCGGCGGCAACGGAACGTTGATCGGCGCGAGCGCGAACCTGACGGTTGCGGGCCTCGCGGAGCGGAACGGGATTCCGTTCCGGTTCTGGGTCTACACCAAGCACGCGTTCCCGATGATGTTGGTCAGCGTCGCCATCTCCAACGTCTACGTCTGGCTGCGCTACTTCAGCTAGCGCGGAAAATTGCGTGATCGCAAAGCGCTAGACGACGGATTTAAGTGGGGAGCTGAATTTTTCCTGACATCAAGCTTACAGCGATATCGGTGGGCATCGGAGTTCGACCCATTGACAAAGAAAATGCCGGGCTGTTCAATATTTACGGCGACAATTGTAAGAAAAAGAACAAGGTGCGTAAGTGGGGGCGCGGGCGTTGAATACAACAATGGAAACGACGCGGGAATCAGTCCCGACGACGCTGGCGCGTGGTGTCGTCAAATGGTTCAACGCGGTCAAGGGCTACGGCTTCCTGACTCCGTCTGACGGCGTCGGCGACATTTTCGTGCACATGAGCGTGCTGCGCCAGGCGGGACATCAGACGCTGATTCCCGGCACGACCGTCGTGTGCGATGTCGTGCGCGGCGCGAAGGGCATGCAGGTGCTCCGCATCATCGAGGTCGATACCAGCACCGCGGACCAGTCGGCGGAGGTCGAGCCGTTCGGCATGCCGCCGGAGCCGGATTTCGCGAACCTGCAGCCGGTCGGCGACTTCATGGCCGGCATCGTGAAGTGGTTCAATCCGCACAAGGGCTATGGCTTCATCTGTCCGACAGGCTCGGACGGCGACATCTTCGTGCACATGGTGGTGCTGCGGCGCGCCGGGCTTCCGGGGCTGGTCACCGGCCAGAACGTGCAGGTGCGCGTCGCGAACGGGCCGAAGGGCCTGCAGGCGACCGAGATCGCACTGGGCTAGTTCGACGCCTTTCGCGCCATTCCGTGATATTCCGCGTTCGGCCGGAGATCGACGGCCGACGCCATCCGGTTCGACATGTTGTAGAAGCCCGCGGTCGCGGCGATGTCCCAGATGTCGGCGTCGCTCCAGCCGGCCTTGCGCAATTCCGCGCGGTCCGGCTCCTCGATCCGGTGCGCGCCCTCGGTCATCTTCGCCGCGAAGTCCAGCATCGCGCGCTGCTTCGCCGAGAGTCCTTCGGCCGCCCGGTAATTGACCGACAGCGCGTCGGCGAGCGTCTCGTCGCCCGCAAGCTGCCGCACCCGCGCGGCGTGCGCGATCACGCAATAGAAGCAATGGTTGATCGAGGAGACGACGACCGAGATCATTTCGCGCTCGAGCCGCGACACGCCCGACGGACCCAGCATCAGCTCGTCGCTCATCTTCATGAAGGCGTCGAGCTTCTTCTGATCGAACGCGTAGGCCGCGAGGACGTTCGGCACGAAGCCGAGCTTCTCCTGGCATTTGGCGAAATAGGCGGTCATCTCGGGCGTGAGATCGTCGCGTTTGCCGATCTCCAGCGCGTGAATCTTGGTCATCGGTTCCTCCGCATCGCGTCCCAATCCGCATCGGTCAGCCGTTCGAGGAAGCCGAACTGCCCGGCGCCCTTGAGCCAGCGGCCGGCGTCGATCGTCACGACCTCGCCGTTGATATAGGCGGTGTGATCGGAGACGAGAAACGCCGCGAGGTTCGCGAGCTCCTCGTGCTTGCCGGGACGTCCCAGGGGATTGCGGGTCTCGAACTCCTGCGCGAGGTCGGGCCGCGGCACCAGCCGCTCCCACGCGCCGGGCGTGGGGAAGGGGCCGGGCGCGATCGCGTTCAGCCGGATGCCGCGCCCGCCCCATTCGACGGCGAGGCTTCGCGTCATCGCGACCAGCGCCGCCTTCGCCATGGCGGACGGCACGACATAGGGCGAGCCGGTCCAGGCATAGGTCGCGACGATGGTGAGCACGGTTGCCGGCCGGTTCGCGGCAAGCCAGCGCTTGCCCAACGCGAGCGTCGTGTACGCCGCGGTGTTGAGCGAGGCGGTGAGCACCGCGTCGAGCGCGCGCGGGCTCAAGCTTTCGGTGCGCGCGACGAAATTCCCCGCCGCGTTGTTGAGCAGGATGTCCGGCGCATCGCCGGCGAACAGCGTATCGGCCAACGCCTCGACGGCGGCGGCATTGCGCAGGTCGCAGGCGTGGAACGTGGTCCGGCCCGCGTGAACGCGGTTGAATTCGTCGGCGGTCTCCTCGAGCACCGCCTCCCTGCGGCCGCAGATGACGAGGCGCGCGCCCAGCTCGAGGAACCGCCGTCCCATCGATTTGCCGAGGCCGCTGCCGCCGCCGGTCACCAGGACGGTCTTGCCGGCGAGAAGATCGGGCGCGAACATGGCGCTCGTGTAGCACGCCGACTATGATGACGCCATGCGCCGCATCTTGTTCTGTCTTCTCGTCCTGTTCGTCGCGTTTCCCGCGCTCGCGCAGCGCGAAACGCTCACCACGTTCGGAGCCGGCACGCTCACCATCGAGAGCGCGAACGGCAAGCACGACTTCAACATCGAGGTCGCGCGCACGCCCGATCAGCACCGCCAGGGGCTGATGTTCCGCCAGAAGCTCGCGCCGGACGCGGGCATGCTGTTCATCAACGAATCCGAGCAGCCGATCTCGATGTGGATGAGCAATACGCTGATCCCGCTCGACATGCTGTTCATCGCCGCCGACGGCAAGGTGGTGCGCATCGCCGAGCGCGCGGTGCCGCGCTCGGAGGAGATCATCTCCTCGGGCCGGCCGGTGCTGCTGGTGCTGGAGGTGAACGGCGGAATCGCGTCCAAGCTCGGCATCAAGCCGGGCGATACGGTCACCTACACCGAAGGCCGGCGCTAGCCCGGCCGCTTGCAGGCGAGCGTCAACCCGTCGCCGACCGAGAGCATGGTTGTCGTGACGCGGTCGTCCTTGGCCACGGCATCGTTGAAGGCCTTGATCGCGCGCGTCGACTCGCTGCGGTCGCCGCTTTCGATCACCGAGCCGCCCCACAGCACGTTGTCGACCGCGATGATGCCGCGCGGGCGCAGCAGCGTGAGGCAGCGCTCGTAATAGTTCCGGTAGTTCGGCTTGTCGGCATCGATGAACGCGAAATCGAACGTGCCCGCTTGACCGGCGGCAATCAGTGCGTCGAGCGTCGCGACCGCGGGGCCGACCTTCAGCTCGATCCGGTCTGCGACGCCGGCCGCTTCCCAGGCCTTCCGGGCGAGTTCGACCCGGGCGTCGGTGTCGCAGGTGATGAGCTTGCCGTCCTTGGGCAGCGCCAAGGCGATGGCGAGCGCGCTGTAGCCGGTGAACGTGCCGACCTCGACCGCCCGCCTGGCGCCGACGGCTTCCGCGAGGAACCTGAGCAGCTGCGCCGCCTCCGGGGACGAGCGCATGCCGGAATTGGGCAGCCGGTCGGTCGCGGCGCGCAGATCGCGCTGCGGCTTGGTCTCCGCCGTGCCGTGGCCGACCATGTAGTCGAGGATCCGGTCCTCGGTGAGGTAGCTGCTTCTCGACACGGTTGAATCTCCTTAACGTCCCATCGATAGTATCATCTGCAAGCTAGGACCGACGGGGCGTAGCTCAACCTGGTAGAGCGCCAGCTTTGGGAGCTGGATGCTGGAGGTTCAAATCCTCTCGCCCCGACCAATTAAAACAATAATTTAGGCCGATCCGCGAGGGTCGGCCTTTCGCTTGGGGTCACGGGCGGGGCTGCATTCGGCGGCCTCGCGCCGCGCTCCACCGGAAACGCCGCCCATCCAACATCCCGCCTGGCCCATGACGGCATGGTCGTGATCGCGCCGCGCGTGCCGTCCGCTTCTTCTGCCGCAAAGCGGGGGAGAGAGTGTTAGCTTGAACGTTTGCATCGCTATCGTCCGAACAGGGAGCCGAACATGGTCGATTTCAAGGTGGATCCGAGGCATACCGCGCTGATCAACGTCGACATGCAGAACTGCTTCGTCGAGAACTCGCCGATCGCGGCGCCCGACGGGCCGAAGGTCTTGGCCCGCATCAACAAGCTGATCGAGACGTGCCGCGACGCCGGCGTGAAGGTGATCCACACCGCGCATGTGGTGCGACCGGACGGCAGCAATATTGGCGTGATGGGCGAGATTATCCCGGTGGTGCGGGAGGGCATCATCAACGAGGGCAGCGTCACGGCGGCGCTGCACAAGGGCCTCAACGTGAAGCCAGACGACATCGTGTTGAATAAGCCGCGCTTCGGCTCGTTCCACGGGACCGACCTCGAGCTGATCCTCCGCTCGAACGGCATCGACACCGTGATCGTCTCCGGCATCGCGACCAACGTGTGCTGCGAGACCACGGCGCGCGAGGCCAACGCGCGCGACTACAAGGTTTTCTTCCTGTCCGATGGCACCGCGACGTTCGGCTTGGGCGGGCTCTCGCCGGAGGAACTGCAGAAGGCGACCTGCGCCACGCTCGGCTCGCTGTTTGCCGAGGTGCTCAGCGTCGACCAGATGATCGGCAAGATCCGCGCCGGCGCCGGTGCCGTCAAACGCGTCGCGGCGGAATAGCAAGCCGCCGTCCGCCGCCGGCCAGGCGCTCGGCTTCGCGCCATCGGTGGCCGAAACATCCGCGATTTAGCGACTCGATCCGCTTTTGCCATCTTGCCTCGACCCCGCACAGGGTGAGGGCTGGAACAGGCCATAAATCGCGTTATTTGAGCGCTTGCGACGTTTCGGCGCGTTTCATAGCATTGTACATAGGCCAGCTTTGGGAGCTGGATGCTGGAGGTTCAAATCCTCTCGCCCCGACCACGCCATCGATGGAGACCCATGCCAAGCGTTCGCATCTATCGCCCGGCCAAGACGGCAATGCAGTCCGGCCGCGGCAAGACACACGACTGGGTGATGGAATTCGAGCCCGGCGCGCCGCAGACCGTCGACCCGCTGATGGGCTGGACCAGCGGGCGCGACACGCGCAACCAGGTGCGCCTCACCTTCGAGACGCGCGAGGCCGCGCTTGCCTACGCCGAAAAGCACGGGCTCGACTACACCGTCGAAATGCCGCATGACCGCGCGACCAAGCCGAAGAGCTACGCGGACAATTTCCGCGCCGGCCGGACCGGCAACTGGACGCACTAGCGGAAGTCCCGAGCTGCTGGATGCGCCCCCCTCACCCAACCCTCTCCCCCCGCGTGCGGGGGGAGAGGGAAGAGGAGGGCGAAGCCCGACGAGGGTGAGGAGGGTGATTCCACCGCGACGGTATCTGCGCTGATGGTTCAGATCACTCAGAAGAATCGCTCTCTCCGCAAGGCGAGAGGGGGCATCCGTTTGAGTCGTACCACTGTCAGGGACGGTGCTGGACGGCGGGCAGGGGCTCCGAACCAGCGGGACTCTCGCGTTTCGTATACAATCCAGGCGGAGGCGCCCGTAGCTCAGGGGATAGAGCAACGGCCTTCTAAGCCGTGGGTCGGAGGTTCGAATCCTCCCGGGCGCGCCAATTTTCCTGACTCAAGTTCATCGGTTGGCAGGAATAGTATACCTGATCGCTTTCGTAAGCCTCGTCGTAACCAGAGCTAGAAGCGACCAGCGATGTCTTCGACCGTTCCTTACCAACTATATCTCGACCTGATGAAACGCTGTCTGGTCGACAGTATTTACATCGATGACCCGCTCGCGAATTTCGTGGCGTATCGTGAGAAACCCACGACCCCGCCGTGGAAGCGTGCGGCCATCCGCGCATTACAATCGTTCCTGGGTCGTTATCGGCTGCGGCTGATCGAGCCCTTTTCGGTCCCTTGGCAGCCGGAATACGCGATCTTGGATCCGGCAAAAAAGCGGGAACTGCGCGAGCGCGGCCTTGGTTGGCCGTCCCGGGCTCATACACTCATCAGCTTCGACCGGCTGAACAACATTCAGCAATGCGTCGAGGCCGTCATCAGGGACGGCGTTCCAGGCGACCTGATCGAAACCGGCGTCTGGCGCGGCGGCGCGTGCATTTTCATGCGCGCGATCCTCAGGGCATGTGCGGATACCTCCCGCACCGTTTGGCTCGCCGACTCGTTCGAGGGACTTCCCGCTCCTGATTCAGCCGCGTATCCGGCGGACGCCGGCGACAAGCACCACCTTTGGTCCGACTACTTCGCGGTGTCGCGCGCGGAAGTGGAAGAGAACTTTCGCCGCTATGGCCTGCTCGATGGGCAGGTCCGGTTTCTGGAAGGCTGGTTCAAGGACACTTTGCCGACCGCGCCGATCGAAAGGCTCGCCCTCATTCGCCTGGACGGCGATATGTACGAGTCAACCTATCAAGCCCTGGATGCGCTCTATGACCGACTTTCGCCAGGTGGGTTCGTCATCGTCGACGACTACTACTTGGAACCTTGCGCAAGAGCCATCCATGATTTTCGTGCTGCGCGGACAGTCGTGGACGAAATAACGGAGATTGATGGCCGGGGCGTATTTTGGCGGCGATCTGCTTAGGCGAATGGAGAGCCCAGCGGCGGTTTAGTTCGGCCCGAATTTGACACCGCCAGGTCTCCCATTTTGGAGAGATTTTCTAGATGAGAATTTCGGAACTAAAAATTTCACAGTCTCCGATACAGGCCGATTGGATTCGCGCGTCGCGCGAAGTTCGATTTTCATCGGGCGAGCAGCAGAGCTATTGGTTCGATTTGCCGTCGCACTGCGAACCATGGGTATCTAGGTTCCCAGATCCATGGGTGGTCGCGCTGTTTCCGATTGCCTCGAAGCTGGGAGAGAACATCGCCGTCGGGGAGGACACGGACGCGCTTCTGATAGAAAACCTCGCCGGTATCTCCAGAATCTGGACGAGTTGGTACTCCTGGGTTCAGCCGATTTCGATCGAGGCACCTCGACGGATGAGCGATAAAGTCGCGCCCCGAAAAGGTGCGTCGTTTTTCAGCGGCGGCGTCGATTCGTTCTTTTCTCTGATCCGCCACAATAACGTACTGATGGGGACCGCCGACCAGTGCGTCAGTGACATCATCACTGTCTGGGGATTCGACATACCCCTGAGCTCGCGTGCCGAGTTCGACAAGCTGCACCGTTCGGCGGCCGATGTCGCCCAGGCTTACGGCAAGAATTTGATCCCGTTAGCGACGAATCTGCGAATCTGCGACGAAGTCTATGCGCATCACTGGCCGCAGCTCGGCTTTGGCGCCGCCCTCGCGACCGTCGGCCACCTGCTGGCGGGCAAGTTCCAGTCGATCATCATCGGGAGTTCGGGCGACTACGGCCGTCTGTACCCTTGGGGATCGCACCCAATGGTCGACCCGCTGTTCAGCGCTCGAAACCTGAAGATCTTTCACGACAGCTCGTCGTTCACGCGGGTGCAAAAGACCGAGTTCATCAGCGCGCATCCTGTTGCGCTGGAGCATCTTCACGTTTGTTGGATAAATGGTTCCGCTTCCAACTGCAGCCGATGCACGAAATGCCTTCGGACGATGGTGACGCTTGACCTGCTCGGAGCGAGAGACCGGGCTAAGACGTTCGACTGGTCGGATTATTCACTGAGGAAGGTCGCAGACGCCCATCTCGGCGCTTTGAGCGAGATAAACCTTTTCCTCGAAATCAGGGACGAGGCGGCGGCGCGGGGACGCGCCGACATCGCAAGCGCGATAGACGAGTCGATTCGACGATCCAGATACAGACGGGTTGCGCTGAGTGCTCTCGATCAGCTCCCGTCTCCGGCGCTTAAATGGTACGGCAAAAAGTTGATGCGGCTGACGCAGTATTAGACGCCGTTTCGCGCGTCGAATTTGCGTGCGGACCCGCCGGAACTGCAATCCGGTCGGCCGCACGTCGCGACGAGTCTGTGCGGCATTTCGGCTTGGAGCATGGCGAGTGGCGAATTTTGTAATTACCGTCGACCCTGATCCCACGCGCCGTGCAGCCTTTTGCGCAATTGTTCGCACCCGCATTGCTCCGCTCGACAATCTCGCCTCCGGCGAATGTTCATGCGGCGATTTCCACGCGCTGTGGGCATCCGGTCCGCGCGCTCCTTTGACTCATAGCCGAACACTCCGGTCCGCCACCGTCGTCTGGGGCGCACCCATCGCCGAGGAAAACGGGAGGAGGCTCTTGGCTGAGGACCTTGCCAATGCCTGGACCGGCTCCGCGGGCTTGGTGCATTCGTTGGACGGCTACTTCGCGGCCGCGACCTACGATGAGGATAACGGCCTTGTGGTCGGCGCCGATGTTCTCGGGCTGTTTCCCGTATTCTGGTGGCACAGCGGCGATGTGCTGCTTGTCGGATCCAGCCCCGAGCTTTTCAAGCACCACCCGTTGTTTCGCTTCGCGCTAGACCTCGCCGGTCTCACCGGCATCTTGCTCATGATGCACTCGGTCGGGGGCCGCACCTTGATGACCGGAGTCAACCGCCTCGGCGCCGGCCGCGCGCTCGTGTGGCGCCGCGGGACGCAGCCAAGGGAAGTTCTCCATTATCAGCTGCCGGCGTCCATGGCCTATTTCGATCTGCCGTTTTCGGCCGCCGTTGAGCTCGTCAACGACACATTGCGTCGGGCCGTCGCACGCCAGGTTCCTTCCGATGCTCGCGTGGGCATGACGTTATCCGGCGGGCGAGACTCCCGACTGATCGCGGGAATTATGGCTGCGTTGGGTCTTGCCCCGATCGCAATAACGTTCGGCAATGAAGGCGATATCGAGATGCAATGCGCGAAAGCCGTCGGGCGCGCATTGCGGCTCGAGCATCGCTCTGCCGAAATGGGGCAGCATGAACTCGTTGACTGCGCGGATTTGCACGTGCGGTGGCTCCACTGCTGCACCGGCTTCAATTCAATGGACTACTGGCACTGCCGCGACGCTCTGCACAGTCTGCCGCCGTACTTCGTGTCGGGCTACCTCTTGGACAGCATCCTGGGAGGCAGCCATTTTGCATGGGCCTATTCGGACGCAACCCGGGATATGTGCTTCGCCAATTTTTTCGCCCAAAACAATCGTTATGGCATCGAACTGAGCAAGCTCCGTTCGCTGCTCAGGCCGGAACTGTTCGGCACTCTGATCGATGACCTAATCGGGAATCTAAGGAGCACGTACGAGGGATACTCGGATCTGGAGGCACAACGCGCTTGGTGCTTCGATCTCCATCATCGGCAACGATTTCACGTTGGTACGCCGCCGTGGCTATTTTCCTTTGGCAGTTGGCCGATCATGCCGGCAGCCGACAAACGCATGTTGCAGGTAATGGGCGGGTTACCGGTCGGTGTAGCGGGCGAGAGACGCGCCCAAGATGAAATCATCCGCAAATACTTTCCGGCCTTGGCGGAGTTGCCGCTCGACCGAAACGGCTACGACACCACTCCGCTCAGTCCGAGAGTGCGTCATATCTTGGGCGGCGCGTTGCGCGGTCGCATCGCGCCTATTACGAAGATGCTCACGCGGACCCATTCTGACCTGGAGCGACGATTCTATTATCGGTTGCTCGATTTCAACGGACCGGTCTGGAAAATGGTGAGACAGAAAGCCGAGCCGCATCGACGCAAACTGGAAGCGTTTTTCAATAAGGACGTGCTTGACGCACTGCTACCTCGGCCGCAGGTCGATATTCGCGTCCCAAACAGCATTATCGATTTGTCGGGAAGGCGGCTCCTCGTCGGCTTGTGTCTGTGGGCGGAAAATCACCTCTGATAAAGATCCGCGCTCGCGCGAAAAAAATGCAATTCTTCCGCTTCGCCGCGCGGCGACTAGACGTCTTCTCGACGAGGAGCATTATGCTATTCTTCGCCAAGAAACCGGCGCCGGAAACGATCCCGGCGCCGCGAAGAACACCAGTGTGCGAGGGGGACGTCATGGCGACCGGCAAGCATCCATTCGCGTTTGCGTGGCGACGCGGCATCATTGCGGCATCCCTCGCCGGCGTCGCATCCATGCCGGCCCAGGCGCTGGTCATCGACACCACCTTCGACAGCAGCGTGACCTCGCTTTCGAATGCGAGCACGGTCGAGGGCTATTTCAATGCCGTCACGTCGATTTATCAGACGCTGTTCAAGGACCCGGTGACGGTCAACATCACGGTCAGTTGGGGCAGCGTCGGCGGAGTCGCGCTCCCGTCCAACGCCATCGGCGCGAGCCTCGACCCGCTTTACGGGTACTACACCTACAATCAGATCCGCTCGGCTCTCTTCAACGACCGCAAGACGGTGTTCGACCTGTCTTCGCTGTCGCATACGCCGAATTCCGCGCCGAGCGGAACGACCCTCTACGCCGTGCCGTCCGCGGAGGCCAAAGCGCTCGGTTTGATCCCGGCGACGCAAACGGCGAGCGACGGCGCCATCGGATTTGCCGGCAGCAGCACGTCGGGCTTCACCTACGGGCGCTCCGGCATCGCGGCGGGCACCTACGATTTCATCGCCGTCGCCGAGCATGAGGTCGCCGAAGTCCTCGGGCGCATTTCCGGCGTCGACGCCAGCGGCACGGCGTTTCGGACGCCGCTCGATCTGTTCCGCTTTTTGTCGCCTGGCGTGCTCAGCACCGCGTGCTCCGATCCCGCATATCTGTCGATCGACGGCGGCACGACCAGCCTTGGCAAGTTCAACAACTCGCCGTCGGGCGGGGACTGTTCCGACTGGCTGACGACCGCGACCTCGACGGATGCCTCGGACGCCTTCATCTCGACCGGCCAGCAGAAGGATCTGTCGCTCGCCGACCTCCAGGCCCTCGACATCACCGGTTGGGATTTCGGTGTGCCGGGCATCCAGATCGGCGCCAGCACCGGCGCCCCTACCGCGGCGACGCTGACATCGACGCTCCACACCGCCCTGGCTTCGATTCCCGAACCCTCGGCGCTGCTGCCGATCCTGAGCGGCGCGCTGGTCCTGTTCGGATGGCGGCGCCGTCGCGTTCGCGCCGCTCCATAAGACAAGCGCACGCGCTGGCCGCCGCTTGTGTGCGGCGGTCGGTTGCGTGCGCTCGTTTTACGAAATCCCGCGCCGAAGCGCGGGCTCAAAGGCGGGTCAGGCCGCGGCCTTCTTCGACTCGGGCTGCCGGTAGGCCTGGCTCACGTGCTCGGGGCAATAGGACATTGCCTCTTGGCACTGCTTGCCGCAGAAGTGAAAGTCTGCGTCGCCTGGGTCGCCGAACGGCCACTGGCAAGTCCGGAAAGGCGAATGGCCCGCCCGAAATGAGGAAATCGGGCGATAGTCTTTTTTGCTCATTTCTTTCTGGTTCCTGGATCTACCGCTAATGTCGCGGCGCAATAAAACTATTGCATCGCAGCAGGCATTGTCAATCGCGTTTTACTCGGATCATTTCTTGGAATCAGGCGGTAACCATTTGTTTACGTTGTCTTAACCGCCGCTCGCGCTCGCCGATATAGGCCGCCGAGCCGATGATCATGATGCCCCCGATCCACACCGCGATACCCGGCAGTTCGGCGAAGAATACCAGCCCGATGATCGTCGCCCAGATCAGGCGGGAGAAATCGAGCGGCAGGATGATGTGCGACTCCGCCTCCTTCAGGGCCTGGTTCAACAGGATGTGCGCCGACGAGCCGCAGGCGGCGAGCAGCGCCAGCAGCGCAAACTGGGTCGGGGTCGGCCAGCGCCAGACCAGCACGGCCGGGATCAGCAGCAGGGCCGACAGCAGCATGTTCATGTAGGCGGCGATGGTGACCGCGCTGTCGGTGCGGGTCATGACCTTGATGACGATGAGCGCGATCGACCACACGAACGCCGAGGTGAGCGCCAGGACCGAGCCGAGGGAGATCGCCTCCACCCCGGGTTGCAGGACGACGATGGTCCCGGCGAACCCGAGCAGGATGATCAGCCAGCTCTTCAGGTCGATCCGCTCGCCGAGCAGGAAGATCGCCCAGACGCAGGCGAACACCGGGGACGAGAAGGTGAGGGCCGAGACCTGCGCCAATGGCGCGATGGAGAGCGCATAGAAGAAGCACAGCATCGAGACCACGTTGAGCGCCGCGCGGAACAGGTGCAGATGCACCCGCCCGCTGTGGAACGGCGCGACGAACGGCGCGATGCCGTCGCGCACCAGCCACGGCACGAACACGATCATGCCGAACAGGTTGCGGAAGAACGCGATCTCGAACGGGTGCAGATCGGCCGAGACGTAGCGGATCATCCCGTGCATGCACGAGAACAGCACGGTCGAGGCCAGCATCAGGACGACGCCCCGAAGCCGGCTCGGGGCCATCAGGAAACGTCTCATCCTTCGAGACGCGCCCCCTCGACAGGCTCGGGGTCGCCCTCAGGATGAGGCAATAAAAAGACCTCATGCTGAGGAGCCGCCTTTGGCGGCGTCTCGAAGCATGAGCCTGCGCGCGCCTTCACTTGCCGTACAGGTTGAGCACGTGGCGGGACAGGGTGTGCTTGAGGATCTCCTCGGGGCCCTCGGTGATCATGAACGAGCGCAGATCGCGCCAGAACTTCTCGATCGGCAGGTCGGTGGTGAGCCCCATGCCGCCGTGGATCTGCATGCAGCGGTCGGCCGCGGTGAAGCCCAGCCGGTCGCCGGTCATCTTGATGATGTAGCTGTCCCAGCGGACGTCCTTTCCCTGGTCGAAATCGTGCCCGACCTTGTAGGTGAGGAGCCGGAGCTGCTGGATCTCCATGTAGGTGTCGACCAGCATCCACTGCACCGACTGCCGATCGGCCAACGGCCTGCCGAACGTCACGCGCTGCTTGGCATAGCTTGCCGCGAGCTCGAGGCAGCGCTCGGCGGTGCCGAGCCCCAGCGCGGCGTGGCGCATGCGGCCGAACGTGATCCAGGTCTGC
>Ga0153915_10004421_pt1 | contig 12949 bp, 8 predicted proteins | sample Opewatmetagenome_2_FD_107003 | JGI IMG/M metagenome (GOLD analysis project Ga0153915, IMG submission 107003) | Freshwater wetland microbial communities from Ohio, USA - Open water 3 Core 3 Depth 3 metaG | ecosystem: Environmental > Aquatic > Freshwater > Wetlands | place: USA: Ohio, Lake Erie... | reverse complement strand
GCCGCGCTGGCCCGCGCCGAGGAACGTGCCGCGTCGCTCGCGCGCGAGGTCGAGGGCGTCCGGGCCGCTCTCTCGGCGCGCGAGGCCGAGCTCGACGCGGCCCGGCGTGACGCCGCCTCGGCCGGCGAGGCGCGGGCGGAGCGGGAGGCGCTGCGCGAGGAGGCGCGCGCGCAGGAGGCCCGCGCCGCGCAGGTCGAGGAGCGGGCGGCGGCCGCGGACGCCCGGCGCGCCGAGGTGGAGGCCAGGCTCGCGTCGGAGTCGGAGCGCGTTCGCGCCGCCGCGGAGAGGCTGGGACAGGCCTCGCAGAAGGCGAGGGCCACCGAGGCGCGCCTCGCGCAGGCGGAAGCGCGAGCCGGGGAGCTGGCCGCCGAGGCCGCGAGGCGCGCCGAGGAGGCGACCCGCCACGCGTCCACGCGCGCCGCGCAGGAGGAGGCGCTGCGCCGCCTGCGGGAAGAGGTGCCGCGCCTGGAGGCCAGGGTGGCGCAGCTCCAGACCCAGCTGGAGCAGGGTGCCGAGGAGCGAGCGGGGGTCGAGGCCGAGGCCGCCGCGGCGAGGAGCGCCGTCACCGGGGCGGAGGCACGGGCGGCGGCGCTCGAGGCGGAGCTGCAGGGAGCTCGCTGGGAGAGGGACGAGCTCGAGGGGCGGCTCGCCGCGACAGCGCAGGCGGGTCTCGCGCCATCGGCCGGCGAGGCCGCGCGGTTGCGCGAGGAGCTGGCCGCCCGCGTCGCCGAGCTGGAAGACCTCCGCGGGCAGGCCACCCGGCAGCAGGCCGCGGCCGCCGGCCACGCGAAACGCGCCCTGGAGCTGGAAGCGAGCCTCGCCGAGGCGGAGCGGCGTCTGGCCGCCGCCGAGGCCGCCCTCGCCAGGGCGGCGGCCGGGGCGCGGAAAGGCGACGAGGCCGAGGCGGCGCTGCAGCGCCTCCTCGAGGAGCGAGAGGTCCACCTCGCGCAGGTGGCCGACCGCGACGAGCGCATCTCGCTCCTGCAGCAGGAGCGGCTCGCGCAGCAGGTCGCGGCGGCGGAGCCCGCTCGCCAGGGGTCGCGCCGACGGTGGCCCCGGCCCGCCGCGATCGCGGCCGCGGCCCTGGCGCTCCTCGTCCTCGGGCTCATGCTCGGTCGGTGGAGGGCGCTCACCGCCGCCGCTCCGGCCGGTGCCTTTGCCGCGAGCGCCCCGGTCGGGGAAGCGCCGGCCGCTTCCGTGCCGACCCTGGCCGCGATGGCTGCTGCCCCCTGCGAGACTGCGCCGGCCGCCCCCATCCAGGCCTCGCCGGCGCCGCTCGCCACCGCGCCGCTCGCGGCGGCCACCGACGCGCCGGCCGCCGAGTGCGCATGCCCGCTCCTGCTCCACAAGGTGCGCCCGGGCGACCGGCTCTGGGACCTGTCCGCGCACTACTATCGGGACCCGCTCAAGTGGAAGCGGCTCTTCCGCGAGAACCGGGACCACGTCGCCGACCCGGACGTCATCTTCCCGGGGCAGCGGATCCGCGTCCCGATCCGCACGCGCTGACCGGACGTCGCCGGCGCTACTCGGTGAAGCGCGCGAAGACGAAGTCCGTGTCCTTCGCCTGAACGTGGCAGCCCATGCAGTTGGCCGGGTCGATGGACATGGGCGCGCCCCGCCTGTCGTACACCGCGAAGCGCCAGCCGCCCGTCGCGGTGGCCTTGTGGTCCTTCACGCGGACGGCGGTGCGGAGCTTCGGGCCCGCCTTCACCATCCCGTCCTTCGTGTCGACGTCGTGGATCGACGCGACGATCACGGCGCCGTCCCTGAAGGCCTTCCCCGGCGTCTTGCCGCGCAGGGTCTCGAGGGCGATCCCGTTCGCGTAGACGTCCTGGAAGCCGTACATCCCGTGGTCGGGGTCGGTGACGACCATCGAGCGCACGTGGGTCCAGTTTCGGTAGTCCTTGGGCAGCGGTGGAGCCTTGGGCTCGGCGGCGGCTGCCACCGCGAAGGCGGCGACGACCGCGGCGGCGACGGCGAGAAGGGCCCTTCGGTCGGCGAGCATGGTTCCTCCTGAGCTGGTCCCCTCTGAATGGGAGCCTCGGCGAAGCCCGTGGGTTCCCAGCGGGTAGCGTGTCGGAATCGCGGGGGTTTTGCCGCCGCCCGCTTACTCTGCATCAAGGCCGGGTGCACCGGACGCCGCCGCGGTCCATCTCGGCGATGCACTCGTTGCATGGGACGCAGCCGGACGCGGCCGCCTCGCCGCGCTCGAGCTTCCTCGGCAGGGCGGGGTCGTGGAGCAGTGCCCGCGCCATGCCAGCGAGGTCGAAGCCGCCTTCCATGGCCCCCGCGAGCGTCGCCGCCGACTTGATCCCGCCGAGCAACATGAGCGGCAGGCGCACCGCCGCTCGCATGCGCCGAGCCTCGGGCAGGAAGAACGCCTCCTCGAATGGATACGCCTCCACGAGGAGACGGCCGAAGAGGAAGAGGCCGAGCCTCGCCCACCAGCGGTCCTGCACGGCCATCATCTGCCGCAGCGGGACGTCGCCGCGCAGCATGTAGAGCGGCGTGCGGGAGACGAATCCGCCGCTCAGGACGAGCGCGCTCGCGCCCTCCGCCTCGAGCCTTCGTCCGGTCTCGATCGCCTCGTCCAGCTCGAGGCCGCCGGGGAACCCGTCTCGCAGGTTCACCTTGAGGAGCACCGGAGACTCCCCGCCCACGGCCAGCCGCACGGCGCGCAGGATCTCCACGCCGAGCCGCATCCGGTTCTCGAGAGAGCCGCCCCAGCGGTCGCGGCGGCGGTTCGTGAAGGGCGACAGGAACTGGGAGACGAGGTAACCGTGGCCGAAGTGCAGCTCGACGGCGTCGAAGCCCGCCTCGCGGGCGAGCCCTGCGGCACGGGCGAAGTCGCCGATGACGCGGCGGAGGTCCTCCTCGGTCATGGGGCGCGCCAGGGAGAGGCCGTAGAGGTTCAGCTTGCGCGAGGCGCCGAGCGGGCGGCCGCCGATGACGCGCCGATCGGCGAAGTAGCCGCAGTGGCCGAGCTGGAGCGATGCCGCGGCGCCCTCCCGGTGGACGGCATCGGTGAGGCGGCGGAGCGCCGGGACGATCTCCGGGCGAATCAGCATCTGGGTCGCGTAGCTCCGCCCCTCCGGCGAGACCGAGCAGTAGGCGACGGTCGTCATCGCCGCGCCACCCGCCGCGACGGCGCGGTGGTGCGCGACCAGCGCCTCGGACGGCGCCCCGCCCGGGCACATCCCCTCGAACGTCGCCGCCTTCACGATCCGATTGCGCAGGCGCAGGGAGCCGAGCGCGAAGGGGGTGAAGGCAGCGCGCGCGCCGCTGCTCGGGAGATGGGACGCCACGCGCGGACTCTACCAGGGCCAGCCCGGGCCTCTCACTCCGGCAGCGGCTTGCCCTTCGTCTCCGGCACGAACCAGGGGACGACGAGGCCGAGGACGTAGATGAGCCCGAGCGTCATCGCGGCCCGCGGGATGCCTCCGAACTTCTGGATCAGGGTCCCCGCCAGGATGGGGAAGAGCCACGCGATGAGGCGGGTGCCGTTGAAGATGAAGCCGGACGCGGTCGAGCGCACGCTGCTCGTGAACAGCTCGGCCGGGTAGATGGCCATCCACGAGTAGGCGAGCCCCAGCGTGAAGAACCCGTTCACGGGCGCGACGAGCATCATCTGCTCGACGGAGCCCGTCCACAGGTACGTCACCGGGGTCATCGCCAGCGCGCCGGCGTACGTGAGGAACAGGAACCTCCTGCGCCCGATGGCGTCGATGAGGAACCCCGCGATGAGGTACGCGACGACGGCGCCACTGGTGTACAGGATGGCGGCGCGGTTCCCCCACTCGGCGAAGTTGGCGTACCCCTGGGCGCGCGCGAGCTGCTGGGTGTGCGCGGGCAGCCAGCTGGAGATGGCCCACCAGCCCACCATGGTGGCGAGCGAAAGGAGGAAGGTGAGCAGCACGCGGCGGCGGCTCTCGCGCTGGCGGAAGATCTCCGTCAACGTGAGCGGGCGCGCCGCGGGGGCCGCGCCCGCGACCCGGTCCTCCTCGGTCGCCGCCCAGCGCCGCTCGCGCACGGCCGTGCGCCAGCGCTCCGACTCGTCGATGGCGCGGCGGATGTACAGCGTGAAGAACGCCGGGACGGCGCCAACGACGAACATGAGCCGCCACGACTGCGCTCCCAGCGGATTGAGCCGGCTCACCGTCCACCAGACCAGCGCGGCGAGGAGCGTCCCCCACCCGAAGCCGGATTGCAGCAGGCCCGCGCCCTTCGGCCGCGCCCGGTCGGGCCAGGTCTCGGCCACCATGGTGACGCCCGTGCTCCACTCGCTTCCCATGGCGAGGCCGGTGATGAACCGCAGCGCGGCGAGCGCGAAGAACGTCTGGCTCAGCGCGGTGAGCCCGCTGAACAGCCCGTACAAGAACACCGACCAGATCATCACCCTCTTGCGGCCGACGTAGTCGGAGAGCGTTCCGCCGACGAGGCCGCCGATGCCCCAGCCGAGGAGCGTCACGCCGATGGCGACGCCGGCGTAGATCGTCGCGGACTTCATCTCTCCGGGCGGCAGGAGCGTCCGGAGCGCGAACGGCAGGGCGACCACGAGGGCGTAGGCCTCGTAGCCGTCGAAGACCCACCCGAGGAAGCTCGCGGTGAGCACGCGCCAGTGCACCCGGGTGAGGCCGGCATGCCAGGGCTGCAGTACGGACTCCGTCGACGGAACGCTGCTCATGAGAATCGTCTCCTCGGTCGGGCCGCGGCGGCGAACGGCTCAGAGCGCCGCGCGGAGGATGGCCACCAGATCGGCCTCCGGGTGCTCGGGGCTGGCGACGGGCCGGGCCGCCTCCCGCAAGTCGGCGTCGGACAGGTTCCAGGTGGACAGGTGCCGCGGCAGGTCGAGCTCCGCGACGAGCCCGGCGACGCCGTCCGCGGCGCTCTCCGCACCGAGCGCCGCCGCGATGCGCGCCATCGCCTGCGGCGCGCGCGGCGCGAGGTAGCGCAGGACGTGGGGCAGGAGCAGGCACGACGTCACGCCGTGCGGGATGCCGTGGCGCGATCCCAGGCGCTTGCCGAGCGTGTGGCTCAGGCCGCGCGCCGCGGGGCCGGGGAGGAGGTAGGAGAACCAGGCGCCGAGCTGGCACTCGGTGCGGGCAGCCGGGTCCCCGGGCCGGGCGCGCGCGGCGCGCAGGCCGACCTGGAGCCGCCGCAGCCCCTCCACGGCCGCCGCGTCGGGGAGCGGGTGCTCGCCGGGCGCGAGCAGCGTCTCGGCGGCGTGGTCCACGGCGCGGATGCCCGTCGAGAGCCACAGGGGCAGCGGCGTGCGGAGCGCCAGCTCGGCGTCGTAGAAGACCGCCGCCGGGAGCAGCTCGGGCGCGGCGACCCCCACCTTCTCGCGGGTGCCCTCCGCGCTGAAGCCGGCGCCGCCGGACAGCTCGGCGACCGAGAGCGTGGTGGGGATGGCGAGATGCGGGAGGACGCCGACGAGGCTCGCGCCGCGGGCGCGCGACAGGGACTCCGGTGCCACGAGGTCGAGCCCCGTCGCGAGCGAGAACGCGACCGCCTTGGCGGCGTCGATGGGCGAGCCGCCGCCGATCGACACGAGCGCGTCCGCCCGGGCGGTGCGGGCCACGCGGGCGGCCTCCATCACCGAACGCGCCGGCGCGTGCTGCCCGACGAGCGCCCGGCCCGCGAGGCGGCCTCCGAGGAGCGACTCGACGGCGGGAGCGAGCCGCGCGTCCTCCGCGGCGCTGCGCGTCGTGACGAGGAGGACGCGCCTCGCGCCGGCGCGGCGCAACTCCTCGTCCAGCCTCTCGCGCACGCAGCCCGCCCCCCAGTGGATGACGTCGGGGTTCACGTAGTGGAAGGCGGGCATTCGCGAGGGAGCCTAACACCCGGCCGGCCCGTGCACCGTGGGTCTCCCCACCCGGGTGCACCGACGCCGCCGCCTGGAAGCTGGGAGGCCACGGTCTGCCGCGCCGGATTGCCGAATTCGTGCTGGCTGACTACCTTCCGAGGACGGGCGCGACCGGCACATCCTTGGCGTACGGCCGGACCTCGTCATCGAGGTGCGGCGTGACATCCTGGAGGAGACGGACGGGCCGATGCTCCTGGAGGAGAGGTACGAGATCTTCCGGAAGGCTGGCTAGCGATCAACCGCATTTCCGTCGAGGGGTGAAGCTCCGCCGACGGCGCTCCAGCGCGTGGTCGCCGGTCTTCTTTCCTGGCTCGGCTGTCGGTAGCTCCCGTCAGCCCCCCCTGCTATGACTCCTCCCGCCGGGAGCCCCCGCAGTGTCCGACTTCGTCCACCTCCACCTGCACACGCTCTACTCGCTCCTCGACGGGGCGATCCGCATCAAGGACCTCGTCGAGACCGTGAAGCAGCGGGGCATGGACACGGTGGCGGTGACCGACCACGGCAACCTCTTCGGCGCCATCGACTTCTACAGGCACGCGAAGGCCGCGGGAGTGAAGCCCATCCTGGGGATGGAGGCCTACGTCGCCGGCGAGAAGGGGCGGCAGGACCGCACCGAGCGCGTCGGCAGGCACATCATCCTGCTGGCGAAGAACGCCGAGGGGTGGGCGAACCTCCGCTACCTCTCCTCGATGGCATTCACCGAGGGTTACTACTACGACCCCCGCATCGACAAGAAGCTCCTCAAGGAGCGGTCGAAGGGGCTCGTCGCCCTCACCGCCTGCCTCGCCGGCGAGGTGCCGCGCCTGTGCCGCAGGGGGGACATGGACGGCGCCCGCCGCGCCGCCCTCGAGTACAAGGAGATCTTCGAGCCGGGCGCCTTCTTCCTCGAGGTGCAGTCGAACGGGATGAAGGAGCAGAACGAGGTCAACGCCCGCCTCGCCGAGATCGGCGCCTCGGAGGGCATCCCGCTCGCGGCCACCGCCGACGCCCACTACGTGAACCGCTCCGACGCGAAGGCGCACGAGGTCCTCATGTGCATCGCGTCGAACAAGACGTTCAACGACCCCAAGCGCCTGCACCACGAGACCGACGGCCTCTTCATCACCGGCCCGGGCGACATGGCGGCGGCGCTGCCCGATTACAGGGAGGCGGTCGCGAACACGGTGCGCATCGCAGAGTCGTGCAACGTGGAGCTCGAGCTCGGGAAGTCGTTCCTCCCCACCTTCCAGCTCCCGGAGGGCACGACCGAGAACGCGTACCTGCGCAAGCTCGCGCGCGGCGGACTCGACCGGCGCTTCCGCGAGATCGACGGCAAGTACCCGCACGACCGCGACCTCTACCGGCAGCGGCTCGAGCTGGAGATCGGCATCATCGAGAAGATGGGGTTCTCCGGCTACTTCCTCATCGTCCAGGACTTCATCAACTGGGGGAAGGAGCGGAAGATCCCGGTCGGACCGGGCCGCGGCTCCGGCGCCGGCTCCATCGTGGCCTGGTCGCTGCGCATCACCGACCTCGACCCCATCCGCTGGAACCTCCTCTTCGAGCGCTTCCTCAACCCCGAGCGCGTGTCCATGCCGGACTTCGACGTGGACTTCTGCCAGAACCGGCGCGACGAGGTCATCCACTACGTCGCCGACAAGTACGGCAAGCGGAACGTCGGCCAGATCATCACCTTCGGCACCCTCAAGGCCCGCTCCGTCATCCGCGACGTGGTGCGGGTCATGGGCCTGCCGTTTGCCGAGGGCGACCGCATCGCCAAGCTCGTCCCCGATCCGGTGCAGGGCAAGACGCCGCCGCTCAAGGAGTGCATCGAGCGCGAGCCGCGCCTCAAGGAGCTCTACGACAAGCCCACCGTGGTCCAGCAGTGGGTCGACACGGAGGGCGCGCAGCAGAAGGTGACGACCCGCGACATCCTCGACATCGCCATGTCGCTCGAGGGCCTGAACCGCCAGGCGGGGCTCCACGCCGCCGGCGTCGTCATCGCCGACAAGCCGCTGTGGGAGTACGTCCCGGTCTACAAGGACGACAAGTCGGACCTGCTCGTCTCCCAGTTCGCGAAGGACGACGCCGAGAAGGCCGGGCTCGTCAAGTTCGACTTCCTCGGCCTCAAGACGCTCACCGTCATCGACGACGCCATCCAGCTCGTCCGCAAGAACGACCCGCCGCGCGCCGGCCTCACCGCCGACCAGATCCCGGTGGACGACCCGGCGGTCTACGAGCTCATCAGCCGCGGCGACACCGCCGGCGTCTTCCAGATGGAGTCGTCGGGCTTCACCCAGATGGTCACGTCCATGAAGCCCTCGCGCTTCGAGGACGTCATCGCCGCCGGCGCCCTCTTCCGCCCCGGCCCGCTCGACCAGCGGCTCGAGGACGGGCGGACGATGGTGGACGTCTACATCGACCGCAAGCACGGAAGGGAGAAGGTCGCCTACCCCCACCCGAAGCTCGAGCCCATCCTGGCCGACACCTACGGCGTCATCGTCTACCAGGAGCAGGTGATGCAGATCTCCCAGGTGCTGGCCGGCTACTCGCTCGGACACGCCGACCTGCTCCGCCGCGCCATGGGGAAGAAGAAGGCCGAGGAGATGGCCAAGGAGCGCGTCGGCTTCATGGAGGGGTGCCGCAGGAACGGCATCGACGACGCCACCGCCGGCTCCATCTTCGACATGATGGAGAAGTTCGCGGCCTACGGGTTCAACAAGTCCCACTCGGCGGCCTACGGGCTCCTCACCGTCCAGACCGCCTGGCTCAAGGCCCACTACCCCGTCGAGTTCATGGCGGCGCTCTTCTCGAGCGAGGCCTCGAACACCGACAAGGTGGTGAGCCACATCTCCGAGGCGCGCGAGGGCGGCATCGAGGTCCTGCAGCCCGACGTGAACGAGTCCGCGGCCGCCTTCACCGCCATCCCTGCGTCGCATCGGGGGGATGAGACCGCCCCGAACCCCCCGCTCGCTCCGGGGCAGCCTCATCCGGCTGCTCCTGCGCCCGCACGCGAGCTGGGGCGCATCCGCTTCGGCCTCGGCGCGGTGAAGGGCGTCGGCGACTCGGCGGTGGAGGCCATCCTCGCCGCGCGCAACGACGCCGGCCCGTTCAAGAGCCTCTTCGACTTCGCGAGCCGGGTGGACCCGCGCAGGATCAACAAGAAGGTGATCGAGGCGCTCGTGAAGAGCGGCGCCTTCGACTTCGAGGGCGTGCCGCGCTGGCGCCTCTTCGCCGGCATCGACGCCGCGCTCGCCGCCGGCTCGTCGGCTCAGGCGGACCGGGCAAGCGGACAGAAGAGCCTCTTCGGCGCGGTGGCCGGCGCGGCCGAGGTGCAGCCGCGCTACCCCGAGGCCGGCAGCTTCGTCGGCGACGTCGCCGTGGAGGAGTGGCCGGAGCGCGTGCGGCTCGCCTTCGAGAAGGAGGCCCTCGGCTTCTACATCACCGGCCACCCGCTCAAGGGGTACGAGAAGGAGGTCCGCCGCTACGCCTCCCTCACCTGCGCCCAGGTGGCGGGCAAGCGGCAGGGCGACAAGGTGTCGGTGGTCGGCGTCGTCGCCTCGCTGCGCGAGAAGGCCAACAAGGAGAAGGGCACGCGCTTCGGCTTCTTCACGCTGGAGGACCTCGCCGGCACGGTGGAGGTCGTCTGCTGGGGGAGTCGCCCCGCCCAGAACGGCCGGCCGGCACAGAAGGGGTGGGCCGACTGGGAGGCGGCGGTGAAGAGCGACGAGCCGCTCCTCGTCCACGGCGAGGTGCGCATCAACACCCGCGACGAGGAGAACCCTCGCGCCGAGGTCACCGCCATCGAGATCGAGTCGCTCTCCTCGGTGCGGAGCCACAAGACCTCCGAGGTGGTGTTCCGCATCGACGCCGACGCCCTCACAGCGGACAGGACCGGGAGCCTCAAGGCGCTGCTCGGCAGGTACCCCGGCAGCGTCCCCATCACCGTCCGCGCCGTCATCCCGAGAGAGAGCGAGACGACGCTCCGCGTCCCGCTCAAGGTGAGCCCCTCCGACGACCTCCTCGAGGCCGCGCGCCGGCTCGGGTTCGAGGTCGAGCTGCAGTAGCCTCGGGCGCATGCGCCGCGGCGCCACCAGGGCCCTCACCTCCGCGCTCGTCGCCACCTGGGTGGGCGGCCTCTTCGCCGCGGCCGGGACGCTCCGCTGGCCCGCAGGCTGGGCCTACGTGGCGCTGCTCGGGGCGGGGCTCCTGGTCCATGGCGCCTACGTGGCGCGGCGCAACCCCGGCCTCGTCGCTCGCCGCCGCACCATCGGCCCTGGAACGAAGGGCTGGGACAAGGCCTGGCTCGCCGTCTTCTGGCTGCTCATGGTGCTCTGCCCCGCGGTCGCCGGCCTCGACCTGCGGCGTTTCGGGCGCGTCATGCCGGCGTGGCTCTGGCCCGCCGGCGCGGCCGTCCTCGTGGCGGGGCTCGCCGTCTCGGCCTGGGCCATGGGCGCGAATCCGCACTTCGAGGGCACGGTCAGGATCCAGGAGGACCACCGCGTCGTCGAGGCCGGCCCGTACCGGTGGCTGCGCCACCCTGGCTACCTGGGCCTCGTGCTCTGGGCCCTGTCCACGCCCTTCCTCCTCCTCTCCTGGTGGGCGCTCCTCCCCGCCGCGCTCACCGCGGCATGGGTCGTCCTGCGCACCTCGCTCGAGGACCGATTCCTCCGGCGCGACCTCCCGGGCTACGAGGACTACGCCGCGCGCGTCCGCTGGCGGCTCGTCCCCGGAGCGTGGTGAGCGAGTGCCCTCCGCGACGGGGCGGACCCGCAAGGGCCCATCCAGGCCCGTGGTGGCCGCGCTAGGGTGCTGGCCGTTCCTCCGAGGAGGCCGCCATGCCCGAGAAGAAACCCCAGTTGCCCCCGCCGCGAGAGCTGCTCTTCAGCGCCGCCGATCGCGCGAAGCTGCCCGAGGAGTCGGTGCGTCACCCGTACAACCCGGCGAGCGAGGTCCACGGCCACACGCTCTCGCGCCGCGTGGGACTGAAGCGGGTCGGCGTGAACCTCGTCCGCGTCCCGCCCGGCAAGGAGTCGTTCGTCTACCACCTCCATCACGCGGAGGAGGAATGGGTCTGGGTCCTAGCGGGCAAGGGCGTCGCCGACATCGGCGACGAGTCCTTCGACATCGGCCCGGGCGACTTCCTCGGCTTCCCGCCCTCGACGCACGCCCACCACATCCGGAACCCGGGCGCCGCCGATCTCGTCTACCTCTGCGGCGGCGAGTCGAGGGAGGTCGAGGTGGCCGACTTCCCGCGGCTCAAGCGGCGCGTGGCGAGCTGGGGACGGGACGGGAAGCTCCCCCACTACCACGTCTACCCGATGGAGGCGGAGATCCCCTTCTGGCCGAGCGAGGGCGGGAAGTAGCGGAGGGCGGGCCCGGCCGCCCTCAGATGTAGAAGCGCGCGGCGGCCCAGAGCGTCCGCAGCGGCGCGCGCGGCCCGACGAGCAGCCAGATGGGACGCCTGCGCTCGTAGGGCATGTTCCACGGCGAGTCGGGCGTCTCGCCGACCTGCTCGACGCGCTCGAAGGAGCGGCGGTGGTCCTCGGCCCGGCCGCCCACCGCCAGCACCGCGCGCGCGTCCTCCGGAGGAGGCCCCCAGAGCCAGTAGCTGTTGTGGCCGGAGTACGCCGGCGGGAGGCCGCGCTCGGGGCCGTACAGGTCGATCGCCGCTGCCTCGCCGTAGTTCTGGGCGAAGACGACGGCGTGGGCGCGCAGATCGGGCGGGAGCGCGCGCCAGGCCCGGGCCACCGACTCGACCAGCTCCGGCCATCCGAGCTGGTCGGCGAAAAACTGCGGCAGCGGGCTCTGCTCGAGCTTCTCCATCGGCGCGGTCCGCACGCCGAGGGCGCCCTGCCAGCGCACGAAGGCCGGCGCGGGCAGGAGCGGGATGGCGAACGGCGCGAGGGCCACCCCGCTCGCGAGGAGCGCGGCCGCGGCAGCCACCCGCGCCGCCGCCGAATGCGCCCACCGCTCGGCGGCGCAGCCTCCCGCGGCGAGCAGGACCGGGAACGCGGGGCCGAGGTAGTAGGGCTTACCGCGGAGCAGCGTGATCTCGGCCGCGACGGCGAGGAAGGCGACGCCCAGCCACGGCCGCCCCGGGCCGCGCCCGCGAAGGAGCCACGCCAGCCCCGCGACCCACAGCGGCGCCGCGACGGGGTTCTGCTCGAGGACCGTCTCGAAGAGGAACGCCCGCCAGCCGAACGGGGCGTTCTTGTAGACCTGTCCGTTGCGCAGCAGCTCCAGCATCGGGAAGCCGTGACGCGCCTGCCAGGCGGCGTTCGGCAGGGCGATCGCGGCCGCCAGGGCGACGGCGAGGAGGAACCAGGGGCTCGCGAGCGCGCGGCGCGCCCGGGTCGCGAGCAGGCCCGCGGCGAGCGCCAGCGCCCAGAGGGCCGTCGTGTACTTGTTGAGGAGGCCGATACCGACGATCGCACCCACGGCGAGCCACCCGCGACGCGTCTCGCCCTCGGTCGCCCGGAGCACCTCCAGCGCGAGAAGGGTCCAGAGGAGCGGGTCCGCGGCGTTCATGGTGAGGAGGTGGCTCGCTCCGAGCAGCGACGGCGACGTGAAGGCGGCGACGGCCGCGAGCGCCACGGCGAACGCCCCTCCCCCGAGCCGCCGCGCGAGGAGCCCCGTCGCGAGGACGGTGGCGGCGTGCGTGAGGTAGGGAAGGAGCCGGAGTCCGAGCGGCGAGGCGCCGAAGAGGGCCGCCGCGAGGCGCGCCTCCCACGCGATGAGGGGCGGCTGATCGACGTAGCCCCAGGCGAGGTGCCGCCCGCAGGCCAGGAAGTACAGCTCGTCGCGGAAGACGCCGTAGCGGTTGCCGCAGGCGAGGTGCAGCGCCAGCGCCGCGGCCGCGGCCCCGATCGCGGCCGCCGGTGAGAAACGGACGCCGCCCGCGGGTGCGGGCGGCTGGAGAGCAGGTGGCGAGGGTTCTTGCCTCGGCATGGGCCTCCGGAGACCGGAGGATACTCCCGCGCCGGCCTCTACAGGGACCTGAGATAGGCGACGAGGTCGTCCTTTTGCGCGGAGGCGAGGCCGAGGCCGAAGAGCGCATCGTAGTGGTCGACGACGTCGCGGAGCGTGGCGAAGCGTCCGTCG
>Ga0153915_10004420_pt1 | contig 12950 bp, 8 predicted proteins | sample Opewatmetagenome_2_FD_107003 | JGI IMG/M metagenome (GOLD analysis project Ga0153915, IMG submission 107003) | Freshwater wetland microbial communities from Ohio, USA - Open water 3 Core 3 Depth 3 metaG | ecosystem: Environmental > Aquatic > Freshwater > Wetlands | place: USA: Ohio, Lake Erie... | reverse complement strand
TCCCGAAATGGCTGTATTCCTCGATCTCGACTTTCCTCGGAATCCCCTCCTCCACCGCCCTTCTCAGCCCGAAGAGCGACCCGACTCCTGGATTCCCGGCCCAGCTAAAGACGAGCTTGCGGACGCACCCGGCGGCCACCATCTGGTCATAGATGAGGTCGGGCGTCAGGCGGCAGGCGACCAGGTCGCGTTTTTTCTGCCGGATGATCTCGTGTCCGGCCGCAAAGCAGATGAGGTGGGTGAACCCTTCGATGACGATCGTATCGCCGTCCCGGACGAACTCGCCAACCGCCTGGGCCATGGTCATAACTTTGCCGCTCATGCCGGCCGGCCCTCCTTGCTCACACTCCTGATTACGTCAGCAAAAATCTCCACGGCTGTATCGACCTCGCGGGCATTGACTACCAAAGGCGGACAGAAGCGGATGACGCTGTCGCCGCAGGGCAAGAGCAAAAGCCCTCTGCGAAAGGCTTGTTGGGCGATCTCGTGCACCTCCTTGACGGCCGGTTCCTTTGTCTCCGGGTCTTTCACGAACTCTACGCCTATCATCAGGCCCAGCCCACGGACATCCCCGATCATCGGGAACTCCTTCTTGAGCTTCTTGAGCTTGTTCAGCAGCCGCTTCCCCATCCTGGCGGCGTTGGCCATGAGTCCTTTCTCGAGAAGGTCGAGAGTCACGAGCGATGCTTCACAGGCTAGAGGGTTCCCGCCGAAGGTGCTGCCGTGGGTCCCGGCCTTCCAGGTCATGTATCTTTTCTTTGAGACGACCGCGCCGAGCGGCAGCCCCGAGGCCAGCCCTTTGGCCAGCACGACGACGTCCGGCTCTACTCCATAATGCTCGATGGCCAGGAACTTTCCCGTTCGGCCCATGCCGGACTGGACTTCGTCAACGACATAGATAATCCCGTTCTTTTCGGCGAAGGCCTTGAGCTTCTGGTGGAACTCGGGCGGCGGAAGGATGTAGCCGCCCTCCCCCTGGATGGGCTCGACGAAGATGGCCGCGATCTCCCGGGGGCTCATCAAGGTCTGGCAAACCACCTTCTCGATAGCATCGGCGCAATAAATGCCGCAGGAATCATAGGTCAGGTGGTAGGGGCAGCGGTAACAATAGCCGTAAGGGACATGGTGAACTCCGGGCAGGAAGGAGGAAAAGTGAAGCCTTTGCTTAGCCTTGCTGGCGGTCAGGCTCAGCGCGCCCATCGTCCGTCCGTGGAATGAACCGAGAAAAGAAATGATGTAGGGCCGCTTGGTATGATACCGGACCAGCTTGATCGCGGTTTCGACGGCCTCGGCGCCGGAGTTGGTAAAAAAGACGCTCTTCTCCCCTTCACCGGGCCACATCTTGACCAGGCGCTCCGCTAAGTTGGCGAAGGACTCATAGTAAAAATCCGTCGAGCAGATGTGGAAGAATTTCTCGGCCTGTTTTTTGACCGCCCGGACAACTTTGGGATGACTGTAGCCAGTGATGTTTACGGCGATCCCGGCCATGAAATCAAGGAAGCGGTTGCCGTCGACATCCTCGACCATGGCGCCTTTTCCCCTGGCTATGACCAGCGGATACTCTTTGATATAGGAGCTGGACGTATACCGCCTGTCTTTGGCGACGACCTTTTTCGCGATCTTGCCGGGGAGGGGTGTTTTGATGTCGGGGACTTTGAGGGCCATCTTACCGCCTTTCATATTTAGTAATCATAGGTTATGGATTTAGTCTCTTGAGCACCAGCGACATTCCCTGACCTCCGCTGACGCACAAGGTGGCCAGGCCGAGCTCCTTGTCTTCCTGGATCAGGCTGTGTAATAACGTGACGATGATGCGGGCGCCTGTGCAGCCGATGGGATGACCCAGGGCGATGGCGCCTCCTTTAATATTTCGTCTGGCGGCGTCCCATTTGAGCTCCCGCTCGCAGGCCAGGACCTGGGCGGCAAAGGCCTCGTTGATCTCGATGAGGTCGATATCGCAGAGCTCGAGGTTCAGGGATTTCAGGACCTTCCGGGTCGCCGGCACCGGGCCCAAACCCATCTCCTTCGGGTCGACGGCCCCGGAGGCGAAGCCAAAGACCTCGGCCAAAGGCTTGGCGCCCAACTTCTGCGCTTCAGATTGAGTCGTCAGGACAAGCGCGGCGGCGGCGTCTGTCAGCCCGGAGGAGTTGCCGGCCGTGACCATGCCCCCTTTCCTGAAAACGGGCGTGAGCTTGGCCAGCTTCTCGAGGGTTGTGTCCGGCCGAGGGTGTTCATCGTCCGAAATCAGGGATTCCTGGCCGCCTTTCCCCTTGACGGCGACCGGCACGATCTCATCCCTGAACTTCCCCGTTTCGGCCGCCGCCTTCGCCTTCAGCTGGCTTTCCAGGGCGTACTCATCCTGTTCACGACGGCTGATGCCAAGCTTTTCCGCCAGGAGGTCCGCCGTCTCGCCCATGATCATCTCGGCCAGCGGGCAGAAAAGCCCGTCCCGGTACATGGCATCGATGAGGACGCCGTCTCCGAGCCGGTAGCCCCAGCGGGCGCCGTCCAGAAGATACGGGATTTGGGACATGTTCTCTGTTCCGCCTGCGAGGACAATCTTATTTTCTCCAAGAAGAAGCGATTGACTGCCCAGTGAGATTGCCTTCATCCCCGAGGCGCAGGCCTTATTTACGGTGAAAGCCGTCTTTTCCACGGGGATTCCCGAACGATAGAGGATTTGGCGCGCCGGGTTGGGCCTGTTCCCCGCCTGCCGGGCCATCCCGAAGATGACCTCATCGACCTGGGCCGGGGTGATTCCCGCTCTCTTCATCGCCTCGATCGACGCAGCCACTCCGAGCGTAACCGCATTCGTATCTTTGAAGCCCCCGCCGTACTTCCCGATCGGCGTGCGCACGGCGCTCAGGATGACGATCTTTTCGCTGAGATTTCTCATCCGAACTTCCTCTCCATTTCGGCGAGCGTGGATTCGAACTTATCGACGATCTCGTTGGATTCGCCTTCACTGATAACGAAGGGCGGAGCGACCATCACCAGGTCGCCGTTCGTGCCGTCGGCCTGGCCGATGTTCGGCCAGAGAACGAGCCCGCTCGCCAGCGCCTTGGCGACAAATGCTTCGACGTACTTCTTCTCCCTCGGGAAAGGCATCTTCTTCTTTTTATCCCTGACGAACTCAACTCCGAGGAGAAGGCCCTTTCCGCGGACGTCCCCGACATGCGGATGGCTGAGGAGTCCCTCTAGCTTGTGCTTCAGCTGTATTCCGGCTCGGGCGCAGCGAGCGACGAGATCGTTCCGCTCGAGATATTCGAGAGTGGCCAGCCCAGCGGCGCAGCCCACCGGATGATGGGCGAATGTCTGGGCATGAAGAAAGCTTTTTCCCTTCTTCCTGATCGGGTCAAAGAGGCTCGCTTTCGCGGCCACGGCGCTCAGCGGGAAGTATCCGGATGTCAGTCCCTTGCCCATGACGACGATGTCCGGTACCAGCCCGAAATGGTGACAGGCGAGCCACTCCCCCGTCCGCCCGATCCCGGTCATGACCTCATCGGCGATGAGGAGGACCTCGTTCCGCTCGCAGATCCGGCGGATCGTCTCCCAGTATCTCCGCGGCGGCACCGAGGCTCCGGTGGAAGAGCCGCCGATGACTTCACCGATGAAGGCCGAGGCCTTCTCCCGTCCTAATCTGCCGATGGCCTTTTCCAACTCGTTAGCGCAGGTCACTCCGCAATTGAACGGCTTAAGTTCCCAGGGACAGCGGTAACAATAAGGCGCCGGTATTCGGGCGCTCTTGAGGAGAAGCGGCCGGAAGGCTTCCTGGTAATGTTTCCGCGCCGAGAGCGACAGCGCCGCCAGCGTGTTTCCGTGGTAGCTCGGCGTGAGAGAGATGACACGGTGCTTGGCCGGGTGTCCGCTTTCCACCCAATACTGCCGGGCCAGCTTGATGGACGCCTCGATGGCTTCAGACCCGGACGTCAGGAAGAACACCTTTCCGTTCCGGAAGGGCAGGAATGAGGCGACCTTGGCGGCCAACTTTTCAACGGGCTCGTGGGTGAACTGGACGCCGCTAAGGTAAGCCGCCTTTCCGGCTTGGCGGGAAAGGGACGCCGCGACTTCTTTGACTCCATGCCCGATATTGACCACCGCCGCCCCGCCGCTTCCGTCAAGGTACTTCTTTCCTTTGATGTCATAAAGGAAAACCCCGCGGCCGGACCTGATCAGCGGGAAGGACTTGTGGAGGTTGCGATAAAGGACAGAACCCTGGGGGAAGCGATATTCGGTCATGATAGTCCCCATTTTATCACTAAGGGGAATTCCCTTGTCAAAATTTCTGGCATCAAAACCCGCGCTTACCGTCGCGGGTCGATATCCACCCGAGTCGGCGAATCGGGCACGTGCACGAGGGGCCCCGGCGGGCGAACATCGCCGGCGGCTTGACCGAGAATATCCAGCTGGAAGTGATTTCCGCTGGGCATTTGCGGAACGGCTCCCCGCACAGACCAAGTCAGGGTCAGCGCGTCGAGATCGACGTCAATTCTCATGTCCGCATAGGCGCCGTTCTTGTCAAAGCCAAAGAACTTCCGCCAGGCATCAAGGTCGAGTTGCAGTATCGTGCCGGCATCGGGAATCCAGTTCAGGCCCCGCCCGACCGACCGGGTCTCGTCCTGGACTTCGCCCCAATCCTTTGTATAGAGATTGCCGTCTGCCGTGTTGTCCTGGTTGGAAAAGTCGATGGCCTTGCCGCATCTGAAAAAGATATTGCTCAGGACCTTGTTCCTCCGTGTGGTGCCGCCCCGGCCGCTCACGATCCGGCCCTCGATATTCCGGAACTTGATAGCTGCATCCTGGGTCAACCCGATCAAATTATGGGCGATCACCGTCTCGTCGCTTCCGTCAACCGTGATGCCCCAGCCGCCGTGGCCCGGCATGTTGTAGGACCCGCCTCCCGCTCCCTCGGTCGCCTTCCAGATGATGTTATTGTCGATCATGTTGGAGTCGTGTGAGGCTTCGAGATAGATCCCGCCACGGAGAGTTTCCAGGGTATCGCCCATCACATTCCCGGTGACGCGCGTATTGGAATTTTCGTAGTCGAGCCAGATAGCCTCGGCGTGGACCGTGTGCCGGATGACGTTCCGGTAAAGCAGGCAATTTTTGGTCGAATGCAATTTGATCCCGCCGGTCTCCCAGGCCAGCTCTACGTCCTGGTAGCCCACGTGTTCGATCAGGTTCGACTCGATGAGGGAATTCTCGACGGCCATGCCGGCGATCCCGCACACACCCGCCTCGTCAATGTGATTACGGCGAACGATGACCTGGCCGACGACGGGGGGCGGCTCCATGTCCCAATCCTGGGCGCCAATGTCGAGCGCGACACCGTTAGCCTGACGCAGGGCACAATCCTCGATGATCCAGTGATGGCCCCGGCTCAACGAAACCAGCCCGCGCTGGGGCACCGGGAAGCCGTTGGCCGCGTGTTCAAAGGTTATCCCCTTGATCCGGATGTAACCCAGCCCGCGGGTCCGGGGGGCAAAGACCTGCTCCTGGATGGCCAGCTCCATTTCGTGCTGGGCCGGGTCGGCATCGCCCGGAAGGCGAACGTGGATGGCGAGACCGTCGTGCTCACACCAGAAGGCACCGTCCCTCGCGCCCAGCTCCTGATAGAGCTCGACCTGTTCGAGCCGGCGGCCGTCGACAAAGACCATTCCGCGGCGCTTGAGATGCCGCCACAGCTCCTCCGGCTTGGGCTTCAAGTAGACCCGGTCCTGCATGATGCTGGCCATGCCGAAGGGGTTGTAGCCCTGGAAATCGAGGTCAGTCAGGCGGCGATGATAGATCTTGATGGCCGCGCTGGAGCCCGCGGGAAGGTTGAGTTTGAATCCGGTGGAAGGCTCCCAACCGGCCCTGACTATGCGCGAACCCTTGACGACGACTTCCGCGCCCGGGGCCGCTTCGTAGCTGATCAGCTTATCGGGACCTGTGCCGCCGCGCGCCGGGTCGATACGCTCGCGATAGACGCCCCTCATGATGACCACGCGCTCGCCCGGCTGCAAAACCTGAGCCGCTTTGTTGATGGTCAGAAAAGGGAGCTCCTTCGTGCCGGGATTCGAATCGGCGGCGCGGGGATTGGGGTTATCTACATAATACGTCCGGGTGAATTGAAGAGGCCTTTCCCAGGAAATGAACTCATGCCCGTTTGGAAGCAGCGCCCCGGTGCCGCCTTCATCCCTTGACACTGAACCCCCGGCGAGGCCGGCCAAACAGAGGATCGTGATGAGGATAGCCTGCGATCGCAACATACAGGACTGATGGACTCTCGGTTTGGATTCCCAAGAAAGGCCCATTCTTTTTTTGCGGGAGAATCTTCGCTGGGGCGTCATGTTTCCCTCCTCCTGTTCTCTGGATGATAAGGCGCCGGTCGAGGGCCTGTCAAGACACTCTGAAATCATGGACTCAGCGGTGCCGGGATCTCAATCCTCCAGGCACCACCCTTGCTGCTTCCGAGCCAGAAAAGGCGGGATCCGGCGCTTGACATGAGAAGGAACCCTTCCTACTATCAAGTCGAGGTAATCATGGCCGTTTTGATCAACATCGTTCTGGCTATCGTGACCCTTTATTTTTACGTCCTGGCGAGCGGACGTTTCTATCGCCGGCAGGAACCATTCCTTGGATATCTGGGGGCGGCCGTAGTGCTTGATATCGCCACCGCCTTCCTGGCTTCTTTCAAGGTGACTCCGACGACGACCCTCGGCGGTCCCCATGTTGTTCCCTGGCGGAGCGTTCTTTTTCTGGCCCACATGGCGGCGGCGACCCTCGGCATGTTTGGCTTCATCGCCGTGCTTCTGATTCTCCTTATCAGAGGGAAAGACCGGCCTTACGATGGGCTCCGGAGATTCCAGTACCGGGTCCTCCTGCCCGCCTGGGCGATCGGAGAAGTGATCGCCCTGACCAACTCGATCCTGAAGATGGTCCTGAAAATCCGGATGTACGATTACTTCCGATTCTAACCCCCCCACGGTTCTTTTAGGTACCCGGATTTCTTTTTGCGGGAGAGAATCATATAATCGGCTGGCCGGAGGAAACATGAACGTAACCTGGGCAGCCGGCCCGGGGCAATCCTTGTGAAGTCCAGTACCGGGAGTACGATCTCTTCGCTAAGAAATAACGTTCAACGGACAGGAGCCGCCATGGAAGTCAAAGAAGAAATTACCCCACTTCTCATGAACCTGGTCAAAGCCCGGAGCTATCCCGGCATCCCCAGGCAGGAGGAAGCCGTGGTCCGGGAGCTGGGCTCGTTTCTGGAAGCCCATCGCGTTCCCCCCACCATCACAGAGGTCAAGGACGGACGTCCCAACCTGGTGGCCGCCGTCGACAGCGGCCGCCCCGGCCGGCATCTCCTCCTCTGCGGCCATACCGACACCGTTCCCCCGAACGCCGGGAGCCCCGTTGATCTTTTCGCGGCCGTGGAGAAGGAAGGCAAGCTCTACGGCCGGGGCACCGCGGACATGAAGGGCGCCCTGGCCGCTATGGCCGGAGCGCTGGTGGATATGGCGCAAAAAAAATCGCTCGCCGCTGGCAAGGTCACCCTCGCCGCCGTCATCGACGAGGAGATGGAGAGCCTGGGCGCCGAGGCCCTTATCCAGGCCGGTTTCCGAGCCGACGCCGCCGTCGTCGGAGAGCCAACGAGCAATAAGATCGCCATCGGGCACAAGGGGCTCGAATGGCTGTCCATCGAGTTCACGGGGCGGGCCGCCCACGGCTCGACGCCGGAGGCCGGGATCAACGCCATCTCCGCGGCCGCCTATTTCATCCGCCTGGTCGAGGAGGAGCTCGGGCCCGAGTTCAAGAAGCGCCGGGACCCGATTCTCGGGCTTCCCGTCATCAACATGGGGACGATAGCGGGAGGCGACCAGCCGAGCACGGTGGCCGCCCACTGCGTGATCAAGCTCGACCGGCGCTGGGTGACGACCGAGACGATCGAGCAGGTCTTCGCCGACCTTGAAACTCTGCTGGCCAGGGTCAAGGCGCGGCACCCGGGCTTGAAAACGAGCATTTCGCGGGTTCCAGGCGGGATGGCCACGATGATCCATGGGCCGCTGACCATTGACCCTGGTCACCCCATCGTCAAGTCGGCTCGGAAAGCGCTCGCCGGGATAGGCCGTCGAGAGGAGAACCTAACGGTCTTTCCTGCCTGGACGGACGGGGCCCTCCTCTCCAGGGAGGGGAGGATCCCGACCATTATCTGGGGACCGGGGGAGCTCGGCCATGCCCATTCGCCCGAGGAGAACATCAGCTTAAAAGAAGTCCATGACGCCGCTAGAATCTATGCCGCGGCGGCGCTGGATTACTGCCGACCGAAATGAAAACCCGGATCCCCCACACCTACGTCCTCCTTTTCAGCTTGATGCTGATCGCCGCGGCCGGGACTTGGTTCATTCCCGCGGGCAGTTACGACCGCGTCCTTAAGGACGGGCGCGAGCTCATCGACCCCGATTCGTACCGGCCTGGGGAGGGCAAACCGGCGGGAATCCCGAGCGTCCTGATCGCCTTCCCCAAAGCCTTGGCCGAAGTCGCCGATATCGTTTTTTATATATTCATAATCGGAGGGGCTTTTGGCGTCTTGAACCGGACCGGCGCCATCCAGTCCGGCATCCATTCCCTGGTCCGGCGTTTGGGCGGGAAACGGACCTTGCTCCTGGTCATCCTAACCCTCGTCTTTGCCATCGGAGGGGGGAGCATCGGCATCGCGGAAGAGACGCTGGTTTTCCTCCCGGCTTTGCTTTTGCTGGCCAGATCATTGGGCTACGACTCGCTTGTCGCCGGCGGCATCGCTCTCGTCGGGGCGAACGCGGGGTTCGCCTCGGCCTTCATGAACCCGTTCACGGTAGGGGTGGCCCAGGGGATCGTCGGCCTTCCTCTTTTCAGCGGGCTGGAATTCCGGCTGGTCCTCTGGACGATCATGACCACGGTCACGATCCTTTTCATGGCGCGATACGCGGCCCGGGTAAAGGCCCGGCCCAAGATCAGCCTAATGTATGAGCTCGACCGGCAGCGGGGGCCGGTCGAGGAGGCGGGGGACCAGGAAAAATTCTCGCGCCGGCACAGCGCCGTCTTGTTGGTTGCGCTCATGGCACTCGTTTTATTGGCCATCGGGGCCCTGCGGTGGCACTGGGGAATCCGCGAGCTCTCGGCGCTGTTTTTTGGTCTGGCCGTCGTCGCCGGGCCCGTGGGAAGGCTTTCGATGGACGAGACCGCCAAGAGCTTCATCAAAGGGGCAGCGGATCTCACTTACGCCGGTCTCGTCGTCGGATTGGCCAGGAGCATCCTGGTCATTTTGCGGGACGCGCAGGTCATGGATACCCTGACCCATTCTTTGGCGGCGACCATCCGCCACTGGCCGTCGTCGCTCAGCGCGATCGGAATCTACATCATCCAGAACCTGCTCCATTTCCTGGTGCCGTCGGGAAGCGGCCAGGCCGCCGTCTCCATGCCGATCCTCGCCCCGCTCGGAGACCTGCTCGGAATTACAAGACAAACGAATGTCCTGGCCTACCAGCTGGGGAACGGCCTGACCAACGTGTTCATACCCACCCAAGGTTACTTCATGGCGGCGCTCGGAATCCTCGGCATCCCTTGGTCGAAGTGGGTCCGCTGGCTGCTGCCTCTTCTCCTGATTTGGATCGCCATTGGCTGCGCCGCCGTCCTCATTGCCCAAGCCATCCGCTGGGGCCCCTTCTAATGGGGACACCATACATATTACCCGAATTCATCTTGGTGCCCCCGCTTCATTGTCTCTGCAGATCCTTAATTAGGGAATTGGATATGGCGTCCCCTAATTCTTTTTTTCTGGGGGCTCCGGTGAACGCTCAAAGATGTCGAGGTCCTCGATTTCCATCCGGGCCACCTTTCCCTGGGCGTTCAAGACGAACGTGGCCAAGGCATCCTCGAATAACTCGCTGAAATGGAAAGAACCGAAGGGCTGGGAGTTGACCTTGAAGGTATCATAATGCCAATGGTCGAGAGCCCCCATGGGTTTGGAGTTGAAATACAGGATCAATTTTTCCGCTTCGGTCTTCACCTCGGCCTTTCCATACATCTCGTTTCCATACGCACCACAGTAGCCGGCGAGATCCAGGCTCGGTTTCGTATCCCGGACACGGCTTTCTTCCGCCTTCTTTCTAGCTTCCTCGGCCTTGGCTTGGCCTTCTTTAGCCTGGGTCAAGTAGACCTGGCTCCAATCCTTGGCCGGTTCTCCGAGGAATGAATCGACGATCCTGTAGAAAAGGGCGGCGTCCAGCCTGTTCCGGTCGCTGTTTGTGAGAACGACGATACCCAGGTTTTCCTCGGGGAGAAAGCCTTGATGCGACAACATCCCGTCGATGCCGCCGTTATGCCAGATGATCAGCCGGCCCCGGTAGTCCTCCAGAACCCAGCCGAGTGCATAGGCCATGAAATGATTGGATGGAAACTCCTTCTTGCGCTCGGGACCGGCCGGCAGGACGATGTGGGGATCATGGGTCACCTGGAGTATAGCCGGATCCAGGATCTGTTGCCCGGCGTACTTTCCGTTCCCCAGCTGAAAGCGATGCCACTGGGCCATTTCTGTTGCGCTGGAATTGATCGCTCCGGCCGGAGCGATGTTGTCGATGTTCCGATAAGGGATAGCCACGACCTTGCCGTCTTTCTTCGTATGGGGGGCGGCCACGTTGTCCACTCCAAGCAGATCCCTGGTGCTGGTATTGCTCCGGGTCATCCCCAGCGGCTTGAAAATGCGTTCTTTTATGAAGTCGTCATAGCTCTTTCCTGAGACCGCCGGGACGACCTGCCCAGCGGCCAGGAACATGATGTTCTGGTAGCCGTATTGTGAGCGGAAGCTGGAATTGGGCTTCAGGAAGCGGATGCGCCGGAGGATCTCATCCCGGTCAAAATCCTGCCCGTACCAAAGGGCATCTCCCCGCCGGCCGAGGCCGCTCCGGTGGGAAAGCAGGTCTCTGACCGTGATCTCCCGGGTCACGTAGGGATCGTACAGCTGAAATCCTTTCAGATGGTCGGTCGCCGGGTCGTCCCAGGAGAGCTTCTTATCCTGGACGAGGAGAGCCAGCGCGGTGGAGGTAAACGCCTTGGTGTTCGACCCGATGGCAAACAACGTATTCCCGTCGACCGGGTCGTTCTTCCCGACCTCTTTCACGCCATAGCCCCTGGCCAGAACAACTTTGTCGTCTTTGACGACGGCGACCGCCAGGCCGGGGAGTTCCCAGTCCTTCATCGCTTTCAGTATGTAAGCATCGAGGCCTTTAAGCGGGTCCTTCGCTGGAACCGGAAGGCCGGTGCTTGCCTGAAGCCCCGCCGCCAGCAGGAAGATCAGAACCGCCAAGAAACGACGTCTTCTCATCATTTACCTCCGGCCATGAATTGGTCCATGATATTTTGATTCTAAACCAAAAAAAAAGCTTTGTCGCCGTCCCTAATTGAGCAGGCGGACTTCCTGGAGGCACATGGCGTAGCGGCTACCCGGAGGATCGGACCGCAGGCTCGTCCCCAGCCAGCCGTTCGTGAAGTTGGCCGCATAGCAGAGCCAAAGGGTCCGGCCGTCGCTGCTAATAAATTTCGACGGGAAGTTGACAAAATAGGCCTGCTCGCCAAAGTCCTTGAGGTAAGCTGTGAGCCTCCACGGTCCGGTAATCTCGTCCGCTTCGAGGACATAGGTGTTGAACTTCCAGACCGTGTTCGTTCCGTCTGTAATGCACATCAGGTATCTTTGGAGAGGCGCATCGTAGGTGATGGTGACGCAGCCCATATTGTTGTCCCATTCGACGAGGGGCTCGATCCTAGAGAACTCCCTGCTCCAGACGGCCTCCCCTTTTTCATCGCGGCCGCCGAAGAATTCATACTGCGCCGCGTCGTTTATGGCTGCGGGAGACGGTTTCACCCGGCACAGGTAGATTTGGTCGCCCGTGATCCAGCTCAGGTTGGCCACCCGGTCTTCCATATCGGACTCGACGGCACCATGGCCCACGAGATAGGCTTTTCCGTCCGGCGAGTGCTCCATATTCTTCCCGAAATCGACGAAATGCGGGGCTCCGATCCTTACCGGGCCCCCCAGCTTTTTCGGTTCCGGAAAAAGCGCCTTGCCGGGGGCACAGGTGAGCGATGGATTCGTCCACGTTTGGCCGAGGTCTTCCGAGATATAAAACCCCGGGATCGGCCCGAGGATCGGCCAGTTAAGGCCATAGCCCGCATTCTTGAGCGCATAAGTTCCGTAATACCAGACTCCGTTGTGAACCAAGCTTCCACAGGGATATCGGCCCTCATAAGGTTCAGACGAGCCCGGCCATGTTCCGATCGGCGTGACCTTGAGAGCCAGGGGATCATCCCCCTCGATGACGGCGTGTCCCGTGGCTGCTCCCTTGCCGCCTGAAGAGACGCTGACCGGCCCCACTGACCCGTCGGTGAACGGGGAGTAAAGCTTCCCGTCTGACGCCCAGGATGGGTACCAGGTGTCAGCCCCCGTATACTCGGCATGGCGTCCGGTAAAGGCGATCCCGGTGATATCAGCCGACAGGGCAAATGGACAATCCGCCGGAGGTCTCGACGGCCAGATGACAGCCGAATCCGTGGTCTTCAGGACGAAAGCGTGCTCGCAGGGCCTCTCCTCCGGCAACCTGAGCTCGAGCCCGCGCGCGGTCTGCTTCCACTCGAGTTTCCCGTCATGGCCGAGCAGGCTGACGCGGCCGACGACAGCCGCCCCCTTGGCCAGCGACTTGACAATGATCTTCCTGTTTTCCGGCCAAGCCAGAGCGATCGCATAGAGAGTCTCGCCCTTGGTCGTGAAGCGGACGTCCTCCCCGGTAAATGCCGCCCTCTTGGTGTCGGTGAACATGCCCTCCGAGACGCGGGTCGGGCCTTCTCCGTACACCCTCCATGGCCTCGTCCCATAGACCGCCTCACCGTTCACCTCGAGCCAGCGTCCAATCTCGATCAGGATCCTCTCCTCTTCC
>Ga0153915_10004419_pt1 | contig 12955 bp, 14 predicted proteins | sample Opewatmetagenome_2_FD_107003 | JGI IMG/M metagenome (GOLD analysis project Ga0153915, IMG submission 107003) | Freshwater wetland microbial communities from Ohio, USA - Open water 3 Core 3 Depth 3 metaG | ecosystem: Environmental > Aquatic > Freshwater > Wetlands | place: USA: Ohio, Lake Erie... | reverse complement strand
CTCTGGCTGCTGACCGGTGCCCTCGCGGCGGCCTCCGCGGACACCTGGGCCACCGCATGGGGCAGCGGGAGCGCCACCCCACCCAGGATGATCCTCACCGGCGAGGTCGTGCCGCCGGGAACCAGCGGCGGGATCACGCTCCGGGGGACGACCGGGGGGTTGGCCGGCGCCGCCGTGGTGGCGGCGACCGGGGCGCTCGCCGGAGGTGAGGCCTCCCTGTTCACCGCCGCCCTGCTGATCGGCTTCCTCGGGATGCTCGCCGACTCGGTGCTCGGCGCGCGGTGGCAGGGCAAGTTCCACTGCACCCGGTGCGATGCTCCGACCGAACGGCGGCGGCACAGCTGCGGCACGACGGCCGAGCACCGCCGGGGCCTGGCGTGGCTGACCAACGACGGCGTGAACCTCGCGGCCTGCGCGCTGGCCGGGGGCGCAGGGTGGATTTCCTGGACCTGGATCGGACCTGCCCGTTGAACTTCGACGTGCTGATCGCCGGCGCCGGCCCCGCCGGCAGCGCTTCCGCGATTCATCTCGCGCGCCAGGGGTTCCGCGTCCTGGCGGTGGACCGCGCCGCCTTCCCGCGCGACAAGGCATGCTCGGAATACCTCGGCCCGGAAGCGGTCCGGCAGCTCGACGGGCTCGGCGTCCTGGCGGACCTCGAGGCAGCCGGCGCGAGCCTCCTCACCGGCACGACGGTCATCGCCGCCGGCGGGGCGCGGCTGGCCGGGACATTCGCCGCGGCGGGCCACGCTCCCTTCCGGGCGACCGGCCTCGCCGTGTCGCGGCGGCTGCTCGATGCGCGGCTGGTGCAGGCTGCGCGCGAGGCCGGTGCGACGGTCCTCGAACGGACCAGCATCGAGCAGCTCCTCTTCGACCGTGGCGCAGTCGCCGGCGCGGTCCTGCGGGACGCGGACGGGCACACCCGGGTGGCCCGCGCGCGGCTGACGGTCGGCGCGGATGGGCTGCGCTCGATCGTGGCGCGCAGGATCGGCCGTCGCCGCCATGGCGCACCGTCGCGCATCGCCTTCGTGGCGCACCTCGCCGGAGTCGAGGGCATGACGACCCAGGCCGAGATGCACGTCTCCGAGCAGGGCTACGTCGGGCTGAATCACCTGGGCGGCGGCGTCACCAACGTGGCGCTGGTGGTGCCGCAACGGAGCGTCGCCGCCGCAAGGGGACGGGCGACCGGGTTCTTCCTCGACTCCCTCCGGCGCTTCCCCGGCGTGCGCGACCGGATCGCCGGCCGCGCGATCATCCGCGCGGTGCTCGTCACCGGCCCGTTCGCCGCCTGGTCGGGCCGCGTGGTAACCGACGGCGCCGTGCTGGTGGGAGACGCGGCCGATTTCTTCGATCCGTTCACCGGCGAGGGGATCTACTCCGCGCTGAAGGGCGCCGAGCTCCTGGCGTCCGCGGTGCCGGCCGCGCTGGCCGACGGCGGACCGGTGACGGCCGCGCGGCTCTCCGCGTACTTGCGCGCCCGCCGGCGGGCGTTCGCGGGCAAATGGGCGGTCGAGCGGATGATCGGCTACGGCATGCTGATGCCCGCGCTGTTCGATCGCGCCGTCGAGCGGCTGGGCCGTCGCGGGCTGGCCGACACGCTCATCGGCGTGACCGCCGACTTCGTGCCGGCCAGCGCCGTCCTCAATCCCCGCTTCCTCGCGCGCATGGTCCTCTGACGTGACCGCCGTCGACCCCGCCCTCTTCCGCACCCTTCTGGGCCACTTCGCCACCGGGGTCGCGGTGGTGACCACCACCGACCGCGCCGGCCGTCCCGCCGGCATGACCGCCACCAGCCTTTCGTCGGTTTCGCTCGAGCCCCCGCTGATCGCCGTCTGCGTCGACCTCGCCGCCGAAATGCACGACGCCCTGCTGCAGCGGCACGGGTTCATCGTCAACCTGCTGACGGCGGAGCAGGAGGCCGTCTCGCGAGCGTTCGCCGCCCCGGAGCGCGAGGAGCGATTCGGCGCGACCGGCTACCGGCTCACGGCCGGTGGGCTGCCGTTCCTCGCCGGCACACTCGCCCGAATCGAGTGCGCGCCATTCGCGGATCATCGCCTGGGGGACCACACGCTGTTCGTGGGCCGGGTCACCGGCGGAACCGCGGGCCCGGGAGAACCGCTGCTGTACTATCGCGGCGGCTACGGGCGGTTCCAGCCATGAGCGGCCAGACGCTGCTCGCCCCTGAAGGCGTCGAACTGCTCGACGACCCGGGCGCCGATCCGGCGGAAGTCCGCCTGTCGCTCGGCAACATCGTGCGGGCCAACCGCTGGTTCGGCGGATGGTGGGCGGTGCGAAGCGGCCTGCGCCGAGTGCTGCACGGCACGCCTGCCGGTACGGACCTCACGCTCCTGGACATCGGCGCCGGCGCCGGAGACCTGGCGCGACGGGCGGTCCGCTGGAGCGCAACACGCGGCATCCGGCTCCGGCCCATCGGCCTGGAGCGGAACCCGACCGCGGCAGCGATCGCGCGGCAGGCCGCCCTGCCGATGGTCCTCGGCTGCTGCGGGGCGCTGCCCATCCGGAGCCGGAGCGTCGACCTCGTGCTCGTCAGCCAGGTCGCGCACCACCTGGCGCCGGAGTCGGTCGTGAGCCTGCTCCGCGAATGCGACCGGATCGCCCGGGTCGGCGTGGTCATCGCCGACCTGCGCCGCTCCACGGTGGCGGAGGTCGCCTTCTGGCTGGGGGCCCGCGCCCTCCGATTCGATCCGGCCACGAAGGCGGACGGGCTGACCTCGATCCGCCGCGGATTCAGCGCGGCTACCCTGGGGGCACTGATCCGGGCGGCCGGCGTGGCGGCCGAAGTGCGCCACTCGGCCGGCTACCGCCTCGTGGCAACCTGGCGCCCGGAGGTGACCGCATGAGAACGGTCGACCGGCTTCGCATGCGCGCCCCCGCCGACCGGGTCTTCCGGGCGGCGGCGGACGTCGAGCGCTGGCCCGAGCTGCTGCCGCACTATCGGTGGGTCACCATGCGGGAGCGACGGAGCGACGGCGGGATCGTCGAGATGGCCGCCTGGCGCCCGTTCGGTGTCTTCAACTACCCGACCTGGTGGGTGTCGGAGATGCGGGTGGAGCCCTCCCTCCTCGAGGTGCGCTACCGGCACGTCGAGGGAATCACCCGCGGCATGGACGTCGTCTGGCGGGTCGCATCCGCCGGTGTGCTCACCGACGTCGAGATCGTCCATGAGTGGGACGGGCCCGACTGGCCGCTCATCCGCCGCCCGGCGGCGGAGTGGCTGATCGGCCCGGTGTTCGTGCACGGAATCGCGTCGCGTACCCTGGCGGGCATCCGCCGTTTCGTCGAGAGGTCCGATGGCTGAGCAGCGCCGAGTCGTCATCACCGGCATCGGCGCGATCACGCCGATCGGCCTGGGCGTGGAGCAGCTCTGGACAGGGCTGCAGGACCGGCGGTCGGCGGTGAAGACCCTGACCCGGTTCGATCCGAGCCCCTTCAAGAGCCATGTCGCCGCCCAGGTTGACGATTTCCACCCCGCCGATCACCTCGAGGAACGGAAGCTCAGACGGCTCGACAGGTTCGGCCAGTTCAGCACGGCGGCCGCGCGCCTGGCGCTCTCGGATGCCGCGCTGGACCCCGGGCGGGAAGACCGCGATCGGATCGGCGTGATGATGGGAACCGCGCTCGGAGGCGTCGGCTTCGGCGAGCAGCAGTACAGCCGCTTCCTCGAGGGCGGGGCGCGCAACGTCGACCCGGCCCTGGCGCTCACGGTCTTCGCCGGCGCGGCGAGTTGCAACATCGCGATCGAGGTCGGCGCGACCGGGCCCAACGCGACCAACGGGATGAGTTGCGCGTCGGGCACCATCGCGATCGGCGACGGCTTCCGGGCAATCAGGAACGGGGACGCCGACGTGATGATCGCGGGAGCCGCCGAGGCGCCGCTGGCGCCGCTCTGTTTCGGGGCGTTCGCGATCATCCGCGCGATGTCGACCCGGAACGACGATCCGGGCAGCGCCAGCCGCCCCTTCGACAAGGGGCGCGACGGCTTCGTCATGGGCGAGGGTGCCGCGGTTCTGGTGCTCGAGGAGCGCGGCCGCGCCCTCGCCCGCGGCGCCCGCATCTACGCCGAGGTGTGCGGATTCGGCCTCACGAACGATGCGTATCACATGACCGCGCCGCGGCCCGACGGCACTCAGGCCGCCCGCGCCATGCGTCTCGCGCTCGGCGACGCGCACGTCACCCCCGGCGAGATCGGCTACATCAATGCGCACGGCTCCTCGACGCCGCTGAACGACCCGACCGAGACCGGCTCGATCAAGCAGGTGTTCGGGGACCGCGCGCGGCAGATCCCGGTGAGCGGCACCAAGGGGTATTATGGTCACGCACTGGGCGCGAGCGGCGCCTTCGAGGCGGCGATCTGCGCGCTGGCCAGCCAGCGGTCCTGGCTGCCGCCGAACCTCAACCTGTCCACCCCGGACCCCGCCTGCGATCTCGAGTATGTCACGGGTGAGGGCATACCGGCCTCGCCGGAGCTCATGCTGAGCAACTCGTTCGGCTTCGGCGGCATCAACGCCGCGCTGGTCTTTCGCCGCCACGCCCCCTAGATTCGGCCCCGTTCGCGCACCACCACCGTCCCTCCAGGAGTCTCGATGAATCCACTGCCCCGCCGCCTCGTCGCCGAGGCGCTTGGAACCTTCGGTCTGGTCTTCATCGGCTGTGGCGCCGTCGTCATGAGCCAGTTCCCCGGAGCCACGTACGGCCTGCTCGGCATCGCCATCGCCCATGGCCTCGTGCTCGCCATCATGGTAACCGCGACGATGAACATCTCCGGCGGTCACCTGAATCCGGCGGTCACCGTCGGCCTGCTGGCCGCGGGCCGGACCACCGGAAAGGACGCCGCCGCGTACATCGCGGCGCAGCTCGCCGGCGCGGTCCTCGCCGCTTTCATGGTCAAGGGACTGTTTCCCGCAGGCACCGCCCAGCTCACCCTGCTCGGCACTCCGACGATCGCCAACACCATCGAAATCGGCCCGGCCATCGGAATCGAAGCCGTCCTGACCTTCTTCCTGGTCTCGGCGGTCTTCGGCACCGCCGTCGCCGCCGACGCCCCGAAGGTGGGTGGCTTCGCGATCGGGCTGGTCCTGGTGTTCGACATCATCGTCGGCGGCCAGCTCACCGGCGCCGCGATGAATCCGGCGCGCGCCTTCGGGCCGGCGCTGGTGAGCGGTGCCTGGGCGGGGCATGCGGCCTACTGGATCGGTCCGCTGCTCGGCGGCGTCCTGGCGGGACTCCTCTGGGAGAAGGTCCTGCTCCGGAAGGGGTGAGGCCCGGGTACGCCTACCCCTTCAGCGCTCTTCTCGCCCGCAGCCACAGCGTAAGCGTGTATCCCAGGTAGATCACGGCCGCCACGATGTAGGCGGCCACCATGTAGCCGCCGTTGGCGGGAGTCTCAGTCATCGGCGTGCGCCTCCGCGAGGTCGTGGGCCAGCGCGATGCCGTAGCGCATCGTGACGAACCCGATGAACAGCAGCGTCGCGATCCCGAACGAGGTGAGCAGCGTGCGCAGCATCTCGGGCGGCATCGATGGCGCGCTCGGCTTCATGAGGATCGGGCGCGGATGCAGGGTGCGGAAGAGGTAGACGCTGAGGTGAATGAACGGCACCAGCACCAGGCCCATGATCCCCACCACGGCGCTGAACCGCGCCCGCTCCTCGCGGTCGTGCAGCGCGGCGCGGAGCACGAGATACCCCACGAAGAGCAGGAACAGGAAGAGCGTGAGCGTCAGGCGGCTGTCCCAGGTCCACCAGGTGCCCCAGATCGGCTTGCCCCAGATCGGTCCGGTCGTCAGCATGACGGCGCTGAAGGCGACGCCCACTTCCGCCGAGCACGCCGCGAAGCGGTCGACCCGCGGGTCCTTGAGCAGGAGGTAGAGCCCGCCCGCGAGGCCGACCAGGGAGAACGAGAGCAGCGCCGACCAGGCCGCCGGCGCGTGGATGTAGAAGATCTTCTGCGCCAGCCCCTGACGGGCCTCGATCGGTGTGTACTGCAGCGCCATGACGTAGACGCCGGCCAGCCCGGCCAGCGCCAGCCCCGTCACCCAAGCGCCGCGCCGGATGATGCTGCGGGCGGCCGCGAAATCAGCACTCATTCGTCCACCACCGCGGGAAAGACCAGGAGCGAGAGCGATACGAACACGATGTCGTAGAGGCCGAGTAACCTAAGCCAGCCCAGCAGCTCGCTCAACGGGCGCCCGCCGAGCAGCCGGGTCGTGGCCTGGGCGGCGGCCATGAGCGGCGGCACCATGAACGGCAGCAGGAGCACGGGAAGCATCAGCTCGGCGAAGCGGGTCTTGACCACCATCGCGCTGAAGATGGTACCGATGGCCACGAACCCGAGCGTCGCCAGCACCGCCACCAGGATGATGCCGGCCAGGGCGTGCCCGAGGTCCACGTTGAAGAACAGCACGACGAGGGGCAGCGTCACCGCCTCCACCAGTCCGACGAAGGCCAGGTTCGCCAGGTACTTGCCCAGGAAGATCGAGCTCCGCGACACCGGTGCGAGCAGCATCCCGTCGAGGGCCGAGTGCTCCCGCTCGATCGTGAACGACCGGGTGAGCGCCACGGTGCCGCCGAAGGCGAAGGTCACCCAGAGGACGCTGGGCGCCAGGTCCGCCGCCGTCACGCTGGTCGGGTCGCGCGCGAAATTGAACACCACCAGCACCAGCGCCACGAACACGAGGGCCGACAGCAGCGCCGTCTTGCTGCGGAGCTCGAGCCGGATGTCCTTCGCCGCTACCGCGGCGGCGAGCCGCAGCATGTCACCCAAGGGTGGCCTCCCGGTAGCGGGCCTCGAAGGCCGCCAGGTCGTCGGGCCGGTCCTCCTCGAGGGCCCAGCGTCCGCCGACCAGCACGCCGACCTGGCTGGCCACGTCCCACACCTCTCCCAGCTGGTGGGTGACCAGCAGGATCGCCCGGCCGGCTTCCCGCTGGCCCCGCAGGAAGTTCCGGAAGCGGTCCGCCGAGTGGGCGTCGAGCCCGGTGAACGGCTCGTCGAGCAGCAGGATCGAGGGCCGGTGCAGCAGCGCGCGCGCGATGGCCGCCCGCTGCAGCATGCCCCGGCTCAGGCGCCGCGGCGAATCGTCGGCCCGGGCCGAGAGTTCGGCGGCTTCCAGTGCCTCGCGCGCCACCCGCCCCGGGGCGGGGATGCCGTACAGCCGCGCGGCGAACGTCAGATTTTCGAGGAGCGAGAGATCGTCGTAGAGCAGGGAGTGGTGCGAGAGGAGGCCGATCGGGCGGCGGGCATCGGGGTCGTCGCCCCGGAGCGGCCGGCCCATGACCTGGACGCTGCCGGCGGTCGGGCGGGCTAGTCCCGCGAGGATCCGGAGGAGCGTGGTCTTGCCGGCGCCGTTCGGGCCGAGCACGACCTTGACCTCGCCGGCGGAAAGGGCCACGTCCACGCCGCGTAGCACCCGCCGCGGCCCGAAGGAACGCTCGAGTCCGCTAGCCTCCAGCAGTGGCGTGCCTGCCCCAGGCGAGGTCGATGGCGCGGCCGAGGTCGTCGAGATCAAATGGCTTGACCAGGTACCCGCTGCAGGGAAGGTTGAGGACACGAAGCTGGGGCTCGATGCTGAGATAGGCCGTGGTCACGATCACGCAAAGGTCCGGGCGGATCCCGCGCAGGCGCCGAAGCAGATCCACCCCGTCCGTATCAGGCAACCGCATGTCGAGCACGGTGATGTCGGGCCGGTGGCTCTCGAGCAGGCGCAGCGCCTCGGCACCCGTTGCCGCAAAGGCCATCGCGTAGCGCGGGCCGAAGTACCGCTCGTAGCTCCGCCGCAGGGAGGACTCGTCCTCCACGAACAGCACCTTCGGCGTTACGATCGTGGTCACCATGCCACCCCGTGAATCCGGTGAGTCACGGGTGCGTTGATCACGCAACCGTGAATATAGCGGCGGCGGGCGCCAGGCGGGGCGCCCGCGCGATTCAGGCCGCGGCCGACTCCAGCTGGAACAGGTCGTCGAGCTTCGTCAGCACCAGCAGGAAGCGGAGCTCGTCGTTCGCGTTCTTGAGCACCACGACCTGGCGGCGTTCGGCGGCGCGGCGCTGAATCAGCATCAGCGCGCCGAGCCCCGCGGAGTCGACCTGCCGGGTCCCGCTGAGATCGATGATCAGCCGCCCGGTGCGTTCGGGCAGCTGCTCGAGCAGCCCGGTGGCCGTCTGCCGGAACTCGCTTCGGGCTTCGAGTCCGAGGTGTTCCGGCGCAGCGATCAGCCTGGTATTCGATTGCGTGGTCAGCATGGTCGCCATCCTCCCACGCCCGTAAACACAGAAGCGCGATGGTTTCGCCGCCTGTTGCTGACGGGGAAGCATCACGCTCTCGCGCTGCATCCCGCCTTCGGCACCGAGCTATCTCGATCGTCCGTCGAGACCTCTAGTTTTGCGGCCCCGGATCACTCCGGGTGTGCTCTTATCGGGCGGATCAATTGTGGTGAGGCCCGAGGCCTCGGCTCCCCAGAAAGGCGAGACCGGTGCCATTTCTTCAAGCGGTTCCCGGGTAACGAGTTAGCGACTGTAGATACGGCGTGCACGACGCCCGGCGCCTAGCACTCCGCGACAGGGCAGAGGAAAGTGCAAGGCGACTCGGCCCCCACCCCGGACGCCGCGCACCTAGCTCTCCCCGGCGGCAGTCAATACCTTCAAAAATCGTCCACCCCTCACCCCCTGCGTCCCATGACCGATCAACTGTCCACGCTGCTGAACGAGCAGCGGCGCTTTCCGCCTCCCGAGGCCTTCGCCAGGCAGGCCAACGCCACCGTCGAGATCTATCGCGCGGCCGCCGTGGACCGCGAGCGGTTCTGGGCCGACCAGGCCAGGACCCTCGAGTGGATCACACCGTGGAACCGGGTGCTCGAATGGAACCCGCCCCATGCGAAGTGGTTCGTCGGCGGCAAGCTGAACGTTTCGACGAACTGCGTGGACCGCCATCTGCGCGGTCCGCGGCGGAACAAGGCGGCCATCGTCTGGGAAGGGGAGCCGGGCGACCGGCGGGTCCTGACCTACTGGGAACTCGGCCGCGAGGTGCAGCGGTGCGCCAACGCCCTGAAGGCCCTCGGCGTCAAGCGGGGCGACCGGGTGGCGATCTACCTGCCGATGATCCCGGAGGCCGCCATCGCCATGCTGGCCTGCGCCCGGATCGGAGCGATCCACTCGGTCGTCTTCGGCGGGTTCTCGGCGGAGTCCCTGCGCGACCGGATCAACGACCAGCAGGCCGTGGCTCTCATCACGGCCGACGGCGGCTACCGCCGCGGGCAGATCCTGCCGCTCAAGCGGACCGCCGACGAGGCGGTCGCGCAGTGCCCGTCGATCCGCCACATCGTGGTGGTCCGCCGCCGCCCGGGCGGCGAGGGCGACGAAGCCTTCGCGAACATGACCGAAGGCCGGGACCACTGGTGGCATCGGCTGCTCGACGCGGCGCCAGCGGCCTGCCCGGCGGAGCCGATGGACGCGGAGGACATCCTGTTCATCCTCTACACCTCGGGCACCACCGGAAAACCGAAGGGGATCGTTCACACCACGGGCGGCTACCTGACCCAGGCGGCGGCCACCACGAAGTACGTCTTCGACCTGAAGGAGGACGACGTCTTCTGGTGCACCGCGGACGTCGGCTGGGTCACCGGACACACCTACCTCGTGTACGGTCCCCTCGCCAACGGCGCGACGGTGCTCATGTACGAGGGCGCGCCGGACTGGCCCGAGCGGGACCGGTTCTGGAAGATCATCGCGCGCTACGGCGTCACCGTGTTCTACACGGCGCCGACCGCGATCCGGGCATTCATGAAATGGGGCGAGGCATTTCCGGCCGGCCACGACCTCTCGACGCTGCGCCTGCTGGGCACTGTCGGCGAGCCGATCAATCCGGAAGCCTGGATCTGGTACCACCGCAACATCGGCCACGAGCGCTGCCCGATCGTGGACACCTGGTGGCAGACGGAGACCGGCGGGATCATGATCACTCCGCTCCCCGGGGTGATCACCACGACGCCCGGCTCCGCGACCGTGCCGTTCCCCGGCATTTCGGCGCAGCTGGTTGACAACACCGGCAAGCCGCTCGAGCGGGGCGGCGGCCTGCTGGTCCTCACGGAACCGTGGCCCGGCATGCTGCGCACGATCTACGGGGACGACGAGCGTTACCGGCAGACCTACTGGAGCCGGTTTGCCGGCAAGTACTTCGCGGGCGACGGCGCAAAGGTCGACGAAGACGGCAACTGGTGGATCCTGGGACGGGTGGACGACGTGCTCAACGTCGCGGGCCACCGGATCGGAACCATGGAAGTCGAGAGCGCGCTGGTGGACCACCCGGCGGTCGCCGAGGCCGCGGTCGTCGGCAAGCACCATGACCTCAAGGGCCAGGCCCTCGCGGCCTTCGTCACCCTGAAGGAAGGCATTGCGGCGACGGCGGAGCTCAAGGACGACCTCCGGGAGCACGTCGCGCGGAAGATCGGCGCGATTGCCCGGCCGGACGACATCATCTTCTCGGCCGATCTCCCGAAGACCCGGAGCGGGAAGATCATGCGCCGGCTGCTCAAGGACATCGCCGAAGGACGCGCGCTGGGCGACACGACGACCCTCGCGGACCCCGCGGTCGTCAGCCGGCTGAAGCTGCGCTACGAGTCAGAGGAGAGCTGAGCGGGCCGGCTGACCCTGGGGCAATCGGGGGGGCGTCCCTTCCGCTCAGAACTGGATCTGCGCCCCCATCTCGACCACCCGGTTGGGCGGAATGTTGAAAAACGCCGTGGCCGATCGTGCGTTCCGGGCCATGACGATGAACAGCACCTTCCGCCAGGCCGGCATGCCCCGGGCCTCCCGCGGGCGGGGCGCCCCTCGCTTCGCGTGAGTGACGATGAGAGTCTCGCGCCCCAGGTAGAACGTGGTTTCCATGAGCCGGACCTTCAGCCCGAGCGGCTCGAGCGCGCGCAGCGCGGCGGGTACGTCCGGGCTCTCCATGAAGCCGTAGCGGGCCATGACGGTGTAGAACCCCTGCCCCAGGTCGGAGACCCGGATCCGGTCGGCTTCCTCGACGGTCGGGATCTCCTCGGCGATCACCGACATCAGAATGACCGTTTCGTGCAGCACCTTGTTGTGCTTCACGTGGTGCAGCAGCACCGGGGGCGCTCCGCCGGCGTTCGAGGTCATGAACACCGCGACCCCGGGAACCCGCACCGGGGTCCGCCGGGCCACGTCGTCCAGGAACAGCTGAATCGGCAGCGAGTTTTCCTCCATGATGACCGAGAGGAGCCTTCGGCCATGGCGCCAGGTCGTCATGAGCACGAAGATCGCGGCGGCCACGACCAGCGGGAACCACCCGCCCATGAAGATCTTGATCACGTTCGCGCTGAAGAACGCCACGTCGACGAGCATGAACAGCCCGCACATCACCGCGACCTTCGGCAGCGGCCAGTGCCAGCGGATCCGCGCAACCCATGCGAAGAGAACCGTGGTGATCATCATGGTGCCCGTCACCGCGATGCCGTAGGCCGCGGCCAGGTTCGTGGATGATCGGAAGCCGAAGACGAGCCCCAGGCAGGCCAGCGCCAGGGCGGTGTTCACCTCGGGCACGTAGATCTGACCCGCCTCGGTGCTCGAGGTGTGGGTGACGGTCACTCTGGGCGAATAGCCGAGCTGCACCGCCTGCCGGGTCAGGGAGAACGCACCCGAGATCAGCGCCTGGGAGGCCACGATCGCCGCCGTCGTCGCGATGGCCACCATCGGATACAGGACGGCGGGCGGCACCAGCAGGTAGAAAGGGTTCCGCGCCGCTGCGGGGTCGCGGAGCAGCAGGGCCCCCTGGCCGAAGTAGTTGATCAGCAGCGCCGGCAGCACGAAGCCGAACCAGGCGATGCGGATCGGCCGCCGCCCGAAATGCCCCATGTCCGCGTACAGCGCCTCGCCGCCGGTCAGCACGAGAACCACCGCGCCGAGGATCAGGAACCCCTGCAGCCCGTCCCGCCGGAAGAAATCGAAGGCATACCATGGATTCAGCGCCTTGAGGACGCCGGGCTCCCGGATGATCGAGGCGGCGCCGAGGGCGCTGATGCAGAGGAACCAGACGATCATCACCGGGCCGAACAGCGCGCCGACCCCGGCGGTGCCGCGCCGCTGGATGAGGAACAGGCCGATCAGGATGATGGCGGTGATCGGCACGACGAACGGCAGCAGGGCCGGCGTGGCCTGCTCGAGCCCTTCGACCGCCCCCAGCACCGAGATGGCGGGGGTGATCACGCCGTCGCCATACAGGAGCGCCGCGCCAAACAGGCCGAGCAGGACGAGGACACGGCGGGCGCCGGTCGCCTCCTTGCCGCCCCTGGGCCGGACCAGCGCGAGCAGCGCCAGAATGCCGCCCTCGCCGTTGTTGTCGGCCCGCATGACTTCGGCGATGTACTTGTAGGAAATGACGAAATTTAGCGACCACACGACCAGGGAGAGGACCCCGAGCACATTCTGCGGCGTCGGCGGAATGCCGTGAAGCGCGCCGAAGCATTCCTTGATCGCATAGAGAGGGCTGGTGCCGATGTCTCCGTACACCACGCCCAGCGCGGCGAGGCAGAGGCCCGCGAGCGCCTTGCCGCGGGGCGGGTCGCCCGCTGCGCGGGCCGTCTTCGGTGGGCCGTGCCCCGGCGCCTCGGGCGAGGATGTTCCGGATGGCGAGGGCGGCGAACTCGTCACGCGGGCTTTCGCCACCGGTCGAGCAGCGACACGACGAAGATGGCGCCGATGATGACCGCCGAGGTGACGCACCAGCGGCAGACGGCGTGAAGGACGAACAGCTCGAGGTAGGTGAGGTAGACCGTGAAGACGATCCCGACCAGCGACAGACCGAGCAGCCAGTCCGAGGCCCTGGAGCGTGAGCCCGGCGGGGCCTGGAGTGCCAGAAGGCTCAGGATGAGGAGCGCGGCGTAGCCGCCCACGCCGTAGAGCGCCACTTCGAGCCCCAGGAACCGGCTGT
>Ga0153915_10004418_pt1 | contig 12956 bp, 7 predicted proteins | sample Opewatmetagenome_2_FD_107003 | JGI IMG/M metagenome (GOLD analysis project Ga0153915, IMG submission 107003) | Freshwater wetland microbial communities from Ohio, USA - Open water 3 Core 3 Depth 3 metaG | ecosystem: Environmental > Aquatic > Freshwater > Wetlands | place: USA: Ohio, Lake Erie... | reverse complement strand
TCTCTCAGTCAATCCACCTGAGCAGATAGAAATCCTGCTTATGGGGAAGGTCTTTATGTTTCGGATAAATCCTTATCCCATAGAAAAATGTACCTGCTTTTTCAGGAACAAGATTAGCTTTATAAAGGCATTTCCCACTTTTGCTGCTGATCAATTTAAACTCCTGACTATCAACAAATTCATACTCTCCTTCCTTGTTCAGATGGGTAAAGACAAATTCAACTCCAACGTATTCCTTTGGTATCTTTTTGATATTAAGGGCTATCTCTGCGCGATAATCGTGGCCTGAGTGATATATGTTCCCTTCGGGGCGTTCGAAATTATAGTTTATTACCTCAATATTATCCCACTCATCCTTCATATTCTTCTTCCAGGCAGCTATTTCCCGGGCTTTCTCAAAATTGTTTTCAGTCAGATATTTATTTCGGGCCCATAGCTTTGTATAATATTTTTCGAAATAATCATCAAGCATTCGTTTCATGGTAAACTCCGGTGCGATCCTGACCATCGTATTTTTAATGTGGCTTATCCACTCAACGGGAATCCCATGGTCATTAAATGAATAGAAAGCCGGTACTATTTCATACTCAAGCATATTATAGATAGTTTCAGCATCAACATCATCCTGAAGGTCCTGATTGGCAAAGGTCCGTTTCCTGGGAAGAGCCCAGCCCGCGAAAGCATGATAACCTTCAACCCACCAGCCATCGAGAACGCTAAAATGAATAGTTCCGTTCATCACAGCCTTTTCACCGCTTGTACCTGAAGCTTCAAGGGGTCTTGTCGGGGTATTAAGCCAGATATCCACTCCTCGTACAAGGTACTTAGCCAGTTCGATATCATAATTTTCAAGGAAAATCACTTTACCTGAAAATTGAGGCATTTGTGAAATCTCAAATACTTTTTTGATCAGGTCCTGCCCTCCACCGTCGTGAGGATGAGCCTTTCCTGCATATATGAACTGTACAGGCCTCTCCGGATCATTTACTATCCTGGCAAGCCTGTCGAGATCCCTGAAGAGCAGATAAGCTCTTTTATATGTCGCAAACCGCCGTGCAAATCCAATGGTAAGTACTTTTTCGTTGAGATGTGTACTGATATTTAACAAAGTTCGTGGACTGACATGCTTATCCATCATTTCAGCCTGTAATCTCTTCCTGATATTCACGAAAAGATTCTTTTTAAGGACTGTTTTGACCTCGTATATTCTCTTGTCTTCAAGATTATATAACTTTTCCCACTGGCTTCTGTCAGTCTGATCAAAATGCACTGTGCCTGTCAGTTCTTTATATACATTCTGCCATTCCGGAGCCACCCAGGTAGGATGATGAACACCGTTTGTAACATATCCTATATACAACTCCTCCTTCAGGTAACCGGGCCACAGTTTGTTAAACAATCCCTGTGTAACCTGTCCATGAAGCTTACTTACGCCATTGAGCTCCTGTGACATATGCGCAGCCAGATAGCTCATATTGAATCTCTTATCGGCTTCGCCTTCGCAACGGCCAAGTGCTATTAATTCATCCCAGGTAATTGAAAGCCTTGCGTGATAATGGGAAATATATTTTCTCAGCAGATCCTCTTCAAAAGCATCATGACCCGCGGGTACGGGGGTATGCGTTGTAAATAAGGTTGAAGATCTTATAGCTTCCACAGCCTGGCTGAAGGTAAGATGATTTTCATCAACAAGCATCCTGAGACGCTCCAGGCTGATGAATGCTGAATGTCCTTCATTGCTGTGGTATAGATCAGGTTTCAATCCCAGTGCAGTAAGCGCTCTTATCCCTCCAATGCCAAGAAGCAGTTCCTGTTTTAGTCGGTTTTCATGATCGCCACCATATAGGTAATGGGTTATAGAACGGTCCTCGGGTGAATTATCATCAAAATCAGTATCAAGCAAAAACAATGAGACCTTACCCACTTTTGCTTCCCATAGCCTTATTTTAACAGTTCTTCCAGGCCAAACAATGCTGACAAGCAAATGTTTTCCCTCACTGTCCTTGACAGGATTTATAGGAATACGAGAGAATTCCTCAGCTTCATAAATTGTGAGTTGTTCGCCTTTCGGTCCAAGTTTCTGTTTAAAATATCCAAACCTGTATAGGAGTCCTACACCTATGATGGTGGCATTCGAATCGCTCGCTTCCTTAAGGTAATCACCCGCAAGGATGCCAAGACCACCTGAATAGATCTTCAGGCTGGGGTGGATTCCGAATTCCATGCTGAAGTAGGCAATTGACGGCTTTCCCTTATCATCAGGACGGCTGATGTATTCCCTGAATTTTCTGGAAGTATTTTCAAGATCAGCTACAAATTCTTCGTCATCTTCCAGCACAAGGAGCCGTTTGTAATCAATTTTTTCAAGGAGCAATTTAGGATTATGGTGAACTTCCTCCCACATGGATGGATCCATCCTTCTGAACAATGATTCAGCTTCAGAGTTCCAGGACCACCACAGGTTGTTTGCAAGTTCCTTCAAGGATGAAAGTTTGTCAGGCACATCACTCTGAACATAAATATCTTTCCATACGGGAATCTGGTGTGGCTTTCTCACCTGTAAATCAGGAGCCTCGACAAACTGTACAAATTCCCTGGGTTCTTCTCTTCTTTCACTGCTGTGGGTAAGAGCAATTTCGTAAGCAGAAAAATAGTATTTTACCAGGTTGTCCCACATTGCAATTCTTGAAATCTCATGTGCCTTTTCCCTGGCTTTATTCACTTCTTCATCCGAAAGACCAATAAACTTTATAATGAATTCCTTGATTTCAGTAATGACCTTTGATTCATTATCGTCAGTTCTTTCAATTATTACTATGCCGTTCTCGGGATCTTTGAAATACTTCCTGACCCAAAGACCAAAACCTGAAAGTGAGGTGGTTACTGTAGGGATGGAAAACATCAGGCTTTCAAGTGGTGTATAACCCCATGGTTCATAGTAAGATGGAAATACTGTAAGATCAAATCCGATCAGCAGATCATAATATGAGAGATTAAAGATTCCGTCATTGCCATTCAGGTAAGATGGCACAAAAATTATTTTGACCTTTGCATCCTGACTATTTGTAAGTTCGTTATTCTTTATGCCCTGGAGAACCGGATCGGACGCAGGATAATGCAGGCTATGGGTCACAAACCTGTCGATTCCGTTAACGGGACCATCTTTATAAAGTATATCAATCAGGTCCTGTCGGGGGCCTTTATGATATGCCGGCATAAGAATAAAAGCAACGCATTCCCTGGCGGGGGTATCATTTTTGTTCAATTCCCCCAGAGTGCTGATAAAGATATCAACTCCCTTGTTCCTGAACTCGTATCTTCCACTGTGTGCCAGAAAAATACAGTTTTGGGACAGTGTGTAGCCAAGAATAGCTTCTGCGACTTTTCGGAGTTTGCTGCGGGCAGCTGATTTTCTTTCTTCAAATGTTTCTTTCGGGGGAACAAATGAGTCTTCAAAACCATTTGGGGTTACTATATCGACATCCTTCCCCAGAAAAAGGGAACATTCCTTTGAAGTAATCTCGCTCACTGCAGTAAAGACATCAGCTTCGGCAGCCGAAGTTTTTTCCAATGACTGTTTTGCTACAACATTGAACTCACGTGAGACCTGCACGGGATTATATTCCTTCATTTTCCCGTACAATGGTTTGTTATTGCCTGCAATTGACCGGCCAAGAACAGTTGCATGGGTTGTGAATGCAGTTGCTATCCAAGGTACAAATTTTTCAATGTAAAGAATTCCCGTACCTGTCATCCATTCGTGGAATTGTGCGATAATGTTATGATGTTCACGGAAAAACGAAGTAAAGCTTTCAATCACTTTACCGGCAGCATATCCGAAAAGCGCTGGTTCTACATAATCCCACTGTCCGGTTATACTGTCAAGATTATAAGTTTCCCAGAACTTTGCAAAGATTTCATTCTGCTGGCCAAAGTATGGTGTAAAGTCTATCAGGAATACCACCGGCTTTCCTGCTATATTCCATCGCCCGGTTTTAACTCTCAGTCCGTCATTTGTTGCCCGGATTTTCCATTCTACGAAAAGAGTATCGTCAGGAATGAATTCCGGATTGGTTATATCCTCCCTCCATACATCAGGACCAATAAGAATATAATTGTCCCCAAATTCATTTACTAAATTCAGCGCTTTTGTTGAGATTACAGTATGGATTCCTCCGACTTTGTTACAAACTTCCCAACTGGTCTCAAAAACTAGTTCAACATTCATTATAAAATATATTGGTTCAGATAATTAAGAAGATGTTTTAGATTGTCTTTAGTTTATTTGGCAGATTTAGAAGATTTTGGTTTTGTAGCGATTTCCCTGGTTTTATTTGTCTTTGTGCCTGTGGATTTCCTGGTTGCCCGTATACCTTTTGCCCCGGGCTTTTTCCTGAGTGTTTTCTTCCTGAGGTTTGCGATTTCAGCTGACTGCTGATCGATTATTGATTCTTTTTCCTTTATCAGGCTATTAAGTTTGGATATCTCGTTCTGTTCATTATTATCTGGGATAAACCTGTTAAGCCTTATTTCAAAGTCGCTTAGTACGTTCATATAATTCATGAATGCATCATATGGGGTATCGTATGGATTGAAATAGGCATGAACTGCGCCATCTGAAAAGAACTTTGTAGCCATATAATAAAAATGGTCACTTGCCTGTAGATATTCCCAGTCTTTTCTAATCTGGTTATCAGTGCATTTGCGCACTTTATCCGTAAGATCATAAAGTTTGTCAAGGGCAGCTACCTGCAGTTCATTGCCGTGCCAGGCTGTGATATCACGTTCCTCGTCAGCCCAGGAAATAGGTGAAGGAACACTTATCGCTGAAACCGGCTGGAGGATGTCTGCCACCTCTGTTGGTGTCATGAATTTGTATGGGGTTTTTTTCAAAATTGAAGCTGGCAGATGATAAAGGAAATCAAATATTCCAGTCTCTTTCAGATTATGTTCACCGAATGTTTCATAATCCAGAAAAACATTGATCAGTTCACTTTTTGGTGCGAGTTTATTCATCCATGCGGCATATTTGTCAGAAGTCAACGGCCATTCGCTCCAGCTTCGGTTCGAGAATCTGAAGGCAACATCATCGCTTAGGACAAAATTCCTTAAGAGCACTTTAAGCCTGGGATTAATAGAATTGCAATAAAGGAAGTTAGGGCTTTTCCATCCAAGGACATGTTTGGCGCCCTCAGTGAGAATTGATTTGAAACCCATATCGGCCACCCATGAACCTATCTGGTCAGAATAGATCAGTTCGGTGTTCCTGAACGACGTTGTTTCGACGCCCAGAAATTCCCTGACCATCTCTTTATGTGCATTTACCTGGTGTTCAAATTCACTTTTTGTTTTGATTGATGCCAGGGAATGGGATTCGGTTTCAGCCAGGAACTCTACCAATCCTGTATCAGCCAGTTTTTTAAAGGATTCGAGCACTTCAGGAGCGTAAAGACGAAACTGGTTGATCACCAGACCTGTGAGGGAATATGTTACTTTAAATTTCCCCCTGTGTTTCAGGATGAGATCAAGAATCAACTCATTAGCAGGAAGATAACATTTCTCTGCCACTTTTCTCATGATGGATTCATTGGAGAAATCATCATAATAATAATGGTCATGGCCCAGGTCAAAGAACCTGTATCGTTTTAGCCTGAAAGGCTGGTGAACCTGAAAATAAAAGCAAATTGCTTTTTTGCCGTTTACACTCATATCTAATTCTTGTTTTGCCAAATTACTCTGTAATAAATGTCTCTTACATGCCGTGCTGAATTGTCCCATTTAAGCCGAACAACCTCCTCTTTCCCATTCTTGATAAACATTTTGGAAAGGGCCGGATAATTAAGTATGCCATAGATTGCATCGGCCATAGCATCAATATCCCAGAAATCAGTTTTAACAGCGTGCGTTAATATTTCGGAAACACCTGATTGTTTGCTGATTATTACAGGAACATTCGATTGCATTGCCTCAAGGGGAGAAATCCCGAATGGTTCTGATACTGATGGCATAATATATACATCGCTAAGATTAAGCATGGTGAAAACGTCTTTCCCCTTCAGAAATCCCGTGAAGTGAAATCTGTCGGTTATTCTAAGGGCAGCAGCTCTTCTCATCATCCTTTCCATCATGTCGCCCGAACCGGCCATTACGAAACGAACGTCCGGCATTACCTTAAGAACTTTATAAGCAGCTTCGATGAAATATTCCGGGCCCTTTTGCATTGTTATCCTACCCAGGAATGTAACCACTTTTTCATCAAAGCCTTTTCCCACGACTGCATCTTCAGATATTTTCACTGGTTCAACCGCATTGTAAACAGTTTCAACTTTATCCGGGTGAATACCGTATTTATTAATCACGATTTCCCGTGTCAGGTTGCTGACCGTTATTATTTTTGAAGCGGCATCCATTCCGAGCTTCTCGATGCGGTATACATCAGGATTTACATTTCCGCCGCTGCGGTCAAAATCAGTAGCATGGACATGTATAACAAGAGGCTTTCCAGAAACCTCCATTGCTGCGATCCCTGCCGGATAAGCCAGCCAATCGTGTGCATGAATAATATCAAATTCGTTTTCCTGTGCAATTACCGACGCAACAACCGAATATTTGTAAATCTCGTTCATCAGCGAGCTGTCGTATCGCCCTGAAAAATCGACAGTCCCTTCATTGTTTGTCTGAACAATAAGCTGGTGTCCGGAGGTTTCCGCTTCGACTCTTTTCCAGAATTCCTCGGGATCTGTATAAGGAACAATTCTTGAAGATATTTCTATCTTTTCAAGCGGACGTTTAAATCCTTTATAATGAACCTGCCTGAATGCGACAGGAACCCTGTTTGCTCCAATTAATCTAACCTTCGTTTGATCTTCATCGCCCCAAACTTTCGGGACAACGAATATAACCTCCAGATCATCCAACGTTGACATTCCTTTTGTCAGGCCATAGCTGGCTGTCCCTAATCCGCCGGAGATATGTGGCGGAAATTCCCATCCAAACATTAACACACGCATATCACACCTGAGTTATAAATTAGAATATTTGGTTTCAAGCATATCAATTATCCGGAGAACCTCACCGACACTCCATGCCTGAGATATTGTACCATTTGGTGCATGGGGAGGATCACCATCATAAATTTCGGAGATGGTACTTACACCATGTTCGCTCATAACCTCTTCAAGACCATAAATGAGTCTTTTTACTTTACCTACACCCTGCTGGTCGTAAACTTTAAGCCATCCCTCGCAAAACGGACCATAGAGCCATGGCCACACAGTTCCGTTATGATAAGCTTTGTCCCGTTCCTCCTGGTTTCCGTGGTAAGTTCCTTCATAAAGCGGGTTACCGGGGGAAAGAGTTCTCAATCCTCTTGGTGTAACAAGTTCTTTGTCAGCCACATCAAGCAAGCTCTTCATCTGATCCTTTGACAACATTGAGTATGGGAGTGAAACAGCAATGACCATATTAGGCCTGACGAAAAAGTTTTTCCCCTCTTCATCATTGACATAATCAGCCAGATAATTCTTTTGCGGATCACAGAATAATTCCTGGAAAGATTCTTTAATCACATCGGGCAGGTTTTCATAGTCTTTGATGAATTTCTTGTCTTTTGCTATTTTTGCCATTTCAAGGGCAAAACAAACCGCATTGTACCACAATGCATTGACTTCTACGGTATAACCTTTCCTCTGGGTTACTGGAATTCCGTTCACAACAGCGTCCATCCAGGTAAGAGCTTTACCGGGAGCTCCTTCATAAATGAGCCCGTTTTCCCTCATCTGAATGTTAAATGTTGTGCCGTTCTTATATGCATCCAGCACTGATTTCATTGCCACTCCGTATCGATCCCAGGCATCAGTTCCGCCGGTCTCAAGATACTGCTGAACTGACCAGAAGAACCAGAGCGGGGCATCAACTGAATTAAATGCGGGATTGCTGGCTGTTCCCATGTTCGGGAATAAACCATCTTTCATGGTTTCAACCTGTGTATCGAGAACCTCCCTGAAAAGTTCCAGGTTCTTTTTGCGAGCCAGAGCAAGACCGGGAAGCGCAATAAATGTATCCCTCCCCCATGAGCCGAACCATGGATAACCTGCAATTATCAATGTTTTGCCGTGGCGTTTTTCTATAAATTGCTGTGCCGCGTTCTTAAGGCAATTAACAAAGCTGTTCCTTGGTATCTTGCCATTTACGGTTTTTGTAAATTTAGCTTTAAAGCCAGATGGTTTTTCTTCTTTCGTTGAAGCAGAGAAAACGATGACATCCCCTTCTTTTGCTTCCAGTTCAAAAAATCCGGGGGTGAAAAGATCTTCGGAATGATCATATCCTCTTTTCTGCTCTTCGCGATATTCAACTCCCAGATACCAGTCAGGAACATGAACAAATTCAGTCTTCGCTGAGAACTGCATGTTCAGGTAAGGAAAGCCCTCATACATCTTCGATCTTATTCCGTTTTCAATGAAATCAATCTTTGTATTGGCAGCAAGGTTAGCATGGGTAAGTTCATGAATATTCCTGAAGGCAAGAAATGGGCGTATCTGCAGTTTCATTGGTTCTGATGCTTCGAGAATGGTAAAACGTGCAAGGTATTGTTCTTCATAATGGACCAGCAATCTTTCATGTCTCAGGATCGCTCCTCCAACCCTGTAAATTCTTGATGGAATTGTTTCCATTTCAAGCTCTTCAATATACTTGTGTCCCTTGGGGCTGAAATAATCACCCTTGTATTGTCTGATACCGGTATTGAAGCTCCTGTCATTATTTACGACTGTTACATCGAGGGAAGAAAGAAGAACATACCTGTTACCTCCGAAGGAATCAACAGGGCAAATCAGCAAACCATGGTACTTACGGGTATTGCATCCGACAATGGTAGTGCATGAGTATGATCCAGCCCTGTTAGTCCTGATAACCTCTCTGGACAATGAGTATTCAAGATTGATAACCTGACCCTTTTCAAATTTAATGTAACTCATAAACTTGTCTTTATCATCTAATATTAAAAAGCCTTTTAAGATACTGTTTTTTATCTAACATTGCAAAAGAACCGAGTCGCCATGCAAAATTAGTTTAAGTAGTTATGCATTTACGTCAAACAACTTTTCCCGGCATATTATATTACCAGGACTAAACATGGGCAGATCAAAAAAAGAGTAAATTTGCATTTCAACAAATTGTTCGGATTAATTAATATTTTTTTTAGCCTATAATGAACAGGACTCTGGGATTAATTCTATTAGGTACAGCCGTTCTTGCAGGATGCAGGAATAAAACTGCAGAAATTTCGGGGATACTTGAAAGTCCTGTACCCAGGGAGTATATCTTTCTCCAAGAGCTTAAATCTAATGAGCTTTCGACTGTCGATTCTGCCATGATTTCTGAGAATGGTAGTTTTGACTTCAAGAGGGTAGTAAAATTCCCGTCTTTTTATCTGCTCAAAATTAATCAAAATAACTTCCTGACAATGCTCGTTGAACCGGGAGAGAAAATAAAAATGACTTCACACAATGATTCATTAAATTATCCGGTAGCTGTCCTCGGATCCAAAGGGACAAAACTGATGGCGGATTACAACAAAACTCTTAGAAAAACTCTTGGAAAGATCTCCTCCTTAAGTGAAATTTATGACCGGGGCATACAGCGATCTGATCTGAATGTCCTTGTTGATTCACTCGACCAGCTGGCTCACGGGTACCTGAATGATCTTAATTCGTACACCAAACAATACATTGATAAAAATATCTCCTCCCTGGTATGCCTTGTGGCTTTATATCAACAGGTGTCTCCCGGCGTTTATGTTCTCAATCCGACAAATGATATATCCTATTTTGTAAAGGTAGATTCGTCGCTTTTTAGTAAGTATCCCGATTATGATCCCGTTGTTCTTTTACATCAGCAGGTTCAGCAGTTATTGGCTGATATTGAAAAAAGAAAGTCAGTTTCATCCAATACCGGGGGAAATATGGAGGCTCCAGAGATCTCACTTCCCTCACCCGAAGGTGATATAATAAAACTTACCTCAACAAGAGGATCCATTGTACTGCTCGATTTCTGGGCGTCGTGGTGCTCCCCGTGCCGTACAGAAAATCCCAACCTGGTCAGAGCATATAAACAATACCATTCTAAAGGATTTCAGATCTACCAGGTTTCTCTTGATAAGACCCGGGATGCCTGGTTAAAAGGTATTCAGGACGACCACCTTGAGAAATGGATACATGTAAGCGATGTTAAGTACTGGAATTCGGTTGTTGTTCCTCTTTATAAAATAGAATCAATTCCGTTTAATTACCTTCTGGATAAGGAGGGCCGGATAATTGCCTCAAATCTCAGGGGAGACGCGTTACAACGTAAACTTGCAGAGCTGTTTAAATAACCTTTTACTGATAAATTAAATTAAAATATTTTATTATCCTGAAACTGGAAATCTGAACCTGTAATGAAAAGAGTCTTGATTTTTCTGCTGCCTGCTATGATAGCTGCCGGATGCCACAATAAAAACGTATTTACGATTAATGGTACAATAAAGGAAATTAATCAAAAGACAATATTCCTTAACAGGGTTAAAGTGAATACCTTAGTATTTAAAGATTCATCAAAGATCAGTAAAAGCGGGAAATTCAGTTTTAAAATCAGGGCAACTCTACCAGACTTTTACCAGCTTGGATATTCCAATACTGATTTCATAACACTGCTGGCTGCACCGGGAGAAAAAATCGATCTCGCATTCAGCGGGAAGAATCTTTACAGGGATTACACAGTTTCCGGTTCAGAAGGTTCTGAAAAAGTCAGAATGCTTGACCTCAGGCTTGCTGAAACGAAAAAGAAACTTGATTCATTGAGAACAGTTTATACAGTTGCTTCCAAAGAACCGGGTTTTGATAAAAAAGGGCCTGATCTTGAAGCTGAATTCAACAATACACTAAAGGCGATCCGGCAGAAAAATATTGAATTCATAATCAATAATTTAAAATCAATGGCCTCAATAATGGCTATTTATCAGAAAATTGATAAAGATAATTATGTCCTTTATGATTCCCGCGATCTGCAATATATGAAAATAGTATCAGATACACTCGGACGATACTATCCGAACTCCCCTAATGTTCTCGCTCTCACTGAAGACTTTAAGAATGAGCTGAATCAGATGTACTCCAGGAATCTTCAGAATATTGCAAAATCATCACCTGTAGTTGAGCTTGATCCCAACCTTAAAGACATCAATGGTAAAAGAACTGCATTGTCATCACTCAAAGGGAAAGTCGTACTCCTGACCTTCTGGTCGGTTGAATCAAAAGAGTGTATTGCAGAAAATCTTCAGCTGAAAGATATTTATAAGGCTTACAACAAAAAGGGATTTGAAATCTACCAGATAAATGTTGACAAGAATGAAGAAGCCTGGAGAAATGAAGTCAGGTTTGATGAATTGCCATGGATAAACACCAGGGAAGATGATCCGCTCAATCCTCAAAATGCCATGCTTTTTAATGTCAGATCGCTTCCGGCCAATTATCTTTATGACAGGAATGGAGAAATAATTGCATCAAACCTGCATGGGAAATCCCTTCAGATAAAGCTCAACCAGTTGTTTAGTAATTAATATTGTACAAAGGTGACGGGGAAAAAGATTTTCGTATCCGATTTTCATCTTGGTCTGAAGGCAGGTACTAATCCGCTGGAAAGGGAGAAAAAGATTGTACGATGGCTGAACGAAATCATTCCGGAGACTGGAGAGATCTTTCTCCTCGGAGATATATTTGATTTCTGGTGGGAATACAAGCTGGTTGTTCCGCGGGGTTTTACAAGGTTCCTTGGAAAAGTCGCAACCATAACCGATTCAGGCATCCCTGTGCATTTCTTCACAGGCAATCATGATATGTGGGTAACCGACTACCTTTCAGGTGAATGTGGTGTAATTGTCCACACCGGCCCCTTTACACAAACCTTTGACGGGAAAAGATTCCATATCGCCCATGGCGAAGGACTCGGGTCCTCAAAAGCAGGATACAAAATGCTTCTTTCACTTTTCAGGAATAAATCCTTGCGGATTCTGTATTCTGCATTACATCCGTCCATCGGGGTGGGAATCGGACACAGGTGGTCACTTAATTCGAGGCTCGCTAAAGGGATATCTCTGGAATTTCTTGGCGAGGAAAGAGAGGATCTGATCAGGTATTCAAAATCGGTCCTGGAAAAGGAAGATATTGACTATTTCATTTACGGACACCGCCATCTTGCAATGTCGTATAGGCTTAAGACGGGATCTCAGATAATCTTTCTTGGCGACTGGGTTAAAGATGGCAGTTTTGCAGAATGGAACGGGGATGAATTATCCCTGAGGCATGTTCATTGACTGTGGTTCTCATCCACTTTGACTGTCAGCATGTAATACGAATACAGGTCATTTACCTTCTTAAACTGGTAGTCCAGCTTGCTTCCTGATTTACGTGCTACGGCAATAAGTCCCATATTTCCTGTACTGTCAGTTTCAATTGTCTGACCTGACAGTGATTTATAAAACAGCCCTTTGAGTTCAGATCTGTCAAAACTGTTAATGTTATCAAGTTTCTCCTTCAATTCATTGACGCTGGTATTGAGGATCAGATTACCTGTGGTCAGCACAAACTTTCCATCCTCAAGCCTTACTATCACAACTGGCATTCCATATAATTCCTCCGTTTCCCGGCCCGGATTATACTTTGAGATATTCTCCAGGATCTCTACCATAATGCCGAAAATCCTCCTCCTCAGTCTGGCTTCAACATCCTCTTCCGCTAGCTTTGATTCAGTGATAGACAAAACATCTTCCCCGATATCCGGAGAAACATGGCCCGACCATATCATATAAATCTTATGCTCAGCCATCAATCGTTCAAGATCAACTACTGAGACACTGCTGAATTTTTTAGACTCCTGCCCGGGGGATAATCCCATCCCCGAGGAATCAACGGTTTTGCTTA
>Ga0153915_10004417_pt1 | contig 12956 bp, 12 predicted proteins | sample Opewatmetagenome_2_FD_107003 | JGI IMG/M metagenome (GOLD analysis project Ga0153915, IMG submission 107003) | Freshwater wetland microbial communities from Ohio, USA - Open water 3 Core 3 Depth 3 metaG | ecosystem: Environmental > Aquatic > Freshwater > Wetlands | place: USA: Ohio, Lake Erie... | reverse complement strand
GGGAATGTGGAGGTGGAATGGCCGAACGAAAGACCGTCGTCGCAGCCGCATTGGGAGAGTGCGTTCACGTGGCCGGGGTGACCAACTTTCTCCGTCTGGCGGAAATGGCCGGCTGGCGGACGGTGTTTCTTGGCCCGGCCGTGCCGGTGGAACAGGTACTGGAGTCCGCCCGCAAGGAGAAAGCTGACCTTGTTGGCGTATCCTATCGCCTGACGCCGGAAACAGGCGAGCGCTTGCTGGGAGAGTTTGCCGAGGCCGCCTCCGAGCTGCATGACCAGGGCATCCGCTTTGTCTTCGGTGGCACGCCTCCCGTGGCGGAACGGGCCTCCCGGCTCGGATTTTTCGAGCGGGTCTTTGATGGGAGTGAAATGCCCGAGGAGGTCCTGGCCTTTCTCAAGGGCGATACAGGCAGCGCCTCCTCTGTAATGACTTATCCGCAATCCACCACCGAGCGCGTCCGCTGGAAATCTCCTTACCCGCTCCTGCGCCATCATTTTGGCCTGCCTACCCTGAACGCCACCCTGGAAGGCATCGAAAAGATCGCCGAGGCAAAAGCTCTCGATATCATCTCGCTGGGAATCGACCAGGACGCCCAGGAGAATTTCTTCCACCCAGAGCGGCAGGACCCTCGCCGGAAAGGGGCCGGCGGTGTGCCGGTCCGCTCCGCCGAAGACTACCGCGCCCTCTATGCCGCCAGCCGGCGCGGCAATTTCCCCCTGATGCGCACCTATTCGGGCACCGATGACTTTATCCGCCTGGCCGAAATGTACGTGGAAACCATCCATAATGCCTGGGCAGCCATCCCCCTCTTCTGGTTCAACCGGATGGACGGGCGCGGCCCGTGGGACTTGGAAGGCTCCATCCGTGAGCACCAGCAGGTCATGGCCTGGTATGGGGAAAGGAACATCCCGGTCGAATTGAATGAACCTCACCATTGGGGCATGCGGGATGCACCCGACGTGGTGTTCGTCGCATCTGCTTTCCTGTCGGCCTACAATGCCAAAAAATTCGGCGTGCAGGAGTATATTGCCCAGATGATGTTCAACAGCCCGCCCGGTCTGACGGATGCGATGGACCTGGCGAAAATGCTGGCGGTGCTGGAACTGATAGCCCCTCTTGCCTCGGAAGAAAACTTCCATATTTGGAAACAGACTCGCACGGGCCTGCTCAGTTACCCCCTCGACCCGGATGCCGCCCGCGGCCATCTTTCGGCCGGCATCTACCTGCAGATGGCGCTCAAGCCCGAGATCATCCATATCGTCGGACATACCGAAGCCGACCATGCGGCCACGGCCGCGGACGTGATCGAGGCCTCCGGGATCGCTCGCCGGTCGATTGCGAATGCCGTTCGCGGTGCGCCCGATATGACTGCCGACCCGGCTGTGCAGGCCCGTAAAAATGAGCTGGCTGCCGAAACGCGCCTCACCTTGGAAGCCATCCGCCGCCTCGCCGCCCCGGGCGTGGAAGATCCATGGGCCGATGCTGCGACGCTGGCTAGGGCGGTGGAGTCCGGCCTCCTGGACGCACCCCAGTTGAAGAATAATTGTTTCGCCCGTGGAGAAGTGCGCACACAGGTTATTAATGGAAAGTGCCTGGCAGTGGATGCAGAAGGAAGACCTTTAGCGGAAGAAGCTCGGCTATCAGTAATAGGAAAGGAGTCAAAATGAATACTCCCGAGAAATATACGGTCATCGGAGCCGGTCACGGCGGCAAAGCCATGGCTGCCCACCTGGCACTGATGGGCTTGCAGGTGACCCTGTTCAACCGCACCTTCGAGCATATCGACGTCATCCAGAAGCGCGGCGGGATTGATCTGGAGAGCAGCGAACCGGGCGCGCACGGTTTTGGCAAACTCGCCCTCGTGACCTCCGACATAGGCCTGGCCCTGGAGGGCGCCCAAATGATCATGGTGGTCGTGCCTTCTTCCGCTCACGCCGATATTGCCAAAAACGTGGCTCCGCATTTGAAGGACGGGCAGATCCTGATTCTCCACCCGGGCCGCACGTGTGGCGCCCTGGAATTCGCCAAAGTACTGCGTGATGGTGGCTGCACGGCCGATGTCACCATCGCCGAAGCCGAGACCTTTATTTATGCCAGCCGTTCCGATGGCCCCGCTCAGGCCCGCATCTTCCGTGTCAAGGAAGCGGTGCCTCTGGCTGCTCTGCCTGCTACTCGAAATGCCCAGGTGCTGCAAGCAATTTGCACCGTCTATCCTCAATTCATCGACGGGGTGAACGTGTTGAACACCGGCTTGAATAATATGGGCGCCATCTTCCACCCGGCTCTGACCTTGCTCAACGCCGGCTGGATCGAATCCACCTACGGCGATTACCAGTTTTACATAGAAGGTGTGACCTCTTCGGTGGCCCGCGTCCTCGAAACCCTTGACCGTGAGCGTGTAACCGTGGCAAGCTCCCTCGGCATCCGGGCCCGCACCGCCATGGAGTGGCTCAAAATGGCCTACGATACCAGCGGGGAAACTTTGCTCGATGCCATCCACAACCAGCCCGGCTATATGGGCATAAAGGCCCCCAGCACCCTCAGCCACCGCTACATTTTCGAAGATGTTCCCATGAGTATGGTCCCCATTGCTTCATTGGGAGAGCGTTTCGGCGTCTCGGTGGTCGGCATGGAAAGCATCATTCAACTCGCTTGCATTGTCCACCGCACCGACTACCGCAAACGCGGTCGCACGGTCGATAAGCTGGGGATCGACGGCCTGAGCGTGGACGAGTTGACCCGCTACGTCACCGAAGGAGTTAAAGATTAGTCTTTACCCCGTTGCTCGGCATTTGGCTTCCGCAGGCCGTAGACCTGGCTAACCGGCAGGACCATCAGCAGCCCCCGGTCCGGCTCGCACAGGTCACCTACAACATCTTGGGTCGCTGCGATGACTTTATCTACGACCACCTCATCATCGATCATCGAGAAAACGGTCCGGCTGAAACGCTCCGGTTGGGGCAGGAAATCCTCCAGGGAAGGCATCAGCGGGAGATCATCCCGCAGGGCCTTGGATTGCTGGATCCGCCCCAGCCCGGTGCTGAAGAGGACGGTTGCCCCGCTGACCCCGGCCCTCTTCCAGGCATCCAGCAGCTCTCCCAATTTCTCCGAGTCGTGTAAAACGAAAAGGATCAGTTTCATTTCTCACTCGCTTCCTGTTCCGTTCCAACGTGCATCTTCGGTTTCAGCCGTGAAAACATGGCATGCAGCATCGGCGGGGTGATCAGTGTGCTGATCAGCACCGCCGCTACGATGGCCGGGAAGGCGCTGCTGCTGATCAAGCCGGAACTGCGCCCCATGGCGGCAATGATCAAAGTCACCTCGCCGCGGGCCACCATCCCTGCGCCCAATTGACCGGCTTCGTGGCCGGCCAAACCTCCCAGGCGCGCCCCTGCCGCCGCGCCCAGGAATTTCCCGGCGATCGCGGCCAGCGTTACCCCCACCATCAGCCAGACGGCATTTAACGGCAAGCCACGCAGGTTGACCGAAAGGCCAATATCCACGAAGAAGATCGGCACGAATAGCCCGTAGGCCAACGCTGTAACGCCGGGCTGGATGATCTCTTTTTCAGGCGTCCTGGCGAACATCAATCCGGCCAGGAAAGTCCCGATGATGGCCGCCATGTGGCCGGCCAGCTCGGCTGCCAGGGCGTAAAACAGTAACATGATAATGGCAAATACCAGCGGGCCCTGGCTGATGGATAGCCGTTCCACCCACCTGGCGAGGCGCGGCAGCACCCACAATCCAAAAGCGGTTGCCCCGGTCAGGAAAAGGACCATCCGCAGGGTCAGCCAGATCAGGCCCGGCAGGCCTCCGTTGCCGGAATAAATGGCCATGAAGATTGAAAATGCCAGGATGGACAGGATATCGTCCACCACGGCCGCACCCAACAGGCTCAACCCAACCCGGCTGCGCAGGACTCCCATCTCCATGAGTGTCCGGGCCGAGATACTGACGCTGGTCGCGCCGAGCGCCAACCCCACGAGAAATGCGGACTCCTGGTTCATCCCGAAGGCGCGGCCGGCGCCCCAACCCAACCCGATCGAAAGCAGGAGCCCGCCCGTGCTCGCCAGAAAAGAAACTTTCCGGTGCTTCATCAACTCGCCCAGGTGCAAATCCAGGCCGGCAATGAACATCAATAACAGGACTCCCAGTTGGCTGAATTCCGAAATGGTGTTCCCTAATGTCGTGGTATTGATGAAAGGCAAGCCCATGATATTGATCAGCGAGGGACCCAGCAGCACGCCGGCCAGCAATTCCCCCAGCACGGATGGCTGCCCCAGGCGCATGCTGATATATCCGGCCGCTTTGGCTGCCAGAAGGATGATGGCCAATTCGAAGGCAAGTTGCAGGAAGGGGGTCATGGCAGAAAAAGTTTATCATGAAATATACCACCCCGCTCGCGTGTATAATGCTTCCAAAGCTTGGGAACCAAAATCGTATGGCTGATACGCTCCTTTCAATTTCGGCACGACTCTACAATATCCCCGAAAACAACCTCCGCCCTGTCCGCGGTGGTCACGTTTCACAAGTATACAGTTTCACCACGGATGGGCAGGAGTACATCCTGAGACTCACCCCTCCCGGCGAAGAGATCGACTTGTCTGTTCAAAGAGCCTCCATGGCTTGGATGGCCTTTCTTGCCGGCGAAGGCGTTCCCGTATCCAGGCCAATCCCTTCGGCTAATAACAATTGGATAGAACCAATCCACCAAAAGGAGGGAGATTGGCTGGCCGTAGTTCAAACGAAAGCTTCAGGCATGCTCTCCGAAGAACTGGCACTTGAAAAATGGGATGCTGGTCTGTTTGAGGCGCTGGGCCGCACTGTTGGCAGGATGCATGCAGCCGCCCGTCGATATATCCCTGCACCGGGAATGGTTCGTCCGGACTGGGAACAGTGTAGTAATTTATTTGCCCATAGAGTCTCCGTTGAGCCCTGGCTGGAAAAGAAAGTTGTTGGGGTACTCAAGGAAATCCATGGCCTACCGAAAAATCGGAAAAATTATGGCATGATCCACGCCGACCTGCATTTCGGTAATTTTATTGTAGACATTCCTTCTAAAACCATAACCATCATCGATTTTGATGATATCTGCAACGGCTGGTACATGATGGACTTGGCCATCCTGTTATTCGATGTTCTAGTGTTATATGAAGGTACTGACAGGGAAGCTTTCGCTTTTGAATTCCTTCGACCGCTATTGCAGGGTTATTGTCAGGAAAATAGCCTCGACCCGTTTTTGCTGGCAAAGATTCCACTTTTTGCCAAGCTGCTTGAGATTAACCTCTACGGACAAATTGCACCTGGTTATACTCCGGGCTCGGGTTGGTGGGGAGATAAGTTCATGCCTGGTCGTAAAGAACGCATTGAGAACAATATCCCTTACGTTGCAATCGATTTCAGGGATCTCAATGCGGGATAGAATTATTTCCACAACGCTAATATTCGCTTTTGTCGTCAATGCCAGGAATAAAGAAGGTCCTTCACCCACTGGCCCGTTGCCCCGAGTATAAAATATGCCTGCCAACGTTGAGATCAAAGCCCGCCTTCGCGATCTTCCCGGCTTGTGCCGCCGGGCCGAAGCCTTGAGCGATTCTCCAGTTCAGATCATCCCGCAGGAAGATACCTTCTTCAACGTTCCCCAAGGGAGGTTGAAGCTGCGCCAGTTGGCACCTGACCGGGGGCAATTGGTCTATTATGAAAGGGATGACACCGCCGGCCCAAAACGTTCCAACTATCTCATCGCCGAAACCGCCGACCCCGCCGCGCTGAAGGCTGCGCTCGCAGCCGCCCTGGGAGTGCGCGGGGTCATCCGGAAAACACGCAGTCTCTATCTTGTGGGGCAAACTCGTATCCATCTGGACGAGGTCGAAGGTCTCGGCCAGTTCATGGAACTGGAAGTGGTCCTGCACCCTGGACAGAGCGACGCCGAGGGTCAAGCCATCGCCGCTGATTTAATGGATAAATTGGGCGTGGCCGAATCCGATTTGTTGGAAGGTGCCTACATGGATTTGCTTGAAAAGAAAGACGGAGAATAAGCAGGATATCTATATGGACGAACCCGCTGGCCGTAAACCCACCACAGCGCCCAAGGCAAAACAGACCCGGGCCAGAAAACGCCGCCATCCGGACCTGGCTCAGTCATTTGAAAAAGAGCCGCTCGCCCATGTCGAAATGCCCATATGGCGGGAGATCCGCATTCTGTTGGCGGCCAAGCTTTATGGAGCCGATCGGCTGTCTTCCGAACGGGCAGCCAAATTGGCCGGTGTTCCGCATGTTGAGTTCATCCTGAACCTTGGTTTTTATAAAGTCTTCCCCCTCCAGGCCGAATTAAGTGAATTGGAGCGCCAGCATGAGTAAAGCTACGTGCAGCGCTTTACCGATCGTTTTCCTTTACCGGATTGGGGCCTTGGAGTGGCTCCCAAAATTATTCGACGAGATCTGGATGCCCTCCATCGTTCTGGATGACCTTTTACAGGCCAAGTTCATTGGCTACGATGTGCCCAGCCCATTCGACCTGCCGTGGGTGCAATTTGAAGACCCCCAGTTGACCATCCCGGCGGCCTGGCTGGCCCTTGACCTGAGTTCGGGGGAGGTGGCGGCCATGTCCCTGGCCTTCGAAAATCACAATTGCACCGTCCTCCTGGATGAACCCATGGGCCGCCGCGCCGCCGGCCTGATCGGGCTGACATGTTGGGGGACGTTGAAGATCCTGCTGGAAGCTAAAAGAAACGGCCTGACGGATACGATTGCCCCCTACGTGGACCGTCTCGGCAAGAGCGGCGTCTGGATGGTGGATGAAACCCGCCAGCGCATCCTTAAGCTGGCGGGCGAAGGAAGAGAACCGGCCTAGTAACGACTCAAATAGTTACTACAAATAGGACTGCAAAGTCTCCCGACTTTGCAGTCCTATTTTCTCACCTGAATAAAATGAGCCCAAGCAGCACCGCCGCCAGCGTTACCGTGATATTGTCCACATCCTTGAATGGGAGGGATTCCACCGCCGTTCCCACCAGCGCAATGATCGTAATGGGAAGCAGGAAGCGGCTGAAAGGCCCGGCAAAGACTGCCGCCAGGACGAACACTCCGGTGATAAAAGCCGCCAGCACCCATCCGCCGATGAACATCCCTGCCGAGCCGGCTACGGACTTGCCCTTGCTCCAGGGCAGCCGGGCGGATTTTATTCCCCGTCCCATGATGTCCGCCAGACCGTCTCCGCCGCACATCAGCATCAAGGCGACCATCCCCGTAGGCGTATCCTTCCAGTAGATCAACGTCATCACCACAAAAACGATGCCGTAGAACAGGGGACCATACAGAATCTCCCGCCGGTCACCTGTGCGCGACATGGCCTTCACCGAGGCCTCATCCTTGATCAAACCCAGCCCGATGAACAAGAACTGCACTGTGATCAGAAAAGGCACCACCGCTGCCAGCCATCTCGCATACCACACATCCGGGAACAGCAGCCAGCACAAGACGAAAAGGGGGCCGGTGCCGATGTGGATCAGCTTCCGGCTCAAATGGCTATCGATCCAACCCCGGTGCGCCAGGAAGTCCAGCAGGCGCAACCACCCCAAAGCAACGGCAAAAGTAATGATAACGGCAAGGAACGGATTCATCATGGGCTCCTGTCGAAAAAAGATGGACTTCTAATAACTTGTTTATGATATCCATTTGATTGTAACTTAATAATCAGTATTACAAATCATTCCGAAGCCTTGTGAAAAAAATAATGCGACTGGCCGGCCAAACCTTCGACGCGCTTTAAAGGCCGCAGTCGTTGACTTCAGATAAAAATAGTATACTCAATAAATTCATCGACCCACAGAAAGGGGCTCCAACATGAGACTCCGGTTGCCAGTCATACTCCTGCTGCTTCTGCTGTTGAGTTTCTTTACCGTTCCGGCGTACGCCCAGGCGAACGTCCAGGTTGTTAGCGATCAAGCCACCATCACCTTTCCGGAGACCATTCTGTTTTCGGCCGAGTTCAAAGCCGGGACTGAGATCAGCTCGGTCATATTGGAATACGGCGTCGACCAGCTGACCTGCGGAACGGTCCAGGCCGAGGCGTTTCCGGCGGTGACTCCCGCAGCGGACGTGAAAGTTCAATGGACCTGGGAAATGCGCCAGTCGGGTTCGCTGCCCCCCGGTTCCACCGTTTGGTGGCAGTGGCTGGTAACGAATTCCAGCGGGGCTCAGTTTACCAGTCCAAGGCAGACCATCCTCTGGTTGGACAACGCCCACTCCTGGCAGACCATTACCGGCGGAAATATTAACCTCCATTACTATAATGGCGGCGCGGACTTTGGCCAGCAGCTGCATGACGCAGCCGCGCAAGCGCTGGTCCGTCTTTCACAAGATGTCGGTCTGGCTCCCGATAAACCGGTCGATATTTACATCTATGCCGACAGTAACGATCTGAAAGATGCGGTCCTGTATGCGCCCTCCTGGGTGGGAGGCCAGGCATTTCCTGAAAGCAACATCGTCATCCTCGGCATTCCCACGGATCAGTTGGACTGGGGCAAAAGCAGCGAGGCTCACGAATTGACCCATGTGCTCGTAGGCCATCTGACTTTCTCCTGCCTGAGTTTCATGCCCACCTGGTTGAATGAAGGCCTGGCCATGTACGGTGAAGGCGGACCGCAGGCGGCCGATCAGGCTCAGTTCGACCAGGCCAAGGCCAATGACCAACTCCCCTCTTTGCGATCACTGATCGGCGGGTTCTCGGAAGAGGCCAGCCGTGCCACCCTTTCTTATACCGAGGCCTACAGCGTCGTCAACTTTATGATCAAGACCTACGGTCAGAATAAGATGATCACCCTCTTGACGGACTTGCGGGACGGGCAAACCATGGACGATGCTCTCCAGGCAGTCTATGGCGTGAATACGGACGGCCTGGAGGCTGCCTGGCGTACCTCCATCGGCGCGCCGGCTCCGGCTGGCAACGCAAAGCCCACCCCCGTGCCTACGCCGACGGTCGTTCCGACCATCGTGCCGATCGGGGCAGTCCCCGTGGCGCAGCCTGCCATATCCACCCCTCATCCAACCGAGGCCTTCCCCACCGCAACCCAGGGCGCCATCGCCCAGGCCCCGGGTGGTTCGTCCACCACTCCGGTTCCAGTTGGTGGATTTCCTGGCATTAGCAGGGCCACTCTCATCACCATATTGGAGATTGGCGGGGCCTGCCTGATCATTGCAATCCTGTTGGTGGGATTGCCAATCTTCTTCGCAGTTCGCCATCGTCGCGGGAGGCCGCAATGAAACCAATCAAATCACTCATCCCCTTGCTCCTGATCGCTGTTTTGACACTGGTAGCCTGCCAGATCACCGGCGCCACGCCCACGGGAACCGCCCTGCCGAACGGAACCGCTAGCGCGCCGACTTCTGCACCCGATACCTTTTCCAGCCCGGAGAACGGAGTGATCGTCCACTACCCCTCCGGCTGGACCACCCAGCCGCCCGCCCAGGGCGACCAATCATTGGTCACCTTTCTCAGCCCCGACCAGACCGTCCACGCGGTTCTCTATGATTTTCCAGCGCAAAGCGGGGATACCGCCCAATCCGTAAATGACACCATGGTGGGCAGTGCCCTGCAGGGCCTGACCGATATCAAAGTGGTAAGCGATGGAGCCATCACCCGCCAGGACGGGAATCAGGCCTGGGGTCGGGTGGTGACGGCCACGACCAGTGGGAACAATTTGACGATCAACTTAACAACCGTCATCAACGGGTCGCACGCTTTCTTCCTTATGTCCTTCGGCGCCTCGTCCAACTTCAAGAACTATTCCGGGGAGGTTGACACGCTCATCAGCCAGATGAGCTTCGTCGCACCCGTGGTTAACGGGGTGAACCGCAACCAGGCACTCTTTTACGAAGGCGGCGAGAGCACCAACCCGCGTGACTATGACCCTGCCACCACTCATGCTGGCGGCGATAAGCTGGTTTTCAGTGGGCTGGTGTCGCTGGACACAAAACTCAACCTGACACCCGAACTGGCTGAAAACTGGGATGTCTCCCCCGATGGCAAGGTTTACACTTTCCACATCCGTAAAAATGCCAAATTCCACGATGGACGCGCCGTCACCACCCAGGACGTGATCTATTCCTGGGAGCGCTCGGCTCTCCCGGCCACCCAGTCCGATACTGTCCTGACCTATCTCGGTGATATCGTCGGCGTGGCAGATGTGCACAGCGGTAAGGCTCAGCATATCTCTGGATTAAAAGCCATCGATGACCAGACTCTCCAGGTGACCATTGATGCGCCCAAAGTCTACTTCCTGTATAAACTCACCCTGCCGGTCGCCTTCGTGCTCGACCAGAAAAATGTCGAATCTGGCTCGGAATGGTATCGGACCCCGAATGGCACCGGGCCCTATAAGCTCACTCGCTGGGACCGGTTTAAACTGATGATTTACCAGGCCAATCCCGATTATTACCTCGGCCAGCCCTCCATTCCCCAGATCGTGGTGGAATTGTATACGGGCGTCGGAATACGCTTGTACGAAACCGGTGACATCGATTTGACCGGGGTTTCCTCTACCGATGCCCAGACCGTCCTCGACCCCGCCAATCCGCTTCACCCTGACCTGTATAGCGGAGTTTCACTCTGCACTACTTATGTGACCTTTGACGTGACCAAACCGCCCTTCGATGATGTCAAGGTGCGCCAGGCATTTACCATGGCTTTTGACCGCCAGAAATTCATCGACGTGGTAAATAATGGTGTGGGCGTCCTGGCGAAAGGTCTGTATCCGCCGGCCTTGCCCGGCTTTAACCTGAACCTCAAAGGCCTACCCTATGACCCAGGGCAAGCCCGCCAGCTCCTGGCGCAATCCAAATACGGCGGCCCGCAGGGGCTTCCCCCCATCGTGTATACCTCTGCAGGCATCGGTGAAAACACAAGCGCCGATGTGACTGCCATGGCCGACATGTGGGAGAAGAACCTGGGCGTGAAGATTACGATCGAAAATATCGAACCGGATAAATATTTCGACCTGCTCTATTCCGGCCAGCACGGACAGCTTTTCTCCGGCGGCTGGTGCGCCGACTACCCTGATCCGCAAAATTTCGCAGACGTTCTCTTCCATACCGGCGCCCAACAGAATACCGGCAAATACAGCAACCCGCAGTTGGATGCCATCCTGGACCAGGCCAGCGTTGAGAAGGACGTGACCAAACGCATACAACTCTACCAGCAGGCGGAAGAAATCCTCGTCCAGGACGCGGCCGCGCTGTTTATCCTGCACGATGTCTCCTATGTGCTCGTAAAACCCTATGTAAAAGGTTATGTCTTGACCCCGATTACCATTCCAATCGAGCGATACTTGTGGTTGCAACATTGATTCACTTGGGCGGGTCTTCCAAACCCGCCCAATTCTATAAAGAAGGCAGGCAGCCATAGAATAAAAGTTTGACAAAAATCATATATTTCCTGCTCCCTTTTTAATCTTCTTGTAACGCTGCCCGGCTAGAATTCAGAGCGATCAAGCTTAATGGTAGGTTCGACAAGCAGGGAATAAGATGATCAGGAAAATCTGGACCGAAAAAAGATGGCTGCGGCGGGCGCTGCTCGCCCTGGGTATAGTGGCTTCGATTTTTGCCCTCTTCGCCGGCAGCGTCTATGCGGCTACCAATATCTGGCCGAACCTCGGCGCCCAGGCGGTTGACCTTGGACGGGCAATTTTCGGGGATAAAGCGGTCTCCGATGTTGAAAACCTCCTGTTAACGGCCGAGGACAAGCTCAAACAAGCCGAATACAAAGTCGCCCAAAAGAAATCCGTGGTTCCCTGGAATACTGCCAGTTCCACAGGCGCCAGTCAGAGCAGCGCTCTTCCTTCCAGCGGAGAATATTTACCCACACAGCCCAAAGGAAACCAGGCCTGGGTGCTCCAGGATGTACCTCCCTTGGGTAGCCTTTCTGGAGAAGGCCAATGGAAACCCTATTTATGGGATGCACAGGGGAACGTTGTCGCTTATCGCACGTTTCTTCAACCGGACCCACAGAGGCCATACGCCCTCGTCGCCATCGTGGCCTTCGATCTCCAGTCCACCCGCCTGCACTTTGTGCTCGGTTATCAGGAACCCAAGTCCACCGTTTTCGTCACGCGGCCGGCGCGCATCCCTACCGCGGAGTTGCTCCCCGGCCGGATACTGGCAGCCTTCAATGGCGGTTTCAAGGCCCAACACGGCCACTTTGGCGTGATGTTGAATGGTGTGACCTTGATCCCGCCTCGGGATGGATTTGGAACGGTTGGAATCTATTCCGATGGAAAGATCGTCCTGGGAGCCTGGGGCAAGGATGTCAATCCCTCACCGCAGCTGCTGGCCTACCGCCAGAATGGCCTGCTGATCATCCAGGATGGACAAATCAATCCCCTCACTGCTCAAACCGACCCGCAGGATTGGGGCTACACCACCTACGGGATCACGGCCACCGGGCGCTCCGCCTTGGGCATCAGCAAGGATGGGAAGGTTCTATTTTATGCGGCCGGCTTTGATCTGACCCTTCCCGCACTGGCCCAGGCCGTCCAGGATGCCGGAGCCTGGCAGGCCATGCAGCTGGATATCAACAACTACTACGTTCATTTTGAAGCTATCCAGTTCGACGCCCACCAAAAACCCCAGGCAGTACCCTTGCTTGACCAAATGAAAGGACCCGGCGACCACAGGTACCTGACGATCGACAGCCGGGATTTCTTCTACGTCACGATAAAACAATGAGTTAAGGTCTGGCTTCGGTCAGGAACTCCACCCTTTCGATCGCCGGCCCCACGCTCGACACCTGGAAATCGAAACTCACGGGCGCATCCGCGCTCAGCCCAGAAGCGGATTCCCACCTGCGTAGGCCCACCACGTTCCCCTCAGCATCGTAAGCGGTCGCCAGGACCCACAACGTAGACGCCGGATCTGCCCCGGCCAATACGACCCGCCCGCTCACCTGGGCAGTCCGGCCG
>Ga0153915_10004416_pt1 | contig 12957 bp, 10 predicted proteins | sample Opewatmetagenome_2_FD_107003 | JGI IMG/M metagenome (GOLD analysis project Ga0153915, IMG submission 107003) | Freshwater wetland microbial communities from Ohio, USA - Open water 3 Core 3 Depth 3 metaG | ecosystem: Environmental > Aquatic > Freshwater > Wetlands | place: USA: Ohio, Lake Erie... | reverse complement strand
TGCGCAAGCGTGGTCTTGCCGAGGCCGGGCGGCCCGAACAGCAGGACGTGGTCGAGCGACTCCGAGCGCGAGCGCGCCGCGGTGATGAACACACCCAGGTTGGCGGTGACCTTCTCCTGCCCGATGTACTCGGCGAGGGAGCGCGGGCGCAAGCTTTCTTCGAAGTGGGCCTCGGACGGGTCGCGGGTCGGCGTCAGGACGTGCTCTTGCACGCGTCTATCTTACGCTTCCGGCCCGCCATCGGGACTTGCACGCCAGGCAGGATCAAGCGCAAGCCGCAGCTTCTCCTCACGCATCGCGCGGCGGGATGACGGGGGCCGTAACCCTAGCGGACTAGGGCCTGCAGCGCCCGACGGAGGAGGTCCGACAGTTCCATTTGTGGCTCGCTGCGCAGCAGGTCGCCCACGGCCTCGTCGGCCGCGCGAAGTGGGTACCCGAGGTTGACGAGGGCGGAGATCGCATCCTCGCGTGGGGTGCCGCCGACGGGCCGTGCCACCGCCGCCAGCTTGCCCTTAAGCTCGACGATCAGCCGCTCAGCCGTGCGCCGTCCGATACCGGGCACCGCTGCGAGGCGCCGCCACTGCCCCGCCTCGAGCGCGGCGCCGAGGTCGTCGGGGCTCAGGCCGGAGAGCAGCGCCAGGGCGATTCGGGGCCCCACGCCGGAAACCCCAAGCAGCAGACGGAAGACGTCACGCTCGCGCCGCGAGGGGAAACCGAAGAGGGAGAGCTGATCCTCACGCACGTGAGTGTGAATGTACAGCGTCGCGCGCTCGCGGCCCACGAGCAGTGGATGGGCGGAAATCGGCACGTGTACCTCGTAGCCCACACCACCCGTCTCCAGCACCACGAGACCGGGCTGTAGGTCGAGGATCTGACCGTCGAGGTGACCGATCATCCCCGTCGGGGCTTGAATCGGTCCACAATCTCTGGATTGATGACCACGGGGCTGGCCCGCTTGGCCTCCGCAAGCAGCGCGACAAGCATGCGGTTCAAATCCTCCTTGGCCAGGCTGTCACGTAACGCGGCCCTCTCCTTCGCGTAGGCCTGCCTGTCGAAAGGCTTCGCCGCGGTGACACGGGCCACCGCAACACCGCGCTCCCCAACGGTAACAACCGGGGTCAGCGCGTTGACGGGCGTGGAAAAAATCGCGTCGTCGAGTGCACGTGACACCCCCACGCCGGTGATCGAGGCGTCCCGGTGATGGTCTGTCACGGTCTGGACGGTGCCGCCGAGTCCGGCTGCCTGAGCGCCGAGCGGGCCCATGGCGAGGGTGGCGCGCTTCGCCTCGATCTCCCTCTGGAGCGCCTCCAGCGATTTGACGCGCTTGACCGCCTCGCGCGCCTCGTCCTTGGCCTCCGCGTACGGGGTCACTCCTGCAGACCGAGCCTTAGCTACCCGGTACACGATCCAACCGCGAGTGCTCCGGCGCGGCCCGCCCACGAAACCCTCCTTTGCGGAGGCCACCTCGGCGAGCAACTCGGGGTCGCGGCCGATTCCGGGGACAATCTCTTCCTGGGAGAAGAACGGGGTCATGTTGGAGGTCACGACATCGTCGGCGAGAGTGTGCCACTGCTCGTCGGTGGTGAGCTTGGCCGCGTCGATCTTCTCCCGCAGAGCGGCCGCACGCCGGTTGCCCTCCGCATCGGCCAGACCTTCCAGCAGCTTCTCCTTGATGAGATCGTGAACCTCGGCAAGTGATTTGAGGCCACCGGGCTTGCGGCCCTCCAGCTTGAGGATGTGGTAGCCGAACTGGCTCTTGATCGGCTCCGAGATCTCGGCGGGCGAGAGCTTGAACGCGGCGTCCTCGAACTCCTTGACCATGCGCCCGCGCGGGAACCACCCCAGGTCCCCGCCGGAATCCTTGCTCCCCGGATCCTCGGAGTACTGTCGCGCAAGAGCCGCGAAATCGGCGCCGGAGGCGGTCACCTTGGCGTGAACCTCCCGCGCGCGGCTCAGAGCTTCCTGCCAGCCTGCATCGTCCTGGGTCTTGGGCCGGACAAGGATGTGGCGCGCGTTCAGCTCCTCCGGCTGCTGGAACTCCTGCTGGTGGCTGGCGTAGTACTCGGAGATCTGCGCCTCCGGCACGGTAAGGGTGCGCCGCACCCTGATGTCGTCGAGCAGCAGGTAGCGCAGTTGCCTCTGAGCCGGGTGTGAGAATCGGGCCTGGTGTGCGTCGTAGTACGCCTTCGCGTCGGCGTCGGTGACGGTCAGACCGGCAGGCTCGCGCGTCGCCGGTACGAAGAGCACCTCGAACGCTGCCGTCTCGTTGCGGCGTCGGTACTCCTGCTCCACCTCGGAGTCGGGGATCACGATGCCCGCGGAGAGCACCTGTTGGAGCTTTCCCAACATCAGCTCCTGCCGCAACCCCCCCTCGAACTCCTCCGGGCTCGTCTGGTTGGCGCGCAGGATGCGGCCGTACAGGTCCTCGCCGACGAAGCTCCCGTCGCTGCGCTTGAACGAGGGGAACGACATGATCTTGGTCAGGAGCTCCTTGTCGGTGACTTCGAGCCCCATCCCGCGAGCCTCCTCGAGCAACAGGTAGCGGTCCACCATGTTCTGGATCGTCATGGACGCCAGGTCGAGCTGGTCGCGGACCTTGTCGTACTGCTCGCCATACATCGAGCGGTAGCGCTGCTCGGTGCTCCGCATCTCCTGAAGGAACTGCGCCTCTGAAATGCTGACGGAGCCGACGCGGGCGGCGAGGCCGGCGAGGCCGCGGGTGCGAGCTCGTCCCGTGCCCCAGTCGACAAAAATGAAAAAGACGAACACGAACACGACAAACCAAAGGACCCACTTCAGGTGTTTAAACTGATCACGGAGAGTTTTGAGCATTCCGAGGCCTCCATCGCCCCAAACGCAAAGGATTCTAGCCCACCACCCGCACACGAGCAAGTCGCACAACGCTCGCTGGTTGCGTTCCCGACGCGGGGGATGCTAAGGTTAATCGGGCCCGACAATGCGACCCACGGTAACTCACCGCCCGTCCCGCCGCTTCCAAGTCGACTGGGTGGTGGTTTCCGTCGCTGGGGCCAAGCGTTGGGGCCTGTTGGTGTTCTTCCTGCTCCTCGCGGGCGGGGTGCTCGGCAGCGTCCTCTACTTCATGCACGAGCCGCCGGAAAGGCGGGCGCAACGCACTCTGCGCAGGGCTACGGCGTCGCAGGAAGAGGTTCGCCGCGCAGGCTTTTCGGAGAACCTCGCCGGTGAGTTCGAGCAGGCCACCAGACTCCTCGACGAGGCGCGTGCGGACTTCGACCGCAGGGACTTTCCGGCCTGCGTGGCGCGCGCCGAGGACGCGCAGCAGCGCTTCGACTTACTCGGCGGCCTGGCCAACAGGGACTTCGTCGGAAGCGGTCAGATCATCGGGCTGCTCGGTAAGGTCGAGGTACAGCGCGCCAACCAGACTAAGTGGGACAAGGCGCGCGAGAAACAGCCCCTGTACAACGGTGACTTCATCAAGACCGGGCCAGACTCCACTGCCGAGGTGATTTTCTCCGACAGCACGGTGTACCGGGTGGGACCCGACTCGCTGCTCGAGGTTCATCGTGAGGCACGCACGGGCCGCGAGCCCTCCGCTGGCGAGGTGAAGGTCAAGATCGGCCAGGTCAACGTCTACACTGCCACCAACCCATCCTCGGTGGTGACCGATGCGGCGCGTGCCGACGTCGAGCACGACAGCCGTGTCGGGGTCGAGGTGGCGGAGGATAGCGCAACCCTCGTCGCCGCCTACGCCGGCAAGGCGCACGTAACCGGCGCCACCGGTCAGACCGTCGACCTCGGGACGCGGCAGGCCGTGAACGCGGCTCCGGGTGGTGCCCTGGGACAGCAGCGGGCCGTACCCGACCCGCCCGTGCCGGAAAAACCGGCGGCCAACGCGCTCGTCAACCTCGACGCGTCGGACCGGGTCGAGCTCATCTGGCGCCCGGTGGCCGGGATAACCGGCTACGAGCTGTAGGTCAGCCGCTCGAGGGTCTTCACCACCTCGAACATCGAGTTCACCAGCCGCCGTGACTCGAACTCGGCCATCGTAAAGGTCCTGCGCCCCGGTACCTATTTTTGGCACGTGGCTGCGCTCGGTGTCGAGCGCCTGCGCTCAGAGTGGAGCCCACCGCGCGCCTTCAAGGCGTTCGCGGGACCCCGCGTGGAGGCGCTCACTGACACAACGCCTCCCAAGCTCGAGGTGGAGCGTCCGACGCAGATGGGCAACTTCTTCCTGGTGCAGGGTGTGACCGAGCCCGGCGCTACCGTGACGGTGAACGGCGAGCCTGTCGACGTGGCCGGCGACGGGACGTTCAAAAAGACAGTCGCGCTCACGCGCGAGGGGTGGAACACGATAGTGATCCGCGCCACCGACCCGGCGGGAAACTCGAGCGAAGATCGCAAGACAGTGCGCGTGGAGGGCGAGTAAGAAACCATGGGATTCGCTTCGCTTCTTTCGCTTTTCTCTTCCGACCTCGCCGTAGATCTCGGGACTGCCACGACGCTAATCTACACGCGAAACCGCGGGATCATCGTCTTCGAGCCCTCAATCGTCGCGGTCAACCGGGTCACGAACCGCGTCGAGGCGGTCGGCCAGGCCGCGAAAGACATGCTCGGCAAGACCCCCGGAAATATCGCCGCCATCAGGCCGATGAAGGACGGCGTGATCGCCGACTTCGAGGTGACCGAGAAAATGCTGGAGTACTTCATTCGCAAGGCCCACGGACGCAACCTGTTCGTGCGGCCCCGCATCGTGATTTCGGTGCCCTCCGAGATCACGCCCGTCGAAAAGCGGGCGGTGAAGGACTCGGCCCTGCGAGCTGGTGCCAGCGAGGTATACCTCATAGAGCAGTCGATGGCGGCGGCAATCGGTGCGGAACTCCCGATCACCGAGCCGACCGGGAACATGATTGTCGACATCGGCGGCGGGACTACTGATGTGGCGGTGATCTCCCTCGCCGGAATCGTGTACTCCCGATCGGTGCGCGTTGCCGGCAACGAAATGGACGAGGCGATCATTTCGTACATCAAGCGCAAGTACAACCTGCTGATCGGGGAGCGTACGGCCGAGATGATCAAGATCGAGCTCGGCAACGCGTGGCCCGGTACCGACTCCCGCACTCTCGAGGTGAAGGGGCGGGACCTCGTCGAGGGCATTCCAAAGACCCTCATGATCAACGACGAGGAGATCCGCGAGGCACTCGCCGAGACCGTCAACACCATCGTGGATGCCGTGCGGACCGCGCTCGAGCGAACCCCGCCCGAGCTCTCTGCCGACATCATCGACAAGGGCATCGTTCTCGCCGGCGGAGGCTCGCTGCTGCACAATCTCGACCAGCGCCTCCGCGAGGAAACCGGCATCCCGGTCGCCCATTGCGACGACCCGGTTTCGGCGGTGGTCCGAGGCACCGGCAAGATGCTCACCGACATGGCGCTCCTCAAGAAGATCGCCATCGATTGACGTGGTCCAGCTACGCTCCCGCGCTGATCTTGCCATCGTTGTCGTGTGCGTCGGCCTGTACATCGGTTCGGCGGCCCAGGTTCGCTTTCCGCTCGGGGGCACGGCGCTGTCGTTTGCGGTGACGACCATCTCTTCGCCCGCACTGGCAATCGGCAACGCGATTGGGAGGACCTGGCAGGTCTTCTGGAGTGGTCAGCGCAACCTCCGTAGTACCCTCGGCGAGCTTCGCCGGTTGCGCCTGGAGAGTGCTGAGCTCCACCGCGCCAACCAGTTGCTCAGCGCGGAGGTGACTGCGCTGCGGCAGGGCTCGCGGTTGCTCGCCGCCTACCCGTCGCTCGCCGACCAGGCCGTGCTTGCACGCGTGATCGCCCGCGACCTTCCACGCACCCAGACGCTGCGGCTGGACCGGGGCTCGCGCGACGGCATCCACGTCGACGGGCCGGTCCTGGCTGAGGGCGGCCTGGTGGGCCGGGTCGACCGCGTGCTGGAGCACTCCTGCCGGGTTCAGCTCCTCACGCACCCTGCGGCCGCAGCCGCCGCAGCGGTCGAGGGCGTGCAACAGGAGGCGCTGCTGGTGGGAGGTGACCAGCCACACCTCACCGGACTGTCGCCCTACACCCAGGTGCCGCTCGAGGCCTCCGTCCTCTCCACGGGATCCGAGGGGATCTATCCGCCGGGATTGCTCTTCGGCACGACCCTCGAGGCACGCAACGACGGCCTGTTCACGATCGTGCCTGTGCGCCTCGCGGCAAACGCGGCCGAGGTGACGGCGGTCCTCGTGCTGGCACCGGCCGCCCGAGGCGCGCCGTGAGGCTAGTCGCCGCCTTCCTCGCCGCTCTTCTCCTCCAGCTCGGGCTAACGGCAAGCCACCTGTGGTGGGTGTTCGCAGCGTGTCAGCCGCTGCTGCTCGTCGTGGTCGCCACGGCACGGCGCCTCAATCCCGTGGGCGTGGCGTGGTGCGGGCTCGCGGCAGGCCTCGCTTCGGACGCTTTCGCCGAGCGTATCATTGGACCCGGGGGCATCGCGGGTGCCGTCGCCGGATTCGCCGTGGCCCTGGTCGTGCGCCGGTTCGAAATGGAGGGCCCCCTATACTGGATCGTCGGCTCACTGCTGGTCTCGGCCTGCAGCGAGCTGACCTGGATGCTGGTGTTGGCCACCCTCGGTGTGCGTCCAGATCACGCTTTTTCGGGTGTCCTCGCCACCGTGGCGATGACGGGAGCCACCGGCCTGGTCGCTGCCGCCGGGGAGCGGGCGTTGCGCGCCTGGCGGTCTCCGGCCCGCCACCGGCGGCGCGTTCTGCGCAGACTATGACATTCGTCCGAGACGATCTCCGCCCGGTGCAGCGAAGGGCCGTTGCGATGCTAGCGATCGTAGCGGTGGGTCTCGTGGTCGTTCTGCTCCGGCTCTGGGTGCTGCAGGTGGTACAGGGGCCACGCTGGCGCAGCGCCGCCGAGAACAATCGCCTACGTCGCATCCCCCTCGAGGCACCCCGCGGGATGGTCAAGGACGTGCACGGCGAGGTCATCCTCGACAACCGCCCCGCATACCAGCTCCTCCTCTTCCCCGAAGAGATGAGCGACTCTGTGCGCACCGCCGCCTTTCTGACCCGTATCGGGATCGCCCCGGCCGATGAGGTTCGAGCACGCCTGGAAAAGGCAGGCCGCACGTCCCACCTGCCCTCGGTCATTGCCGACAACCTCGCCTGGTCGCAGGTCGCGTCAATCGCGGCACACCGCGCCGAGTTCCACGAGCTCGAGATTCACCCCGCAACCCGGCGCTCGCTGCCTCCGGGCGCTACCGTCGCGCACCTTGTCGGTCAGCTCGGCGAGGTTTCGCCCGAGCAACTGGTGGAGAACCCCAACCTGCGCCCCGGGCAGTTGGTGGGTCGCTCCGGGCTCGAGCGTGCCTATCAGGAGGTGCTCGGAGGTATCCCAGGCAACCTGGTGGTCGTGGTAGACGCCCTCGGCAAACAGGTCTCGGCGCTCGACGAGGAACCTCCGGTGGCGGGGCGCCCTCTCGGGGTCACCATCGACCTCGCTCTCCAGCGTGAGGCGGTCGAGGGGATGGCCGGCCAGGTCGGCGCAGTGGTCGCGCTGGACCCTCGTGACGGTGCGGTGCGCGTCCTGCTCTCGCAGCCGGCATTCGACCCCGACCTGTTCGCCGGGCACCTCGAGCCGGCCCGCTGGCAGGAACTCACCAGCGATCCCTTGGACCCCCTACATAACCGCGCCATGCAGGCGCTCTACCCGCCCGGATCGACCATCAAGCCGCTGTTTGCAGCCGGGGCCCTGCGGGACGGCGTACGGACGCTGTCCGACACCGTCTACTGCACCGGCGCCGTGACCATCTACGGCCACCCATACAGGTGCTGGATGGCTGGCGGTCACGGCCGGATGGCGCTCGAGCAAGCCATCGAGGCTTCCTGCGACACCTACTTCTACTACACGGCCCGTGACGCCGGCATTGATCGCCTCGCCTCCTGGGCGCGGACCTTCGGTTTCGGGACCCCGACCGGGATCGAGCTCGGCGGTGAGAACTCGGGCCTCGTCCCCGACGACGCATGGAGCCGCCGGGTGCGCGGCCAGCCCTGGTACGGCGGGGAGACGATCTCGGTGGGAATCGGCCAGGGCCCAATCCTGGTCACGCCCATCCAGCTCGCCGTCGCATACGCTGCGCTGGTCAACGGCGGTGACCTCGTGCAGCCTCACCTCGTGCCGGGCAGGGGCGGTGCGCCGCGCCCGACCGGGCTCCCGGCCGAGGCTCTCGCCCACGTACGGAGGGGCATGGAGATGGTGGTGGCCGGGGACCGGGGCACCGCACGTCGTCTCGGCAACCTCCCGGTACGTCTCGCCGGCAAGACCGGCACGTCCCAGGTGATGCGCAAGAAGGAAGGCGTGAAGTGGTACGAGCTGCCGTGGGAGCAGCGCCACCACGCGCTCTTCGTCGGGTACGCTCCGCTCGACAAGCCCGAACTCCTGGTGTGTGTGGTGGTCGAGCACGGCGGTGACGCCGCCTCCGTTGCCGCGCCCATCGCGGCGCGCATCTTGTTGCGCGCATTCGGGCCGCAGGTCAAACCAGGAGAGGTTGCCGCGGCGGTCCCCCCGATCTGGCAGAACACCTCCCTGCCCCCTCCTCCCGCTCCCAAAGGCCAGACGAGCGGGCCCGGAGATACCTTGCCCTCAGCCGCTGCGGTGGAGCCGGCCAGGTCCTCCAGCCATGCCGCGGCTCGCCCGGTGGCGCAGCCGGGGCGCCCGATGCAGGAGCCACCTACCCAATAATGAGACGCCTCGACCCCTGGCTGCTCCTCTCCGTGCTCGCGATCTCGGCGTGTGCCTACCTCGCTCAGGGTTCGACAGCCAGAGCGCTCGCCGCGCCTGGTTTCGCTCACCGTCAGCTTGTCTGGCTCGCCGTCGGAGTTACCCTGCTGCTCCTGGTTTCCTTCGCAGACTACCGCGTGCTGGCCCGCTTCTCGCCACTGCTCTACGTGGTCTCCATTGCCGTGCTTCTTGCCCTCTTCGCCATCGCTCCCCTGCGGGGCGGCACCCGCGCCTGGATCGCCATCGGGTCTTACACCGTCCAGCCTTCAGAGTTCGCCCGCGTCGTGACCATCCTCGGCGTCGCGGCTCTGGCAGAGGAGTACCGGCAGAGCCGCCTCAACTTCGCTGCCGTGTGGCGCATCACAGCCGTGGTCGCCGCCCCGGCGCTGCTGGTTCTACTCCAACCCGACCTCGGCATGGCCCTCACCTTTGTCCCCGTCTTGCTGGCCGCGCTCTGGCTCGGAGGCCTGCGCTGGAGGGCCTGGATCGCGGTGGTGCTCGGTGGCGCGGTGTTCGTGGCTGCAGCCTGGATGTGGTTCCTGAAGCCGTACCAGAGGGAGCGTGTGCTGACGTTCGCGGACCCGCAGCGTGCGCCCTACAGCTCGGGGTACCAGCAGCGGCAGTCGAAGATTGCGGTGGGCTCGGGCGAGATCACCGGCAAGGGGCTCCATTCCGGCACGCAGTCACAACTACGCTTTCTCCCCGCTCAGTACACGGACTTCATCTTTGCGGTGTGGGCCGAAGAGACCGGTTTCGTCGGAGCGGCCTTTCTGCTCGCCGCATACGCACTCCTCGTCGTGCGCATATTCGTCGTCGCACTGGCGGCGCGCGACCGCGTCGGCGCCGTGTTCGCGGGCTGCGCCGGTTTCGTGATGTCGACCGCAATTCTCATCAACATGGGCATGGTGACTGGGATCGCACCCACCACGGGCATCACGCTGCCGTTGCTCTCGTACGGCGGCTCCTCCGTCCTAGCCACCTGCATCACCCTCGGTATCGTCCAGTCCATCTGGCGCCTCCGCTTCGCCAACGTGTAGCCCTTGCCCGGCGGGTGGGGCGCCGCTCGGCGCTGGCTCGCCCCCGCTCGCTTCGCGCCGAGACGCCGGAGACCACGACCCAGCCGTGCGGCCCGGGGCGAGGCCCCTCGGTGTCCGCATGCGACCGCGTCCCCGACACCCCACCCCGGATCCACACGCTGGGGACCCCGTGGCCTCCGGAGAGATGGCCGCGCCACCCGCCGGGCGGATCTTTGCCCCCACCCGAAAGGACAAGGAGACTGTTCGGGAGGGGGGCTTTCAATCCGCCGGTGCCGCGGGTGGCCGATCACTCCGAAGCCCGCGGGCACGGGACGCGCGAGCCGTGCTGGGGAAACGGCGGCGCGACTTCTTGCGAACGCCGAGGGCCCCTGCCGCGGATCGCGCCCTCCGGTCGCGGACGCAGGAGCCTGCAGGCGCAGGGCGCGGGGGCGCCCAAGCCTGCAGATGGCCACCGCGGCACCGGCAAAAGAAAAGCCTCCACGCAGTGACAAGAGAAGACGGATCTTGGTCTCGCCCGCGAATCGGCACAGAAACTCAAAATGAGGTTAAAATTCAGATTCCGGAGGCGCCCTGAGCACCGTCATCTACGCCAACGTGACCCCCTACGAGACCCGCGTGGCGGTGCGTGAGGACGGTGCCCTTGTCGAGTTGATGGTCGAGCGCAACCGCGAGCGCTCCGTCGTCGGGAGTCTGTTTAAGGGCAGAATCTCGCGCGTTCTCCCGGGGATGCAGGCCGCCTTCGTGGACATCGGCCTCGAACGGGATGCGTTTCTCTACGTTGACGACGTGGCCGAGGCTCTCGAGGACGAGGAGGTGGAGCCCGGTGAACTTGTGTCGGTTCCGCCGATCCAGGACCTGCTGCGCGAGGGACAGGAAGTCCTCGTACAGGTCACCCGCGAGCTAGGCTCGAGCAAGGGGCCGCGGGCCACTTCACACGTCACGATCCCCGGGCGCTACCTGGTGCTGATGCCCGGCAACTCCCACGTCGGCGTCTCGCGGCGCATCACCGACCAGACCGAGCGTGAGCGCCTGCGGACCCTGCTCTCCGAGATCCCCCACACCGGCGGTGTGATTGTCCGCACGGCGGGCGAGGGACGCGAGCGGGCTGACTTTCTCGCCGACCTTGCGGTGCTGGAGTCGATGTGGAGGCACATCACGAAACGTTCCGGGGAGGTCGGCGCCCCGTGCCTGGTGCACCGCGACCTGGACCTGGTGCTGCGGGCCGCGCGCGACCTTGCCGGCCCGCAGCTTGCGGAGTTCTGGATCGACGACACCGAGGGCTACCAGCGAGTGGTGGAGTTTCTCGACCGTGTGCAGCCTGAGCTCACAGGAAAGGTCAAGCTCTACCGCAGACAGCTCGACATCTTCGAGGCGTTCGGTGTCGAGACGGAGCTGGAGCTGGCCCTGCAACCGAAGGTGTGGCTGCGGTCGGGCGGCTCGCTGGTGATCGACCAGACCGAGGCGCTGGTGGCCATCGACGTGAACACCGGGCGCTACGTGGGCGGAGCCGACCTCGAGGACACGGTTTTCCGCATCAACATCGAAGCCGCCCGCGAGGTGGCGAGGCAGCTCCGGCTGCGCAACTTGGGCGGAATCGTCGTGGTGGACTTCATCGACATGGAGGACGAGGGCCATCGCGAAGCTTTGCTCGAGGAACTCAAGCGGGCGCTCGCAAGCGATCGGGCGCGCTCGCTTGCCGGGCCAGTGGGGCCGTTCGGCCTCGTGCAGCTCACCCGTAAGCGCACCGAGCGTTCCCTCGAGCGCGCCCTCACCCAGCCCTGCCCCACCTGCGATGGGCTCGGCCGCGTCAAGTCGCCGGAGACGGTGTGCCTGGAGATCCGTCGTGCCCTCCTCCGGGAGGCCGCGCAGGGCGAGGTCAACGATTTCGCCCTCCGCGCGCACCCCGAGGTCGTTCACCTTCTCTCTGCCGAGCTGCGGGGCATCCTAATCGACCTGAAGGAGCGCTACGGGATCAACGTCCGCACACTGGAGGCGCCGGATTTCCACCCCGCGCGGTTCGAGATCAGCTAGGTTGCAGGTGGTCGCCGCTCGGCGTAGACTCTCGCGGCCAGCGCGGAGAGGTGCTGGAGTGGCCGAACAGGGCTGCCTGCTAAGCAGTTGTCCGGGGTAAACCCGGACCGGGGGTTCGAATCCCCCCCTCTCCGCCAATGCCTCCGCCCCAACCAAGATTCAAGATTTGAGAGTCGAGAGTCCCCCGACCCGCCCGCCGACAGGGTGGCGGAGAGGGGGAAGATTAGGGATCCCCTGCCGGAGGCGCGGGCGGCGACTCGTGGGTTTGACCGCACGGGGTGGCGAACGGAGAAACGCCTCCAGGCTAGCCGGTGACAGCCCGCGTCAGTTCGTCGACCAACACCTCGAGGTCGACCTCGCTGGTTCGGAAGCTGGTGATGCAGGCGCGCAGTACCTCCTCGCCGCGCCCAATGCGGGCGGCGGAGATCCACGCCCGGCCTTTCGCCTGCACTCGCGCCGCCACGTCGGCCGCGGTCAGGTCCCTTCGCTCCAGCCGCGGGTGGGTGAAGCAGACGAGGGGCAGCGGTGTGACGTTGACGACAAGGAAGCCAGCGGCAACGAGGCGACGGCGTAGCGCCTCGCCCATCTCCGTCATGCCGTCCACCATCGCCTCGAGGCCGCTCTCGCCGAGCGCCGCCACGGTCATGAACACCTTGAGGCCGATGAGCCGGCGCGACCACTGCAGGGTGGTCGCATACGGGTCTGGCGTACCAACGATCGCATCCGGCATGTAGCCGGTGGGCCCGAAAGCGAAGACCTGTCTCACCGGCTCCGGGTGGCGGCAGAAGAACATTCCCGCCCCCATCGGCACCGACAGCCATTTGTGCGCGTCCCAGGTCACCGAGTCGGCGAGCTCGATCCCCGCCAGGTGCACCCGCTGGCGGCGTGACAGCACCGCAGCCCCTCCCAAGGCGGCGTCGACGTGCAACCACACGCCCTCGTCGCGCGCCACCGCGGCGAGCGCCGGCAAAGGGTCGATGACCCCCGCCGCCGTCGTCCCGGCGGTCGCAACAAGCAGGAAAGGGGCGAACCCGGCGGCGCGATCGGCGCGCAACGCCGCGCGCACCGATCGGGGGTCGAGTGCTAGGTCGTCACCCGCCGGCACCACGCGGACCGCGCCCCGACCCAGACCGGT
>Ga0153915_10004415_pt1 | contig 12958 bp, 10 predicted proteins | sample Opewatmetagenome_2_FD_107003 | JGI IMG/M metagenome (GOLD analysis project Ga0153915, IMG submission 107003) | Freshwater wetland microbial communities from Ohio, USA - Open water 3 Core 3 Depth 3 metaG | ecosystem: Environmental > Aquatic > Freshwater > Wetlands | place: USA: Ohio, Lake Erie... | reverse complement strand
CGCAGAGTCCCTTGATGGGTTTAAATTCGCTGTTAAGCACACATCCCTCCGCATCCGTGTCAAGACCGACAAACGTATACCCGCCGGCGCCCATGCCCATGCCCATGCCTCCACCTTTATTTACAGTGCCGTAAAACGGCGGATCTTTTAGCGCGGTCGCCTTCATAATGTTCCGGTCTTTGCCGAAGTCCTCATCAATGCCTTTTTCGCACATCTTGTTATATCGCTGGATCTCGGCCAGGGCCTTCTTCCTGGTCTCGCCCTTATAGCAGTCCATGTAGTCGAGAAGCTCCTCGATAGTATTGGCGCAGTAGAGATCTCCTTGAAGAGTCCACCTCAAAAATCTATCTCTTCCCCAGCTGTTTTTTCCAGGACCGGGCTTTACGTTATCCAGCTGCTTGAGTGTCGGAGGCCAGCTGGTTAAATCGGCAGTATCCACGGACCCATGATGCGTCGGTCTCATCGCTATTACCTTCTTCCAATTCGCATCATGAATGGTGACGGTAAAGTTGTCGCTGGGTTGCTTCATAGTGCTGCCGGCGGCCTCGTCGAAAAAACGTTCGCCGTTTTTATTCAGCTGCATAAACCACACCCCCCCGCCCGGCTCGCCGCTCGATGCGGCACGGGGTCCGATCTCAAGATGACCGCCCGCCCAGATCCCCATCTTGATGCCGGAACCATCGCGGATAATGCCGATCTTTACACCGGACGCGCTCAATGCCGCTCCAACACCCTGGCCGCCTGATGCGCCGCCCTGTTGCATGCCGCTCTGGCCGCCTGAAGTGCCGCTGCCTCCTCGAGCTTCGAGTTCATGACGGTAAGTATCCATGATATCCAGCGCCATCTCGCTGTTCTGGGCAAAACCTTCGGCGCAGAGAGCGACACCTTTTCTGGCCTTGAATCGGACGTATTTTCCGTCCGCCCTCTTGGCCACAACACCCGTCACAGCCCCTGAACCGTCAACATCGCATATCTCGGCATGGTGTTCGAAGAACCATTTGGCGCCAAGCTCCTCAGCCTTCTTTTTATGGGCCCTTGCGACTACCGGCCATGTTTCCAGCCCCGTGTTATTGTTCTTATTAAGGAAAACGGCGGTTCCGTGGTAGAATTTCCATCCGGATACCTCTGACAGGCATTCCGGCAATGGGGGGCAGCTAAACATATGGCAGTTGTCATCCATCCACTTCTTGTCAACAAAACTAATAACCCAGTCAAAAACCCTGCCGCTGTTCTTAACATAAAGGCTTGCCCGCCTGGGATCATGACAGATTGCATTGCGGCGGGCCCACTCCCTGAGAAAATCATCCACTTCGATCCTCGGCGCGCCATGCTCCAGCGCATACTGTGAATTGACGGTCGCAACCTCTTTGCCGGCGCCGGCGACGTAACCCTTCTCGGCCTGGGCCTCTATTACGGCGACGGAAGCCCCCTTGTTGGCAGCCGCGCTCGTGCAATACAGACCGGAGTTGCCGCCGCCTACAACAACAATGTCATAGGTCCCTCCGTCTGAAATAAGCTTCTCATCGATGGGAGCGGGCTTGTCCCGCCACGATTTTGCGGCAGCCTTATTCTCGCTTGCCGGTTGCGCGGCGGATGCGGGATGCGCTGCGGTGATGGTGGCCATGGCGCCGGTTGCGGCAATTCCTTTTAGAAAGCTGCGACGATCAAGTTGTGTTCCGGACATCTTTTCATTTTTTGACATGATAACCTCCCTTTATGTTAGCTTTGTTAAAAATAGCATTCCTCTTCGAAGATCTTATATGGAGTCAGGGACTCATCCTCATTGATGTTTTATGCTTTTTAAAGTTTCTTATTTTTTTAAGGACGTCACATAATCCCCATTGTTTTATTCTTGCTTTTAAGTTCTCTAATAATCTCTTTAGCATTTTTAACTTTATCTGCATATTGTGATGAAGCGTATCTGACGAAATTTTCATAACTTTTTATTGCTTCATCATGTAAGCCTTTGTCATTAAATGCAATCCCCAGATTATAGTAGGCAGCTGTATCTTCCGGATTGATCCTCAGCGTTTCTCTAAATTGTATTATCGCCTCATCAAGCAAGCCTTTTTCGGCGAGGGCATAACCCAGATTGGAGTGAGCCGTTGTATTCTCCGGATTTATCCTCAATGCCTCTTCACATTCCATTATTGCCTCGTCAAGGAGACCTTTTTCTAAAAGGGCCATGCCAAGATTGACTCGTGCGTCCGCATACTCAGGATTGATCCTCAAAAACTCTCTATATTCATTTATCGCTTCATCAAGCAGACCCTTTTGTTTGAGGGCAATCCCCAGATTATAGTGAGCTTCTGCACACCCAGGGGCGTTTCTTATAATATCTCTAAATTCATTTATTGCCTCATCAAACAGGCCTTTATTTATAAGGTTAATTCCCAGATTAAACTGATGAGACACATCCTCTGGATTGATCCTTAAGCCGTCTGTATATTCTTTGATTCTATCGTTAGACAGGCCTTTTTCTCTAAGAACATCCTCCAGATTAGATTTAAACACCGGGTCTTCCGGATTGATCCTGAATGCCTCCTGATGCTCCTTTATGGCCTCATCAATTAGACCTTTCTGTTTAAGAGAACAGCCCAGATTAGAGTGATCTGTTGCTGACTTTGGGTTGATCCTTAAAGCCTCTCTATATTCTTTAATTGCCTCATCAAGCAGACCTTTTATAGTGAGTGCAACCCCAAGATTAGAATGTGCATCTGCATACTCCGGATTGATTCTTAAGGCCTCTCTATATCCCTTGATTGCCTCATCAAATAAGCCTTTTGCGCTGAGGGCATCCGCCAGATCAGAGTTGGCATCTGCATATTCCGGATTGATCTTTAAGGCCTCTCTATATTCCTGGATAGCCTCATCAAGCAAACCTTTTTTGGCGAAGGTCTTCCCCATATGAAGGTGAGCTGATGCATGCTCCGGATTGATCCTTAAAGCCTCTCGATATTCCCTGATTGCCTCATCAAGCAGACCTTGATATGCAAGGATAATCCCAAGATTAAAGTGAGCATTTGCATCCTCCGGATTGTTCTTTAAAACTTCTTTATGTTTCTTTATAGCCTCATCAAGTCTGGTCTCTCCTGTAACTGTCATATATGCTTCCTTTCATGTTCTGAACTTATTAAAAATGGAAGAGAGGACGCCCTTAAGAAAGCAAATAATTCAGTCGGCCTATCAACTTTCTTGCTTGCTTGGGATTGTCCTCATTTCCATCAGATCTGAGATGCCGCAGTGAAGGCGGTGCGTGTACACGACCGCACCGAACCCGCGCTATCGCAGTCGCCGATAGTAAAGAATCGGTCGGCTGTGCCGTAAAACTTCTGCGCCTCCTCCTTTCTTGGCTGCCTGCCGGCAGATATCACCACGTTATCGGCCTGGATGGACTTCTCATTACCTTTGGCATCGACATATGTTACTTTTCCTGTTGAAATGCCGGTGACCTGCGCCTCTATCAGGAAATCCTGACCGCAGGCCTTTTTGATGGACTCACACACCTCAATGGTCAAACGTGCACGATTTTCAAGACTCCCGCCATATTTGTCCGTCCTTTTGTTCACGGCGGGCGACAGAGAACATGCCAGGGTGGAGGAACGATATGACATATAGAAACTGACCATGTCAAAACCGAGGTCCTTAAAAAGCCTTGCGGCGTTCGTCCAGTCCTCAATTGTTTTCTGCATCTCCTCAACGGTAATCTCCTTTTTGGCGCCCCAGGCACGATACTTTTCACTGCGGTAGTTTGACATATCAGGCGCAGGAATTTCACTGATGCTGACTCCTTCAGGTTCGGCATCAATGGTAAGGGCCACGTTCATCTTGGAACCATAGAAATGAACGGCATCCGCCAGCTGTGCGAGATAAAGCTGAACACCCTGGTTATTGAGGTCAAAAATACCTTTGCGGGTCAACGATCCGAGGCCGCGCAAGGTGACAACAGCAGCGCCGTTTCTTGCCACGTTTGAGTAATAAGATATCAGCGCATCATTGGGAAAAGTTTCCGGACCCTGTATATGATGAGGAAAGGCATTAGGATACAACATACTGTTCTTAAGGGTCACGTTTCCGATATTAAGAGGCGATAAAAGATGACTGTACCTGCTGCTGAAATCCCCTTTAATACCGACAGCCCCGGCCTTTTCGGCTGCCATTGCAGCACGCGTTTGAAAACCGGCGAGCTTTTTACAGGTGAGTGCAGAGGCAGACGCCGCACCTGCCGCCATCAGAAATTGCCGTCTTCCCATAAGGACCTTGATCAGATTCATCGCTTCCTCATTGTTTATTGAAGATTGTTAAATAAATAGGCCTTGAATGTTTTATGTGTATATGGGATCTTCAATTTATCAAAATAGACTGCCGACTGATATTTTGAGGTGTCATCCCCTGGTTCATTTTTTAGAGTAGCTTCAGCTGTTTTTTAATCAACACCTTTATGCGAACCATGCCAGGAACGAATAAAAAGAAACGCATTAACTTATTAATGCAGAATTATTCAAACATTATTGGTGATAATAAAATCCAGGCTGGTAGTCTCTCTCTTAAAAATAAGTTAAAAAGCTAACAGCGCCCCTCATTACACTGTGTCCACTTTATCGGGTGAGGATCAAATTTGAGCTGTACGATTTTATCGTACAGCTGAAAATAACCTTCCTTAGTGAGTTTTCTTTTGAGATCGCTCCGGTAACGCTTCGGTATGCTGCTGCTTGTGAGGATCTGAACAATATCGATAATCGCCACCATTCTCCCTCATGGAGAATCTTTCTGATATGGTTTCCTTCGAAAACTGCAACCTTGGCAATTTCCATTTCAGTCATAAACACTCCATTGCAGAAAATTAAGTCTGAAATTATCAACGGATTACAGACGATCCTGCCGCAGCAGGAGTGACATTCAAGACAATGAATCAGAAAATCGGTATTTATAGATGAAACTAACTGGAGAATATTTAGGTCCCCAGATAAATGATATTAGCAGAGCTTTCAGTCCTGCCATGGCAGGATCAGCGTTCAGAAAATTGATTGATACTTAGAAGTGATACATGAATAGGGGCATAATCGGACAATCAACTTAATGTGTCAAGGAGAAAAACAGAAGTGGGGACGTGGAAAAAGGGCGAAACGGAGCAAAAGATTTGAGGGTTCACAGTTCAGGGTTGGAAAGAAACGTGAGGTTGCATAAACAAAGCCCGCCACATGCGGGATGAATCAAAAAATCAGTATTTATAGATGAAGCTTAACTGGAGAACCTTTAGGTCCCCCCAGATTAATGATATTTGTAGAGCTTTGAGCCCTGCCATGGCAGGATCAGCGATCATTTTTCTTAATAGAACCTCCCTTGATTTTCTTTTTCGGTTGTGCCGGCAGCAGAAAATTATCTCCGGTGACCACGCTTTTGCCTGTTTTATTTTCAAGGTCAAGGCGCGCTCTTTTTGCGATTCTTCCGCCTTTGGTGATGGAATGGACTGAATAATCCTTAGTAAACTCTGGACATTCGCGCAATCGGCGCTGTATCTCTTTCCATCGGATGAGAACAGTTTGAGTTGTCGACAAATTGTCGACAACTCAAATCCATCCTCGGTTTTGACCCTTATTTTAAAATTTGTGAAATATGGGACGTGAAATAATGAAAATATTATTTAAATTCATGTTTTCACATATGTCCCTCATGCCCCTTTTATAAAGCAGAGACTGAAATATCTGAACGCTCTTCTTTAATGAGACTCTTTTATTCTCACCCCTTCTCAATATGATAGGGCCAAAGCTTTTTATTGATCGGGACACGCGGATAAACCTTCAAGTCGGCAACCCCAGGTGCAGGGCCTTCCTGCTTGAGCAGGTTCCGGAACCTGATCGAATAACCTTCTCCACCGCCCCCTCCGCCCGGGGCGGCGCCTCCTGCACCTCCAGGTCCCCCGGCCATCTGCCCCTGACCCATGCCGCCGCCAGGACCTCCGGCCATCTGCCCCTGGCCCATGCCGCCTCTGCCTCCCTCTCCTGGTACGGCCCCCTGTCCAATGACCTGGCCGCCTGACCCTTCATCTATATGCATGGAGGTGGATGTGAAGGCAATGGCATTTTCAGGACAGACGCCCCAGCAGAGGCTTTCGTTTTCACACCAATTACGGACAACCGCCGGGTTCTTTGTGACATCAATGCTGTTCTGCGGACACAGATCCATACATTCAGTGCATTTAGGGTAGGTGCATTTCGTCTTATCGATCTCTTGAAAAACCCTTACACCTTTAGTCCCTATATATGCAATGGCGCCGTAATAGCAAACCCTCTCACATAACCCGCCGCAGCGCTGGCATGCCTCCTTCAGGACTACCGGATCGGTATTTGAGTTCCTGTCTATTATAGCGCCGGCAGCGGCAAGCACGGAAAAATCAATGGCATTTACAGGGCAATTTGACATGCACTGGCTACATCTTGGGTAAACGCATTTTAACAGATCAAATTTCGGGGCTGCATTCGCCGCACCTCCCGCAAAACCGATTTTGCCCCCGTTTGCGCTGGGCGAAAACAAACTGTCCCCGCCCATATCCGGTGCGGGTATCCTTTCAGGGAGGAGGTTCGTTTCACCGGCGTAGATCCTTATGGAATACTCTGCCATCATCTTTCCGAAGGCCTCAGCCTCGCAAAGATCTATATAGTCAGGGTGACCCCACTCACCATCAGGCACACTGCTGTGCGGTGTCATGAAATCCGAGCCGTGCCAATCGCTCCAGCCGATGACTGTAAAACCCCTCTTAAGTATGTTCCTGGACAGATTCCAGAACATGCCAGGGCCCCCTGAACCATGTGTGCCGAAGATAACGGCATGCTTGCCGGTCATCAGGGGCATGTCCATTATAAAAGACAGGACATTGGCAGGCACGCGCATATACCAGTTCGGGGCGCCGATGGCGATAACATCATACTTCCCCATATCCGCAGCCTTCAGCTTGTTTATGGGAGCAACATCACAGGCGATTGCCGATTTCATGCCCTGGTAGATTGCGTCGGCAACCTGGGCAGTATTGCCTGTCCCTGAATAATATGCCACTAGGCCTTTCATGGGCTTCTTGGCGGCAGCAACCGGCTTCTCGGATGCATTGGCCGTGCTTGATTGAAATATCCCTTCAAAGGTCCTGGCAGTTCTTCCTGAGACCAACGCCAGAACGGAACTTATAAAGGTAATCAAAAACTGTCTTCTTCCTAAAAATAAACGTATAAGGCTCATGGCTTCCTCCTTTTATAACTTGTTTTCCCAGTAGGACATAACATCCTTGGGCCAGCTTTTGATGATAGGAACTCCATTGATTGATTTATTCTCAGCAAGACTTGCAAATCTGAGATAGTCAGCCTTGGAAACAAACATCAACAATCTGTATGGTTTTTTAATGTCTCCTCCCATGTTGAGAATAATGTCAAAGGGAAGCTGGCCAGGATGAGTCATGAAGATGGAGTCTTCGTATTTATCGGTCGACTCAATATCATAGGTGGTAGATACCTTGTTAATACATCCCTGCTGCTTCAGCCAGTCCTGAAAGGTGAGTATGCCGGACTTTAAGGTCTGGTAATCGGTCTTCTTTCCGGCCGACTTCATGGGTTCGCTGATCTTAGTCAACGCCTGCCGGATAGTAGCCCTGATTTTGTCCATATCACTTTCCGCAACTGCCCCTGAAGGAAGCGATAACGACTGCAAGGCCTGATTCGAAGCCCCATTCTGGGGTTGCCCCATCTGGGGCTGTCCCTGTTGTGGCTGCGCCATGGCAGAATTTTTATCTGCAAAAAGATTCAACAGGGTTAAAGGAAGAAGAGAACTGATAGCCATAAAAATAAAATTTTTCATATCTTTACCTCCGGTTAGATAACATTAAATAAGGTCATAAGGTCTCCCTCTGTTTCACCCGCTGTACCTGTCCGCATGGAGTACCTGGTTGCTGAAGTTCCTTGTCTCTCCCACACTCGTTACCCTTATTGCAGCCTGGTCTGAAACAGGGCACTTGTTCTGGCATATCCCGCACCCGATACATAAATCTATGTTCACATGGGGCTGCTTTACCGTAATGCTTGTACCGCTTGCAGTCGTCACCTTTACATCTGTAAGTGTAATTGCCTTTTCCGGCAGGGGACACTGTTCATAGCACACCTGGCACATCCTGGCATAGGCCCAGGGCAGGCACCTGTCCCTGTCCACATAGGCAAGCCCTACCTTCACCTTCTGCTTCTCAGCAAGCGTCAGCTTCCCTATTGCACCTGTAGGGCACACCTGGGTGCACATGTTGCACTTGTACTCGCAATAGGCCAGTTCCTGTTTCAGCACAGGCGTCCACATCTCCTCCAACCCTGCTTCGAACATTGCAGGTTGTATTGCATTAGTGGGGCATACCTTCATGCATTCACCGCAGCGTATGCATTTGCCCAGAAATTCACTCTCTTCCATAGCGCCCGGCGGCCTTACCAGTCCCGGATCATAGGTCCTCCCTTTTGCCAGGGGACTCTCTTTAAACAACAATGCCCCGCCTATGCCGATTATACCGGCCCCTATCACATTCCTTCGTCCAAGGTTTATGCCCTTATCCTTTGGAGGACGGACAAAATTCGATATCCATTTTCCTATATTCATTATTTCACCTCCGGCGTCTTAAAATTGATTGAGATCGCCTTTGTCGGGCAGGCTGCTTCACAGTTCCAGCAGTACAGACATTCCGCGGGCTTCCACGTCTCATTGCTCTGGGGCTCAGCCCCTCCCTGGCATTCCGCCACGCATTCCATGCAGTTCTTGCATTTACCGGCATCTATGTTTACCTTCAAGAGAGGATTCTTGCCGACTATCCCGAGAAGGGCTCCCAAAGGACACAGATACCTGCACCAGAACCGTGCCCTGATAAAATTCAATGCCAGCACTGTTCCGAACAGCACACCGAACAGCATTCCCCAGTAATAATGCGGCTGCGCCAGGGTCAGAAAATAATGCCTCAAGCCCCTGTAAACCGGTTCGGTCACCACCTTGAGTCCCAGCGGATTTACGTTATAAAACCAGTCAAATGTGCCCTGGACCCCAGCGTTGACGGCCGGAAACACCGCAGTTGCAAATGACCTGTACAGGAAGGAGAAGGGGTCAAGCCAGCCCGCCATGTTCGCCCCGAAAAAGGAACCGACGAGCACCGCGACTACTATGAAGTATTTTGTCTTCTGTCTCGGAGAGTATGCAGCCTCCTTGATCCTGTCCTTCCTCTTCCCGCTCCGCCATGACGTAAAGAGGTTGTTCAGCGCACCAAAGGGACATATCCACCCGCAGAACCACCTCCCGAACGCGAGGGTTACAGCAAGCGTTAAAAGGGACCAGAGCAGGGCAGAGGCCACTGCATGCCCTCCTATCCACACCGTCAGCATTACTAACGGGTCCAGGTTGAAAAACATACCCGTCGGCCCCGCCGTCGTATTATCAGGGTGATAGGCAAGCTGATAAAAGAGATACAGAAATATTACCAGAAATACCGTCTGGGTAATGTGCCGCAAACGCACCGGCAGCGATGTCTTGTTCTTTGCCATGTACCATATCCTCCTATTTTGAAATAGTTTATGAGAAAAACTTTTATCACCGTGCTATCTTGAAATTTATGGAATGGGGGATGTACTTAAAAATATAATCCACCCTGTTCTTCAATGGCATTGAAGATCTGCTCAAATTTATGGTCCGTTTCTGCTTTATACTCGATCTGTTTTCTTTCCACCGCATCCAGACGATGGAAGGCCTGTACATTAGCGGCAATAAACCTGCGCCTGGCTGCAAAGGCATTGATGATTTGAATACTTGTTCGGACAGCGGCCTCGTTTTTTAATATTCCGGAAAGCATGGCAACGCCTCGCTCGGTAAATGCATAGGGTTTGGTTCGGGAGAATCTTTTCGTCCCCAGATTAATGATTTTGCAGAGCTTTCAGTCCTGCCATGGCAGGATCAGCGATCAGAAAATTGATTGATACTTAGAAGTAAGATATGAACAGGGGCATAATCGGACAAAAGGGCAGGGGAGTCAAGGCAAAATACAGTGAAAATTGAAAAGTTAATAATAAACAGTCATCATGTAAATACTTGAAAAGGGATCGATGTTAAGGTATTAAGTTGATCCAAACGATTCTGATAAGCAGGCTGCATTCCATTGTTAGGAGGACAAAATGGCTGATAAACAAAAATGGGTGAATATATTTTTGCCTTTTATTGCCGGTTTTGTTGGAGGGGTTGTCTCAATTTTGATTTTTAATCCGGATACCCTTTTTGCAAAAAAGCAAACTGAAACACCCAAGGTGTCAAAAGCTGCTGAAACACCCAAGGTATTAATAGCTGAGGAATTCAGGTTAATTGATAAATATGGTAAGACTCGTGCAACCCTTACGTCAAGCTACACAAATGATGCTTTTAGTGCAGGCAAGGAAAATCAGGATGTTCAATTACATTTATTTGGGGAAAAGGGAGAGGTTCAATTAACAGCGGGCGAGTTTACGTCAGGTGTCGATGTGTCTCAGAATGATTATACCAAAGATCAAAAATTACATTCAAGCATACACCTTTCCGCAACCGGTTCCTCATCAGATATAAGAATGAATTATGATCAACCGGTTTCTGAAGATACTGATTCAAAAAATACGAATCAAGGATCCAGCGAAGATATGAAGATACAGCTAAGTGTTAATTCTTATACCAATGCGTCAAACATCCGGCTCTACGATAATAATAACAATGAGCGTGTCAACATCGGCAATGCCTATGTGACTAAAAAGGATGGAACAGGTGTAAAATATCCGACATCATCAATTCATTTATACCGCGATGATGGAAAAGTATTATGGTATGAACGTGAATAAGAGGATGTGAAAGACAATGTCCCTAAGTGCGTCCCTCATTCCCCCCTATCGTTATCATCGCCCGATTGAAATGGGCGATCACTGCTGCAGTTATAAGAATAACTGCAGCTGACAAGAATAAAAACCTCTCTGAATTGTTTTGACCAACTGATGAAAAAATAAGTTGCACCATTGGTGAGATGAAAGCCCCTAAATGTATGCAAGAGGATACGATACCATAAGCATTATCTTTTTGTTCCTGTTTTACTTTGATTGCCAATGCGTTGAAGATATAGGGGGGCAGGATTCCTGGGCCAAACCCGATTAAAAAAACAGATATAAAAACTGAAATAATCGAATGCGCATTCCATAATACAACAAATCCTATGCCATAGACCAGTAGTGCAACAGATACAAAGTATCTCCCCAGCAGGTTGCGTATCTCCGGTAATAAAGCACCGCTAAAGATAGCTTGAATACCAAGAACGGCCATTACTACCCCGATCATTCCAGGCAACCCGATATGTTCTTCAGTCATAAATAATGAAATATTCGTGGAACAAAATCCCATTAATGTCCATACCGACAACATGGCTAAGGCAAGAAGGTAAACAATTACAGGAAGTTTTTCTTTTGTGCCTGAATCTTTCTTTGCATCCTGTACCGGTTTAATAGGAGGAGATTTGGGCACTCCAACCATCGCAAACAACATCACAACGAAAACAACGGCAAAGGAATAAAACACATATTGCCAGCCCAGAACGAGCAGGAATCCGATCACAAGGCTAATTGATACGTTCGATATATTTGATACAGACGACTCTAAGCCAAGATATCGTTCTCTTTGGACTCCCGTAAAATTTTCGGCGATAATAGCTGACGGCAAAGGCAATACCAGGCCGACTCCTACGCCACTCAGGGCGCGCAAGATGAGGATTTGAGTAATACTTGTTGCCCAGGCAGGGAATATGCCTGTTACTCCGTATAAAAATAATCCGCAAATTAACAGGGTTTTTTTGTCAATAAACTTAGCGAGTTTACCGGAAACCACGCTGAAAATAACAGAAGTAATGAATGGCATGGACATAACCATTTTAAGAGAAAACGCACTTGATCCCGGGAATGCCTGCGCCAGTGATCCTAAAGACGGTCCTATCGCTGCTGCTACATACATCCAGACAAAAGGAATGAGTAAAATAGTAAATATATTAAACCTTGACATTTTGATCTCTGTTTCCATCTTCCTGTTTCCCCCTTTATTAATTTATGAGGCCCAATATGCACTATAAAATATGATCATAAAATGGGACAACGTTGGTTCCAAAACAATTTATGAAAATTTTTAATCAAAAAAATCGGTATTTATAGATGAAGCTTAACTGGAGAATCATTAGGCCCCCAGATTAATGATATTCGGTTAGAAAAAAGGCATGAACAGCGGCATAATCGGACAATCTATTTAAGGTGTCAAGACAAAAGAACCGTTAGGAGTGAGTCATAAGGGGAAAGGGGAAAAGATTAGAGAGTTCACAGTTAAAAGTTCACAGTTCACGGTTAAATGGCCAGGAAGCCGGGGGACTGGGAAGCTGGAAAGCAGGAAGATGAAGTGGGAAAGGGGGAAACAAACTGAAGGGTGGAATCGGAGAAGCGTGGAAAAGACCAGCGGGCATATGAACGTTATATAGGATTGTCCAACATCGAATGATGAATTTAAAACAGATGGCGGAGAGAAGAGGACAACGCAAAGACTAAACAGATAAAAATGCCCGGCGGCTTGGCCGTAGGGCATTTTTGTGTGCTTCCGTTTATTTCGGCGCAGCGGCCATCTGGTCGCCTACCTTTATTTTGGGGCTGTTGCTCCATACGCAGGTGTAAACCGGCTCCTCATGGTACTTCATCCACAGACTGTTGCAGTGGTCCTTATAGGCCTTCGCAACCGTGGCTGCGACAGGATTCGGGGCTGAGCCATTCAGGAAGATGTCGGCGTTCCGGATGGGCGCATCCGGCAGGCCTACCTTAAGGGTGTCGGCGGGTGTGTAGTCCACATAGTTGCCGGAGGCATTTATGGCGGAGAAGTGGCCGAAACTCCTTTTGGACCCGGCGTTGGTTTCGAAAGTGAT
>Ga0153915_10004414_pt1 | contig 12964 bp, 6 predicted proteins | sample Opewatmetagenome_2_FD_107003 | JGI IMG/M metagenome (GOLD analysis project Ga0153915, IMG submission 107003) | Freshwater wetland microbial communities from Ohio, USA - Open water 3 Core 3 Depth 3 metaG | ecosystem: Environmental > Aquatic > Freshwater > Wetlands | place: USA: Ohio, Lake Erie... | reverse complement strand
TATTAGGGTATGCCACCCTAATGCCTTTTCTAACCCCCGAAATATTTCTTTAGGCATCACTTCAAACCATGGTTGTCGTTCGTATTCATAGTGAATATACTTTTCTATTATATAGGGGAAGATATGGTCCTGGCGCATGTCAATTATTTCATATTCGCTTAACATGATCCTAAGTTCATTCTGAGAATAGGTGTAGGCGATTGGACATCCTGATTGCGCCTCTGGTTGATCAAGGCCTGCCTCGATCATAATATTCTTCCAAGAGTTCTTGGCATACAACATCAGCCTGAATTCAGATTCCAGGTGCATATAGTTTTTTATATTGTCAAATATCTTTTGCGGATTCCGTGTGTGGTGGATAACTCCAAATGAGTATATCAAATCAAAGGATTGAAGCGGGACTATCGATGGCAGCTCTTCAGCATTGCCGGGATAGAATTTACCGTGTAGACCATAAAGATCAAAACGTCTTTCAGTCAAATCCAGACTGGCTTCAGAGAGTTCAATTCCTGTATAGTCAGCACCTGCTCTTGCAAAGTTGATCGCATCCGTGCCGATCCCACAACCGATCTCCAGCACCTTTTTCCCCTTCCATTTCTCGAATTCGGCAAATCCGGGGATGTGAGGCTCAACAAAATATTTTCTTTTTTCAACTTCATCAAAATATTCTTTGGTCCCTATCTCCGATGGGGAATGCTTGATGTTGCATGGACGCGTGTTCCAGTAATTCCTAACATCATCAATCTGTGCGGATTGATTTTTGATGGTTGTTTTCATGGCTTTCCCCCGTTTTCCTTCATGCGTGTTTTATATGAGTTATTGAAAACACAATAGACCCTTTAAGTCAACCATTAAGCCGGTTTGAACATCCCTGAAGATGTGGATTTGATAAGCCTTTATTCGCGCCGCTCCGCTCTGCGAACCAATCGTTCGACCGGACAAATTTCTCCCGATTATGATTGTGAAATCCGGCCCATGGCCCCCTATTTATATAAATGAAATGGTTAAATGCAAGGATCAGGCAAAAGGTGCATTAAAGCGGGCGGATATACATTGAACAATCTCCCAGGATTTAAAATCCTGTATATGTTTGAGATACCCCGCCGCCCGCCAGACATGCTCATGGCCTGACCCTCAGCAGGCCGCTCATTTCACTTTTAGAAAAAGGGGGCCATGGGCCGGATTTCACAGACCAGCACAAGGAGCCTGAATTCAAGAGTTATTGCATAATCTGGGTTTATATATTTGCCTGTTAGGTGTAGTTCAGCCTAGTAATTAAGATAGGATTTCAATTTCGGAAAAAATTATGAAAAGATTAAAGTCCTGCCATGGGATTGACGATATATAGTTCAAACAGGGAAATGTCCGGACCCATTACCCAAACATTCCATAAAAACAACACCGGCAGAATGCCGGACCTACTAAACCTAGAAAAGGAGAAATAATTATGAGTAATACAGTCAATTTAACATCATCTATGTCGTCAATTCTTTATGCACTTAAGAATACAACCAATCAGATGGATAGCACCAACAGCAAACTTTCAACAGGGTTAAAGGTGCAGAGCGCCCTGGATGATCCGATCGCCTATTTCGCGGCAGAGGACCATACTAATGAGGCTAACAGTTTGTCTCTGCTGAATGACAACATGAATGAGGCTATTCAGACAATCAATGCCGCGGATGAGGGCATTGAGACCATGAAGGACCTCCTTGATGACGCAAAGGCCCTTTGCAATTCGGCGCTTTCATCAGATGATACATCTGAGGTCACAAGTTATATGACGCAGTTCACTGATATCCTCGAACAGATCGACGAACTTGCAGATGATGCCGAATACGCCGGCGTCAACCTCCTGGGCGGGACTACTGAGAGCTTGGAGGTAGTCTTTGATGAGGCAGGGGATTCCAGCATTACACTCACAGGCATTGATGCCTCTAGTGAAGGGCTTTCTCTGACTACAGGAGGCGCTTGGGTGTCAGGGACTACCATCAGTACCGCAAATATTAATGACGCAATTGACGCACTTACCACCGCAAAGTCGACATTGAGGGCAAACTCCAAGACGCTTTCCACTCAATTAAGCACCATAACAGCGCGACAGGAGTTTACAGAGGGGAAGATAGAGATACTGGAGACAGGGGCGTCGGATCTGGTGAACGCCGATCTTAATGAAGAGAGCGCGAACCTCCTGGCCTTGCAGACGCAACAGTCTCTGGGCACAAACTCCCTGAGTATTGCGTCCTCGTCCATGCAGTCGGTACTGAACCTGTTTTAGCCCGGAGGGTTCTGGCCCTTTAACGAGGCTCAATTCAACCTCCGGTCTTTCTCCCCCTGATGACGAGGAAGGCTATGGGATTGGAAGGATTGATACTTCTTAAGGCCGTTCTTTAAAGGCGCGGAACCTTAGATAGTTTTTAAGCCTGATGAGAGAGCAATGATCTTGTTTCTCATCAGGTTTTTTATTAGCATAAGCCTAAAAATATGATAAGATCCTTTCATAAGGATTCATGAAAGATAATTTTTTATTAATTTGAATCCTCGAACCCCGGCCATTTTTATCGCTATGGTTTTTTCTCTACAGGGGCAATTAAAATATCGTTTACGTTTGCGCCCCGTTATTCTGCGCGAGGCACTTAATTGATGATATCTAAAGAGGAGACTGCATGTCGCTTAAGATTACATTAAAGCCCCATGAAAAGCTGATCCTGGCAGGGGCGGCCATTACAAACGGAAACACGACAGCGAACCTTATCATAGAAAACAATGTCCCTATCTTGAGGAAAAAGGATATTCTTAAAGAGGAAGATGCTTCCTCTCCTGCAAGAAGGATATATTTTGTTATTCAACTTATATATCTCGATCATGAGAACAGGGCGACCTATCAGGGCAAATATTGGGATTTTATCCGGGATTTTGTCCATGCGGCCCCGAGCTCGCAGGCTTTGATAAATGAGATCAACGACCATGTCATGGGAGGAAAATATTATCCCGCACTGAAGGCCGCAGCCAGACTTATTAAGTATGAAGAGTCAATCCTTTCTGGAAAGAAAGGCGATAAAGAGTAAGGAGGGGAGCATATCGCCCAATAAGAGGGCGGGATTTCCTTCATGTCCACAGTTATGCCGGCGGCGGGGAGAGGTCAGGCGACTTAGGATATCTATATTTCCCTGTTGAGCACAGGTTGGAAGCCTCCATTTGAGGCGGATTTATTCGCAGATGCCCCGTTAAAACTTCCTGTTGTCATTTCCATTATTTTTGAGGCATATCCGGATTGACCGAAAGAAGTCAGTTCTTTTAAAAGCAATAGATCATTAGCGCCTCATGTTTCAGGTTGTTCTTCCTCTAGGTTTGAACATGTTTTGTCAAGTGTGTAATCCTCTTTTCCATATCCTAAATTTTTACATTCTTTCTTATAAGGCTTGCCATGGTATCCGACAAAGAGTCTTGCGGTCATCTCAAACACCGATACGGCATACTGGGATTGCCCTAATGAAGACAGCTTTTTTGATACACTATGGCATGCCTTGATAAGCGCCGAAACAGCTATGGCCTTTTTTAATTCTTCAAGTATTATTAACGCATCTTCTTTCCTTCCTTCGCAGGCATATGCAACAGCAAGGTTAAAGCGGCCGGGAAGATAGTCAGGTGAAAGCCCTTGAAGGATAGGGATGGCTATTTCGGCCTTTCCCTGATAAATTTGATAGAGAGCGTAATTATTAGAGGCCTCTTTTCTTTCCGGGTCAAGTTCAAGCGCCCTTTTAGCAGATTCGGTCGCTTCATCGAATCGTTCCATATTAAAATATACAGTCCCCATATTAATATGCGCCAATGAGTTGTCAGGATTAAGCTCATTGTGTCTTTTCCATAGATCAATGGCCTCGTCCCATTTTTTCATTTCGGCAGCCTGTATTGCAAGTTCATATATTGCCTTGGCGTTGTCAGATGATTTTTCAAGTTTTTCAATCCCAAGCCTAAAATAGCTTTCTCCTTTTTGCGATATCTTGGCGTTGTTTAACTTGCCGTAATGATGTATCGGGATATGGCATTGGTTTATATGGAGCAGGTTTCTTATAAGAGAAGGTTCAACTATCTCATGCACAGGATATTCAAATCGAATATGAGGGGTATTCCTGAAGAGCCTTGTCTTCTCTGAAGGCACCCATCCATAACCCATTTCTAAATCTTTATATGATCCATCATTACGTGTAATATCTCCTGTATTTATGCTGGCCATATAATTTCTAGTTACAAAGGAGAAGGCCTTGGTTTTTTGTTTATTATTTTTTATGATATTTCTGAAGGCGTCATGATCCTTGGAAGATATGATTTCATCCGCGTCCATAACAAGTATCCAGTCGCCGGATGCCTTTGAAAGGGAATGGTTTCTTGCCGCTGAAAAATCATTATTCCATTCAAAGTCATAGACCTTTGCCCCGAATATCTCTGCCAGGGCCTTGGTCCTGTCCGATGATCCTGTATCAACAACAATCATCTCATCGGCCAGAGGTCTGAGGTTTATAAGGCATTTACCGATGTTATGTTCTTCATCCTTTACGATCATGCAGAGGGACAGGGTGGCTTTTTTCCTTGAAAGGTCTTTTATTTCCTTTGGTCCCAGCCTCTTCCTTACGCTGAGGGCAGCGGTGATGAAGCCATCGTCAACGCCATATTCCAATATTGCCTTTTCAATCTCTTCCATCGCGGCCTCAAATTTTTTTTGTTGCAAGAGGAGATCAATGACCTGGAAGTGGATCAGTCTGTGATTAGGATATGCCTCAAGGGCGTCCCGGAAGACGCGTTCTGCCCTGTCATAGGCCTTTTGTAGCCTAGCCGCTTTATGATAGTCAGTGAGGAGCTGGTTATTTACAGGTGCAAGGATGAACCCTTTTTCCAGGAGATCAAGCGCCTCATTATCAAGGCCTGCTTTCTTTTTTAAAAGGCCAAGACAGGAATAGGCCGGAGCAAAGGAGGCATCTGCCTTAATGGCCTGAAGAAGATATCCTTCGGCGTCCTTTATAAAATCTTTTTTTATAGCCAGTTTGCTTTTCAGGCAGAAGGCGGCAGGGGAATTATTGTCAAGGGCAAGCAGCCTGTCTGCGCATTCCCTCGCTTCATCATCCAGGCCAATGGCCTCTTTGCAATAACCGGTCAGTTCCAGTCTCTTATGTTCGTCTGCGTCAGCGGGAAATCTGCCCAGGACTTCCAAGGCGCCCTTATATTGCCTCTCGTTTATAAGGATATCTGCAAGGGCATATGATAAATCCTTGTTCGCTGAGAATATCTTTATGCCCTTAATAATCATCTTGACGGCAGGATCAACCTTCCCCCTGTAGTAGACTGACATTGCCTTCCTGAGGAGGGCCTGGGCCTTTTCATGATAAGTTGTCTTTGACGCAGGGATTTTTTCATCCTCAACTGCTGAATATTGAAAAGAGATATCCTCTTTGTACAGCAGCCTGTCTCGGATCCCCGCGACTTCTTCCTTTCCTTTTTCATCTTTGGCGGCGCTTAAGGCAACATTAAATGCCTCGTCATTTTCAGGATTGCAGGCAAGGGCCTTTTTAAAAAATTGAAAGGCCTCATCGGGATTGTCGATAATAACCATGAACCTGCCCCACAGGGTCATTGTATCAAAAGTAACGCCGTGGTCCTCCGTTATTTGAGCAAGGCGCTGTCTTGCCTGTTTCACATTATTTACTGAAAGCCCTTTTTTTACCTCCTGTATCGAACGAACATATTTTCGTGAAAATTCTTCAAAAGAAGCGATTGATTTCGCGTTCATTTCATGTCCTGAGGAAAAGGTACTTAACGAGGCATACGCTTTTTTGATGTTTCCCATATAGAGGTCACAGGACAGCGATGTCTTTTTATCCTCCTCCGTTAATAGGCCAGGATCGATCAGATTAAGATATTTCCTTGTGTTATAATAATCATGATACTTTAAAAGTTTTTCTGAGATGCCCCGATAGATCTCTGAGAAATAGCCTGCCTTTTTAACATCTATATCGGATAATAATTGTTCTTTTTGGAAACGTTCAAAAAGTCTCCTGATAATTATCGATTCATAGGTAAGGTCAATGAAATTTCCATGGGAGATATTTTGATCATGGGTCCTGTATCGACAAACCACATCATTTACCTTCGCTGGCACCGCAAATCTTGCCGCCCTGGTCCAGAATTCATAATCCTGTGCCCTTATAAACGCCCCATCATAATATCCCGCCCTGTCATAAAGTGATTTTTTTACTAAGGTTCCCGGATTAGGTATCGAACATCCGCAGCTGAGGCTTTGCAAAAAAGCTTTTTGTTTATCAGACCAGTCAACGGGGTCAAAGAGTCGCGTGTCCTTGCCGGATTTGTCATCAAAGTATTGAAGTTTTCCATAGATAAGATTGCATGCGGGTTTCTGCTTCAGGATCTGAGTATATTGTTCTACAGCCTTGGGCATTAATATATCGTCATCATCCAGCCATAGGATATATTCTCCTTCGGCCTCTTTTATTCCGATGTTGCGGGCAAATGGTCTTCCCTGGTTTTTTTCAGTCCTTATATATCGGACGCCCTTGTCCTTAAACGACCTGACAACATCTCCTGTATTATCAGCAGAGCCATCATCCACGACCAGGACTTCATGGGCAGGACTTGTTTGGTTCAACGCGCTTTGGATAGCCGCAGAGATCCAACGGCTTCTGTTATAGGTCACGATTGCAATGGTGATATTTATTGAATTTATATTTTGACCGGCATCTTCTTCTGTGCATGAAACAGGTTTTTGTCCAATATCCTTATATGTTTTATCTCTGACGGCAAAGGAGGAGAGATCGTGGGATAAAAACGGACTGCCTTTTTTAAGGCCTGATGTCGTTAATCTCCAATTGGCCCGGGCAATATCACCAACCCTGTTTTCCGACACAAATCTGCCTGCAAGCATGCGGTTATGCTGTGCCTCAATACCTTTGAAGGCGGCTTCTCTGCCGCCGTCAACATGCATATAGTCATGATCCTGATGAACGGCCATAATCACTTGGCTTGCGTCAATAACCCGTTTGCCTTTTGCAAGCGGATGATAAACCAGCCAATTATCCCAAATCGTTCTTCCAATGGCAAAGGGAGGGATGCCGTCCCATAAATTTCTCCTGAAAACGAAGTAATCTATTCCGCAGGTAGGGTGAGGAGTCCCGGACGCGGCGACCTTTTCTCTCAATTGCCCCTCCCAGGCGCTTTTAGAAAAATCTACAGGTCTCCTGATATCCAGATCCCATCTCTGTCCTATCATGAGAAAGGGATGGGGGGCTTTCCCTGCATTTTCAACTGCGGGCATAAAGTTTCTTGGTAGAATAATGTCGGTATTTATATAACAGAGGACCTCGCGTGAGGCCAGTCTTTCGGCCTGTTCAAAGATATCATTGATAAGCGGGGTCCCGTATTCGTTTCTTTTAACAGCCGGGACATGTCTTAGTCCGAACTCCCCGGCCGTTTCTTCAACCCCTTTTTCATCTCCAAAAAGAATGATCTCAGGACGGGGGTCTAAGCACAGCCAACTCCGGATGGCGTTTCTCTGAATAATATCGGCATGCCCGATGAAGGGTTTCGGGACTGTAAAGAAGGTTACGCCCTGCAAATAGGATCTGCCGGAGCCGTTATCTTTAAAGGCCGTTACTTCTTTTTTAAGCATTGTTTTAATATCGCCAAGCAGAATAAGCGCCAGCGGATGGCGCGACGGCAGTTCAATTTCCTTACTTAAAAGTGAAGCCGCGTCTTCAAGGCGACCCATGCGGGCAAGGCATACGCCGAGGGCGTATCTTGGCCCGCCGATAGAGTGATCCATATCTAAGGCGCGTTTAAAACAGTCAATAGTACTTTTAATATTATTTGCCTTATATAGGTCGGCCCCTTGTAAGCATACTTTTAATATTTCCGGATTGACCTGAGGTTCCGATATAACATGGGAAAGAGGATTATGATAAGCTTCACCCTTAATAAGGGGGGCTGAAAGGGGGGCGGACAAAACCTGGGCCGCAAACGAGATTGATTTTATATCTTTATTAAATTCAAGTTCGACATGGTTATTATTCACCCATTCCATAAGGGGAAGGACCTCCTTAAATCCAAAGAATGAGCCGCCCTTCCAGTATGATGCGAAAAAACCATGGAAACACTGGAGAGGGTCTATCCCATTTTTTATCACCTCATGGAAAAACCCATCAATATTATTATCATTAAGGACTTCCTCGCTGTGCCACAGGTCGTCAACAATAACGGTGCTTTTCGGGGGAAGAATTGGAAAGGCATTCTGTATAAGATATTCCATAATATCTGCATCAGGGAGATCATGGGCATCCACAAACAAAAGCACACGGTCGTCTTGCCTCCATAGGGACGTGAAATCAACATCACGAATGTCCTTTTCAAAAAGCGTAACACTTGACAGATCTATGGGAAGAATTTGTCTGCTTTTTTCAAGGGCCTTAAAGGACAGAGCTATTGCCGTAATCTGCGCACCGGTTCCGGCCTTGATCCATGTCCTGAGAGACATGCCGGAGAGGGTTCCCAGTTCGACGATTTGCGTAGGCTTGAGACAGAGGGCCTGTTCTGCGAGATAGTTCAATGATCCTGGCGTCTGATCACGATAATACAAGCGGTTGTCTGCCTCCGCCATGGTCTTGATCCATGATGCAAATACATCCTCGCAATTTTGATCATTTTTACCGACAATCTTATTGCTGATTCCCTTCATTTTTCACTCCTGCCCCCTTACAGGGGGTTTGTGTTTTTTCAGATTTATTCCAAGGCCCTTATATTTAAATCCTGTCTGCGCAATTCCGGGCAGCCTGCGCCAGGCGTCAATAATCAAGGCATTTTTTTTTGCAAGACCTCTTATGCGGTTCCAATCAAGTTCATGGGTTTCAGGCCAGTCCGTAAGCAACACTATGGTTGCCGAATCTCTAATGCAGTCATAGGCGTTTTCGTGATAAGAAACTGTGGCGCCAAGGACTTCCCGTGCGCCTTCAAGCGCGTTGGGGTCCCAGACTCCTACTTTATAGCCTGCCGCTGTAAGGTCTTTTGCCAGGATAATCGGTTGTGACTTTTCAATGATATAGGTTCCGGGCTTATAGGAAAGACCAAGCAGCGCGATATTTTCTCCGGGGCCAGTTCCTCCCCGGACAAGGGAAAATAACCGATCAATGACTTTATTGTTTATGGACACGACCTGCCTGCCAAGACATGATTCGATGCCGATTTCATCTGCGAGGGCTTGAAGGGCTATATTGTCTCTGGGAAAGCACGGTCCTCCGAACCCTAAGCCGGCCTTAATGCACCTATCCCCTATCCGGGCGTCATGACCGATCGCCCCTGTTATCACATCCACATCTGCGCCGGAAATCTTTTCACATAGGGATGCCAGTTCATTTGCAAAACTGATCTTCATTGTAACGTAGCAATTCAGACTCAGTTTGGCGATCTCTGCGTTTATCAGGGACATGTGTGCGATATGGGGGTTGTTGTCGCAGGTGCTGAGATAAAGTCTTTCGACCATCCTGGCGGATTTTTTATCCGAGGAACCTATAAGCACCAAGTCCGGGTTGAGGAAATCATGGATAACGCTGCCCAGTGCGATGAATTCCGGATTGTATGCCAGCCCGAAATCCCTGCCGCAGAGCCTGCCGGACAGTTCCTCCAGTAAAGGCACAAAACATTCCTCCGATGAGCCGGGCATAACCGTGGAGACGATGTCAACAACGTGGAAACTCTCTTTGCGTGAAAGCGCCTTTCCGATGTTGATCAGGGCTTTTTCAACATATTCGTTTGTGAATCTGCCGTTTGACATGCTCGGGGTAGGGACGATTACCATGGTTATATCGCTGTTAAGTACTGCCTTTCCCATATCGTCCGTTATGGAAAGATTATCCCAGGCGCTTAAAAGCAACTCCTCCAAACCTGTTTCAGGTATGGGAGTTCGCTTCTCTTGCAGTGATTTTACAACAAAGGGATTGCTGTCCGTTCCTATAACGCTATGACCTTTTGCGGCAAAACAGGCGGCGGTGCATAACCCAAGTTTTCCAAGCCCCACAATCGATAATTTCATAAGATAAACCCTCTCTTAACCAGTAGGCATCGACGGATGCTGTATTAAACAAGGAGACTGATCTCCTTCCGATTAAATAAATCTGTAGGTCATGCTGTCATTCAGAATGACCTGTTCATAGATCTCATTATGGGGTTGATATGTGCATCTCGGGCATTCCTTGTCGATCATGATGGCGTCGTGCATCTTCCAGTGGGAATGGCTTCCCCATATGCGATTTATCTCCTCAAAATCAGTAATATCGGTCGCCAGTTCCAGTTTTGAATCTCCGCGCCTGTCGCAGCAAAGGGAGATTATAAAAGAGTCCTTGGCAGAGTCCTTAGATGAAGGGGGCGAGATGACGGCTGTCATAAAGATAGCATGACACCGGTTAAAGTGATTTGATTTGGTGAATTGGGAATTGAATTTATGGGTAATGCCGTACACCCCGAAGTCATCATCATCAAGTTCCATCGCTTGTGATATCTGCTCCTCAAAGGTCGCGATATCTTTATCAGAAAAGACAATCTCGTCTTTTGTGCCGAGCTTGTCCCATGTTGTCCCTGCGGGCCTGAAATGTATGTTTTTACAACCGATCTCTTTGGCCAATCTTGCCGCGCTGTAAATCTCGGAGATATTTTCAGGGTGCAGGAGATATTTGAAGCTTACGCCGTAAGCTGAATGTTTTAAGCCAAGTATATTATTGTGGCTCTTTGCATAATCGATCAGGATAGCCATGTTTTCGATGACGAGATCGAACATGTCGCTGTCCTGCGGAAGGCCTTTAACGATGTTGAATGTCTTTTTTGTCGAGGCGTCCACGGATACCCCAATCCATGTGCAAAGGGATAAGGAATCTATATGCCTTTGTATAAGGCTGCCGTTTGTTACAATGCCTGCCTCAATCCCGTTTTCAATCAACCTGTCAATGAAGATGCCGGTGGAAGGATTCAGTAACGGTTCTCCCCCGCCTGCCACGCACACAGCCTCAACGCCGTTTTTCCAGCAAGGATTATCGCGTCCCCAGCTTGGCAGAAATTCCGCCAGACCTAAAAGGGCGTCCTTGGAAAGCGACAACTTCCTTTCTTCCCTTACAGATAGTGCGTTGCACCACAGACAATTAAAGTTGCATGTATTTGTAGGATCGACGGTAATCAGGATTGGCGGAGGAATTGGTCTTCCCCTTTTTATATGGCTCCATCTATGGACATGAGAGAGCATTTTATAGCTGTTAAAGGGGTTCCATCTTTTTCGAGGGTTCCACTCCGTCATCTTTTCATTTTCAAGGTTAGGTTTCCGCTCCCGGTTAAGATTATCTTGCAATGATGCAAGTTTCATCATGTTTCTCCTTTGATTCATCCATTATGAAAGCTGGTCCGTTCCTGAAGCCATATTATGGTTACTCTTATTTTGATTAACTGCAGATGTGCCCAGGCCCTGGGCGATGTTCATATTTATATTTATTATCGTGTTAAGTTTTGCCTTGGAAGGGTCAACCATTGCGGAACGGATCTTTTTATTTATGAAAACGCTAAGGCTCAAGAGATTTTTTCTTATCTCAAGAGGCTGTTGATTGTCATTTTTTGATAATTCCGATTGAAAGATGGTCCATATCTTTTGATTATAATTCAGCGAATCATGGAGCCTTTTTCGCCAGCCTTTTTCCTCCCAGGCGTCAAGACATCTTTTAAGCTTGATAGCACCTTGCATGAGAACACGCGCCTCCGTCTCCCTGGGTGTTTCTGTGATTTTACTAATCTTTTTATAAGCATCCAATTGGTTATTCGACATGGTGTTTCAGCCTTTCTATTATTAGCATTGTTCCTTAGATATAGTCAGAGAGCTTGGGCAAATTAAGAATTTTTGCAGTAGCCTCGGTTGTCAGCTCGTAGGCGGTCTCTTGGGCGCTCAACTCAACTGCTGCCTCGGTAGTATCTCCTGTCTCAACCGCAGATAATTTTTCCTGTAACAACTCGGAAAGTTTGTCCACCCTGTCTGTGGAAACATCCAGTTGAGAGTAGATATTGGCAAGGGCTACCCTCTCGTTGGTGATATCGGCTGAGGCGTCGTTGAGGGATTCCGTTACTGCTGTGGCGCAGGCGGTCAGGGTTGCGTCATCGACGGTTCCTTCGTTGTAACCTTTAATACCCGAAATCAGGTCGGATATGGCGAGCAGGGCCTTGGAAAAGATCTCCCCTCCATCACAATTTATTTCAATTGTGTTCCCGTCGCTGATATAGAAGCTCTTGCTTCCACTGTCTCCCTGGTAGGATAATGAGGAAACAGTATTGCCTGACGAGTCTGTGGCGCTTATGGTGAAGGTATAATCCCCGGCGGCCACGTCGGTTCCGCTGTTATTCTGCCCGTCCCATGTTATGGTGTTGCTTTCTGCAACTCCTGAACTGGTCAATGTCCTGACTACATTCCCGGATGAATCGCTGATAGTGATTGTTATTGATGCAGCGGATGCAAGGTAAACTCCGATATCGGTGTCAGCACCTGCGGAAGAAAGGGTGATCTCATTTGAAAAGGGCATGGAATCGGTATCTGTTCCTCCATACATGTAACTTGAACTGAGCATGGTGTTTCCGAGGCCAATAATGGAGTCATAGATACCTTGGAGGGATTCAAGGTAAGTACCGGTGTAGTCGCTGGACCCAGATGCCAAATCAGAGGCAATTTCAAGTGCCTGATCCAAGTAAGAGTCAGCGGAGTCCAGCACGGTTTCCCCTGCCTCTATGTAAGTGCTTGCCGTGTCAATATTGGTTTGATACTGATCATATTTCGCGATTTCGGAGCGATATTCAAGTATCTGTGCTGCTGCGGCAGGGTCGTCGGACGGTTTGTTTATCTGTTTGCCCGATGCCGATACTATCTCCGCGTCGGCCAGCTTCT
>Ga0153915_10004413_pt1 | contig 12968 bp, 12 predicted proteins | sample Opewatmetagenome_2_FD_107003 | JGI IMG/M metagenome (GOLD analysis project Ga0153915, IMG submission 107003) | Freshwater wetland microbial communities from Ohio, USA - Open water 3 Core 3 Depth 3 metaG | ecosystem: Environmental > Aquatic > Freshwater > Wetlands | place: USA: Ohio, Lake Erie... | reverse complement strand
GGATGAAAGGAGCGCTGGAATGGGAATAGAAGGCGTCCTGCAGCAGGGCTTCGTCACCACCACCGCCGACAAGCTCATCAACTGGACCCGCACCGGGTCGCTGTGGCCGATGACCTTCGGGCTCGCCTGCTGCGCGATCGAGATGATGCACGCGGGCGCCGCGCGCTACGACCTGGACCGCTTCGGGATCGTGTTCCGCCCGAGCCCGCGCCAGGCCGACGTGATGGTGGTCGCCGGCACGCTGTGCAACAAGATGGCGCCCGCGCTGCGCAAGGTGTACGACCAGATGGCCGAGCCGCGCTGGGTGGTGTCGATGGGCTCGTGCGCCAATGGCGGGGGCTACTACCACTATTCCTACTCCGTGGTGCGCGGCTGCGACCGCATCGTGCCGGTCGACGTGTATGTCCCCGGCTGCCCGCCGACCGCGGAGGCGCTGCTCTACGGGCTGGTGCAGCTGCAGAACAAGATCAAGCGGACCAGCACCATCGCGCGATGACGCCAAGGCTGCAGCGACTGCAGGATGCGCTAACGCGGGTGCTCGGTGAGCGCATCGAATCGCTCAGCGAGCAGCACAACCAGCTCACGCTGGTGGTCAAGGCGCAGCAGCATCGCGAGGTCTGCCGGACGCTGCGCGACGCGCCGGAGCTGCGCTTCGAGCAGCTCACCGACCTGTGCGGCATCGACTACCTGACCTACGGCGACCGGCCGCGCGACGAGGCGAAGCGCCCGACACGCTTCGCGGCGGTGCTGCACCTGCTCTCGGTGACCCACAACTGGCGCCTGCGCGTGCGCGTGTTCTGTCCGGACGACGCCTTCCCGATGCTCGACTCCGTGATCGAGATCTGGCCGAGCGTCAACTGGTACGAGCGCGAGGCCTTCGACCTGTTCGGCATCGTGTTCGACGGCCATCCCGACCTGCGGCGCATCCTGACCGACTACGGATTCGTCGGCCATCCGTTCCGCAAGGACTTCCCGATCTCGGGCTACGTCGAGATGCGCTACGACCCGGAGCAGAAGAGGGTGGTCTACCAGCCGGTCACGATCGAGCCGCGCGAGGTCACGCCGCGCGTGGTGCGCGAGGAGCACTACGCCGAGGAAGGCAAGTAGGCAGATGGCCGAGATCCGCAACTACACGCTGAACTTCGGGCCGCAGCACCCGGCGGCGCACGGCGTGCTGCGCCTGGTGCTCGAGCTGGACGGCGAGGTGGTGCAGCGCGCCGACCCGCATATCGGCCTGCTGCACCGCGCGACCGAGAAGCTCGCGGAGACCAAGACGTTCATCCAGAGCGTGCCGTACATGGACCGGCTCGACTACGTTTCCATGATGTGCAACGAGCACGCCTACGTGCTCGCGATCGAGAAGCTGCTCGGCGTCGAGGTGCCGCTGCGCGCGCAGTACATCCGCGTCATGTTCGACGAGATCACGCGCATCCTGAACCACCTGCTCGGGCTGGGCACGCACGGCCTGGACCTCGGCGCGATGACGGTGTTCCTCTATTGCTTCCGCGAGCGCGAGGACCTGTTCGACTGCTACGAGGCGGTGTCCGGGGCGCGCATGCACGCGGCCTACTACCGGCCGGGCGGGGTGTACCGCGACCTGCCGGACGCGATGCCGCAGTACGCCGAGTCGCGGTTCCGCGGCGCGCGCACGGTGCGCGAGCTGAACCGTAACCGCCAGGGCTCGCTGCTCGATTTCGTCGAGGACTTCACCGAGCGCTTCCCGAAGTGCGTAGACGACTACGAAACCCTGCTCACCGAGAACCGCATCTGGAAGCAGCGCACCGTGGGCATCGGCGTGGTCTCGCCCGAGCGCGCGCTGGCGCTCGGCTTCACCGGCCCGATGCTGCGCGGCTCGGGGGTCGCCTGGGACATCCGCAAGAAGCAACCCTACGAGGTGTACGACCGGCTCGAGTTCGACGTGCCGATCGGCAAGAACGGCGATTCGTACGACCGCTACCTGGTGCGCATCGAGGAGATGCGCCAGTCGAATCGCATCGTCAGGCAGTGCGTCGACTGGCTGCGCAAGAATCCCGGCCCCGTGATCACGGACAACCACAAGGTGGCGCCGCCCTCGCGCGTCGACATGAAGTTGAACATGGAAGAGCTGATTCACCATTTCAAGCTCTTCACCGAGGGCATGCACGTGCCCGAAGGCGAGGCCTTCGTCTCGATCGAGCATCCCAAGGGCGAGTTCGGCGTCTACCTCGTCTCCGACGGCGCGAACAAGCCCTACCGCATGAAGCTGCGCTCGCCGGCCTACGCGCATCTGTCGGGCATGGACGAGCTTACGCGCGGCCACATGCTGGCGGACGCGGTGACGGTGATCAGCACCCTCGACATCGTTTTCGGCGACATTGACCGGTAAGCCAGATGCTTTCCCGAGACGCTCTAAGCAAGATCGACCGCGAGATCGGCAAATACCCGGCCGGGCAGAAGCGCTCGGCGGTGATGGCGGCGCTCATCATCGCGCAGGACGAGAAAGGCTGGCTGTCGACCGAGCTGATGGATTACGTCGCGCACTATCTCGACATGGCTCCCGTGGCCGTCTACGAGGTGGCCAGCTTCTACAACATGTACAACCTCGAGCCGACCGGCAGGTTCAAGCTCACCATCTGCACCTGCCTGCCGTGCGGGCTGCAGGGCTCGCTCGAGGCGGCCGACCACCTGAAGGACAGGCTCGGCATCGACTTCGGCGAGACCACGGCCGACGGGCGCTTCACCCTCAAGGAGGGCGAATGCATGGGCGCCTGCGCGATGTCGCCGGTGGTTCTGGTCAACAACAAGCGCATGTGCGATTTCATGTCCAAGGACAAGCTCGACGCGCTGATCGACGAGCTGGCGGGAAAGGGCTGAGATGCTCGACTACGGACCCGACGCGATCCTCATGGCCGGGCTGGACGGCGCCAACTGGCGCCTGGCCGAGTACGAGAAGCGCGGCGGCTACGCGGCGCTGAAGAAGCTGCTCGGCGACAAGGTGGCGCCGGACGCGGTGATCGCCGAGGTGAAAAAATCGGCTCTGCGCGGCCGCGGTGGCGCGGGCTTCCCGACCGGGCTCAAGTGGAGCTTCATGCCGCGCCAGTACCAGGGCGACAAGTACATCGTGTGCAACTCCGACGAGGGCGAGCCCGGCACCTGCAAGGACCGCGACCTCTTGCGCTACAACCCGCACGCGGTGATCGAGGGCATGGTGATCGCCGGCTACGCCACCGGGGCGACCGCCGGCTACAACTACGTGCACGGCGAGATCTGGGCGGAGTACGAGCGCTTCGAGGAGGCGCTGCGCGAGGCCTATGCCGCCGGCTACCTCGGCAGGAACATCCTCGGCTCGGGCTTCGGCTACGAGCTCTACGCGCACCCGGGCTACGGCGCCTACATCTGCGGCGAGGAGACCGCGCTGCTCGAGTCGCTCGAGGGCAAGAAGGGCCAGCCGCGCTTCAAGCCGCCGTTCCCCGCGAGCTACGGGCTGTACGGCAAGCCGACCACGATCAACAACACCGAGACCTTCGCCGCGGTGCCGTGGATCATCCGGCACGGCGGCGACGCCTTCCTCGCGCTCGGGCGGCCGAACAACGGCGGCACCAAGATCTTCTCGGTGACCGGGCACGTCAACCGGCCGGGCAACTACGAGGTGAAGCTCGGCACGCCGTTCGCGAAGCTGCTCGAAATGGCCGGCGGCGTGCGCTCGGGCAGAAAGCTCAAGGCGGTGATTCCCGGCGGCTCCTCGATGCCGGTGCTGCCGGCCGACATCATGCTGGCGACCGACATGGACTACGACTCGATCGCCAAGGCGGGCTCGATGCTCGGCTCGGGCGCGGTGATCGTGATGGACGAGACCACCTGCATGGTGCGTGCGCTCGAGCGCCTGTCGTACTTCTATTTCGAGGAATCCTGCGGACAGTGCACGCCCTGCCGCGAGGGCACCGGCTGGCTGTATCGGGTGGTGAACCGCATCGAGAACGGCAAGGGGCGTCCCGAAGACCTGGCATTGCTCGACGACGTCTCCGACAACATCGCCGGGCGCACCATCTGCGCGCTGGGCGACGCGGCGGCTCTGCCGGTGAAGAGCTTCGTCAAGCATTTCCGCAACGAGTTCGAATACCACATCGAGCACAAGCGCTGCCTGGTGCAGGGCGCACACAGCGAGCCGAAGTGGGGCCGCTCCGGCGCGCAGCGCACGCCCGCCATGGTGAAGGCGGCCTGACATGCCCAAGCTCGAGATCGACGGCAAGCCGGTCGAGGTCGCTCAAGGCGGCACGGTGATGGACGCCGCCAACCGGCTCGGCATCTACGTCCCGCACTTCTGCTACCACCGCAAGCTCTCGATCGCGGCCAACTGCCGCATGTGCCTGGTGGAGGTGGAGAAGGCGCCCAAGCCGCTGCCGGCCTGCGCCACGCCCGCGACCGAGGGCATGAAGGTGTGGACGCATTCGCCCGCGGCCAAGAAGGCGCAGAACGGCGTCATGGAGTTCCTTCTCATCAACCATCCGCTCGACTGCCCGATCTGCGACCAGGGCGGGGAATGCCAGCTGCAGGACCTCGCGGTGGGCTACGGCCACAGCGGCTCGCGCTACCAGGAGGCGAAGCGCGTGGTGCTGCGCAAGGACATCGGGCCGCTGGTGGCCGCCGAGGAGATGACGCGCTGCATCCAGTGCACGCGCTGCGTGCGCTTCGGAGAGGAGATCGCCGGCGTGATGGAGCTCGGCATGATCAACCGCGGCGAGCACGCGGAAATCGTGGCCTTCGTCGGCAAGACGGTCGACTCCGAGCTCTCGGGCAACATGATCGACCTGTGCCCGGTCGGCGCGCTCACCTCCAAGCCCTTCCGCTACAGCGCGCGCACCTGGGAGCTCGGCCGGCGCAAGTCGGTGTCGCCGCACGACGGGCTGGGCGCCAACCTCATCGTGCAGGTGAAGCAGAACCGCGTCATGCGCGTGCTGCCGCTGGAGAACGAGGCGATCAACGAGTGCTGGCTGTCGGACAAGGACCGCTTCTCCTACGAGGGGCTCGACTCCGAGGAGCGCCTGACGCGACCGATGGTGAAGCGCGACGGCGTCTGGCACGAGGTGGACTGGGAGGTGGCGCTCGAGCAGGCGGCGGCCGGCCTCAAGGCGGCGGGCGGCGACGTCGCGATGCTGGCCAGCCCGCACGCGACGCTCGAGGAGCTGTACCTCGCGGGCAAGCTCGCGCAGGCGCTCGGCGGCGGCGCCGACTTCCGCCTGCGGCACGCGGACTTCTCGGCCGATGGCAAGCGGCGCGGCATTCCCTGGCTCGGCATGCCGCTCACCGAGCTCGCCGGGCTAGACCGCGTGCTGGTGGTCGGGTCGTTCCTGAGGAAGGACCACCCGCTCATCGCGCACCGCCTGCGCCAGGCCGCCAAGCGCGGCACGCAGGTGCACGTGCTCCATTCGGTCGACGACGACTGGCTGATGCCGATCGCGAGCAAGAAGATCGTGGCGCCCTCGGAACTACCTGATCAAGTCTTGAATTTCAAAGAAGTGCTGAACGGGGGGAAGAACGCTGCGGTGCTGCTCGGCAACTTCGCGCAGCAACACCCGCAGGCCGCGCGCATCCACGCCGCGGCGCAGGCGCTCGGCGTGCGCGTGGGCTTCCTCGGCGAAGCAGCCAACTCGGTCGGCGGGTACCTCGCGGGGCTGCCGCGCGCCGGCAACGTCAAGGCGTTCCTCGACAAGCTGCGCCGCGCCTACCTGCTGCTGAATGTCGAGCCGCGCCTGGACTGCGCCGATCCGCAAACCGCGGCGGCGGCGCTCGGCCGCGCCGACTTCGTCCTCGCGCTGTCGGCATTCAAGCCCGGGGCGCAGGACGCCGCGCACGTGGTGCTGCCGATCGCGCCGTTCAGCGAGACCGCCGGCACCTTCGTCAGCACCGAGGGCCGGGTGCAGAGCTTCAACGGCGCCGTGCCGCCTCTGGGCGAAGCGCGGCCCGCGTGGAAGGTGCTGCGCGTGCTCGGCAACCTGCTCGGCGCGCAGGGCTTCGACTACCAGGGCTGCGACGAGGTGCGCGAGGAATGCCTGCGCGGCAAGGACCTCACCGCCCTGTTGTCGAACGAGATTTCGCAGCCGGACGAGCCGGCTCCGGTGAAGCCCATGGGGCTGCAACGCATCGCGGAGGTGCCGATCTACTTCGCCGATCCGCTCGTGCGGCGCGCGCACTCGCTGCAGAAGACGCGCGACGCGCAGCCACCGCGCGCCTGGATGAACGCCGCGCTGATGCAGCGCCTGGGCGTGACTGCCGGCCAGCCGGTGCGGATAAAGCAGGGCGCGGGCGAGGCGCAGCTTGCGGCGGCGCTCGACGAGCGCCTGCCCGAGGGCTGCGTGCGCGTCGCGGCGGCGCATCCGAGCACCGCGGCGCTCGGCGCCTTGTTCGGCGAGCTCGAGCTGGAGAAAGTCACCGTGGTGAAGGCGGCCTAGATGATCGACTGGCTCGTCTCGCGGCCCGATACGTGGTTCGGCCCGGTGTGGGGTCCGGCGGTGTTCGACACGGTGAAGAACCTGCTCTACATCGTCGCGATCGTCGCGCCGCTGTTCGTCGCGGTGGCCTACCTCACGCTGTGGGAAAGGAAGTTGATCGGCTGGATGCAGATCCGCATCGGCCCGAACCGCGTCGGTCCGCTCGGCCTGCTGCAGCCGATCGCCGATGGGGTGAAGCTCCTCATGAAGGAGATCATCCTGCCGACCAACGCGAGCAAGGCGCTCTACATTCTGGCGCCGATGATCGCCATCCTGCCGGCGGTGGCGGCCTGGGCGGTGATCCCGTTCGCGCCGCAGGTGGTGCTGGCGAACGTGAACGCCGGGCTGCTCTACGTCATGGCGCTCACCTCGTTCGGCGTATACGGCGTGATCGTCGCCGGCTGGGCGTCGAACTCGAAGTACTCGTTCCTCGGCGCCATGCGCTCGGCCGCGCAGATGGTGTCCTACGAGATCGCCATGGGCTTCGCGCTGGTGGTGGTGCTCATGGTCTCGGGTAGCCTCAACCTGTCCGACATCGTGAACGCGCAGGGGCGCGGCATGTTCGCGACGCTCGGGCTGAACTTCCTGTCGTGGAACTGGCTGCCGCTCCTGCCGATCCTGGTGGTGTACTTCGTCTCGGGCGTGGCGGAGACCAACCGCGCGCCCTTCGACGTGGTGGAAGGCGAGTCGGAGATCGTCGCCGGCCACATGGTCGAGTACTCGGGCATGACCTTCGCGCTGTTCTTCCTCGCCGAGTACATGAACATGATCCTGATCAGCGCGCTCACGACGATCATGTTCTTCGGCGGCTGGCAGGCGCCGATCGATTCGGCGCTGTTCGGCTGGATCCCGCCGATCGCGTGGCTGCTCGCGAAGATGTTCGTCGTGGTGTCGCTGTTCCTCTGGTTCCGCGCCACCTTTCCACGCTACCGCTACGACCAGATCATGCGTCTGGGCTGGAAGATCTTCATTCCCGTGACCCTGGTGTGGCTGACGGTCGTCGGGCTGTGGATGCAGAGCCCGTGGAGCATCTGGAAGTGAGGCGCGAGCAATGAGGCGCATCGTCGATTTCTTCCGCTCGTTCCTGCTGCTCGAGCTGCTGCGCGGCCTGGTGCTCACCGGGCGCCACGCCTTCGCGCGCAAGATCACGGTGCAGTACCCGGAGGAGAAGACCCCCTTGAGTCCGCGCTTCCGCGGCCTGCACGCCCTGCGCCGCTACCCGAACGGCGAGGAGCGCTGCATCGCTTGCAAGCTGTGCGAGGCGGTGTGCCCCGCGATGGCGATCCACATCGAGTCCGAATTGCGCGCGGACGGCACGCGGCGCACGACGCGCTACGACATCGACCTCATCAAGTGCATCTACTGCGGATTCTGCGAGGAGGCCTGCCCGGTCGACGCGATCGTCGAGACCCGCATATTCGAATTCCACGGCGAGCAGCGCGGCGACCTGTACTACACCAAGCCCATGCTGCTGGCGGTCGGCGACCGCTACGAGGAGCAGATAGCGAAGGACCGCGCGGCTGACGCCGCCTACCGATAATCCACAAGAATAATGTTCGAAACCTTCCTGTTCTACGCCTTCTCGGCGATCCTGCTGCTGGCCGGTCTGCGCGTGATCACGGCGCGCAATCCGGTGCATAGCGCGCTGTTCCTCGTGCTCGCGTTCTTCACCGCGGCCGGGCTGTGGCTGCTGCTGCGCGCCGAGTTCCTCGCGATCGCGCTGGTGCTGGTGTACGTCGGGGCGGTGATGGTGCTGTTCCTGTTCGTCGTCATGATGCTCGACATCAACATCGAGCAGCTGCGCGCGGGCTTCTGGCGCAACCTCCCGCTCGCGCTGGCGGTGGGCGGGATCATGGTCTTCGAGATGGTCGCCATCCTGGGACGGCAGTATTTCGCCGAGGCCGGTGTCCGCGAGCCCGGGCCCGGCTACAGCAACACGCGCGCGCTCGGCCTGCTGCTGTACACCGACTACGCCTATGCGTTCGAGATCGCCGCAGTGATCCTGCTGGTCGCGATCATCGCGGCGATCGCGCTCACGCTGCGCCGGCGCAAGGACACGCGCCGCCAAAGCCCCTCCGAGCAGGCGCGCGTGCGCCGCGCCGAGCGGGTCGAGCTGCTGCCGATGCGCTCGGAGAAGGACGAATGATGGGCCCGGTCACGCTGAACCACTTCCTCGTGCTCGGCGCGCTGCTGTTCGCGATCAGCGTGGTCGGCATCTTCATGAACCGCAGGAACATCATCATCCTGCTGATGGCGATCGAGCTGATGCTGCTCGCGGTGAACCTGAACTTCATCGCCTTTTCGCACTTCCTCGGGAATATCGCCGGACAGGTGTTCGTGTTCTTCATCCTCACCGTCGCGGCGGCCGAGTCCGCGATCGGCCTGGCGATCCTCGTGGTGCTGTTCCGCAACCTGAATACCATCGACGTCGAAGAGCTCGACTCGCTCAAAGGATGAAGACCCTCTATCTGATCGTTCCGTTGGCGCCGCTGGCGGCCTCGATCGCCGCCGGGATGTTCGGCCAGGCGATCGGCCGCAAGGGGGCGCACCGGGTCACGATCCTCGCGGTGCTCGCGTCCTTCGTCGCTTCGTGCGCGATCTTCGTCGACGTGCTGCACGGCAACGCCTTCAACGGCAGCGTGTATACCTGGCTCACGAGCGGCGCGACGCGCCTGGAGATCGGCTTCCAGATCGACCGGCTGTCGGCGCTCATGATGGTCGTGGTGAGCTTCGTCTCGCTGATGGTGCACGTCTACACGATCGGCTACATGGCGGACGATCCCGGCTACCAGAGGTTCTTCTCCTACATCTCGCTGTTCACCTTCTCGATGCTGATGCTGGTGATGAGCAACAACTTCCTGCAGCTGTTCTTCGGCTGGGAAGCGGTGGGGCTCGTCTCGTACCTGCTGATCGGCTTCTGGTACACGCGGCCGAGCGCGATCTACGCGAACCTCAAGGCCTTCATCGTCAACCGGGTGGGCGACTTCGGTTTCCTGCTCGGCATCGCCCTGGTGCTGGCGAATTTCGGCACTCTAGACTACGGCGCGGTGTTCACGCAGGCCCCCGCGCTCGCGACGCGCGCGATCGAAGTGCTGCCGGGGCACGACTGGCAGCTGATGAGCGTCATCTGCATCTGCCTCTTCGTGGGCGCGATGGGCAAGAGCGCACAGTTCCCGCTGCACGTCTGGCTGCCGGACTCGATGGAGGGCCCGACGCCGATCTCGGCCCTGATCCACGCCGCGACCATGGTGACGGCGGGCATCTTCATGGTGGCGCGCATGTCGCCGCTCTACGAGCTGTCGCAGACCGCGCTTTCGGTGGTGATCGTCATCGGCGCGGTCACAGCGCTCTCAATGGCCATGGTCGCGGTCACGCAGTACGACATCAAGCGCGTGGTCGCCTACTCGACGCTGTCGCAGCTCGGCTACATGACGGTGGCGCTGGGCGCATCGGCGTACTCGGCGGCCATCTTCCACCTCATGACGCACGCTTTCTTCAAGGCGGTGCTGTTCCTCGGCGCGGGCTCGGTGATCATCGCAATGCATCACGAGCAGGACATGCGCCGCATGGGCGGGCTGCGCCGCTACATGCCGGTCACCTATTTCACCGTGCTGATCGGGGCGCTCGCAAACGCGGGCCTGCCCCCGTTCGCGGGGTTCTTCTCCAAGGACGCGATCCTCGAGGCGGTGCGCGGCTCGAGCACGCCCGGGGCGGGCTTCGCCTACTGGGCGCTGCTCGCCGGCGTCTTCTTCGGTGGCCTTTACACCTTCCGGCTGGTGTTCTACGCCTTCCACGGCCAGCCGCGCATGGACGAGCACACGAGAAAGCACCTGCGCGAGTCGCCGCTGGTGGTCACCGTGCCGCTGGTGCTGCTCGCGATTCCCTCGGTCGCGGCGGGCTGGTGGGCGGGCACCTTCGCCTTCGGCGACTACTTCGGCTCGAGCATCGTGCAGCGCTTCCACGAGGAGTATCACGGCGCCTGGAGCTACATGCTGCACGGCCTGGCCGGCGCGCCGTTCTGGTGCGGGCTCGCCGGCGCCGCGCTGGCGGGCTACCTGTACCTGGTGCGCACCGACCTGCCCAAGAGGATCGCGGTCGCGCTCGGACCGCTGTACGCGATCGTCGAGCGCAAGTACGGCTTCGACGAGCTCTACTCCTGGCTGTTCGCAGGCGGCGCGCGGCTGATCGGCGCAGGCCTGTGGAAGGGCGGCGACCAGGGCGTGATCGACGGCCTGCTCGTGAACGGCTCCGCGCGCGTGGTCGGCTGGTTCGCCTCGGTGGTGCGCCTGTTCCAGAGCGGGCTCATCTACCAGTACGCGTTCGCGATGCTGATCGGCGTCGTGTTCCTCACCTACTGGTTCGTGCGCAGCTGACGGCGGCCGCATGCCAAGCGCGATTCCCTTCCTGTCGCTCGCCATCTGGGTGCCGATCCTCGCCGGGCTGCTGGTGCTCGCCACCGGCGACGACCGCAACGCGCCGATGCAGCGCGGCCTGGCGATGCTCGGCGCGCTCGCCGGCTTCGCCGTCACGATTCCGCTGTACACCGGCTTCGACTCGAGCTCGGCGGGCATGCAGTTCGTCGAGCTGCACCCGTGGATCGAGCGCTTCAATGTCAGCTACCACCTCGGCGTCGACGGCATCAGCGTCCTGTTCCTGCTGCTGAACAGCTTCATCACGATCCTGGTCGTGGTCGCGGGCTGGTCGGTGATCGAGAACCGGGTGGCCCAGTACTACGCCTCGTTCCTGGTGCTCTCGGGCCTCATGAACGGCGTGTTCTGCGCGCTGGACGGCGTGCTGTTCTACGTATTCTTCGAGGCGACGCTCATCCCGATGTTCATCATCATCGGCGTATGGGGCGGTCCGAACCGGGTGTACGCGGCGCTCAAGTTCTTCCTCTACACGCTCGCGGGCTCGCTCCTGCTGCTGGTCTCGGTGCTGTACCTGTACAACAAGTCCGGCGGCAGCTTCGCGATCCTCGACTGGCAGAGGCTGCCGCTGCCGCTGCGCGCGCAGGAGCTGCTGTTCTTCGGCTTCCTGCTCGCCTTCGCCGTCAAGGTGCCGATGTGGCCGGTGCACACCTGGCTGCCGGACGCGCACGTCGAGGCGCCCACCGGCGGCTCGGTGGTGCTGGCCGCGATCATGCTGAAGCTAGGCGCCTACGGTTTCGTGCGTTTCACGCTGCCCATCCTGCCGGACGCCTCGCGCGAGCTGGCCTGGCTGATGATCACGCTCTCGCTCATCGCGGTGGTGTACATCGGCCTGGTCGCGCTGGTGCAGACCGACATGAAGAAGCTGATCGCCTACTCGTCGATCTCGCACATGGGCTTCGTGACGCTCGGCTTCTTCATCTTCAACTCGCTCGGCATCGAGGGCGGGCTGGTGCAGATGATCTCGCACGGCTTCGTCTCGGCGGCGATGTTCCTGTGCGTCGGCGTGATGTACGACCGCATGCACACGCGCCTGATCGCCGACTACGGCGGAGTCGCGAACACGATGCCGAAGTTCGCCTCCCTCATGATGCTGTTCGCGATGGCGAACAGCGGGCTGCCCGCAACTAGCGGCTTCGTGGGCGAGTTCATGGTCATCATGGGCGCAATGAAGGCGAGCTTCTGGATCGCGTTCGCCGCCGCCTCGACGCTCATCTGGGGCGCCGCCTACACGCTGTGGATGTACAAGCGGGTGATCTTCGGCGCGGTCGGCAACGACCGCGTGGCCAAGCTGAGCGACCTCAACCCGAGGGAGCTGCTCGCCCTCGGGCTGCTCGCGCTCGCGGTGCTGGCGATGGGCCTCTGGCCGCTGCCTTTCACCGACGTGATGCACGCCTCGGTGAGCGAGCTGCTGCGCCACGTCGCACTGCCCAAGACCTGACCGAGCCGAGGGCCCATGTCGCCGACGATGATCGCCTTGATAGACCACCTGCCGATGCTGCCGGAGGCGCTGCTGCTCGCCGGCGCCTGCGTGCTGATGATCACCGATCTGTACGTGAAAGACGAGCGGCGCGGAGCGAGCTACGCAATCGCGCAGCTGGTGCTGATCGGCTGCGCGGCGGCGACCGCGTTCGTGATGTGGGGCTCGAGGACCCACGAGCCCTACAAGTACTTCCTGTTCGGCGGCATGTTCGTCGACGACATCATGGCGAACGTGCTGAAGATGGCCGCCTACATATCGGTTTCGGCCGCGCTGGTCTATTCGCGCCAATACCTGTTCGAGCGCGGCCTGCTGCGCGGCGAGTTCATGACGCTGCTGCTGTTCGCCCTGCTCGGCATCATGGTGATGATCAGCGCCGGCAGCTTCATCACGCTGTACCTGGGCCTGGAGCTGCTGTCGCTCTGCCTGTACGCGATGGTTGCGCTGAACCGCGACTCGGCCGTGTCGACCGAGGCGGCGATGAAGTACTTCGTGCTCGGGGCGCTCGCCTCGGGACTGCTGCTGTACGGCATGTCGATGATCTACGGTGCCACCGGCAGCCTCGACATCACCGAGGTCGCGCGGCACGTGCGC
>Ga0153915_10004412_pt1 | contig 12970 bp, 19 predicted proteins | sample Opewatmetagenome_2_FD_107003 | JGI IMG/M metagenome (GOLD analysis project Ga0153915, IMG submission 107003) | Freshwater wetland microbial communities from Ohio, USA - Open water 3 Core 3 Depth 3 metaG | ecosystem: Environmental > Aquatic > Freshwater > Wetlands | place: USA: Ohio, Lake Erie... | reverse complement strand
TTAAAATCGACCTTTTTGGTATTAATTCATTGTAATTTCGCCTAGAGTAAAGTCAACCCCCCCCAAGGTATACCCCAATGACGGAGCATTGAGGCTTATATATATAATTTTATCCTTCGCTCTTTGAGCTACGGAGGGTTGACACCTCCGAAGCATTGCTCATAACCATTGTTTTTATGTTCGCTTCGTTAATCTTCGCTATCATTCCCTAATTCTGAGGGACCGGGCCTGACGGCGAAGGGGTGTCAAGCTCTTCTTTCCAGATTAAAATATGATATAATTTATTATTAGGCATTAATAAAACATGTATCTTTCAATCTTAATTGCCGGTTTTGGCGGCGGAATAGTCAGAGGATTGGTCGGTTTTATAAAACACCAATTTTCCTACAAAAATGTTCCTTTTAATTTACCCTATTTTCTGGGAATGTCTTTTGTTTCCGGAGCAATCGGTTTGCTGTCGGCCCTGGCCGTTAAAGAAATAGGTCTTACTTTAGAGGGAATTTTCAGCCCGGCTCTAAGCTTTATAGTTGGCTATGCCGGCGGCGACTTTCTCGAAAATATTTACAAAATTATCATAAAGAAATCATCGCTCTATTCTGAGGAATGATACCTTTTACTGTTTGAACCTCCTTTTTTAAGTCGCCTACCTGGCGCCTCTTTTTTTCAAAAAGTGTTATAATTATTCCAATGTTATTAATCGATTCTTTAATTAAAGAGGGGTGGCTAAAAACCCCGCTGGTTATCGAGGCCTTCCGAGAAATAAAAAGAATAGATTTTTTGCCGCCGGAATTAAAAAATTTAGCAGAAGCTAATGAAGCTCTTCCGATAGGGCAGGGTCAAACTATTTCTCAGCCTTTGGTAGTTGCCTTTATGTTGGAACTTTTGGAACCCCAGCCTGGTCAAAAGATTCTGGATGTTGGAGCGGGTTCCGGCTGGACAAGCGCTCTCCTTGCTTACATGGTAAGCGGCGGAGAGCTAAAATCAAAAATCAAAAATGACCCTACGGGGAGCCAGAAGCGGCTACAAAAATCAAAAAAAGAGGGGAAAGTAATAGCGTTGGAAATAGTACCCGAATTAAAAGAATTCGGCCAGACGAATGTTTCAAAGTATAATTTTATAAAGAAAGGGGTTGTAGAATTTTTTTGCGGAGACGGCTCAAAAGGTTACCAAAAAGAAGCACCCTACGATAAAATCCTGGCTTCGGCTTCGGCCCAAGAATTAGCTCCGGACTGGAGAAAGCAGTTGAAAATTGGAGGCAGAGTTGTTGCACCCCTCGGTAACTCAATCTGGGTTTTTATCAAAAAATCGGAAACCGAATTTGAAGAAATTGAATATCCGGGATTCGTATTTGTTCCATTAATCAATAAATAATGAACAAAAGAACAAAAATAATTATCACCAGTCTATTATTTTTTGCTACCTGTTTCTTGCTTTTCCTCTGGCAAGGTATTTACTTGCCAAAAAATTTAATTTCCAGAGAAAATCAGATATTTTCAATTGAAAAAGGCCAAAATCTTTTTCAAATTGCCCAGAACTTACAAAAAGAGGGTTTTATTAAGCACCGATTTTTCTTTGATTTCTATCTGGTCTTGGGAAAAAATCAGGGCCGGCTCCGGGCCGGAAAATACGAAATTAATTCTTCAATGAGCATTGTAAAAATTTCCGAAAAATTTCTTAGGGGCAAAACTGCCAAAATAGAAATTACCGTTCCCGAAGGTTTTACCTTAAAACAAATCGAAGATATTCTAACTCCATACGTAGTAATGTCCAATCTGACTACATTAAGCGCAGAAGAGTTTAGGGAGGGATTTGATTTTTTAAAGGATGCGCCAGATGGGGCTTCGCTGGAAGGTTTTTTATTTCCCGACACCTATTTTTTTGAACTGGACGTAAAGAAAGAGGATATAGCGAGAGTTTTTTTGGAAAACTTCGACCGAAAACTGACCCCGGAATTGAGGAGCGAAATTTCACGTCAGCAAAAGAACGTTTTTGAAATCGTAACTATGGCTTCTTTAATCGAAAAAGAGGTGCGAACCTTGGATGATAAGAAATTGGTTTCCGGCATTTTATGGAAGAGATTGAAAGCCAATATGCCTCTTCAGATTGATGCCACCATTAACTATATTAAAGAGCAAAAAACTACCCGGATTTCCATTGAAGATACCAAAATAGACTCACCTTACAACACCTACAAATACCGGGGACTGCCGGCCGGCCCCATATCCAACCCCGGAATTGACAGCATTATAGCTGCGATATATCCTGAAAATAGCAATTATTGGTATTATCTATCTACAAGTGAAGGAAAAACTATCTTTAGTAAAACTTTGGAAGAACACAATATTGCCAAAGCCAAGTATCTAAAATAACCATGGAAAATAAGATAGTAATTATCGTTGCTTTTAAAGGTTTTCGGGACGAAGAATATTTCGTGCCGAAAAGAGTTTTTGAAGAAGCCGGCTTTACGGTAAAAACCGCTTCAAATAAAAAAGGCCTTGCCCTCGGGGCGGACGGCGGAGAAGCTACGGTGGATTTGTTAATTTCTGAAGTTAATCCTTCTCATTATGATGCGGTAATATTTGTCGGGGGACCGGGATGCCTGGGAAATCTTGATAATCAAGAATCCTATCGTCTTAGCCAGCAAACCGTTTTTTACGGAAAGATTTTGGGGGCAATTTGTATTTCGCCTCTGATTTTGGCTAAAGCCGGAGTCTTAAAAGGGAAAAAAGCCACCGTTTTTAGCTCGACTTTTGACAAAAGTCCGATTGGGCTCCTGGGAGATACTGGAGCTGTTTATAGTCCCGAAGATGTGGTTGTGGATGGAAAAATCATTACTGCCTCTGGTCCTGCTTTTGCCCAGCGTTTTGCCGAAGAGATTGTCGAAATGTTAACCAATAGACACAAAGGATAGGGTCTTGCCCCGTAGTGAATTTTGGACTAACCGCGCTAATTTGTTCGCCTTCGGCGAATAGTCCAAAATCTACTACGGGGTTGACAAATAGCCAGGCTAGAGTAAACTAACATTATCCGCAGACAGCAGGCACTTGGCTAAACCGAGATTAAGCCCTGCCGAGGAAAAAGCAAAAGTATAGATTTTTCTATGCCAGTTACTTTATCTGCGGAAAGCAGATTTTTTCTTTTCTTAGGGTAAATATTACCACTATGGCGTTAACAAAAGCTCAAAAACAAAAGATTATTGATGATTTAGGAGAAAAGGTTACCAAACAAAAGGCAATTGTTTTTGTCGACTTCACCGGCTTGAAAGTAAAAGACCTTTTTAATTTAAGGAAAAGGTTAAAAGCAGCCGAAAGTAAGATTAAAATAGCCAAAAAGACCCTTATTGACATTGCTTTTAAAGAAAAGGGCTTTAAAATAGATACCAAAAAATTGCCCGGTCAGTTAGCTTTGGTTTTCGGATTTAAAGACGAAATTTCTCCAGCCAGAGTAATTTTTAAGTTTTCTCAGGAGAACCAGAACGTAAAAATAATCGGAGGTTTCTTTGACCAGAAAATCATCGGAAAAGAAGAAGTAATAGAACTGGCAAAATTACAGAGCAGAGAAGAACTTATGGGAAGATTGGTTGGAAGTATTCAGGCACCGGTATCAAACTTTGTATACGCGTTAAATTATAATCTTAAAGGTCTGTTTTACTTATTAACTAAAATAAAATCCTAAATAGGATTTAGGATTTTTAAAAATTATGGCAGAAGAAAACGAAAAAATAGACCCCGAAAAATCTGCTATGGCAGATAACGGGGCAAGGGTTCCGGAAAAGTTTAAAAAACTTGTGGGGGAAATAGAAAAGATGACAGTTTTGGATTTAGCGGAACTGATAAAAGTTTTGGAAAAGAAATTCGGAGTTTCAGCCGCCGCCCCGGTTGCAGCCCCGGTTGCAGCTTCGGTAGTCGGAGAAGCCGCCCAGGCTGAGGAGAAGTCCAGTTTTAATGTTGTTTTGGTCTCCCCGGGCGACAAAAAGATTGAGGCGATAAAAGCAGTCCGAGAAGTTACCGGAAAAGGATTAAAGGAATCAAAAGACCTGGTTGATGCCTCGGTCTCTGCTGCTCAGATTGTTAAGGAGAACGCTAAGAAAGAGGAGGCAGAAGAAATTAAAAAGAAGTTCGAAGCAGCCGGAGCCAAAGTTGAGCTTAAATAAGATAAAGAGACTAGAGCTCAATCTTGAAAATTTTCATCCCGTTTAAGAGAAAGATTTCTTTTCCATCAGAAGATAATGCCAAATCCAGGAGATTGTCAAACCTTTCGCTTCGGAGCTGTCTGATAATCTGGCCGGTTTTTGAAACAATAACCACTCTTTTTTGAACCGGCTCGATAAGGAAAAGCGAGGACAAAGAAGGGGAAGTGGTAATCTTGGAGAAGTCCTTTGGCTGAGGAAAGATTCCCAAATCTAATTTTTCTTGAAGAACGCCGTCTTTGTATTTTCCGATTGAATTATCTTTTTCCAATATCCAAACTAAGCCGTCAACGGTTAGGGCTTTCCCGACCGTTGATTTCTTTAACCAGAGTTCCGGATCGTTCCAGCTTAAATTACCGTTATAGGGATACTTTATAATTTGACCTGCTTTTTTATCAAAAAAATAAAGACTCTCCTTGTAGCAAGAAAAATCATCAAAACTAAATTCTGGATAAGGTTCTTTTAAAGAAAAGAAAGAAAAATTTCCTTCTTTTAATGTGATAAGCTGGTTCGGCTTGGAAAAAAATAAAATTGATTCTCCTAAGTCGGCCGCCTGGCTGATTTTATTATCGGTTTCAATAACTCCGCTTTCTCCATTCTCTTTAACAAATAAAATATTTTTAGCGTAGGGGCTGTACGAATAAATGATTCCCCCGGAAAAAAATATTTTTTGGGGAATAAATTTTTCTGCCTCGAATTGAAACACCAATTTGGGTTCTTGAATTTCCTCCACCCCGTTTAATTTATAGAGCTCGGTCAGGATTTTTTCATTTAAACTTGAAACTTGGCTGTTAAAATTTTTAGGGAAATCCCTGGTCTCTTTTAAAATTAAAGAAACCCTTTCTAGGTTTTCTTGCAAAAGTTGATTGGCTCTTTTTTTCAGTTGAGGGTTCTCCAAAATTAAATAGCTTTGGGCTAGATTTATGTTTTCCTGGATTTCTCCCAGGTCTTTTTGATAGCTGTTTATTTTTTGGTTTTCTTGCGAACGGGAGAAAAAATAACCAAAAATCAAAACCAAAATAAAAATCAAAACCAAAGACACCTTTTTCTTTTCAGAAAAGAAGCGGAGTTTTTTCTCAAAGCTTTCCTTTAGAGATTTAAGGGCCGCCACCGGATAAAGTTTTTGCACTTTTTTAACCGCCTTTTTTCTACCCCCGCCCTTTTCCTTCTTTGTTTTTTTTGAAGTCAAGCCCAATAATTTAAAAAGCGGCTCAAACACTTCTTTTAAGGAGAATTCTTTGTTAAGCCGGGGCAGTATTGTTTCTTTCTTTGAAGCCAGGACTTCTTTTTTGAGCAGAACTGCCAGACAGATACCGGAAACCAGAGCCAGTTTTTCTGCCGCCTTGTTAATAATTTCTTTAAATTCTTTTTCGGAAAAATGGGGAAGCTGGGCAATTGTTTCCAATAAATTTTCCTGCTGGAAAAAATTAAACACTTCTTCGGTTAAAACCAGAAGCAGGTCGTCTTCGGCCAATTTACCGGAAATAATATTTCCGAATATTCTCAAAGGATAAGGCTCTATGTCCTGGAGGTTGAGTTTCTTATCAATATCTATAACTTTTCCTCCTCTCAGTAAATATATCTTTATATTACCAACTTTGGTGAAGTTTAGTTTAAAGTTTTTTAAGCTCAATACGGCAAAACTCAGATTACCCAGCCAGGAAACATCTCCTCTTTTTGCCGTTGCTTCAAAAAATTCGTTAGCCTCCTTTAAACTTTCCCGTAAAGACTTTTCGGGAGAGAGGGTGACCGAGCGATAAAATCTTTCTTTGATAATCCTGGCAATCCTTTCCAAAAATTGGAGGTTTTTGGGTAAGATATTTTTTAAAAGACCTACCATGTAAAGACTGCCCATTCGGTTATCGTAAATGTTTTCCGGTTCGTGGCAGAAGCTGTCAAAAATTAAGTCAGGAGTCCAATGCGAAGAAGGGAGGCGCAACTTAGTTTTTGTCCGGGGATTAAAATAGAATTCGAAAACTTGCATATTCTTTAATTTATTTTAACTCTTTTTAACCTTTTTAAAAAATGATAAGATGGGAAAACGGATGGTTAGCTCAGCGGCAGAGCGCGTCGTTCACATCGACGAGGTCATAGGTTCAAATCCTATACCATCCATCCATTTGGATAAAGGTCGTTGGCCTGCCCCGTACCGAGCGAAGCTCTGGTGCGGAGCTCAAGTCCAACTACGCGCATCGGCCAAAAGGGCGGGGAGGTTACGGGTTCGAGTCCTGTGCTGCCCAATGAAGTGGATGGACTTTGAAGAATTAAAAAAGGCCGAATTAATAAATAAATCTTGATTGAATACATGTCTTTGGTTTTAATTTCTTTTTTAAGTTATATTTTAGGTTCAATCCCTTTTTCTTATCTGGTCGCCCGGGCTTACGGGCAAAATCTATACCAGATAGGTTCCAAAAATATAGGGACGGCTAACGTCTATCGTGCTACCGGCAACTTCTTACCCACCCTTTTAGCTTTAGTCGGAGACGTAGGAAAAGGAACCTTTGCTATTTACCTTGCCCAAAAACTGGGGTTTCTGGGATACAACCTGTTTCAAGCCCAGGCCTTAGCCGCCTTTTTTGTGGTGGCCGGACACAACTGGCCGATTTTCTTGAAATTTAAAGGTGGCAGGGGCTTAGCTTCTTTAATCGGCGTTTTATTGGCTTTAAAATGGCAGGCAATTATTTTAGCGATAGTGGTAACCGTTGTTGTTATTATCCTGGTCGAATTTTCGACGAAGAAAGGAATAAAATTAGAAGGAAGATTCAAAGAAAAATTCAAGGCGCTGGTGACAGTAATTATTTCGCAGATTTTGGGAAGGGTGTTGGGAATTTTGGCTTCGGCCGTTTTGATTTATATTTACTATCCCCAGGTATTTAAGATTACTCTGGCAGCTGCCATCTTGTCTGGAATAAAACACGTTAAAAGAACAAAAGATTTCCTGGAGAAAAAATAAAATTAGAAAATAAATAATGGAAATTTTAGAAAGAACCTATCTTTTAATAGCTTCGGTGACCCAGCGAATATTAGGGTTGCTGGAAATATTTTTGTTTATCAGGTTTTTGCTGAGATTCTTGGGCGCCAGTCAAAACGCAATAGCCGTTAACCTGATTTATAAATACAGCGACATTCTGATCTTCCCCTTTAAGTTTATTTTCCCGGACATTGCTTTGCCCCGTAACTTTCTTATTGATACGGCCACCGTTTCTGCCATGATAGGATATGCCATCTTGGCCTTTGTCTTCTTAGAGGTTTTAAAATTATTTTCCACCGATTAATTAATTAATTTTTTATGGATAATCCTGAAATATGGAATAAAATATTGAGTCCGGAAGAAAAAATCAGGTACCAATTCAGTTTGGGGAAGCATTATCTGGACAGAATCAGAGATTTCTGGGTTGTTTTAGGAATCTTTTTAATTCCTCTTTTTGGCCTGGGAATAATTTTTATCATTAACGGATTTTTTCTGTATTGGTATATGAAAAAGACAAATAATTACGCCTTTACCAACAAAAGAGTTTTAATTTTGCGGGGCTGGCTTTCTACCACCCTGGTAAGCATAGATTACGATAAAATCACCGATGTGACGGTAGAAGAGAATTTTTACCAAAAATTGATTTTTAGAACGGGACGGCTGCTTATTGATACGGCCGGCAGCGATTTTCATGAAGAGGAATTTGTTCTCAATAATATCGAAGACCCCTACCAGATTAAAAGGAAACTAGACGAGATAAGAGAAAACCCGGTTCCCTCGGTTGTTGCCTCCGAGCTACCGCTTTTGTAAAATTGTGCTCATGTTTGGTTATTCAAATTTGGTGGACCCTCTTTTGCGGGAAGTAAGAATCTTTTTACCCAGATTTTCAGATTCAAAAGAGGGCAATAAGATTTTAGATGTTTGTTCTGCGACCGGAGACCAGGTTTTTTATTATGCCCGGAGCGGTGCCGATGCATTCGGAATTGATTTAGACCCCAAAATGGTTGAGTTTGCCGAAAAAAAGAAAAAAGAAAGAGGGTCTGATAACGTGTCATTTCGGGTTGCCGACGCCCGGAAGTTACCCTTTCAGGATTCTTTTTTTGACCTCGCTTCGATATGTCTAGGATTGCATCAATTGGATATCAGAGGGATTGAGGAAACAATTTCTGAAATGAAAAGAGTGGTCAAAAAAGAAGGTTTTTTAATTTTTACCGATTATACCTTTCCCTCGCCCGGCAATTTCTATTCCTTTTTAATAAAGAAAGTAGAGTTTATGGCCGGAAAAGAACACTACCAAAATTTCAAAGATTACTTAGCTGAGGGTGGCCTTTCTTTTTTGTTGAAAAAAAACAATTTGACTGAAGAAAAAATTCATTATTTCAAAAAGGGCAACCTAACGATAATCAAAGCAAAAAATAACAAATAGTATCGAAGGAAAAAATAATTATTTTTTGAAAATCGTCCCGCCCGAGGTTAGGGCATAGGACGATTTTCTGTTAAAATTAAATAGAGCTTTTATGAAAAAGTTTCAGGTACTGATTTTAATATTTGTGGTTTTAATTGCCGGAGCTTTATTTTTTTGGAACGACATCTTAAATTTTTATTCATCGTTATCTTTAGTGTTGCCTGGGGTTGAAGAAGGGGTGGGGGAGTTCATAACAAAACAGATTGAAAAACAGATTTTAACCCCGCCGCCCCTGCGTTCAGGCAAAGAAAACCCTGAAGCCTTTTTAACCAAAGAAGGCGTAATTAATTGGACAAACGCTCAACGGCAAGAAAACGGCCTTCCTCCTTTAAAAGAAAATACCAAACTAAACGCCAGTGCCAAGCTAAAGGTTGAGGATATGTTTGCCAAACAATATTTTGCCCACAATTCTCCTTCGGGTCAGGGAGTGGCAGATTTGGCCGAAAAAGCCGGCTATGATTTCATTGTAATCGGGGAGAATCTAGCTTCGGGAAATTATAAAGATGACCAGGATTTGGTTCAGGCCTGGATGGACAGCCCCGGCCATCGTGAAAATATTTTATATGATAAATACCAAGAAATTGGAGTCTGGGTTCAAAAAGGTGTTTTTGAGGGAGAAACAACCTGGCTGGCAGTTCAGCATTTCGGTCTGCCCTTGTCCGCCTGTCCAACGCCAAACGATGCCCTAAAAATAACAATTGAAGAAAATAAAAATCAGCTGGCCGGACTCAAAACCGAGCTGGAAAGCCTTAAGGCCGAAATTGAACCAATCAGACCAAAGCGAGACCCCGATTTTTATCAAAAAGTTAGAAAATACAACGAAGAAGTCTCCCAATATAACGAACTTTTACAAAAAACCGAATCATTAATGAGCAGTTACAATTTTCAAGTCCAGTCTTTTAATCAGTGTGTTAGCCAGAACCAGCAATAATTAAGAAGACAACAAATAAAAATGAAAATATCATTCGTAACCGGCAATAAAGAAAAATTTAAGGAAGTGAAAAATATTCTGGATGTCGATTTAGAAAAAGTTTCTTTGGATTTGGCTGAAATTCAAGACTTCAGGGTGGAACGAGTTGTAAAAGATAAAGCCCTTCGGGCTTTCAAAATTGTCAAAAAACCCCTGATTGTTGAAGATACCGGGCTTTATATTAAGGATTTCGGCGGTTTTCCGGGAGCCCTTTCCAAGTGGATTGCAAAAACAATGGGTTATGAGAAACTTTGCCGAATTCTAAAAGGCGAGAGGCGGGCCTTTGCCCAAACCGTTATCGGATATTTTGACGGGAAAAATTATAATGAATTTAAAGGGAAAATTGAGGGACAAATCAGTTCTCGGCCCGCCGGGAAAACAAATTTTGGCTGGGATAATATTTTTATCCCAAAAGGTTTTCAAAAAACTTTTGCCCAGCTGGGCAAGGAACAAAAGAATAAAATTTCAATGCGGAAAATTGCCCTCCAAAAACTTAAAAAGTTTTTAAAGAATAAAAAATATGATACAAAATAAGTTTTTAATATTGATTATAATCGTTGTCTTTACATTTGTTTTTTCTTACTTTGCTTTTTTAGTTCCCAAAAAAGAAAAGCCGGAAGTCCCGGAACAAGAAGAATTGATGACTATCAAAGCATATTTTAACAACAGCAATATGGACCCGGAGTTTTCCTGCAACAAGGTGTTTCCGGTAGAGAGGAGCGTTTTAAAAACCTTGGCAGTAGCTCGGACCGCCCTGGAAGAACTTTTAAAGGGCCCGACCGAAAAAGAAAAATCCCAAGGATTCTTTACCAGCATTAATCCGGGCGTAAAAATTCAAGCGCTATCAATAAATGACGGTTTAGCCAAAGTTGACTTCGACCCGCAGCTGGAGTTTCAGGTTGGGGGGTCTTGCCGGGTTTCGGCCATCAGTGCCCAAATCACCCAAACCTTAAAACAGTTTCCGACCGTTAACGAAGTTCTAATTTCAATTAACGGCCGGACTGAAGACATTTTACAGCCCTGATTTTATTTCTTCGGGCAGAGAATACCCCGCAGTTCCACTGCGGGGATGAATGCCCGCCCGTAGCGACCGAAGGGAGCGGAGGAAGAATCAAACGACTATATTAAGAACCTTTAATTCTTCCTCCCGCGGGGGTCGTTTATTATGAAAAAAGTCGCCAAAGTAAAAGTTGGTCAGAATCTTAAAGACTCGATTTTAAAAGCGGTAAATTTAATCGGCGGTTTTGAGAGATTTATTAACAGGGGAGAAGTTGTTTTATTGAAACCCAATTTTAATACTGCCGATCCTTATCCCGCCTCTTCCGACCCTAAATTTTTGCAGGCGGTTACTGAACTGATTTACCAGTCGGGAGCAAAAATAGTAATGATTGGAGATTCTTCAACCATGAGTTTCAACACCCGAAAAATTATGGAGCGGTTAAAGATTTTTGATTTGGAAAAAAATGAAACCCCTCCCAGGATTTACGTTTTTGAAGAAAGAAAATGGATTAAAAAAACGATTACGGGCGCCAAATATTTAAGGGGAGTTTCCCTTTCCGAGTTTCTGGACAGGACCGACAAATTAATTCTGGTTCCTAATTTGAAAACCCACAATTACGCCGGGTTCTCCGGCAGCTTAAAACTTTCGGTTGGATTTGTAAAACCGATTCAGCGCGTGGGTTTTCATTTAAGTCACCTGCAGGAAAAAGTTGCCGAATTAAATAGAATCATCAATCCGGCTTTCATTATTATGGACGCCAGAAAATGTTTTATTAACGGGGGGCCGGCTGAGGGAGAGGTTGGGGAGCCCAATTTGGTTCTGGCCGGTGACGACCGGGTAGCGGTTGACGTTGAAGCAATAAAAATAATTCAAAGCTTTAAAGGAAACTCTTTGAAGGATTTAAATCCCTGGCAGCTGCCCCAGATTAAAAGAGCGGGGGAGATTGGTGTCGGAGTAAAAGATGAAAGCGAGTACCAGATGTTTGAAAAATAATCATTGTTTAAAACGAGATTTCAATATAGAATATACGAATATGATTAATTTATCTCAGGTTAGAAAAAATCCTCAAATTTTGGAGTTTATTAAACAGGGCGAAAGCGCCCTGGGGGCGTTGGGTTACCCCGAACACGGAATAAAGCATGTCGGTTTGGTAGCTGACCGGGCAAGAACTATTGCCAGGGAAATCGGTCTTCAAAAAAAAGATCAGGAGCTTGCCGCCATTGCCGGTTTTTGCCACGATATCGGCAGTTTTTTAAGCCGGAAGAGCCACCACTATTTCGGCGCTTTTTTATTTCAAGAAGTTTTCAGCAAAGATTTTTCGCCCCGGGAGATGGCTCAAATTATGCAGGCGATTGTCAGTCACGATGAAAGTGAAATGGAATTTTCTAATCCCATTTCGGCGGTAGTGGTTCTGGCCGATAAATCCGATGTCAGAAGGTCAAGAGTGCTGACCAAAAAAATGGCGGAAATAAAGTCCGAGATTCACGACCGCGTTAATTACGCAACCCAGCGTTCCAGATTAAAAATTGATAAGGTTAAAAAGAAAATCACCCTGACTTTGAAAATTGACACAAAATTCGTTCCGATAATGGAATATTTTGAGATTTTTACCCAGCGAATGGTCTATTGCCGCAAAGCGGCGAAATTTTTGGGTTATCATTTTGGTTTGGTAATCAATAACTTTAAATTACTTTAATCTATTGAAAGGTCGAGGGCACTCATAAAGTTTAAAGAAAAATGTTTATGGGAGAATCATTATTTGAAAACCCCTGGTTTATCTTGGTGATGGTAATATGGATTTTTCCCTGGAAAGCATGGGCTCTTTGGAAGTCGGCCAGAAGCGGCCAAAAATACTGGTTTTTGGCTCTTTTGTTGCTCAATACCTTAGCCGTTCTGGAGATACTTTATATATTTATTTTCAGCAAGAGGAAAAAGCTGGAAATTAAAAATGAAAAATCCTGCTCTTAAAAGGAATAAGCCCTGAAACGGGCCAAGCGCATTCGGCTTTTTAGGTTGGCAGGACCTGTTTTTATTATCGATGGCTTAAAAACCGTGGCTAAAAACCAGGAAAGAGAACTTTTTATAGGGATTGATTTGGGAACCAGGGATAAAAAAACCACCGGTCTTTGTATTTTGGAAAAAAGGAAAGAGGGGATTTTACCGCTCATTTCCCAGTGTCAGGATTGCCGAGATGTTTTGGGCCGGGACGTCTTGAAAAAAATATCAAAATATTTAAAAGAAACTAAGGTGATTGCCGTTGATGGTCCCTTAACAAAAGGCGGGGGAAAGGGGATGATGCGGCTTTATGAAAAATTTTTATCAACAAGTATTTTTAGAAAAGAAAAAGTGGCTCCTCTTCCGCCGGCCCTGAGGCC
>Ga0153915_10004411_pt1 | contig 12972 bp, 11 predicted proteins | sample Opewatmetagenome_2_FD_107003 | JGI IMG/M metagenome (GOLD analysis project Ga0153915, IMG submission 107003) | Freshwater wetland microbial communities from Ohio, USA - Open water 3 Core 3 Depth 3 metaG | ecosystem: Environmental > Aquatic > Freshwater > Wetlands | place: USA: Ohio, Lake Erie... | reverse complement strand
GCCACCGAATTAACGCAGCAACTGAGCGCATTCAGCCATACCACGGTGGTTAATCCGCAGGACGTGGAATTGCGCGAGATCGTCGCGTCGGCCATCAAATTGGTGGCCGGTTCCGTGCCGACCGGGGTCCAGTTCGTAAACCGGACCGAGGCCTGTCCCGATCAGGTGCGCGGCGATGCCGACCAGTTGCAGCACGCGCTGGTTACCATTCTCCTCAACGCCTGCGAAGCAATGCCGAAAGGCGGTGAAGTTACCACGGAACTTCGTCCACTGCAGTTGCCATCGGCTGACATGCAAGTCCCGCTGCCAGCGGGGCGTTACGTCGCACTGACGGTTCGTGATACCGGCCACGGCATGGATGCAGACACGCGCAGCCGCGCCTTCGAGCCATTTTTTACCACAAAGTCCGGTGCCCACAGTGGCCTCGGCCTGACCGCTGCCTATGGCATTTTGGAAATGCACAGCGGCACGATCCAGATATCCAGCAATCCCGGCCAGGGCACAACCGTGTGCGTGATGCTGCCGGCCGCGCGAACAGAGGTTCCCGTCGCCGTCACTGCCATACCCCATCACGACACAGCTACGGTTCTCTTGGTGGAAGACGAAGACATTCCGCGCGAGTTCCAGTCGCACGTGCTTGAATCGGAGGGCTTCCGTGTGCTAGCGGCCAAGGACGGGCAGCAAGGCTTGCGCACGTATTGCGAGTTCGCCGATGACATTGACTTGATCGTGACGGACATCGTAATGCCAGTCATGAGTGGTGATGCGATGGTCGCCGGGGTGCGCAGGGTAGGCAAGCCGGTGAAAATACTCGTTGTCACGGGCTATACCGGCACTGAAGCGGCCGATAAACTACGGTCGCTGGGAGTGGACGGATTCATTCAAAAACCGTTTACCGGTGATGCCTTGCTCCAGCGTGTCCGGCAAATCCTCGGTTTGCAGGCGAAGCGTTGACGGGATAGATGGGTAGATGGTGAGCCATCGGGGCGTCGCGGGTGGGTGGCGTTGTACCAGACGGCTCGGTTTCCATCTTGCAAATTTTCTGAAACTTCTTTCTGAAAGCACTTGACGCTAAGTGCTTATTCAAGCATTTTTAACTTAAAGGTTTGAATGGATTCTATTGTTCTGCAGGCGGATGTTGAGAGGAGAAATTCCTCCTCGTATCTTTCTGTCGGCAGGATCATCGAGATCTTGGGCCTGAGCCTTTTCGTAGGGTTAATGATTTTTTTTGTCCAAGATAACCTTACATTGGGTGATGTTTTGTCGCCTCCTTCGGCAGCAAAAACGAAAAAATACCAGGTCATCTCGTTGGCGGATGCGATTCAACTCTTCTACAATCCTGAAACTATAATTTTGGACGTTCGGGAAAAGGTGTTTTACGATTATGGACATATCGAACGATCAATTAATTTCCCTGCCGAGCAGATTTCAACTATTAACCTCGCCTTCCTTGACGAGCTAAAAAAGGCACCATCGATAATGGTCTATTGTAATGGGACTTCATGCGGTGCAGCAGGATCTGTCGCTTCGTTTTTGACGATTCGCGGCGTGAGTAATGTCAATGTCTATTCCGGCGGATGGCCTGAGTGGGAAAAATGTCACCTCCCGGTCAAAAAAACTGCCATTGTTCTTAAGGCGGCCAATGAAAAGTAGTTTATTTGTTAACATCCTTTACAAATTGGCAGCTCTCTTCTTGGGCGTGGTCTTTCTTTGGGCAGCGTGCTCGAAATGCGCCGATTTAGCGGTATTTCACACCACTGTTAGAAAACTAAACCTTTTCCCCCAGTGGTTCATAATGTTGATTGTGTTATTTGTACCGGGTATTGAAATGATATTAGGGTTATGCTTCTTGTCCGGAACTGTCGTAAGAGATGCTGCCCTTCTCAGCAGCTTTATGCTTGCAGTATTTGTCGTTCTAGCCATTCACCGTGCTTTTAATGGCAATTTGACTAGCTGCGGTTGCTTCGGGACCTCAAAATTCCCCTTTTTTCAGAACTTTACAGGCTGGTGGATCGTTTCAAGGGACTTGATCTTCTTTGGCTGCTCAATATTCCTTTTTCTATTTGATTCACAACATTCTCGGGCAATGGGGAGAGCTTGATTTCCACATATCCCAGTAAAACAAAAACCACAAAACACAGAAAGACGGTATGAAAAAAAGAATAACGACCCTGATCGCAATTGTTTCCTTAGCCGCAGCCACAATGCTGCCTTCCACCGGATATGCTATTTTTACAGATGGCTGTAGCAGTCCTGTGCCAGAGTATCCGATATGTTCTGACCAGTGTTTTCATAGTACATATTGTCCGTTCGCTCAGGATTGCGTAGATGTTGGGGCGGCCTGCGGAGCCCTTTGCGCTATCACGGGGATACCAGGCTGCGCAAAAGCTTGTGGAATAGCCCTTGGTATTTGCCTAGCTGAGGCAGATGTTGCATATGCGGCTTGTGTTGCGGGTTGCGTATCCGGTGGCGGGACTTTGTAAATCTTTCTTTCAACATCCATCGGCAAGACGGAACAGTCTTGCCGATGGGTTTTCATCTAATGAAACATAGACTATTCTTTTTTGGCGGTTCTTTGATTGTTGGTTTGGCATTATGCTTATGCGCTGCAAGTTGCAGCAAGAAATCCAGTGAAATAGTCAAGGAAAAGAATTATCAACAGCAGGGATCGTCAAGTGTGAAAAACGCTGACGAAGTGATTTTGAAAACCATTGGTGCATATAACAACGCCTCCTCATTCCAATGCGATGGAATTCTTCAAGGTAAGATTAATTCGGGAACGATTACCCAAATGGAAGAAAAGCGGGTTAAAATCTTGTTTGTGCGGCCTCAACAACTTCGAGTGGAGTGGAATAATTTGAGTTCGGGCGATTCAAACACTAACTTCATAGTGGCAGCAGGCAGCGGAATATATTTGTATCTTTCGTCCAGCCCTAAACCTCTAAAAAGCGCCTCGTTGTCGGCGGCTATTGGTACCACCGCAGGTATCTCCAGCGAATTATCCTCTTTTATTCCTCGATTGTTGCTTGGGGACAACAATTCAATCCATCTTACAAAAGTTGATGAATTTCGTGAAATTGAGATTGATGGAAGGAAACACTTCTTTTTGGTCGGCATCAATTCAGTTGAAAGGCGGATTGAACTTGCCATTGACCAGGAAACTTATGCTATTTCCGAGGTAAAAGAAACATTTTCTGTCAAAGGCGATGAACTGCAAAAACAACTTGATAAAGCCCAAATAGCGCGAACATTGCCGGATCTGCACGTAGAACGAACGATCAAATATAACAACGTGAAATTCAATGATGCCATCAGTCCTTCAATGTTTGATCAAGCCTCCGCCGGAAAATAGAAAACTCAAACATATTCGAAATGTCTCATGCAAATTAAATCTATTTACTATGCGGTGTTTTTTAATTTGTTAGTGCCATGTCTGATTTTTGCCGATGGAAATTTATCTTCCGAGAAGGCTAAAGAAATTCTGAAGCAAGTGACAACTCCACAATCATTTTACGCGGAAGACGTTCAGAAAGGAATGAAGACAAAAGTATATAAAAGACTAAACCCCGATGGGACAGAAGATGTCCGTTTGGAAACGGAACCGCTTCAGCAAAATGCGGGCACACCTATTAAGGTAATTCAGATTTTTAATAGAGAAGGAAGGTGGCTGATACGTCAGAACAAGGCTGCTAGAATGGATATGCTGACGGAGAGTGGCGAAGGTGCCAAACCGGCGATTGAGGACAATTGTGACTACAGTTTATCTGAGGGCACTCTGAACGGCATTGAATGCCATGTCGTTGAGGTAACGATCCCAAAAGAGACTCAAGAGGCGATAGCCAACGCCTTCAAAAGTAATAGCAGTCTGTCGAAAATTAATGTTGCAGATTTGGTTCCAGCTAAACGTAAATTTTATATTGGGAAAACGAATTTCTTTACATACTCGGTCCAAACGTTTGGTCGCAGTGGAAATCTGATTAATCAAGAATCTTACAGTAATGTTCAATTCAATATCGCCCTTTCCGATGATTTATTCGCAATCCCGACAAACATGACAAAGGTAGTCGTCAAGAGTCTCCGCGATTTTCAAACACTTCCTCCAGGCCCAAACATAGCGACTGGTGAAAAGTTGGCAAAAATAAGGAAACCTTCGTGGGTAAAGACTACAGTCTTTAGTTTTTTTGCTTTAAGTTCGCTGTTCTGCCTGATCTACTTCGGCTTAAGGAAAAAAACATAATCATATTTTATTTGTTATGAAATGTAATATTGGTTCAGCCAAGCACTCTCGAATGTATAATGGCCTTTTTGGCATTGGATTTTCTCTTATAATTGTATTTCGATACATTTATCCGACTTCTCCAGGTTGGATTTCAGGGATTGGCTGTCTTATGATCCTTTTGGGGCTTGTCGTTCTTCTCGCAGGCTCGGTTGGTGAGCGGAGAGAGACGGAAGCCAAACACAAGAATAATACGAACTGATGCACTAAGGTGTAATGGATAGTCTTATATATCTCGGAATTTACCTATTGGTCTTTCTTCTGCTTCAGTGGCGGGCATATTGGGCCGTCTTTCGCCAAGCAGACAATTCAAGCTTGTGGCTTGCTGTTGCGTAAACTGATCGCCCAATAGTGTAGGTACTTAGATTCGCGATAAATATTACGACATGCCATGCCATTGCTGAATTGAATGTATCCAATAAACGCGTGTGCTGTGTGTTTGTTTTGCTGGCGGTGCTACTGTTTACTGATCGAATTGGGAGGTCCACCGATTTCACTGGCTCGATTGTTAGAGAGGTTGCCGCCGTTTTTCGTGATTCAGGAACGCAGTGGATGGTATTTCTGTGCGTGACTGTCAACCTTCTGACGTTTCTTCTGCTCCAAAGCCGTATCAGTGGATTGGGCTTCTGGCGCTCGGCTAATCCAAGCTTGTGGCTGACAGGCGTGTTAGTTCTCGGAGCGCTCGTTTACGCGTTCAACTATTCTGATGCCGCACAATCAACCCAAGCATTGATGTTGCTGGCGGGTGCGTCACTAGGCGTGGGAGCGAGAGTGTGGTCAGTATGGCGACAGCGAAGCAGTTATGGCGGAAGCATGGGTCGCTTGATTGTCGCGACGCTCATAGTGCTTTTGCTTGCTGCCTCACTATGGCCCCCCGAATGGAGCCCAACTTTTGCGCTTCGCGGTTATGCGCGCTGGACTGGTCCGTGGAACAATCCGAACATCTTCGGACTGCTCATCGGAGTGGGAGTGGCGCTTGCGTTTGGATCTGGCATCTCGGTTCTTGGTTCTGGAGACAGCAAGTGTAAAACTTGGAAATATGTTTGCGCCTTCTTGAGCTTTTTTGCGGCCATTCTGATGGGTCGCGGGCTGCTGCACAGTTACAGTCGTGGTGCGTGGTTGTCCACATTTTGCGGGACTGCGTATCTGTTCTGGAATTTGAGACGCGGAAACGCCCACCTCACCCCGTCTGTCTCCCACCGGCCGCCGTCCGGAGAGGGAGAATCGCTTTCGTGTGCTTCGTGTGTTTCGTGGTTCAACAAGAACTGGCTTTCGCTTTCTGCCATTTTGCTTTCCGTGGTCGTGCTGTCGTTCTGGCATTTTCGGCAGACGGAATGGTATCCGGCGCGGCGGGCGTTTTCGGTGACGAACACGGTGGATTCTACATGGCGCAATCGTGTCGCCGCTTGGGAATGTGCATTGCAGATCACGGCGGAAAATCCGTGTTTTGGCTCGGGCTGGAACCAGCCGGGGCGTCTCTATAAGCGCTACTATTCCTTGCCGGAAGCCCCCGAAAGCGCGGTCATCGAATTGAATGATTATCTGTTGCTTGGTGCGACGCTGGGTATTCCCGCGCTTATTTGTTTTGGAATGTATGTTTGGCTGGCGCTGACACAGACTCCGAATTTGAAATGGGGAGCGCGCCCGCCACGGGCGCAGTTTTCCGCGCCCTCGCGGAAAACCTCAGACGCACAAGAATCTTCCGACGACTCTCGACATTCTAACAAGCCAGAAGCTGGACGCGAGGCGCGTCCAGCAACGCCCGTGGCGGGCGTGCTCCCTGCGCCAGATGAGACGATCTCGGAATTCCCAACTCAAAATCGGGAACTTGAAACTGCGCAAATAGACTGGCTTCAAACCACCTGTCGCACCGGTGCAATCGTCCTGCTTATCGGCTTCTGGTTTGATGGTGGTTTATTCAGGCTGCCCACTGCCGCAACATTCTGGATCTTGCTAGAATTGGGGCGGCGAGATTTGACGATGGGCAGCACTAGCGCGGATTATTCACTATGCGTTTAAACAACCCACAGTGTGTCACTGCACGAACCCTCGCCCTGATCCTCCTTCGCCAAACAGCGGGCTACGGCGGACAAGCCCTCTCCCTTGGGAAGGGAGAGGGGAAATCTCCTCTCCCCGCTGGCGGGGAGAGGATTAAGGTGAGGGGTTGCCGGATGTTTCAGGTGGTTCATGAATGGGTTAGGCTAGCAGCGACCCGCATCTGAACGCGGACTCGATTCCATGGCATCGCCATTCACACTTCTGCACACCGACTCGAAGACTGCCGCCCGCGTTGGCCGCCTGGCAACGGCTCACGGCGTGGTGGAAACGCCGGCCTTCATGGCTGTCGGCACGCAAGCGACGGTTAAAGCGATGGCGCCGGCCGAACTCTATACGCTCGGCGCGCAGATCATCCTCGGCAACACGTACCACCTCATGATTCGGCCCGGGCTGGATGTGATCCAACAGGCGGGTGGACTGCACCGGTTTATGGGTTGGGACGGACCGATCCTGACCGACAGCGGCGGTTTCCAGGTCTTCTCGCTGACGAAACTGCGGCGGATCACGCCCGATGGCGTCGAGTTCCAGTCGCACGTGGATGGCACGACCATATTCCTCGGTCCGAGCGAGGCTATGGTGGCGCAGGCGGCGCTCGGCAGTGACATCGCCATGGCATTTGACGAGTGCGCACCCTGGCCGTGCGACAGGGAATCAGCTTGCAGAAGCGTGGAACTCACCCTACACTGGGCGGCCCGTTGTCGAGAAGAAGCCCGATCCAACGGGCAACCCCGACAAAGTCGGGGCCAGTTGCTCTTTGGCATCGTGCAGGGTGGCGTATATGCGGAGTTGCGAGAACGTTGCGCCCGCGAATTGGTTGCGATGGATTTCGACGGTTACGCCATCGGCGGCGTCAGCGTCGGCGAGCCGGAACCAGAGATGCTACAGCAGGTGGACGTCACCGTGCCGCATTTGCCGGCGGATCGTCCGCGCTACGTGATGGGTGTGGGCACGTTGCCGCAACTGCTGGCGATGATTGCGCGGGGCGCGGACATGTTCGACTGTGTGTTGCCGACGCGCAGTGCCCGGATGGGGCGCGTTTACACGATGCGCGGCGCGTACGCCATCAAGAACGCCGGGAACCGCGCGGACATGGGCCCGTTGGAAGATGGCTGCGCGTGTTACGCCTGCCAGAACTTCACGCGGGCGTACGTGCGGCACCTGTTTTGGTGCAACGAGATTCTCGGTCACCGGTTGCTGACGTGGCATAACCTGCACGTGTATCTGGAGTTGATGCGGCGGACCCGGTCGGCGATTATTGCTGGAGAGTTTGAAGAATTTCAGCGCGAATTCGTCGCGCAGTACAAACAGGACTGTCATTCTGATCCCGCAGTCGCGGGAGAAGAATCTCAGTAGTGGGAGAGAGACCCTTCGCTTGCTCCGAAAGTTTTCGGGGCAGGTTCATGGTGACAACGTAGTGATAGGAGAAGACAAATGCAGATGGAGATGTTTAATTTGATAGCAATGATGGCGCCGCAGCAGGCTGGTACGGAGCAGGATCCGAAAGCGGGGATGCTGAACATGTTCGGCATGTTCGCGATTCTCGGCGTGATGTTCTATTTCCTCCTGATCCGTCCGCAGTCAAAACAGCGCAAGGAGCAGGAGAACCTGCTCAAGAACCTCAAGGCCGGCCACAAAGTCGTGCTGTCCAGCGGCATTTATGGCATCGTCACAAACGTCAAAGATAAGTCGCTGATGGTAAGGATTGCCGACAACGTGAAGGTGGAAGTCCTCAAAAGCGCCGTTGCCACAGTGTTGGAGAAATCCAGTGAGGGCGACATATCAAACATTGAACCAAAACAGAAATAACTCTCTCCCGCTATGAACAAACATACCTGGAAATTCACCGTCATCGCCGCCATTACGGTGGTATCGTTGGTTTTTCTCTGGCCGCCATCGGAGAAGATCAAACTCGGCCTCGACCTCAAGGGTGGCACGTCCTATCAGCTGAAACTTGATTTCTCGAAGTCCAATGTGAAGGGTGGCGTCAACGCGTTGCAGCAAGCTATTGATGTCATCGGAAAGCGCGTGAACAAGTTTGGCGTGACGGAGCCGATCATTCAGGCCGTGGGCGAAGATCGCATTCTTGTGCAGATGCCGGGACTGAAGGAGGAAGATCGCCAATCGGCGCGGCGCACTTTGGAACGGACGGCGTATCTGGAGTTCCGGATGGTGCATCCTGACAACCAGCGATTACTGATTGAGGAACAGAGTGACCCAACATTTCAGCCGCCGGCCGGGTACAGGAAACTCATTGAGCAAAAGAAGGACGAGTCCGGGCGCACCGTCGCCTGCTACGTGAAGGAACGCGCGGAATTGGGCGGTTCTCATGTGAAAAGCGCCTATGTCCAATCGGACAACATTGGACGTCCCATTGTTGCATTTCAGTTGGACAGCGAAGGCGGGGCGATTTTTGCGCATGTCACGCGGGCGCATATTCACGAGCAACTGGCGATCGTGCTTGATGGCGAACTCCGATCCGCCCCGGTGATCAACTCGGAAATCCCCGGTGGACAGGGGATTATCGAAGGGACTTTCACGCTGGTGGAAGCGCAGGAACTCGCCAGCGTATTGGAGAACCCGTTGCAGGCGCCCGTGAAGATAGTTGAGGAACGCGGCGTGGATCCGTCGCTCGGCAAAGACTCGATCCATAGCGGTATCAAAGCGGCGCTCATCGGCGCGGTGGCAGTGGTCGTCTTTATGGTGGTGTACTACCTGTTTGCGGGTGTGGTGGCGAACATTGCGCTGGTGCTGAACATCGTGATTCTGGTCGGCGTGCTGGCGTTGTTCAAGTTTACGCTGACGCTACCGGGTATCGCCGGCATTGTGCTGACAATTGGAATGGCGGTGGATGCCAATGTGCTGATCTACGAGCGCATACGCGAGGAACTGGCGGCAAACAAGTCATTGCGCGCCGCCATCATGGCGGGTTATCAGCGTGCATTTATCGTTATCTTTGATTCGAACTTCACGACGATCATTACGGCCGTTATCCTGATGTGCCTCGGCTCTGGCCCGGTCAAGGGCTTTGGGGTGACGCTGACCATCGGGTTGTTGGCGAACTTGTTCGCCGCGGTATTCGTCACGCGCGCGATATTCGACTGGCTGGTGGAGAAGGGTTGGATGAAGTCGTTCAACATACTCCACATCTTCCGTCATCTTCCGCATATCAACTTCCTTGGCGTCTGGAAGATCGCATTTGCCATCTCGTGGCTCATCATTATCGCGGGCATGTTCGCATTCGTGCGCGACGGTGGGCTGCAAGTGGGCAAGGGAAAAGTGTACGGCATAGATTTCAAGGGCGGCGATACGGTGACTATGACCTATACAAAACGCGTGGATGAAGACGCGCTGAGCAAGAGCTTGGAGCGAGGCGGGTTCACCGAGGCCTATGTTCAGTATCAGCGGAACCTGGCTGGTGGTTCCGAAGTGCTGGCGTTGAAGCTGCCCGAAGGCGCGAGCGAAAAGGTTGTGGCGCATTTGGGAAGTGAGTTTCCAGATGCACAGTTTAAGGTTATCGGGACGGAGCGTATTGGTGCGATGGTCGGCAAGGAACTGCTTAATCAAGCGTTGTGGGCTGTGGGCGCGGCATTACTGGCGATCATGTTGTACGTGGCATTCCGGTTCGGCGAGATGTCGTACGGGTTGGGCGCGCTGATCTCGCTGGTGCACGACATTTTAATGACCATCGGTCTGTTCTGTCTGGCGGGTCGGACATTCTCCATGCCAGTGGTGGCGGCGATCCTAACGTTGATCGGTTATTCCATCAACGACACCATCGTAGTCTTTGACCGGATCCGCGAGAACAAGAAGCTGGCCGGCGGCAAGCTCACTTATTTCGACCTCATCAATCGTAGTGTCAACGAGACACTGTCGCGCACGATCCTGACGGCGGGCACCGTCTTCCTCTGCGCAGTGTCGCTGTACGTATTTGGCGGGCGCGTACTGAACGATTTTGCGTTCTGTTTCGTCGTCGGCGTATTGACCGGTACGTATTCGTCAATCTACATCGCCAGCCCGTGCGTGCTTTGGTACCACCGCAAGGAAGAGAACAAGGCCATGATGGCAGCGAGAAAAAAAGCTGCGGCGGCGAATGGCGTGAGTAGGTAAGATTGTGAATAAACGCTGGGCGATCGCCAAAGTCGAGCCAGCACAAAGCGAAACCTTGGCGCGTGGGCTTGGTATTCCGCTCCCGCTGGCGCAAGTGTTGGTCAACCGCGGTTTTTGCGACGTGGAATCCGCACAGAGGTTTCTTAACCCGCAACTCCGCCAGCTTTCCGACCCGTTTGAGCTTCCTGATATGGCGGCCGCTGTTGACCGTGTCCTCGCGGCTATCAATGGGCGCGAACACATCGTAATTTACGGCGATTACGATGTGGATGGCCTGACATCAGTCGCTCTATTGTGGTGGGTGCTCCGCGCCACAGGCGCCACGACCGTAGGAACATTCCTCCCGCATCGGATGGACGAAGGCTACGGTCTCAGCGCCGACGGTATCGCGCGGTGTCTTCGAGAATATAAATCAGGTACAGCGGGCAAGCCTGACCTGTTGATTGCTGTTGATTGCGGGACCGGTTCCATCGATGAGATTGCCGAATTACGGAAGTGTGGGGTGGATGTCATCGTCCTTGATCATCACGAACTTTCATCGGAACTGCCAGATTGCGTAGCACTCGTGAATCCGAAACGCTCCACGCCCCGCGCTCCACGCTCACACGGGTCGTTGTTTGCTCTCGCCAGCATCGGCGTCTCGTTCAAGCTGGCGCACGCTCTTCAAAAACGCGGACGAGAGCGGGGCCTGGCGTGGGCGAATGACATGGACTTGCGCGAGCATCTCGATTTGGTTGCGCTTGGCACGGTGGCGGATATGGTGCCGTTGACCGGCGAGAACCGTATCTTGACGCGGGCAGGCTTGGAGCGATTGGCAACGTCAAACAAGGTCGGCCTGCGCGCGCTCATGGACGTCGCCGACGTGCCGGACGAGGTGACGCCGTATCACATCGGGTTTCGTATCGGCCCGCGCCTGAACGCCGCTGGACGAATTGGCGACGCTATGGCTGCTTTGGAATTGCTGCTCACGGAAGACCGCGCTCGCGCCGCCGAATTGGCGAAGTTCCTCAACGACCACAACGCCGAACGCCAGCGGCTCGAGGAACGAATGATACGGGAAGCGCTGGCGATGGCGCGGGCCGAGGTGGACATGGAGCGCGAACGTGTACTTGTGCTGGCCAAGGAAGGCTGGCACGCCGGTGTGATCGGCATTGTTGCGTCGCGGGTGTTGCAGGAGTTTTACCGGCCAACGGTTATCATCGGTATTGGCGACGGCATGGGTAAAGGTTCATGCCGCAGTATCGCGGGGTTTTCGATGGTTAGAGCGCTAAGCGAGTGTGCGCCGCTTCTCGAACGGTTCGGCGGTCATGAGATGGCGGCCGGGCTGAGTGTAAAGGCGGAGAAGATTCCAGCATTGCGGAAAGCTCTGAATGAAATTGCCGCGCGGACGTTGAGTGACGAAGATTTAATGCCCCGCCTGATGATTGACGCCGAAATACGGCTTACCCCAGACAGGCATTCGGGACTGGCCGGGTTGGATGCCAGATTTTTCGATCTGTTGAAAAAGTTTGAGCCGTGTGGTATGGACAATCCATCGCCGTTGTTCATGGTGCACGGTGTCCGATTACGCGGTACGCCGCGCGTGGTGGGGAAGGGGCACCTGAAATTCTCCGTGACGGACGGTGAGACTATGACCGACGCAATCTGGTGGGGAGCAGGGGCGCGCGAACTACCGGCGGGCGAGTTCGACGTGGCATTCGCGCCCGAACTGAACAGATACATGGGTGCGGAAACGGTACAGTTGAAAGTAAAGAACGTTAAAACCGGGAAAAGTCAAAACCGTTAAAAGGCCGTGCGACGCCTTCCAACGATTTTGGGACTACTTACAATTTTTACGGTTCTAACGATTTCAGCGGCTTTGCTGATTGTCGGGCCGTCTTGACGACGCGGCCGCTCTTGATGCAGACGGTACAGACTTTGATCCTGCCCTTACGTCCCGTTTCGGGATCGAGAACGGCGCGCACTGTCTGCAGGTTCACCTGAAATATGCGAGGGGTGATGGCAGTCACGTGCTGGCCGATGCCACCCTTCTTCTTGGCCTGACCGCGACGGTGAATGATGTTCCCGCGGATAGCGCCTTTGCCACAAATTTCACAACGTCTAGACATGTTGATCTACTCCATTTGACTTGCGAGCCGCGAACAATAACCAAACACAGCGGACTGTGCAAGGTGTTTTTTTAGCTTTGCGTTGAAACGCACAAATTGGTTGAACGCCATTTTAGCTTGTTGGTAGACGGTAAAAGATGTATCTGGGAGCTTCGATCAATCCAGAAGGAGAAGCGAGACATGGAACGACCGCAAGCTGTAACTGCGTTTGGAATTTTGAACATTGTTTTCGGCGGGTTGGGATTGCTTTGCTCGCCGTTCGCAATCGCAATGACCATGTTCATGCCATCCCAGCCGTCTAGTCCGGCGTTCCATGCCATATATAATAACAGCGCGTTTCGGATATGGACGATCAGTTCGGCTGTCGTAGGCATGGCGGCGTCGGCTGTGCTGGTTGTGGCCGGGATTGGCTTGCTCAAAATG
>Ga0153915_10004409_pt1 | contig 12973 bp, 11 predicted proteins | sample Opewatmetagenome_2_FD_107003 | JGI IMG/M metagenome (GOLD analysis project Ga0153915, IMG submission 107003) | Freshwater wetland microbial communities from Ohio, USA - Open water 3 Core 3 Depth 3 metaG | ecosystem: Environmental > Aquatic > Freshwater > Wetlands | place: USA: Ohio, Lake Erie... | reverse complement strand
CGGGATCTCGAATCAGCAGTACAACGTCCTGCGGATCCTGCGCGGGGCGGGAGAGAAGGGTCTCCCGACGCTCGAGATCGCCGATCGGCTGATCGAGCAGGCTCCGGGGATCACGCGGCTGCTCGACCGGCTGGAGAAGAAGAGGCTCATCCGCCGCAGGCGCCGCCCGGAGGACCGCCGCCAGGTGCTCTGCTGGATCACGGCCGGCGGCCTGGAGCTGCTCGCAAAACTCGACGAGCCGGTCGAACAGTACGGGCGGGAAGCCCTGAACATGCTGTCGGAAAAGGAGTTACGAGCGCTCGTCGGACTGCTGGACCGGGTCCGGAAACCGGCCTGAATCCTTTTTTTGCGAAATTGCATAACTAGTCAATAGTTGTCTGACTTTGTTTATCCGCAAAAGGAGGCAAGGGCAATGCGAAAGTGGATGGCGACCTCGAAGGATCCGGCCCTGACGATGCTCCGCGGCGTCGTCGGCGTCGTGTTCTTCGCGCACGGGGCGCAGAAGATGCTCGGATGGTTCGGGGGGCCGGGCTTCTCCGCAACCATGAAAGGGTTTTCCTCCTTCCTGCACATCCCCGCGCCGCTCGCGCTCCTCGCGATCGCGGCGGAGTTCCTCGGTGGGCTGGCCCTGGTCGGGGGACTCTTCACGCGCGTCGCGGCGTCGGGGATCGCGGTAACCATGGCGGTGGCGGCGGCCCTGGTCCATCTCCCCAACGGTTTCTTCATGAACTGGACGGGGGCGCAGAGAGGAGAGGGCTTCGAATACCACCTGCTGGCCATTGCGGCGGCGGCCGTGCTGATGCTGCGGGGAGGTGGAGCATGGTCGCTCGACCGGGCGCTCGCCCGGCCGGAGCGCGCCTCGCCCGTCAGGCTGGCCCAGGAAGCCGACCGACCAGCGCTTTCCCGCACCGCTTGAAAAAAAAGTGAAGAAGGACGCCATGGAAACCCTCTTGCCACGGGGAGAGGCGGATGCGGCGCGGCCGCGCATGCCGGCGATCTTCGTCGCGCACGGCTCTCCGCTTCTCCTCGACGATGCGAAATGGGTGGAGGAGTTGAACCGGTGGGCGAGGGCGATGCCCCGCCCCGCGTCGGTCCTCATGCTGTCGGCCCACTGGGAAGAGAAGCCCGTCACATTGGGTGCGACCCGGACGGCCCCTCTGGTCTACGACTTCTCCGGTTTCCCCGCCAGGTACTATGGCGTGAGGTACCCGGCTCCGGGCGCTCCGGAGCTCGCCGGGCGGGTTAGGGAGCTACTCGGCAAAACCCAGCCGGTCGCCGACGACCCCGGGCGAGGACTCGACCACGGCGCGTATGTGCCGCTCGCGGCGATGTACCCGGAGGCGGACGTGCCGGTGCTCCAGGTTTCGCTCCCGACCCTGGACGCACCGTCTCTCTTCGAGATGGGGCGAGCTCTCGCGCCTCTTCGCCGCGAGGGCGTGCTCATCGTGGGCAGCGGGTTCCTGACGCACAACATGCGGGCCTTCGACCCCCGCCCGAATGCCGCGACGGCTTCCTGGGCGGAGGAATTCGACGCCTGGTCCGCCGGGGTCCTGGCCAGCCGGGACGTGGACGCCCTCCTCGATTACGAGGAACGGGCTCCGGGCGTTCGCATGGCGCTTCCGACGCGGGAGCACTTCGTGCCAGTCGTCGCCGCGGCCGGAGCGGCTGCCGAGGAGCCGGGCGCCATCCGGTTCCCCATTACGGGCTTCACATACGGCTCCTTCACGAAGCGCTCGATCGAGTTCTCCTGATCGCCCGGGGCCGCTGCCGAGCTCCCTTCCGAGCGCCCGAAACCCTGCCGGCGGAGGGGCTGGCCCGCAACATTTCGGGCAATCCGGCGTAATTTTGAACGCGGCGCGGTCCGTGGAAGCATCGGTCTGGCCGTTCCGTTAGAGTCTCTCGTCCACGGAAGCCGAAGTGCGACGGGAACTTCCCGGAAAGGAGATGCATGAGGATGCCCGAGCCGCCGGAGGGGAAACGCGCCCCTTTCGCCGCCGCGGCGGCTATCCTTTTCCTGGCAGCTCTCCTTTCCGCCTCCTGCGCCCGGAAGAAGGACTCGCAGGCCTTCGAACGGCCGCCGGCGCCCGTCACCGTCGTCGCGGCGGTGTCGCGAGACGTGCCCGTCTATCTGGACGAGGTCGGCAAGTGCGTCGCTCGGGAAGTCGTCTCGATCCAGCCCCAGGTCTCGGGCCGCATCACGCAGCTCCACTTCACCGACGGGGCCGACGTGAAGAAGGGGGCTCTGCTCTTCACCATCGACCCGCGTCCGTTCGAGGCGCAGCTCCACGCGGCACAGGCGGACCTGGCCCGTGCGAACGCGGCGTTGAACCTCGCCCGGAGCCTGTGGACGCGCGCGGACACCCTGATCGTGACGAAGGCCATTTCCCAGGAGGAGTACGACACGAGGAAGAACGCGGTCGAGCTGGCGCAGGCGCTGGTACGCCAGGCCGCGGCCGCCGCGGAGATGGCCCGCCTGAACCTCGAGTACTGCTCGATCCGCTCCCCCATCGACGGCCGGGCGGGCCATCGCCTGGTGGACGCCGGCAACGTCGTGAAGGCCAACGAGACGATACTCCTGACGATCGAGCGGATGGATCCCATCTACGCCGACTTCACCATCCCGCAGAATGACCTGACAGCGGTGCAGAAGAACATGAAGGCGGGAACTCTCAAGGCCGAGGTGCGCCTGCCGGACGAGCCGGAAGCACCGATCGCTGGCACGCTGACCTTTCTCGACAACGCCGTCGCGGACGCGACCGGAACGGTCAAGCTGCGGGCGACGGCCGCCAACCCGCAGCATCGCCTGTGGCCGGGCCGGTTCGTGCGGGTCAGGCTCCTTCTCTCGACGGTCCCCGGCGCGATCCTCGTTCCGGCGGTCGCGCCGCAGCTCTCCGCCAAGGGACCGTTCGTCTACGTCGTCAAGCCCGATTCGACGGCCGAGATGCGGCCGGTCAAGACCGGGCAGCGGCAGGGGGATTCCATCGTCATCGAGGAAGGCCTCAAGGCGGGAGAAAAGGTGGTCGTCACGGGCCAGCTCGGCGTGACCCCAGGCGGAAAGGTCAGCGAGCTGCCGCCCGGGGGCGCGCCGCCGGCCCCGGCGAAGGCGGCGGGAGGCAAGTCATGAATCTGTCCGAGCCGTTCATCCGCCGGCCTGTCATGACCGCGGTCCTGACGGCCTCGGTTGTCCTCTTCGGCGTGCTGGCCTACCGGAGACTCCCGGTCAACGACCTGCCCGTCGTGGACTATCCCGTCATCCAGGTCTTCGCCTCTTACCCGGGCGCGAGCCCCGAGACGGTTGCGAACAACATCGCGACCCCGCTCGAGCGCAGCTTCATGCAGATCAACGGACTCGAGCTCATCACCTCGCAGAGCACGCAGGGATTCTTGACTCTGACCCTCCAGTTCGCTTTTTCCAAGTCGATCGACGCGGCCGCGACCGACGTGCAGACGGCGATCACGCAGTCCACGGGAAGCCTGCCGATCGACATGCCCTCGCCGCCGACCTTCTCCAAGAGCAATCCCAACGACCAGCCGATCATGTACATCGCGCTGACGTCGGACTCGGTGACGCCGGGCCAGATCTACAACTACGCGACCACGCAGGTGGGCCAGCGCATCTCGATCCTTCCCGGCGTCTCTCGGGTCAACGTCTACGGCAGCAAGTCCGCCATCCGCATCAAGGCCGACCCGTCGGCGCTGTGGGCGCGGAAGGTTTCCGTGGACGACCTCGCGGCGGCCGTCAAGGCCGGCACGAGCTACTCCGGCGCCGGTCAGCTCGACAGCCCGGCGGGCACCTCGGTCCTGCGGCCGCAGGGGCAGCTCGACACTCCCGAGGGGTACAGCAACCTGATCGTCGGCTCGACGGACGGCTCGCCGGTGTACCTGCACGACGTGGCCGAGGTGCGGCAGTCGGTCGAGAACGAGCGCTTGAACATGCGGTTCTGGGTTCGCGGGTACCCGATTCCGTCGGCCACGGTCGTCCTCGCCGTCAACCGTCAGGCGGGCGCCAATGCCGTCGAGGTCTCCCGGAGCATCAAGGAGATTCTGCCGATCATCCAGACGGAGGTTCCGGGATCCGTGCGGATCACGATGATCTACGACCGCTCCCAGTCGATCGTCCACTCCGTCACCGACGTCCAGCTCACACTCCTGATCGCGTTCATCCTCGTCGTCATCGTCATCTTCCTCTTCCTCGGCCGCGCGACCGACACGCTCATTCCCGCCGTCGCGCTGCCCCTCTCGCTCCTCCTGACGTTCATCGCGATGAGGCTCCTGGGGTACAGCCTGGACAACCTCTCGCTGATGGCCCTGACCCTGGCGATCGGGTTCCTGATCGACGACGCGATCGTGTTCCTGGAGAACACGGTCCGCCGAATGGAACGCGGCGAACAGGCGTGGCAGGCGGCAATCAACAGCGCCAAGGAGATCAGCTTCACGATCCTCTCGATGACGATCTCGCTCGCGGCCGTCTTCATCCCGCTGGTCTTCATGTCGGGCCTGGTCGGCCGGATCTTCCGGGAGTTCGCGGTCACGATCATCATCTCGATCTTCGCCTCGGGCGTGGTCTCGCTGACGCTGACGCCGCTGATGTGCGCGAGGCTGCTCAAGGACCGCGGCCCCGGCGCGAAGAAGACGTGGATGGAGCGGGTCATCGGGGGGGTCGAGCACCGCGTGCTCGCCGGGTACGCCGACTCGCTCTGGTGGTTTCTGCGGCGCCGCTGGATCTCGCTCGCGATCTGGGCCGCCTGCCTGGCGGGAACGATCCTCCTGTTCGTCTCGATCCCCCGGATCTTCCTGCCGCCCGGCGACAGCGGGGTCATCTTCGGCGCCTTCCTGGGGAAGGAGGGGTCCTCGCCCGAGCAGATGCGGGGAATCCAGAACCGCGTGGACCAGGCCCTCCACACCGATCCCCACGTGCTGATGGACTTCACGCTGACGGGCGCGAGCGGCTTTCTCCCCTCGAACATGGGGATCACCTTCACCATGATCGGGGAGCCGAAGGGCCGGCCGCCCATCGGCGACGTCGCGGCCGGATTGATGGGGAGGATCGCCTCGGAGCCCGGCGCGTTCGCCTTCCTGCGCCCCTTCCCGGTGCTCGAGATCTCCACGGGCGCGACCTCCCAGACGCAGGGGCAGTACGCCTACTCGATCTCGGGCGTCAACGCTCCGCAGGTCTACGAGACGGCGGGCAAACTGCTGGCGAAGCTCTACCAGTACCCGGGATTTCAGACGGTCTCTTCGGACTACTTCGCCAACACGCCCAACCTGGACATCGAGATCCGCCGCGACCAGACCAAGATGTACGGAGTCTCCGAAGCGCGGATCCTGACCCTCCTGCGCAACGCCTATTCCCAGAACTACCTGTACCTGATCAAGAAGCCCGAGGACCAGTACCAGGTCATCCTCGAGGTCGGGGACGCCGAGCGCTCCAAGCCTGAAGATTTGGCCCTTCTCTACATCAAGACCGACGACGGCAAGAACCTCGTGCCGCTCTCGGAGCTCGTGACGTGGAAGAGGACCCTGGGCCTCCAGTCGGTCAATCATCTGAACCAGTTCACGAGCGTCACGATCTTCTTCAACCTCAAGCCCGGCGTCGCGATCGGCGACGCGACCGACTACATCCAGAAAGCCGCCGCGGACATCGTTCCGCCGACGATCCGGGCGAGCCTGCAGGGTGAGGCGCTGACCTTCCGCAACACGGTCCGGGACCTGACGATCCTGATGTTCCTGGCCGTCTTCGTGATGTACGTGATCCTGGCGATCCTGTACGAGAGCTACGTCCTCCCGATCACGGTCCTCTCGACGCTTCCGACGGCCCTGGTCGGCGGGCTCCTCGCCCTCTTCGTCTTCCGCCAGCAGGCCTCTCTCTATGCCTTCGTCGGGATGTTCATGCTCATGGGAATCGTCAAGAAGAACGGCATCTTGATCGTGGACTTCGCGCGACAGCGAGTGGACAAAGGCGAGCCGGCGGAGAAGGCCATCCACGACGCCAGCATGGACCGCTTCCGCCCGATCCTGATGACGACGCTCGCGGCGATCTTCGGGGCGCTGCCGATCGCCCTCGGGTTCGGCGCGGGAGGGTCGTCGCGGCGGCCGCTCGGCCTCGTCATCGTCGGCGGCCTGATCGTCTCGCAGTTGATCACGCTCTACATCACGCCGGTCATCTACCTGTACCTCGAGGTTTTCCAGGAGAAGGTCTTGAATCGCACCGCCTTCTTCCACTCGGGCCACCTGCCGCCGTCGGCGGTCGAACACTCCTCGCCGCAGCAGGTCTGACGTGACGGGACGCGGGCTCGTCAGGGCGCTCCCTCCGGTGCTTCTGACGCTTCTCCTCTCCGGTTGCGCCGTCGGCCCCAACTACAGGCGCCCGGCGATCTCGTCGCCGGAGAGCGTGCGCGGGCAGATCGGTCCGGCGCAGGCCGCCTCGCTCGCCGATCGCGCCTGGTGGGAGATCTTCCAGGACGAGACGCTCCAGGGGCTGCTGGACGAGGCGCTCAAGAACGGCTACGACGTCCGCCTCGCGGCCGCCCGGGTCGAGGAGGCGCGCGCCAACGCGGGCATCGCGCGCTCGGAGTTCTACCCTCAGCTCGGATACCAGGCAACGTGGTCGCGCTCGCGCGAGTCCGAGATCTTCGCCCCCGGAGTCGGCACGGTCAGCGTCCACGACGTCAACCTGGGCCTCTCCTGGGAATTGGATCTCTGGGGCCGCATCCGGCGCTCGAGCGAGGCCGCCCTGGCGCAGTACCTCGCCACCGAAGACGCCCGCCGCGGCGTTCTCCTCGCCCTGGTCGCGGAGGTCGCGACGGACTACTTCGAGCTGCGCCAGCTCGACCTGCGGCTCGAGATCGCCCGGCGGACGCGGACCGCATTCCAGGAGACCTACGACCTCTTCAACCGCCGGCTGCAGGCCGGCATGGCCTCCTCGCTCGAGACCGCGAGCGCCGAGGCCTCGCTCGCCGTTGTGGCCGGCCAGGTCCCGCAGCTCGAGAGCCAGGTCGTGGCTCTGGAAAACGCGATGGGCCTGCTCCTCGGCCGGAATCCCGGCCCGATCGCGCGGGGGGCGGCTCTCACCGAACAGTTCCTGCCGCCGGAGGTGCCGGCCGGCCTCCCCGCGGACCTGCTCCGCCGGCGCCCCGATGTCCGGCAGGCCGAGCAGCAGCTCGTCGCGGCCAACGCGGCTGTTGGAGTCGCGATGGCGAGCTTCTTTCCGACGATCAGCCTGACCGGCGCGTTCGGCGGAGTCAGTTCCGACGTTTCGACCCTCTTCTCGGACGGAAAGACCTGGTCGATCGCCGCGGGCCTGACGGGCCCGATCTTCCAGGGCCTGCGCCTGAAGAACCAGTACGACGCCCGAGTCGCCCAGTGGGAACAGGCGAAGACGCAGTACGAGAAAACGGTCACGAACGCCTTCATCGAGGCTTCCACCGCGATCGTGGCGCACCAGAAGCTGGCCGAGGCCGAAAGGGAGCAGGCGCGAGCCGTCGCCGCATATCGGCAGGCCGTCACCCTTTCCAACGATCGCTACGTCGCCGGCTTCGCGAGCTACCTCGATGTCCTCCAGGCGGAGCAGAATCTCTTCCCGGCCGAGAACGCGCTCGCGCAGCTCCGCTTCAATCGCCTGGCCAACTTCGTCCAGCTCTACAAGGCGCTGGGCGGCGGCTGGAACCTGGAGAATCCGACCTGGGCGCGGCCGGGCTCGTGAGCGCGGCAGCGGAGACTGATCGAAAGGAGAAGACCGATGAAACGCAAGGCATCCGCGCGGTGGCAGGGGGACCTGAAGACGGGCAAGGGCGCGATCTCGACGGAGAGCGCCGTCCTCGCCGACACGCCCTATTCGTTTACGGCTCGTTTCGAGAACGGCAAGGGCACGAACCCGGAGGAGTTGATCGCCGCGGCGCATGCCGGCTGCTTCACGATGGCGCTCTCGGCCGAGCTCGGCAAAGCGAACCTCGTTCCCGAGAGCCTGCGCACGACGGCCACGGTCACCCTGGACAAGGTGGACGGGTCCTGGACAGTCACGGAGTCTCACCTCGAGGTGATCGCCAGAGTCCCCGCCGCCTCCCGCGAAGCCTTCCAGAAAGCCGCCGAGGCGGCGGAAACCGGCTGCCCCATCTCCAGGCTCCTCAAGGCGAGGATCACCATGGACGCGAAACTCGAGCCCTAGAGCAGATCCCTCGCTTCGTTCGGGATGGCGGGAGGTGTGTCTTTACCTCGCCAGGGTGGCCGCGCGGGCAAGGGCGGCCCGGGCGTCGGCGACGACGCGGCGGACGATCTCCCCGGCAGGGAGGATCGAGTCGATCAAGCCCGCGTCCTGGCCGATGAAGAGGGGAGCATAAGAGACGTCGCCGGCCTTGAAGGCGGCGACCATGGCGGGGCCGACTTGCGAGCGGCGGGCGCGGAGCTCGCCTTCTCGGCCGGCCCATTCCTCGATCAGGCGATTGCGCACGACGCGCGAGTAAGCTCCCGGCCAGATGCGGCCGCGCGCGATGTCGGGGATCTCCGTCAGGATCGTGTCGTGGCCGTCGCTCGCGAGCACGGCTTGCTTGAATCCCCCGGCGACCGGCGCTTCCGGTGTCGCGAGGAAGCGAGTGCCGAGCAGGACTCCGTCGGCGCCGAGGACGAGCGCGGCGGCCAGTCCCTCTCCGGTCGCGATGCCTCCCGCGGCCAGCACCGGCAGCGGCGAGACCGCTTGGACGACCTGAGGAACGAGAGCCATCGTCCCCATCAGCCCGACGTGCCCTCCTCCTTCCGTCCCCTGCGCGACGATCGCGTCGGCCCCCGCCTCGACCGCGCGGCGCGCCTCCGGGACGCTGGAGACCATGTGCATTACGCGCGCTCCCCGATCCCGCGCCCGAGAAAACAGATCGCGAAGATCCTGATCGGGCCAGGCCCAGGCGGTGGAGAAGACGGGAGGCCGCGCGTCGAGGACGGCCTCCAGCGCGGTCTTCTCCAATTCGAAGAGCAGAAGATTCAGTCCGAAGGGGCGGTCGGTCTTCGCCCGCAGCGCGCGCGTCGTCTCGGCGATCCACTCCGGCGAACGCCCCGCGCAGCCGATCATTCCCAGGCCCCCGGCGTTCGAAACGGCAGCCGCCAGGTCGGCGCCGGTCGCCTGCCCCATCGGGCCGAGCACCACCGGATGTTCGATTCCGAAGACCTGACAGGCGCGAGTGCGAAGCATTGCGAAACCCTACTGCGGAAGAGGCGGGCCGGTCAAAGACCGGAGTCCGCCGCGCCCGGATGCGCGCGGCAGAGAGTTTGCACGCTGGGAGGTTTTTCAGAGACTGGAGAGGCTCTTGCTGGAGGTCAATTTTGCGGCTCGATCCTTTGAAGGGGAATTTCGTGATCCGCCCCCGGAGAAGTCGGAGTCCGGAACTGCACCCCCTTCTGATCCTCGCGCTCCTGATCGCCTTCCTGCATGCTCCCGGCCTTCCGGCTCAGTCGGACACGCCCCTGCCTCCCGGCCGCCCGCCGGAATTCGGCGCTGAAGCCGGGTACGGTTTTTCGGTCCATCTGAATCGAGGCCGTTCGGTCGAGCATTTCTGGCTTCTCGAACCGTGGGCCGGGGTCCGTGTCAGCGCCCGTCTCCAGTACGTCGTGGAAGCTCACCTTGCCCGCCATCTGACGCCGCGGGGCTACGTGGTCGGGCTGATGCCCGTCGGCGGGCGGCTCTACATCGGGAGCGGACGGGCGCTCCCGTACGTTTCCATCGGAGGAGGGTTCGGCTGGACGGATCTGACTTCCCTCGAGGAGATCGATCGCCGCTTCAACTTCCTTCTCCAGGCGAGCGCCGGTATCCGTTACAACCTTTCCGAGAGAAGCGCCTGGACGTTCGAAGCGCGTCTCGCTCACATCTCCAACGGAGGAACGGCCCGACCGAACCTCGGGTTGAACAACCTCGTCTTCCTCGGCGGCTTTCGCTTTCGCTGAGGCAATGCTGCCGGACCCGCATCCTGGCGCGCGAAAAGCCAGTCACGGAGAGGAAGACGCGAGCGGGGTCTTCCCCGATTTGAGGGCGTTGGCTTCGACGCGGCGGGCGCTGGCAGGCCGGGGCCGCCCTGTCGTCGGGCCTGCCGAAGGGACCCTCGGCCCGAGAGCGAGGAAGGACCTCGCCACCGGAATTTCCCGTCCGGGCGGTTGTTCTTTATTTGCTCATGAACAGGTGGGCCCCGGTTTTCCTGGCTGTCGTTCTGGCTCTTTCCCTGGGTCCGGGCTCAGCCCTCGCCTCTCCTCCGGCCCCGCCTCGACCCGCCGCCTGGGCTGTCGCGGTCGCCGCCAGCGGTGTCGAGAACCTGTACCGGGTGGACCAGGACCTCTTTCGCAGCGCTCAGCCCACCGGCGCCGGATTCCGGGAGCTCGCGGCCCTCGGGGTCAAGTCGGTTCTGGACGTCGCGGGCGGAGAGGGAGACGGCCCGGTCGCCCGGGGAACGGACCTGAAGCTTCTCCACGTGCCGATGTCCGCTTTTGGCCTTCGCGACGACCGGGTACTGGAGGCCCTTCGGATCCTGACGGATCCAGCAAATCGGCCCCTGGTGATCCACTGCCAGCACGGCGCCGACCGGACGGGCGCGATCGTCGCCCTGTACCGCGTGGTCGTCGAAGGCTGGAGCAAGGCGGATGCGGTGCGGGAAATGAACGAGGGCGGCTTCCATCACAGCTCCCTCTGGCGCAACCTCGACGACTACGTGCTCAAGGCGAACGTCGAGGTCCTGCGGCGCAAGCTCGGCATCGTCCAGCCCGCGACTTCTCCCGTTCAGACCCTTCTTGCCGGCAATCCGTCAGCTTCCGCCCCCGCCATCGCGGCGGCCACTCCCCCGGAGATCTCCGGGTTGAAGGCCGTGCCCGCCCAGGTCACGAACACCCCGTAGCCGGCGAGTCCTGATCCGTTCAGGTCCAGGCCGTCGAAAAGACCGGCGGCCGCGGTCTCTGATGCTTCGGTAGCATCTCGGCGATGGCGCGCAAGGGCCTCGTCGGAATCGCCCTGCTCTCGGGCGCCGTGGCCCTCGCGGCGCCGCGCCCAACGCCTCCGATTCAGGCCCTCCTCGACAGGGCCGGGCTGGCGGCGCGGGTCCGCGAGGAACTGCTCTCGGCCTGGCGGGCTTACGAGAGATACGCCTGGGGCCATGACGAGCTGAAGCCCGTCAGCAAGGCGCCTCGCGACTGGTACGGCGAGTCTCTCCTCATGACGCCGGTGGATTCGCTCGACACGCTGCTCCTGATGGGACTGAAGGATCAGGCGGATCGCGCGAGGGCCTTGATCCTCGAGAAGCTCTCCTTCGACAGGGACATCTTCGTCAAGAACTTCGAGGTCACGATCCGGCTCCTCGGCGGCCTGCTCTCCGGCTACCAGATGACGGGAGACGAGCGTCTGCTGCGCCTGGCGGAGGATCTCGGAACCCGTCTCCTGCCCGCCTTCGCCTCGCCGACGGGCATGCCCTACATGTTCGTGAACCTCAAGACCGGCAAGACGAAGGGAGCCCGCTCGAACCCCGCGGAAATCGGAACCCTCATCCTCGAGTTCGGGACGCTATCGAAGCTGACCCGTAAGCCCGTCTATTTCGAGAAGGCCAAGAAGGCGCTGATGGCGTTGTACGAGCGCCGCTCGAAGATCGGCCTGGTCGGCGAGGAGATCGACGTCGAGACGGGACAGTGGACCAGCAAGGCTTCGCACGTCGGCGGCGCCATCGACTCGTATTACGAGTACCTGCTCAAGTGCTCGATCCTCTTCGGCGACGAGGACTGCGGCCGGATGTGGCGCGAGAGCCTGCGGGCGTTGAACGAGCGCCTCGCCGAGGAGACGCCGACCGGGCTCTGGTACGGCCAGGTCGACATGGAAACCGGCGCCCGCACGGCGTCGGAGTTCGGCGCGCTCCATGCCTTCCTCCCCGCCGTCCTCGCGCTCGGCGGAGACCTGCGCCGGGCCGGGGCCCTCCAGGAGTCCTGCCTGAAGATGTGGAACCTCCACGGCATCGAGCCCGAGCTCCTCGACTACCGCGCCATGAAGGTCACGAGCCCCGGCTACCAGCTCCGCCCCGAGATCATGGAGTCCGCCTACACGCTCTACCGCACCACGAAGGACCCGCGCTACCCCGAGATGGGCCGGACCTTCTTCGAAGCGATCTTCCGGCGCTGCCGCACGGACTCGGGCTACACGGTCTTGAAGAGCGTCGTCACCAAAGAGAAGGGCGACCTGATGCCGAGCTACTTCCTGGCCGAGACCCTGAAGTACCTCTACCTCCTCCTTGCCCCCGACTCGACCCTCGACTTCCCGACCGTTGTCTTCAACACGGAAGCCCACCCGCTTCGACGCGCTTCGTAGGGGACTCCACTCCTGCTTTCTTCCGCGTGAGGGTCGCCTATTCAGGCTAGGGAGAGACCAGGAATCCTTCTCTCTTTGCAGCGTCCCGGAGTCGGGCGTCGAGACAGACGAAAGGAAAACCTTCGGGGCGCTCGTCGGACGCAACGAGCGCCGCGGCAAGCTGAAGAGCGTCGGCGGCGCCCAGTGGATGGCTCTGGACGAGGCGGATCGCCCGCGAACGAGCGGCGTCCAATGCGATCGTCTCCTCCCACGCCTCCGCGAGGGCGCGAAGAGTGGCTCGTGCCCTCTCCGCAGTGTCGTCCTCGAGGGCTCGTTCGCGCTGCCGGCGCGCCAGCGCGGAGCTGACCTCGACCGCTGTCTGGCACCAGACGATCTGGATGGGATCCTGCCGGAAGATGGCCGCGACCTCAGAGGAGCCGGGCTCGTTGACGAGGAGCGGCACGATCGCGGACGAGTCCCAGAATCTCATCGGCCGGACCGGCGCTCCTCGAGGAGCGCCTCGAGCACTCTAGCCGGCTTCTTCGGCCCGGGTGGGGGCAGAGAGATTTTCGCTCCACCGCGAATCCGTGGCGGCCGAAGAATCCCGCGGCGCTCGGCCTCCAGAAGCCAATCGGCCCCCTTCTCGGCGGGCGAAACCGGCTCAATCCGGGCAATCGG
>Ga0153915_10004408_pt1 | contig 12976 bp, 12 predicted proteins | sample Opewatmetagenome_2_FD_107003 | JGI IMG/M metagenome (GOLD analysis project Ga0153915, IMG submission 107003) | Freshwater wetland microbial communities from Ohio, USA - Open water 3 Core 3 Depth 3 metaG | ecosystem: Environmental > Aquatic > Freshwater > Wetlands | place: USA: Ohio, Lake Erie... | reverse complement strand
GCACCAGGGTGGCGGTCGCTACGGCGAGCCGCGGGCGGATGGGGGTGACGTGGCCGAGTTCTACGTCTCCACCTGCAAGTGAGGGACGGCTGATGTCCGAAGCTGTCCGAAGGGGACGGTGTCTCTTTAGGCCGTCCCCTCAGCGAAGCCTCCCCACGACCAGGGTTCGCTGCCGGATCTCGACCTCGTCATCGACGCGCTTGCCGAGGAGGGCACGCCCGATGGGCGAGTCGGGCGTGATGACCTTGGTGGTGGTGGCGAGCACGGTGCCGCCGCCGTGAGGGGCGATGAAGAGGTGTTGCTGGGCGCCATGGTCGTCTTCGAGGGTGACGAGCGCGCTCATGGCGATCGCGTCGGTGGGGGCGAAGGTGCGGAGGGCGAGCGCGGTGACCTGGGCGAGACCGGCCTCGAGATCGGCGACGCGCTGGGCCTGGCCACGGGCGAGATAGGATTGCTCGAGGCCACGCGTGTCCTTGGGGTTTTCGGCGCGCGCCTCGGTGTGGGTGGCACCCTCGAGGGCGGCGGCGTGGGCCTGCCGGGCGGTGTCGAGCGCGGCGGTCAGGACGGCGACCAATTCGGCCTTGAGTGTTGCTTTGTCGGGCACTTGGCGCTCGCCGAGGAGCGTATGTCAGGCAGGGGATCTAAAGTGTGCGTATGGGAATCGAAGTCAGCGGCAAGCTCCACACGATCTACGAAACGAAGCAGGTGTCGGAGCGTTTCTCGAAACGCGAGTTCGTCCTCGAGATGGCCGACAACCCGAAGTATCCGCAGCTGGTGCTGTTCCAGCTGACCGGCGATCGCGTCACGCAGCTCGACGACCATCGCGTCGGCGACGAGGTGCGCATCGAGTTCAGCCTGCGCGGCCGCGAGTGGAAGAGCCCGCAGGGCGACCTCAAGTACTTCAACAGCCTCGACGTGTGGAAGCTGGAGGCGGGTCGGTCGAACGCGCGGGCACGCAGCTCGTCGCAAGGCGGTAACGGGTTCCGCAGCAGCGGCGCGCTGAACGATCCGCGCGACGCCGAGATTCCGCCGCGCGGCGACGACGATTTCCGCCGCAGCACGACCGACGACGACCTGCCGTTCTGAGCTCGGCGGCGCACCTCGGCTACACTGGGGTGACGTGGCGCGACCCTGGCAAACGCTCGCGACGGTCGCGACCGACGAAGGGGCCCTCGAGCTCCGGCGCCGCGGCGATGACGAGTTCCTGATCGTGATCGGCGGCCGCGTGCTGATGAACAGCTCGTCGCGCCGCTCCGAGGAGGCGCTCGCCGCCCTCGCCTGCGCGCACCTGAAGACCACGGCCTCGCCGCGCGTGCTGATCGGCGGGCTCGGCATGGGCTTCACGCTGCGCGCCGCGCTCGATGCGGTGCCGGCCACCGCGCAGGTCGTGGTCGCCGAGCTCAACGCCGACGTGCTCGCGTGGTGCCGGGGCCCGCTCGCGGCGAGCACGGCAGGCGCGGTGAACGATCCGCGCGTGCGCGTCGAGCTCGGGGACGTGTCGAAGGTGATCGCGGCCGCGACGCCCGGCAGCTACGACGCGATCATCCTCGATCTCTACGAGGGCCCGAACGCCGCCACGCAACGCGCCGACGATCCGTTCTACAGCGCCGCCGCGCTCGACCGCACGCGTGCGGCCCTCGCGCCCGGTGGCGTGCTCGCGGTGTGGTCCGAAGACGCCGATGCCGCGTTCGAGCGGCGCCTGGCCGCCAGGTTCACCGCCGCCACGCACCGCATCGGCGGCGGCGGCCGGCGTCACGTCGTCTATCTCGGTCGGCGCACGTGATCGCGCGCGTCACGGTCGCCGCGGTCGCATCGGGCACGCGCCTCGTCGACTACGCGAAGGCTCACCTCGCGGTGGTCCCGAGCGATGCGGTCGGGCCGCTGATCGCGACCGGCGCGATGGCGATCGGCGACCGCGTCGGCAAGATCGCGGATCCGGTGCACGCCGGCGACGTGCTCGCGATCGAGCTCGCGCGCCTGCCCGAGGTCCTCGTCCCCGAGCCGATGACGCTCGCGATCGCCTTCGAGGACGCCGACGTGATCGTCGTCGACAAGCCGGCCGGCATGCACGTCCATCCGATCGGCGCGTTTCGCACGGGCACCGTCATCAACGCGCTGCTGTGGCACGCGGGCGCGCGCGCCGATCAGCCGTGGGCCGCGTGGCGCCCGCATCCCGCGCATCGCCTCGATCGCGCGACCAGCGGCCTCGTCGCGATCGCCAAGCACGCGCTCGTCCACGATGCGCTGCGCACGCTGTTCGACGCCGGCCGGATCACGCGCCGCTATCGCGCGACCGTGCACGGTCTCGTCGCGCTCGACCGCGGCACGATCGCGGCGCCGCTCGGTCGCGATCCGCGGCTGCCGTATCGCCAGGCGGTCGTCGCCGGTGGCGGGCCCGCGATCACCCACTACCGGGTCGTGCGCCGCGAGGGCGATCGCACCGTCGTCGAGCTCGAGCTCGAGACCGGACGCACGCACCAGATCCGCGCGCACCTCGCGAGCCTCGGCCATCCGATCGTCGGCGACACGCTGTACGAGACCGGCGCCGCGTCGAGCGCCGCGATCGAGCTGCGCGCGATCGAGCTCGCGTTCCCGCACCCGCGCGACGGCAAGCCGATCGTCACGCGCGTCTGACGTCGAGCGCGGGACGCAGGAGATCCGACAAGGGCTCGACTGGGCCGGACATGTCGTCTAGCGTACGCAGCCATGCGTGCACTCCTGATCGTGCTCGTCACGTGCACGGTTCACGTCGCCTCGGCCGAGCGGTTCGAAGAGCCGAGCGCCGGCGGCTTCTTCGTCGCGGCGGGCGCCGGGCTCAACGTCGGCCACCCGTTCGGCGAGCTCCAGGTCGGCCGGCGGTTTCGCCACGCGCCGCACTTCGAGCTGTATCTCGACTACAGCTACGACGCGAAGATCTCGGAGTACGCGTTCCAGACGTTCGGGATCGGCGGGCGGACGTACCTCGCGCACGTCGCGCACTGCGAGCTGTTCCACCAGGCGCTCGCGAGCTTCGCGATCTCGCAGGGTGGCGACCTGCGCACGATCGGCGATCGCCTGCTCGGCGGGTTCTTCACGCAGGGGCTCGGACTCGCGCTGGTGACCGGCTCGGCGTGGACGATCGCGGTCTCGGTGTCGACCGGCTATCCGGTGTGGCTGCGCTCCGACGTGGCGCTCGAGGTCAGGTTCTGATGCGCGCCGCATGCCTGCTCGCCCTCGCGGCCTGCAACGGCTCGATGGAGAAGTACTTCGCGCAGGACGTCGTCGAGATCGTCGACAACGTGCCGTACGTCGCCGGCACCACGAACCCGCGCCAGGAGCTCGACCTCTACCTGCCGCGCGCGGTCGACCACTTCCCGGTCGTGGTGTTCATCCACGGCGGGTTCTGGATCCACCAGGACAAGAACTACTTCGAGCCGATCGTCGGCCTGTATCACAACGTCGGCATCGCGCTCGCCCGCCGGGGCATCGGCACCGCGGTGATCAACTACCGGCTCGTCCCCGACGTCGACTTCGAGGCCCAGTTCGACGATTGCGCGCGCGCGATCGCGTGGGTCCACGATCACATCGCCGACCATCGCGGCGATCCCGAGGCGATCGTCGTCGCCGGCCACTCCGCCGGTGGCCACATCGCCGCGCTCGCCGCCTTCGACGACGCGCGCCTCACCGCGAGCGGCGTCGACGTCACCGCGATCAAGGGCTACGCGCCGCTGTCCCCGATCCTCGATCTCGCGCAGATGGCGGCGAGCTCGCAGGAGGACGCCGACATCGCCGCCGAGGTGTTCGGCCCGGACCTGGCACCGGACTCGCCGTCGACGCACTTCAAGGCCACCGTCGCGCCGCTGTTGTTCGTGATCGGCGATCGGGACCTGTCGTTCGTGCTCGCCCAGGTCCCTGCCGCGATCACGACGCTCGAGTCACTCGGCGCGCCGGTGACGTTCCAGGAAGTTCCAGGCAAGACGCACGACGACATCGTCGTCGACTTCGACACCGATGCGGATCTCGTGACGCCGCTCCTCGCCGCGTTCGTGCACACCGTCACCCACTAGGCAGCGGGCCGCCCATCTCGAGCTGCTCGTCGTGGCGCGTCGCGCCGGCCGCGACCAGGGCCTCGAGCACCGGCTCCTCGACGACGCAGATCTCGATCTGCTCGGGCATCGGCGCCGCGACCGCGATCAGGTGCGCCGCGACATCGCCATCGGCCGCGCGAAACGGAAACAGCAGGCCCTTGCCGGGCTCGAAGTTGCGCCACACCTGCGTCAGCGCGCGATCGCCGGCGTGCAGGATCGGGCAGTGGCCGCGAAATGCTCGCCACCGCGCGATCTGACCGCGCCCGAGATCGAACCGCGCCTCGAGCATCGCGTCGTCCGCCGGCTCGACGACGCGAACCTCGTGGCGCCCGCTGCGCGTGGCCGCGAATCGCTCGGCATCGGCGCGGCTCAGGTACACGATGTGGATCGCGTGCACGACCTGCATGCCGACCGAGCGATACAGCGCGATCGCCGCCGCGTTCTCGGCGCGCACCTCGAGCCGCCAGTTCGTGCAGCCGGCCGCGCGCAACCGCGCCGCGACCGCCGCCATGATCTGGCGCCCGACACCCTGGCGGCGAAACGCCGAGCTCACGACGATCTGCCGCACGTCGCCGCGATCGCCGAACGGAAACGACAGCCCGTACGCCGCGAGCCGGCCGTCGTCGGCGTCGAGGAACAGCGTCGACGGGCACAGGTGCTCCTCCCACTGGTCGCGCGGATGCGGCGGGTGATCGTCGAGCCCGAGCTCGTTCCAGAACTGGACGAACGCCGCGTAGTCGTGGGCGTCGGGCCGGGCGGCGCGTACTCGCAGCGTCATCGCTTGAATCGTACCTTCAGCTCCTGGAGGAAGAGCTTCGGTAGCGCTCCCACGTCCTCGACCATGTACAGCCGTCCGCTGCCGGCATCCGCGATCATCGCGAGCAGATTCCGGTCGGCGCCCTGCACGCCGATGGCGGAGATCGTGATGTGGTCGTCCTCGACGTCCTTCAAGAGCTCGGGAATGCCGTCGTACGGCGCCTCGCCATCCGTCAGCAGCAGGACGTGCTTGAGCTTCAGCTTCGAGCCGCGCAGCGCGGCCAGCGCGCCCTTGAGCGCCGGCAGGATGTTGGTGCCCCCGCCCGCCGTGACTTCGGTGATCGCGGCCTCGATCTTCTTGCGGTTCGCCGCTCTCTGCAGCGGCACGACGACCGTCGCCTCCGAATCGAACGTGATCACGCCAACCTCGTCGGTCACCTCGAGCGCCTCGACCACGTCGCGCGTGGCCTGCTTTGCCGTATCGAGCTTCGGGCCTTGCATCGATCCCGAGCGATCGATGATCACGATGACAGCTCCCGGTTCGTGCTTCGGCGCCGGGGCCGTCGTCGTGGTCGTGGGCGTGACCGTGGGCGCGGGCGCTTGCGGCACGCTCGCATCCTCGAGCACGACCTTCACCACCGTGGGTGGAGGTGCGGGCGGTGCGGGCGGTGGCGGCGATGGCGGAGGCAGCCCCGCGTCGCACGCGACGACGAGCACCGGAACCAACACGCCGACGACGAAGGCTCGCATGCCGTGAAATCTAACGCGAAACCAGAAGTCCTCCACCTTTGATTTGCGGTCCTGTCAACTCACTCCACCGCGCCGAGGTCGACGTACGCGTTGTCGTTCTGGATCACGAACGGACGATCCTCGATCGACACGTTGCCCTGGCCGTCGTGGCGGATCACCTGCACGGAGCCGAGCCCGACGCCTTCGGGACCGCGCGCGTAGTAGTGCACGCCGACCCGGTACGGTGCCGCCTTCGGCTCGTCGACCACGAACATCTCGGGACCATAGCCGTCGGTGATGTCGTCGAGCAGCGCGCCGCCGGACGGCAGCGAGCGCGACGAGTAGAACGCGTGACCGTGCTTGTTGTCGCGCACGTGGAGATCGACGTCGTTGCCGTCGGTCTCCCACGACAGCACGAACCGCAGGCTCGGCTTCGACGCGAACGAGCGGCGCTGCGCCACGATCGCGGCCGTCTCGCTCGGGTGATGGGCGAGCAGGTACGCGGCGATGATGCCGGAGTCGGCTTCGAGGATGGTGGTCACGCTCGGGCGCCTCGAGCGCGTCATCGCGTCGCTGATCACGTGGAGCGCTTCGACGCTGTTGTCGCGCATCAGGTCGTACGCGAGCAGGCGATAGGTCGACACCTGATCGGGCCGCTCGCGGATCGCGCGGCGATACGCATCGATCGCGAGCGCGCGCCCACCGGCCACGCGATCGAGACGCTCGCCCGCCGTGCGCAGGAGCTCGGCGCGGTTCGGGTACAGATCGACGAGCGAGCCGTACGCGCGTGCCGCGAGCACGTTCGAGCCGCGAGCCTCGAGCGCTTCGCCGAGCGCGATGATCGCCGCGACCTCGCCGGGGCTCGCCAGCTGCCACCTCGCGGCCACGTCGAACGCGTGCGCGCGCTGGCCACGATGGAGCGAGGTCATGATGTCGCCCATCGGGCCGGTGTACGGCGCGGTGTACTGCCGCTCGTCGGGAGACGCGGGCTCGCGCTCGTGATGCTCGGCGAGCGCCCGGGTCTGGAGCTGGCGCACCACCGTCTCGGGCGAGGCACCGGCGGCGAGCACGTCCATCGTCGTGCTGGAGCCGTCGCTGCGGATCGCGATCGCCTCGCCACCGCTGCGCGGGACGCCATCGACGTAGTATTCGTTCTCGATCGCGGTCGCGCCCGCGAACGAGACACCCTTGCCATCGCTCTCGGAACCGGCCGCCGCGCCGAGCGCGGCCACGAACGTCCGGCCCGGCACCGGGATGTTCTTGATGTAGTTCTTGTCGATCGTGATCCCCTGCGTGGCCGACGCCGGATCGATCGTCGGCGCGGTTCTGGTTGTGGGTGTCTCGTGCGTGCGCGTCGAGCCGAGCATGCGCTGCTCGTCGGCATCGGTCTCGAGCACCAGCAGCGACGTGCGCGCCGACACGAGGTTGTTCGCGAGCGCGATCGTCTCGAGCTGGTGATCGAGCGGCGCGCGCGCGGCCTCCGGCGCGGCCTGCACGCGCTCGGTCAGCTCGGCGACCTCGGCGATCGCCACCGCGCGCTGCACGCGATCGGCGTCCGCCGCGTGCGGCTGGAGCCGCGCGGTGTGGGTGCCGATCCGGATCGCGAGCTCGTCGGTGTCGTGGCCGGGCGCGCGCCGGCCGACCACCCACGCGGGCTGGCCGGGCGCGAGCCCGCGCGTCGTCGCCGGCCACGTCTCGACGGCGCCCTCGACGACGATCGGCTGCTCGCCCGGCACCGCGGTGGCGAGCCCGCGACGGACGGCCGCGAGGTCGCGCGCATCGAGCACGGCGCCCGGCACGTGACCCGCGAGCACGATCGGCGCCAGCGTCGTGCGATCGATCGAGGTCCCGACCTGCACGGCGTCGATCCGCTCGAGCTTCGAGCCGTGGACGATCTGCGCGAGCTTTGCAGGCTCGTGCTCGCCGATCGTCGCCGAGCCATCTCCGACCACGATCACGCGCGCCATGCCACTCGCCGCCGCGACGGCGAGCGCGCCGCCGAGATCCGACGCACCGAGCGCGCCGTGTGACTGGAGCTTCACGCCGACGGACGATCCGGCCTCGTGCGCGTTGCCGCGATACAGCTCGGTGACGCCCTGATCGAACGCCGCCACGATCACGTCGGCGCCGGCGGGCAAGCCGTCGAGGATCTGCTGCACGACCGCGGCCTGGCGGCCCATGATCGTCGCTCGCGACGCGCTGGTGTCGACGAGGATCATCGCGCTCTTCACCGCGGCCGTCGCGGTCGCTTCGCCGAGCTCCACGCGCGCGACGAACATCGGTCCCGCCGACACGGCGTCGTTCCCGCGCGCGATCGGCACGACGACGTCCTCGGGCACGGTGTCGCGCAGCGCTCGCGACGTGCGCGCGCCGTCCTTGGAGATCGCGATGGACAGGTCGGCGATCCGCGGCAGCCCGCGCAGCGCGAGCGTGTACGGATCGACACCGGAGACGCGGTGGTCGTACGCGATCACGATCTCCTTGTCGGCCTTGGCGGCGATCGGGAACACCCGCGCGCTGAACGCGTTGCCGAGGTCCTGCTCGAGCAGGGCCGGGTCGACCTTCCTGTGGAGGTAGGTCTCGTAGACCTGGCGACCTCCCTCGCGCGTCACGACGCGAGCCTCGCGCCACTCGCGGTCGGTCTTCATCGCGAAGCGCGCGACCGCCGCGTCGCTCGGGAGCGTGATCGAGAACCGACCTTCGCGCGCGCGGGGCTCGGGGTTGTGAAACGTCAGGTGGAGCTCGGTGTGCGCGAGCGGACCTTCGAGTGTCACCTCGGCCGACAGCGCGCGCAGCTCGAGCTCGCTGCCATCGGTCGGCGACAAGCTGAGCGGCGGCGCGACGTGCTCGACCTGGCGGTGATACGAGGCGAGCATCGCCTGGGCGAGCTTCGTGTCGAGGCTGCCGAGCCCGGCCTCGCCATCGAGCCCGAACCGCGGCCCGTCGAGGTAGCCGGCCGTCGACGAGGGCGACCTACATCCGAGGAGCAACAGGAGCAGCACCTTGCGCATGAGCTCACCGTGAACCGACGCGCGACGCGGCGATATGACCGCCTGACAACACCCTGTTGGTGGAAGCGGACTCGCGGCAGCGTCGCGGGTCGCAGGCGCGCTACGCCGCGAGCACGAAGATCGCGAAGTACGGCATGCGCAGGGCGCCGGCGAGCGTCGGGTGATCGCGCACGGCCTCCGGAGTCGGCACCGGCTCGCGAAACGCGCGGACCGAGAACCCGGCCGCGATGATCCAGTCGAACCAGTCCTCGAGGGGGGCGTGGTGCGCGGTGGTCGTGAACTGCCCCGGCCAGCGCTCCCACGTGAACGTGCGCGTGCCGCGATCGAAGTACCGATCGACGCACAGGTGCTGCTTCGTCCCGGCGGGACCGCGGGCCCAGAACCGCACCGGCATGCTGCCGAACGGATGCTCGATCGACGCCACGAACAACCCACCCGGGCGCAACACCGTGTGGATCGCGTGCAGCGCCTTCGCGGGCTCGGCCATGTCCTGCAGCGCGACGCACGACGTCGCGACGTCGAACGTCTGCGGTTTGAAGCGGTCGCCGATCGAGATCGCATCGAGCGTCTCGTAGGTCGGGCCGCCGCCGATCATCCGCGCGTACTCGACCATCTTCTCCGACAGGTCGATGCCGGTGACGTCGGCGCCGTCCTCCGCCATCAGGCGCGAGAAGTAACCGGCGCCGCAGCCGACATCGATCAACTTCTTGCCGCGCACGTCGCCCACGAGCGCGCGCTGGGCCGGCCCGAAGAACGCGTAGCGAAAGTGATCGAGGCCCTCGCGCTGGCCGCGTGCGTAGCCGTCAGCAGCCTTGTCCCACGCGGCGCGTACGCTCTTGCGGTCCATCAGTAGTCGATGCCGAGGGTCGCGGTCAGCGCGATGGTTCGATCGGTTGCGCCGCTGACTCCACGGGTCATCGCCTTCGAGTTCTGACCGGCCTCGAAGCTGATCCCGATCTGATCGAACTCGGCCGCGACCGCGACGGCGTAGTGCGCGGCGAGCGTGAACTGCAGGCCGGCGCGAACATCGAAGGCGATCACCTTGCCGCGGCCGTAGCTCGTCGCGGACTGGATATCGCCACTCGAGAAGATCAGCGGAACGTCGAGCGAGGCGAAGCCGGCGATGGTCGGGGTCGCGGCGAAGCGCGCGAGGATGTTGGGCGTGATCGCGGTGTAGTCGACGTCGGGCATGTCGAGCGTCTGGCCGGCCATCAGCGCCGAACGATCGGCGATGTAGTAGCGGCGCCAGTAGCTCGCGCCGAACGCGATCGACGACGAGCCGAACGCGACGCGATAGCGCGCGCCGATCGCGTAGTGGCCGTCCTTGATCGGCGCGCTCGACGACGTGCCCGGGACCTTGATCGACAGCCCGAGCGTGTAGCCGAATTCGCCGTACAGCCCGAGCGCGCCCGCGCCGTCGACCTTGTCGAAGCCGGCCGGGTAGACCTCGCCGTTGACGCGCCCGGCGGCGGCGGCGGTGCCGACGCGCGGTGGCATGGTGGTGCCGCCGCCCTTCCACGTCAGCGTGCGGCGCGCGACCTCGGCGCCGATGTCGAGCCACAGCGCGGCCTGCGTCAGCGGGTTGCGGCCTTCCTTGTGCTTGCGACGGTGATGGTGCGTGTCTTCGTCGTCCTCGTCGCCGTGGCGCTTGCGCGTGCTGGTGTCGTCGTCGGCGACGCGGCGCTTCGGGTGATCGTCGTCGTGCTTCTTCGCCCGATCGTCATCGTCGTGCTTCTTCGGCCGATCGTCGTCGGCGTGCTTCTTCGACCGATCGTCGTCGTCGTGTCTTCGATCCGGAGGTGGCGGCGGCTCTTTCTCCTTCTTCGGCGGCGCGTCGTCGTCGTCCGGATCCTCGTCACCGCCGAGGAGGGTGCTGACCTTCTGGCGCAGCTGCGTCGACAGATCCTTCTTCAGGGTCTTCGTCGACTTGTACGTGATGGTGACGGTCTCCTTCTTCTTGCCCTTGCCGGCGATCGTGAGCGCGAGCCTGTGCTTGCCGCCGCCGGTCTTCTCGATCGTGCCGTAGATCACGAGGTCGACCTCGAGGTTCGTGCGCAGCTTCTTCAGGCCCTTGCCGTTGAACGTGGTCACCGACAGGGTCTCCATCGCCTTGGAGACCTTCTCCGGGCGCACGACCTTCGCGTGGTCGTCGGCGGCGTTGACCACGATGTCGGCGATCTTGCCGTCGGAATCACCGTCGAGAGGCGCGACAGCTACCTTCGGCTTTGCGACCACAATCGTGGGCACTGCGACCACGATGAGCAGGACAAGCCATCGCACTTCGTAAGCTTATGCGATCTCAGCGTCTTGCGCTGCTATCGGCTGTTGGAAGCCTTGAGGCTGGGGACACCGGTTTTGTATTGCACCGCTGTGGCAACGCTGTAATGTGCCGCACCTAAACGAGGTCCGAGAATGACGACGAAGTCGCTTGTATTGACCACGCTCCTGGCCGCTGCTGCTTGCGCCACCCCTCATCGCGATGACGGCACCGGCACCGGCGTCGATGCGCCTGCTGGCCAGTGTGTCGCCGAAGTCTGCAACGACGGGATCGACAACGACTGCGACGGTCGCCCCGACTGCTCCGATCCCGATTGCTCGGGCATCGATGGCTGCCCGGTGTGTGGCTCGGTCGAGCACCCGCTCGGGTCGCCGCTGGCGCTGCCCGATGGTGTGAGCTCCGGCGCGGTCTGCTCGACCGACGCGCAGTGCACCGACGCGATGTATCCGAACTGCGTGCACAAGGAGTGTCACGCCTCGTACGTGTCGAAGCTGAACTTCATCGGCTTCCCGATGGGCTCGACGCTCACCGACACGAGCAAGCTGCTCAAGGTGTGCGCGAAGATGGAGCACTCGTGGCTGCGCGACCTCCAGGTCGAGCTCATCGCGCCGAACGGCACCATCCTCCCGATGCAGAAGTTCATCGACCGCTCGGGCGGCGAGATCTATCTCGGCCAGGCGAACGACGCCGACGACGCCGCGAACCCGGTGGCCGGCGTGGGCTACGAGTACTGCTGGACCGCGACGGGGGCGACCACGATGCTCAACGCGACCATGATGGACTGGATGAGCCATCAGGTCGTGCCCGCGGGTGACTACCAGCCCGACGTGCCGTTCACGGCGCTCCAGGGCACGCCGCTCAACGGCCAGTGGGAGTTCCGCGTGACCGACCTGTGGGGCATCGACAACGGCTTCCTGTTCGAATGGTCGATCGCGTTCGACCCCAGTCTCGTCACGGACTGCAACGGTCCGATCATCGAGTAGCGAAGGCGAACCGTCAGGTTCGGAACGGCCGTCGAGATGATCTCGGCGGCCTTTTTGATCCTGGTAGCGAACGTCAGCGCAGCTCGTTCGACCACATGCAGCGATACGGGCGCACGGTGTCCGGATCGCTCCACGTCATCGCGGCCGGATAGAGATCGGTGAACGCGGTCTGCGTCCCGGCCCACTTCACGATCGTGGCGTTGGTCCCCGCCGGATTGCCGTAGCTGAAGTCCGAGGTGAGGAGGTACATCGGTGCGGTGCCGTTCGGCAGACCCGAGCGGATCGCCTCGGTGTAGTCGCGCTCGGACGCGAGGTGACCGGCAGAGGTGGCGCAATCCGCGGTCGCGTCGGCGACCGTCTTCGCGGCGCGATCGGTGCTGTCGAACCACATCGTCACGGCCGGGTTGCCGCCGCCGTTGAGCATGAAGCAGCCACCGGTGCAGGTCGTCGGCGCGACGTACGCCGGGTCGAGCGGGTAGTAGATGCACCGGAACACGTGGGTGGTGTTCTTGTAGTCCCACGTCGCGGTGCCCGTGTACTGGTACGAGAACCGCTGCTCGAGCGCGGTCCAGTTCAGGACCGCGGCGAGGAAGTCGACGGTGTTGTAGCCGACCTCGTCGGAGGTCCACAGCGCGACGCCGGAGCCGTTCGGCAGCCCTTGCTCGATCAGCTCGGCGAGCTCGGTGGCGCGCGGCAGGTGTCCGCCGCGGAGGAAGCACGCATCCTGCGCGTTCGTCCACGTCGCCGTGGCGGTGTCCATCGTCTCGCTCTTGTACGGGCTCAGCGGGCCGACGAACTGGTTCGCGATCGTGTTCGGGTTCGGCGTCTGCGCGACCTTCGGTGCGGCGCAGCGAAACGGCGTCGGCGTGGTGAGGTTGACGTGGCTGATGTTCGTGGCCGTCTGCCACGTCGACGAGGTCCACTTGAGCGTGAACGACGTCTGGTAGGTCGCCTGATCGGCGGTCGAGATGAGCGTGCCCGATCCGGGCAGGCCGTTGCGGAGCGCTTCGACGAGCAGCGGCGCGTCGGCCATGTGCGCGCGCTCGTTCGTGCACTCCCACACCGCGGCGCTCTTGCGGAGGGCCGGGCGATCCTTGGTGTCGATGTTGTAGTTGCCGAGCGTGAAGCACTCGTTGCCGACGGCGCCGTTGC
>Ga0153915_10004407_pt1 | contig 12977 bp, 11 predicted proteins | sample Opewatmetagenome_2_FD_107003 | JGI IMG/M metagenome (GOLD analysis project Ga0153915, IMG submission 107003) | Freshwater wetland microbial communities from Ohio, USA - Open water 3 Core 3 Depth 3 metaG | ecosystem: Environmental > Aquatic > Freshwater > Wetlands | place: USA: Ohio, Lake Erie... | reverse complement strand
CGCGCCGCCGGCGTGAAGCCCGGCGACGGCGTGGTGACCGTGGCCAACACGGCGGTCGCCACGGTGGCGGCCATCGAGATGGCCGGAGCCCGTCCGGTGTTTGTCGATGTCGAGCCGCCGGCGCTCACGATGGATCCCGCGGCCCTTGAGAGGCTGCTCGCCAGGCCGGGTTCGATTCGCCTGAAGGCGGTGCTTCCCGTCCATCTCTACGGCCATCCGGCCGACCTCGAGCCGATCTCTGCGCTCGCGAACCGCAGCGGGCTGGCGCTTGTCGAGGACTGCGCGCAGGCGCATGGCGCAGCCATCCGCGGCCGGCGCGTGGGCACCTGGGGCGCGGCGGCGGCGTTCAGTTTCTATCCGACGAAGAACCTCGGCGCCATCGGCGATGGCGGAGCCGTGGCGACCGGCGATGCCGGAATCGACGGGCGGCTACGGCTCCTGCGTCAATACGGCTGGCGGGAGCGCTACGTGAGCGAGATCGCCGGGAAGAACAGCAGGCTGGACGAGCTCCAGGCGGCGATCCTCCGAGTGAAGCTCAGGCGCCTGGATGCCGACAACGCCTGCCGGCGGGCGCTTGCGGCCCGCTATCTGGCGGGACTTGCCGGCACGCCGCTGAGGCTTCCGGAGACCGCCGAGGGATGCGAGCCCGTGTGGCATCAGTTCGTCGTGCGCACGCCGGGGCGCGACGGGCTCCGCGCTAGGCTCGTCGCCGAAGGCATCCAGACGGGCGTGCTCTACCCGGTGCCGATCCACCGGCAGCCGGCCTACCGGGATGATGCCGTGAGCCTGCCGGTCACCGAACAATCCTGCAGGGAGCTTCTCTGCCTCCCGATGCACCCGGGCCTGTCGGCGGAGGATGTCGACCGGGTCTGTGACCGGATCCGGGCGTGGTGCGGCGCCTGAGCCGCGCTCACCAGAGCGAGGCCGTCTCGAGGCGGCGCCAGTATGCCTCGCCGATCGCCTTGGGCGAGAAACGCCGCCGGATGTCGGCGGCCGCCCGGGCGCCGAGGCGCGCGCACAGCGCGGGATCGGAGGCGAGCTGCCGCATCGAGCGCGCCGCGCTTGCGACGTCGGGGTCGGCCCAGATCTGGCCGCGCTGGTATGGGCCGTGATCGCGATCGAGCGCGACGAGCTTGCAGGGCACGGGGCATCCGTTCTGGGGAGTGACAAACTCGGCCGTGCCCGACCAGTCGGTGCTGATGACGGGTTTGCCGAGGAACATGGACTCGGCGACGTTCAGCCCGAAGCCCTCGGCGCGGTGGAGGGAGACGAAGCAGTCGCAGGCCTGCTGGAGGGCGTGGAGGGCGTCGGGCGCGAGCGATTCGCAGATGAGGTGCGCGTTGGCCATGCCGGCGAGCTGCTCCCTGATCTCGGCGAGGGCGTCGGGATGGCGCTCGGGATTGTGAGTCTTGATGACGAGGCCGACGTGGCCGCCCGAGGGAAAGGCTTCGCGGAAGGCGGCGATCGCAGCGCGGGGATTTTTCCGCTCCTGGGTGGAGTTGAGGTCGTAGACGAAGAGGAAGAAGAACTGGTCCGCGGGGAGCCCGAAGCGGGAGCGGCAGTCGCCCTGCGGCACGGGGAAGTCGATCGCGTGCGGCATGGCGAGGACGGGCTTGGGCACCTTGGCGGCGATGGCGGCGCGCGCGAACTCCGACGGGCACCAGATTTCGTCGAAGTAGCGGTGCTGGCAGACCCAGCCGTCGGGGAACTCGGGCAGCTCCCACGCCCAGTAGCCGATGTTGTACTTCCCGCGGCGGAAGGCTGAGCCGTGGTGGGCATCGATCTCCTCCGACTGCTGGGCATCGAGGTGGAAGACGTTTACCGGATGGGGATTGTCGGTCTGGAGGCGGGAGGCGAAGCTGTCGTCGACCGACGGGTTGAGGCAGTTGAGCTTGAGATCGATGAGGGCCGCGGGCAGGCGGACGGCGTCGGCTGCGCGGGCGGCGCAGCGGACCGACTCGCCGACGCCGAGTGCGGCGCGGAAGAAACCGACGAGGTTGAGGCCGGGCCGCCAGCTTTCGGCGACGAGCCGGCGGGCCGGAGCGAATCGGCCCTGGCGGAAATGAACGATCTCTTCGCCATCGACGCGCAGCGCTTCGAGGCGGAGCTGCCGTTGGCGCTTCTGCTGGCGGTATTCCTGGAGGCGCGCGTACCAGCGGCCGGGCAGCGGCGCCGCCTGGGCGACGCGGCCGAGCCAGGCGAGGAAGTTGGCGCCGGCCACCCCGAGCAGTTCCAGCGAGATCTCGGCGCCGGCGGGCACGCCGCCGGCGGGGAGGTTGAAATACCAGAGGAACGGTCCCGGCCTCACCGGCCAGATGCGGCCGAGTTCGCGGCCGTTGAGGCTCACCCGCAGGCCGGGGAACGGCCGGGCGGTGCGGAAGCTCTTCGAGTGGTCGACGAGCGTGCCGATGAGCTCGATCCTCCGCCCGGCCACCGCCACGGGGATGGTCAGCGTGCCCCGGTCGCGCAGCCAGGCCGTGGTGCCCCCGATGAAGATGCGCCGGTGGGGCCACTGCGACTCCTGGGGCGGGAGCCAGCGCGGCGCGAGTCGCGGGTCGGGGCGGAAGAGTGAGGACCAGAATCCCATGGGATCGGAGACCGAGGCGGGAAAGAGGATGGGCGGTTCAGGTCGAAAGGCGAGAGTCGGGGTGGAGGGGGGCCGCCGCCATCGAGGGGAACATCTGCTCCCACCGGGCCTCCTCCGTGAGGAGGTTCTGCGCCACCTGAGTCTCGGCCCAGCGGCCGGGCCGCTGGCACCGGCCGGCGAGGAACCTCTCGGCGGCGCGCTCCGCCTGTGGGTCGCTGGGAAGGGCGCCGGCGCGCGCGTCGGCGAGGAAGGTCTCGCACCAGGAGCGCCAGGCGGCGCGCTCGATCTCGCGGCGCCATTTACGGAAGAGGCGGAAGGAGTTCTGCTCGACGTGGTCGTGGCGCCCCGGAGAAGCGCTCACGTGGTGCAGTACCGTGCTCGCGAGCGCGGTCCACACGGTCCTTCCGGCGGCGCGCACGCGGAAGCAGAAGTCGACATCCTCGCCGCTGTTGCGGTATTGCTCGTCGAGGCCGCCGATCCCGGAATAGAGCGCGCGCGGCACGACGAAGCAGGCGCCGGTCACCGCCGGCATCGGCGCATATCCAGGTGGGGCCCCCGGGGAGGGAGGCGCCCGGAGATGCGACGGCTTGCCGTCGGCGCCGATGACGATGCCCGCATGGTCGATCTCGCCGGTCGACACGCGCCGCTGAATGTTGCCGACAATGCCCGCGGCGGGGAGCCGGGCGAGGCCCTCGATCATCGGCTCGATCCAGCCCGGGAGAAACTCGAGGTCGTTGTTGACCAGGGCGAGGATCTCGCCGCGGGCCGCGGCAACGCCGCGGTTGCAGGCGGCCGCGTAGCCGAGATTGTGCTCGTTGAGGAGTGCGCGGCAGGGGCCATCGCCGAGGGCGTCGAGCCAGGCGCGGGTCCCGTCGGTGCTCCCGTCGTCGACGAGGATGATCTCGTGCGCGAGGCCGGGCGGCAGGGTGGCCCGGAGCGTCTCGAGGCACCGCTGGCTGAGCGCCACGCAGTTGTAGAGCGGCATGACCACGCTCAGGCGCGGGGACTCGGGGGCCGGGGCGGGGGCCTGGAAACTCACGGTGCGTGGAAGGAAGCCGCGGCCCGGCCGCTCAGCCGGCGATGCCTCCGTCGAGCAGGCTGCGGAGGTAGGCGGCGTAGCCCGACTTGCCGAGCCTCCTAATGTTGTCCTCGAGCCGGGCGCGGTCGATCCATCCGCTGCGCCAGGCGATCTCCTCGAGGCATGCGACCTTGAGGCCCTGGCGGCTCTCGATGACGTGGACGAACTGTCCCGCATCGATGAGCGCCTCGTGGGTGCCGGTGTCGAGCCAGGCGGTGCCGCGCCCGATGAGTTCGACGTGCAGCCTGCCGCGCTCGAGGTAGAGTCGGTTCAGGTCGGTGATCTCCAGCTCGCCGCGCGCGGAAGGCTTGAGCGAACGGGCGAGGGGGACGACCTGGTCGTCGTAGAAATACAGGCCGGGGACGGCGTAGTTCGACTTCGGCTGGCGGGGCTTCTCCTCGATGGAGAGGACCCGGCCGTCGGGCGCGAACTCGACCACGCCGTAGGCATCGGGGTTGGCCACGTGGTAGCCGAAGATCGTGGCGCCCTCGGCCCGCTCGCTGGCGGCCTGCACCGACCGGGCAAAATCGTGTCCGTAGAAGAGGTTGTCGCCGAGGACCAGCGCGGAGGGGTCGCCGCCGACGAAGTCGGCAGCGATGTGGAAGGCCTGGGCCAGACCCTCGGGCCGCTGCTGGGCGGCGTAGGCGATGCGCAGGCCGAACTGGGAGCCGTCGCCGAGGAGGCGCTCGAAAAGCGGCAGGTCCTGGGGCGTCGAGATGAGCAGAATCTCCCGGATGCCGGCCAGCATGAGCACCGAGAGGGGATAGTAGACCATCGGCTTGTCGTAGACGGGCATCAGCTGCTTGGATACAGCGATGGTCAGCGGGTAGAGCCGGGTGCCGGAGCCGCCGGCGAGGATGATCCCTTTGCGTTTCATGGTCAGAGGCGGGTGCCGAGGCGCTCGCGGGCGTAGCGCTTCGCGGTGATCTCCTGGCACCAGTCGCGGTGGGCGAGGTACCAGTCGATCGTCTTCTCGATACCGGTGTCGAATGACTCGGCCGGCGCCCAGCCCAGCTCGCGCTGGAGCCTGGAGCAGTTGATGGCGTAGCGCCGATCGTGGCCCGGGCGGTCGGGGACGAAGGTGAGGAGGCTGGCGTAGCGGCTGCCGTCAGCGCGCGGGGCCTTCCGGTCGAGGAGGGCGCAGATGGTGCGCACGAGATCGAGGTTGGCGCGCTCGTTCAGGCCGCCGATGTTGTAGGTCGAGCCGGCGGCGCCGCGCGTGAGCACGAGCCAGATTGCGCTGCAGTGGTCGCCGACGTAGAGCCAGTCGCGCACCTGCTGGCCGTCGCCATAGATGGGGAGCGGCCGGCCCTCGAGCGCGTTGAGGGTGACGAGGGGGATGAGCTTCTCGGGGAACTGGTACGGCCCGTAGTTGTTCGAGCAGTTCGTGATGAGGGTCGGCAGGCCGTAGGTGTGGTTGCAGGCGTGGACGAGGTGGTCGCTCGAGGCCTTCGACGCGGCGTAGGGGCTGTTCGGGGAGTAGGGGGTCTGCTCGGTGAAGGCCGGATCCGTGGGCGAGAGCGAGCCGTAGACCTCGTCGGTCGAGACGTGGAGGAACCGGAAGGCCTCTTTTCGCGACGGAGGGAGGCGGGCCCAGTGGCGGCGGGCCGCATCGAGCAGGCGCAGGGTGCCGACGACGTTCGTCTGGATGAAGGGCTCGGGGGAGTCGATGGAACGGTCGACGTGGGACTCGGCGGCGAAGTTGACGATCGCATCGATCGCATGCTCCCCGAGGAGGCGGGCTGCCAGCGCAGCGTCGCCGATGTCTCCCTGGACGAAGACGTAGCGCGGGTCGCCCGCGAGGTCGGCGAGGTTCGCCGGGTTGCCCGCGTAGGTGAGCTTGTCGAGATTGACGAGCCTGGCGATCGAGGCATCGCGCCCCGCGAGGCGCTGGCGGATGAAATTGGAGCCGATGAAGCCGCAGCCGCCGGTGACGAGGAGATTCATGATCGATTGATAAGGCTGTGGAGGATAGACGCCGGAGCGCGGAGGACGAGTTACTTTTCGAGCACCTGGCGGAGGCTTTCCTCCCAGCCGGGAAGCCGCAGTCCGAAGACGTTTTCGAGCTTGGCGCACGACATTGCGGAGAACGCCGGGCGCCTGACGGGCGAAGGGTATTCCGAGCTCGGGATGGCCTCGACTTCGCGGCACTTCCTCTCCCCCGGGGGCATCAGGTCGACGATGGCGCTTGCGAAGCCGTGCCAGCTCGTCTGTCCGGAGGAGCACAGATGGAAGGTGCCGCGGAGGGCCGGGGGCCGGCCGGCGGCGACCACCCGGTTGAGGGCATGGGCTGTGGTTTCGGCGATCATGCGCGACCACGTGGGGCAGCCGACCTGGTCGCCGACCACGCGCAGCTTCTCGCGCTCCCGGGCGAGTCGCATGATGGTCAGCATGAAGTTGGAGCCGCGTGCGCCGTAGACCCAGCAGAGGCGGAAGATGAGATGGTCGGCGCCGGCCCGCTGGATGGCCTGGTCGCCGGCGAGCTTGGTGCGGCCGTAGGCGCCCTGCGGGTCGGGGAGGTCGTCCTCGACGTACGGCGAGGACTTTGTGCCATCGTAGACGTAGTCGGTCGAGTAGTGGACGAGAAGGGCGCCGCTCCGGCGCGCCTCCTCGGCCATGACGCCCGGCGCCTCGCCGTTGATGGCCATGGCCAGGGAGGTTTCGGTCTCGGCCTTGTCGACGGCGGTGTAGGCCGCCGCGTTGACGATGATCTCGGGGCCGGTGTCGCGGATCCATTTCCGGATCGATTCGGGTTTTGTGAAGTCGACCTCGGGATAATCGACGCAGGTGAGCCGGGCCATCGGGGCCAGCGTGCGACGGAGTTCCCAACCGACCTGGCCGACGCGGCCGAAGAGGAGAATGTGGGGGAGGGTCATGAAGAAAGCCGGTGCGGAAGAGAGGCGGTGGAAGATCGCCGGTTCAGAACATGCAATCCGCCGGCAGCTCCTTGAGAAGCGGAGCCTGGGCATCGCGGCGGGAGAGCGTCGGGTTCGCCACCGGCCACACAATGCCGACCGAGGGGTCATCCCAGCGGAATCCCCTTTCGTCCCTGGGGGAATAGAGATCCGTGCATTTATAGTGGAAGAGTGCGGTCTCGCTGAGGACGGCGAAGCCGTGGGCAAAGCCGGGCGGAACGTAGAACTGGCGCTTGTTCTCGGAGGAGAGGTTCACCCCGCACCAGCGGCCGAAGGTCGGGGAATCGCGGCGGATGTCGACCGCGACGTCGAAGACCTCGCCCTGCCACACCGAGACGAGCTTGCCCTGCGGGCGCGGATTCTGGAAATGCAGCCCGCGCACGGTTCCGCGGCAGGACAGGGAGAAGTTGTCCTGCACGAAGTCGGCGTCCAGCCCGGTGGCGCGATAGCGGTCGCGACTCCACGACTCGAGGAAGAATCCCCGGGCGTCGCCGAAGACGTCCGGCTCGATGATCAGCAGGCCTTTGATTTCGCAGCGGATGACGTTCATTTTGACCGTAAAGGGGCCTCGGGCGCGCGTTGCGCCCGATAATCGCCACGGCTGAAATATTTCTCCAGCCAGACGTACATGCAGATGAAAAAATAACGGCTGCCCATCTCCTTGATCTTGAGCTTGGCCTCGCCGTACTTGCGATTCTGCCAGCTGATGGGGAGCACGCTCCAGCTGTAGCCGCGCACAATGGCCTTGAGAGGAATCTCGACGGTGAGATTGAAATGCGGGGCGAGGAACGGCTTGCAGCCCTCGATGACCTCGCGGCGGTAGGCCTTGAACGCGTTGGTGGTGTCGTTCAGCGGAATCCTGAATAGCGTCTTGATGAAAAGATTCGCGAGCCGGTTGACGAAGAGCTTCACGCGCGGGTAGTCGACGACGCGGCCTCCCCGCACGAAGCGGCTCCCGAAGGCGCAATCCCAGCCCTCGTTGAGCCGGCGCCAGTAGAGGACGGCGTCCTCCGGGTTGTCGGAGGCGTCGGCCATCATGATGACGCACGCGTCGCCCGTCATGTGGTCGAGACCGCAGGCCACGGCGCGCCCGAATCCGTTGAGCCCCTCGTTGCGGACAGGCGCAAGAGTCGGGATGGCGGCGCGCAGCTCCTCAAGCACGGCCCAGGTGCGATCGTGACTTCCGTCGTCGACGACGATGATCTCGTGAGGAATGTTCTCCCTCAGGAACACCTCGTGGAGGGTCTTCAGGGTCGAAGGCAGCGAAGCTTCCTCGTCGCGGGCGGGGATGACGACTGAGAATAGGGTGAGGGGTTTGGCGGATGCGGGGATCACCATGGGGCCGAGAGGTCGAGCCAGTCCGGATGGGACCCGGCGTGCGCTGCGATCTCCGAAAGGATGTCCGCGATGGGAGTCCTGGGCTGCCAGTTCCACAGGCGGGTGGCCCGGGCGTGATCGAGGACGATCCACGGGATGTCGAAGGGCCGCGGAGTGCCGTCGGCGGCGACCTGGTGCGGCCCAAAGCGGTCGGCGCACCAGTCGCTGAGCTGGGCGAGGGAGAGGGCCGAGGCCGCGCCGCCGGAGAAATTGGCGATGCGGTCGGCGGCGGCCATTGCGGGGGCGGCAAACTGCTGCTCGATCACCGGCCGCAGGTCGCGGGGGTGCAGGCAGTCGCGCACTTGGAAGCCCAGGCCGCCGAAGCCAAGGTACCGAAGGGGACGGCGGCGGAGCCAGGAATTGATCCAGTAGGCGAAGATCCCTTGGTCGGGCCGCCCGAACTGGCCGGCGCCTGCGAGCACGCCGCACCGGTTGATGAAGACGGGGAACTGGAACGTCTCGCCGTACTCGAGGGCCAGCGACTCCGACGCGAGCTTGGTGGCGCCGTAGAGGGAGACCGGGGCCGTGGTGGCGAACGCCTCGTCGACGCCCGCGGCCGTGAGTCCGGCAGGCCAGGGCTTGGAAGGATCGGGGCGGAAGGCGCGGCACGCGCCAATCACCGGAAGGCTGGCGAGCGGGGCGATGGAGTAGACGCGGCTCGTGCTCAGCAGGATGAACCCGGCGCGGCGCAGCTTGCAGTATTCGAGCAGGTTGACGGTGCCGCCGAGGTTGTGCTCGATGAGCTGCCGGCTGCTGGTGCGGCCGTCGATCCCGGCAAGGACGCTCGGGTTGGCCGCCGCATCGATAACCCAGTCGGCATCGGGCAGCTCCTCGATGTCGCTGGCTGCGCGAAGATCGGCATGGAACAGGCGGACGCCGAGGCGCTTCAGCTCCGCACGGTTGGACTCGCTTCCGGGGCGGATGAAATTGTCGAAGCCGAAGACCTGATGATCCCGGCTCGAGTCGAGCAGGGCCTTGGCGACGGTGCTGCCGACGAAGCCGCAGGCACCGGAAATCAGGATTCTCATCGCAGACAACGACAGCAGAGACCCCCCGGCTAGGGAAGCGGAAAACCCGCGGGGCGCAGGCGCTCAGGCGCGGCGCTTCTTCCAGGCTTCGACAATCTGCCGGATGGTCTCCTCGAGAGAGACGCTGATATCCCACGTTGGATAGTGTTCGCGCATTTTCCGGAGGTCCGAGTAATAGCAGATGTGGTCGCCGATTCGGTTCTGGTCGACGTAGGTGTGGACCTGGGCACGGCCGGTGTACTTCTCGGTGATGCGGAACGCCTCGATGATGGAGCAGGAATTGGCCTTGCCGCCTCCAAGGTTGTAGACCTCGCTGGCGCGGGGGGCGGAGACGAAGGCCGCCATGAACCGGGCGACGTCAAGGGAGTGGATGTTATCGCGCACCTGCTTGCCCTTGTATCCGAAGACGCGATATTCGCGCCCCTCGAGGTTGCATTTGACGAGGTAGCTGAGGAATCCGTGCAGCTCGACGCCGGTGTGGTTGGGTCCTGTCAGGCAGCCGCCGCGCAGGCAGCAGGTGGGCATGCCGAAGTAGCGGCCGTACTCCTGGACCATGACATCGGCGGCGACTTTCGAGGCGCCGAAGAGGGAGTGCTTCGACTGGTCGATGGTGAAGGTCTCCGGGATCCCGTGGGCGTAGGCGGGATCGGCATAGTCCCAGCGCGTCTCCTCCTCGACGAGGGCAATGGAGTTCGGGGCGTCGCCGTAGACCTTGTTGGTCGACATGTGCACGAAGGGCGCCTCGGGACAGGCTCGCCGCGCGGCTTCGAGCATGTTGAGCGTGCCGCCGGCATTGGTGTCGAAATCGTCGAACGGGATGGCGGCGGCCCGGTCGTGGCTCGGCTGGGCCGCAGTGTGCACGATCGCGGTCGGCTTGAGCTCGTTGACCAGCGACAGCACGCCGGCACGATCGCGCATGTCGAGTTCGTGATGGACGAAACCGGGGAGTTCGGACTGCAGCCGGCGCTGGTTCCATCGTGTGTCGCCGGAGGGGCCGAAGAAAACCGCCCTCTGGTTGTTGTCGACGCCGTGCACGGTGAAACCGAGCTCGCGGGCAAAGTAGACACATACCTCGGAACCGATGAGGCCCGAGGATCCGGTGACGAGAAGCGTCTTGCTCATAAAGGGAGATTAGGAGGCGGCCGCAGCGAAATGGAGCAAGCGCTCCGTGGCGAGGGTTTTGCTGACGTGGCTGGCCCCTGAAAAATGGCGCATCAACGTTGAAGGAGGTCGATCGGCTGGGTGCGGGCGCGCACGAGGGCGATCATCCAGGTGATGGGGTCACGGAAGAAGGCCACCTTCTTGCCCTCCTTGAAGGAACGGGAGCGGTAATTCACCGGGATCTCGACCGGCCGGTAGCCTTTCCGGACGAGCTTGATGAGGAGTTCCCAGTCGAAGTCGAAGCGGTTGCACTCGAAGCTCAGGCCGTGAAGGCAGTCGCGGCGGAAGACCTTGTACATCGTGAAGGGGTCACGCAGCCAGATGCCCAGGGATACGTTGATCATGAACGTGAATCCCCAATGGGCGGCGTTCAGCGCAAACGCCTGGAGCGGCTGGTCGTTGAACCGGCGCAATTTCCAGGTGCGGCCGCCGTGGCGGGCTCCAAGCACGAACGATTCGCGGCCGGCCACCAGCGGTTCGAGGAGCACCTCATAGTCCTCGAGATCGTACTCAAGGTCGGCATCCTGGATCAGGATGAAATCGCCCGAAGCGTGGCGGAACCCTTCGCGCACGGCATGGCCCTTGCCGCGGGGGCAGGATTCGAAGACGAGCTTCACGCGTGGGTGGTCGCGGTAGCGCTCAACGACAGCACGGGTGCCGTCCGTGGAATTGCTTTCGATGATCACGAGCTCGATGTCGAGGCCCTCGATCTCCTTTGCGAGCAGGCGATCGAGAGCCGAAGCGACGGTGGCGGCTTCGTTGTAGACCGGCACGATCAGCGAAACCAGCGGACGGGGGCGCGGCGGCACCGGCTGCGCGAGGATGACGCATGCCCGACCGTCGGCGATCGCGGGGCGGATCGGCCCCTCGGCAGGCAGTGCGACGAGATTCCGGAACGATGCTTTGAACAGGAGGCTCTGCAGCGTAGTGGCGTTGTAGTAGGAGCACTCTGTCGGGAGGGAGCGGACGCCTGTGTCCGTGCTGAGAGCATTCGACCATGCCCGCAGGTCGCAGGACGTGGCAACGAGCGTGCCCTCGGGCTTGAGAAGGCGGTGCGCGGTCTCAAGGAGTGGAAGCGCATGGCGGACGTGACTCAGCGTCGTGTCCAACACGATGACGTCAAAAGCTGCGGTCTCCGACCGCAGCGCCGCCAAGCCGCCGTGGAGGATTGTCACATGCGGGTTCGCGGAGCCCGGGGAGGAAGGGCTTTCGGGAGACCCCGGAGGCGCGATCGTGACCGAATAGCCCGCGGCGAGGGCTTGTGATGTGAAAGCATCGTTCGAGGGGCCGATCTGGAGGAGCGAGCCACCGCTCGTTCCGCGGTAGCGCGAAAGCCAGTGATACACCCGCCCGCTGATTCCAGCTTCCACCAGCAGCGCCGGAGCGGAGCGAGCCGTCCAGTCCCGAAGAAGATCTCCTCGGGGGCGTTCTGCTGAGACGCCGGACGATTGGGGCGACGGCATGCAGGTGAGCACGCCACATTCGTCGCATCCAACGACCCTGGATCCGCCTACGGAAAAAGTGTAGTGCAAGCGGCTGCTTCCGCAAAGATGGCAAGTGGAACTTCTTGCCCGGCTGAAGGGCGATGTGGAACTCATCGGAGGACTCTAGCAGAACCGGGGAGCAGGCAGAGAGGCAAAGTAAATGTTTATCGAACCCCGGTTGTCCATCCTGCCGCACAGCTTCTCCCGGCTGCTCACGCTCCTGCGCGCTGCGCTGTGGCTGCCGCGCGACGTCGCCGAACTGCTCCAACGCCATGGGACAGCCCGCGGGCGCGGCGACACACTCGCGCCGCCCCGGCAGAGTGAGCTGCCCGGCTTCAGCGCGTATCGCATGGGACAACAGATGTGAAACCGCTCGATGCGGCACCGCCTCACGACCCCAAAATCCTGAATCGCCTCCCCCGAGACCCACACCGGTCTTCCCTCTGCAAGGACCGAGAAAACCGTCATCGCTCAGCCGCTATGGGATGCTGTGGGCCCAGATGAATGAGAAAAACGCCGCCGGATTCACGGCGGCGCGCATGTTTGGGCGGGGAAGCTCAGAGTTTCTTCGTCGGATCGAGTCCGCAGAGGTATTTCTCGATAACGGTATAGCCGTCGCCCGCCAGGTCCTTGTTCGCGAGGGCAGCGTCATTTACGTCCAGGCCGTACTTCTTTTTCCATGAGGCGGGAATACCGTCGGGGCCGAGGTCTGCAACAGGGGTTCCCTGGTACTCCGGATATCCACCGACTTGCTTGATGTCGGTAATGATGCCCTTGTCGTAGGTGGGCCTACCGGTCCGCACGATCTCAATCACGCGAAGGTCGACGGAATCGCGCCGCGGGAGGGTCGCGCCGGCGCCGACAAGCACGAGATCGTACGCCTGCGCCGCGCTCTGTTCGGTGATTGCGGGCGCGGGGCACGGTTTGGCGGCGCGTCCCTGGGCGATGTAGGTGGCGACCCTCTCGGTCGGAACGCTGGATTTCCCCTCAATCAGCTGGACGCCACCGTCCCAGTTGTCGGCCGTGACCCTGGCGTTGCCCTCGACGACGTTGCCGGCGACGTACCATTGGCCGGGATGAGGGCTCTCGTGAAAATCGCGGAAGACATCGGGCTTGGCAATCCGGTGGGCGATCCCGCCGGCGCCGGCCGCCGGTCCCGATTTGTAATAGTTGCCGACAACGTTCACCAGCGACGTGGCGTCGCCTCCATCGACGGTGCGGTGGCGCCAGTTGAAGAGGACGTTGTTGCGAAAATCGATCTGGTCACCCCAGCCGATGCTCGGGTTGCGGCCGGTGTTGCAGGCGAATAGGTTGTGGTGGAACGAGGCGTAACGACCACCCCAGGTG
>Ga0153915_10004406_pt1 | contig 12978 bp, 12 predicted proteins | sample Opewatmetagenome_2_FD_107003 | JGI IMG/M metagenome (GOLD analysis project Ga0153915, IMG submission 107003) | Freshwater wetland microbial communities from Ohio, USA - Open water 3 Core 3 Depth 3 metaG | ecosystem: Environmental > Aquatic > Freshwater > Wetlands | place: USA: Ohio, Lake Erie... | reverse complement strand
CGCTGGCCGAGCTGCTCGGCGGCGGCGCCGACGCGGCCGCGAAGGCGCAGGATCCCGCCGAGATCCTCCGCCGCGTGAAGTCCGAAGTGGAGACTCCCGGCATCTACGCACTCACACCCGAGATCGAGGTTCGCTGATGTCCATGCTGCGCGAGACCGATCGCACCGTCTTCGACCTGATCGCCAAGGAGACCCGCCGCCAGCGCGACGGGCTCGAGCTCATCGCCAGCGAGAACTTCGTCTCCCCGGCGGTGCTGGAGGCGCTCGGCTCGACCCTCACGAACAAGTACGCCGAGGGGTACCCGGGCAAGCGGTACTACGGCGGCTGCGAGATCGTGGACCAGGTGGAGCAGCTCGCCATCGACCGCGCCAAGAAGCTCTTCGGCGCCGAGCACGCCAACGTCCAGCCGCACTCCGGCTCCCAGGCCAACATGGCGGCCTACTTTGCGCTGGCGCAGCCCGGCGAGGTCCTCCTGGCGATGAGCCTCAACTTCGGCGGGCACCTCACCCACGGCTCGCCGGTGAACTTCTCGGGGAAGCTCTTCCGGATCGTCCCCTACGGCCTGCGCCAGGCGGACGAGACCATCGACCTCGACGAGGTGGCGCGCCTCGCGAAGGAGCACAAGCCGAGGATCCTGGTGGTGGGCGCGAGCGCCTACTCGCGCACGCTGCACTTCGACAAGTTCGCCGAGATCGCGCGTTCCGTCGGGGCGGCGATGGTGGTGGACATGGCCCACATCGCGGGGCTCGTCGCCGCCGGTCTCCATCCGTCGCCGGTGCCCTACGCCGAGATCGTCACCACCACCACCCACAAGACGCTGCGCGGTCCGCGCGGCGGCATGATCCTGTCGCGTGAGGAGCACGCCAAGGCGCTCAATTCCCAGATCTTCCCCGGCATCCAGGGCGGGCCGCTCGAGCACGTCATCGCCGCGAAGGCGGTCTCGTTCCACGAGGCGTTGCAGCCCGAGTTCGCCGTCTACCAGAGGCGCATCCTGGACAACGCCCAGGCCCTGGCGGACGGGCTCAAGGTCGCGGGCCTGCGGCTCGTCTCCGGCGGCACCGACACCCACCTCATGCTCGTCGACCTGCGCCCCAAGAAGCTCACCGGCAAGGTGGCCGAGGAGGCGCTCGGCAAGGCGGGCATCACCGTCAACAAGAACATGATCCCGTGGGACCCGGAGAAGCCGATGACCACCTCCGGCATCCGCGTCGGCACGCCGGCCCTCACCACTCGCGGCATGGGCGTCGCCGAGATGAAGGCGGTGGCGTCCCTCATCGGCCGCGCCCTCGACGCCCCGGCCGACGAGAAGTCGCTCGCCAGGGTCCGCGCCGAGGTGAAGGAGCTGTGCCGGCGCTTCCCCCTCTACGCGGGGCTCGTGTGACGAGGCGGGAGCGGTTCCGATGAGATGCCCGTACTGCGGCCACCTCGAGGACCGGGTGGTGGACTCGCGCGAGGCGCAGGAAGGGCAGGCCACGCGCCGGCGGCACGAGTGCCTGGGCTGCGGGCGCCGCTTCACGACCTACGAGCGGCTCGAGGACGTGCTGCCGCAGGTGGTGAAGAAGGACGGCCGGCGAGAGCCCTTCGACCGGAAGAAGATCGTGGAAGGGCTCCAGGTCGCCTGCCGCAAGCGCCCCATCTCCGCGGAGCAGATCGAGGAGATCGCGACCGGAATCGAGCGCAAGGTGCAGGAGATGGGCGAGAAGGAGATCAAGAGCGCCGTCGTCGGCGAGGCCGTCATGGAGCGGCTGCGGGCGCTCGACCCGGTGGCGTACGTGCGCTTCGCGTCGGTGTACCGCGCCTTCCGCGACGTGGGCGAGTTCATGAGCGAGCTCGAGGGGCTGGCCGGAAAGAAATGATCCGGATCCTCGCCCGCGCCCGCCGCAGCCGGGCCCACTCCCCGAAGAAGAGCCGGCGCAGCCCCGCCCTGTTCGACCGGGCGGTGGCGCAGTTCTTCATGCGCCTGGCGCTGCGGGAGGCGCGCCGCGGTCTCGGCCGCACCAGCCCCAACCCCGCGGTGGGCGCGGTGCTGGTGAAGGGGGGCCGGGTGGTGGCGCGCGGCCACCACGCCCGCGCCGGCGGCCCGCACGCGGAGGTCGTGGCCATCCGCCGCGCCGGCGCCCGCGGCCGCGGCGCCGACCTCTACACCACGCTCGAGCCCTGCGACCACTGGGGCAGGACCCCGCCCTGCACCCTCGCCATCCTCGAGGCCGGCGTGCGGCGCGTGTTCGTGGGCTCGCGCGACCCGAACCCGCTCGTGAACGGGCGCGGCATCGCCCGCCTGCGCCGCGCCGGGGTGGCGGTGGCACGCGACGTGCTCCGCGAGGAGTGCGACTCCCTCAACGCCCACTGGTTCCGCTTCATCACCGCGGGCCGCCCCCACGTGACCCTCAAGGCGGCAGTGACGCTCGACGGAAAGATCGCAACCCACACCGGCGACTCGCGCTGGGTGACCGGCCCCGAGGCCCGGCGGGAGGCGCACCGGCTGCGCGACCGCGCCGACGCGGTGCTGGTCGGGGCCGGGACGGCCCGCGCCGACGACCCGCGGCTCACGGCGCGCCTCCCCGGCGGCCACGACCCGGTCCGGGTGGTGCTTGACGCACGCCTCTCCCTCCCACCCGGTCTGAGGCTCTTCAGGCAGCGGTCCTCCGCGCCGACCGTCGTCGCGCACGTCTCGGGGACGCCTCGTCGCGCCGCGCGTGGAGTCGAGTACCTCCGCTGCCGCGGGTCGAAGGGGAGGGTGGACCTCGAGGATCTCCTCGCGAAGCTCGCCGCCCGGGGGGTCACGAGCCTCCTCGTGGAGGGGGGCGCCCAGGTTCACCGCAGCTTCCTCGACGCCGCGCTCGTCGACCGCGTGGTCCTCTTCGTCGCGCCGAAGATCGCCGGGGCCGACGGCCTCTCCTGGGTAGCGGGGCCCGGTGCCGCCCGGATGGCCGGGGCGCTCGCGCTCTCCCAGGTCGAGGTGCGGCGAGCCGGCAGCGACGTCGTGATCTCGGGCGTTCCCGCCCGCGCGCCCGTGGCGAAGATCCCGGATCGACGCTAGGATTCGAGCCACCGATGTTCACCGGGCTCGTGAGCGATATCGCCGTGGTGGAGCGCGTCCTTCCCCGGCAGGGCGGCGCTCGCGTCGTGCTGCGCCCTGGCGCCATCCCCGTGGCAGAGCTCGCGCCCGGCGAGAGCGTGTGCTGCTCCGGCGCCTGCCTCACCGTGGTGGAGCAAGGTGACGGGCTCGTCGCCTTCGACGCGGTTCCGGAGACCCTCTCCCGCACCACGCTGGGGAGCTGGCGGCCGGGCTCGAAGGTGAACCTGGAGCGGGCGCTGCGCCTCTCCGACCGGCTCGGCGGCCACCTCGTCGCCGGCCACGTGGACGCGGTGGGCGAGGTCGTGGCCCGCGCCGCGGAGGGACAGGGGGCGCGGCTGACGGTCTCGCTCCCCGGGGCCATCGCCCCGCTCGTCGCCGAGAAGGGCTCCATCGCCGTGGACGGCGTCTCGCTCACCGTGGCGAGGGCCCACCGCGACCGCTTCGAGGTGGCCCTCATCCCCGAGACGCTCGCACGCACGACGCTCGGCGAGGCCGCGCCGGGGACGAAGGTGAACCTCGAGGCCGACGTGGTGGCGCGCCACGTCGCGCGGCTGCGCGAGTTTGGCCTCTCGCCAGGCGGGCTCGACGAGGCGAGGCTCGCCGCCTGGGGATACGGTGGGGGCCCGCCATGAAGCAGGAGCACCGCCACCACGCCGTCGAGCGCATCGAGGCGGCGATCGACCACTTCCGCCGCGGCCGGATGCTCATCCTCGTCGACGACGAGAGCCGCGAGAACGAGGGCGACCTCTGCATCGCGGCCGAGAAGGTCACGCCGCAGGCCGTGAACTTCATGGCCAAGCACGGGCGCGGCCTCGTCTGCATGCCGCTCTCCGACGAGCTCGTGCGCCGGCTCGACCTCCCGCTCATGGTCCCGGAGCAGGCCAACACCACCGCCTTCGGCACCGCCTTCACCGTCTCCATCGAGGCGAGGAAGGGCGTCACCACCGGCATCAGCGCGCGGGACCGGGCCCGCACCATCCTCACGGCGGTGGGCGACGACTGCCGGCCCGGGGACCTGGCGCGGCCGGGCCACGTCTTTCCGCTCCGCGCCCGCCCCGGCGGCGTCCTGGTGCGGGCCGGCCAGACCGAGGGGTCGGTGGACCTGGCGCGCCTCGCCGGCCTCAAGCCGGCGGCCGTCGTCTGCGAGGTGATGAGCGACGACGGCACCATGGCCCGGCTCCCGGACCTCGAGAAGCTCTCGAGGGCGCATGGCCTCCCCATCGTGTCCGTCGCCGACCTCATCGCCTACCGGATGCTGAAGGACTCGCTGGTGCGGCGCGCCGCGTCGGCGCCGCTGCCGACGGCCTGGGGTGAGTTCGAGGCGGTGGCCTATGACAACGACATCGACCGGGCGCAGCACGTGGCGCTGGTGAAGGGGAAGTGGCGGCCCGACGAGCCGGTGCTGGTGCGCGTCCACTCCCGCTGCCTCACCGGAGACACCTTCGCGAGCGAGCGCTGCGACTGCGGCCCACAGCTCCACGCCGCGCTCGCCCAGATCTCGCGGGCCGGCAAGGGCGTGCTCCTGTACCTCGACCAGGAGGGGCGCGGCATCGGCCTCGTGAACAAGCTCAAGGCCTACAATCTCCAGGACCAGGGCTTCGACACCGCCGAGGCCAACGTGAAGCTGGGCTTCAAGCCCGACCTGCGCGACTACGGCATCGGCGCCCAGATCCTGCGCGACCTCGGGGTGCGCAGGATGCGGCTCCTCACCAACAACCCCAAGAAGATCATCGGGCTCGAGGGGTACGGCCTCGAGGTGGCGGAGCGGGTTCCCATCGAGATGGCGCCCACGCGGCGCAACCGCGCCTACCTCGCGACCAAGCGGGACAAGCTCGGCCACCTGCTCACGCTCCGCGTGTCGCGTCGCCCCGGCGGGCGTCACCGCGCCGCGCGCGCCCAGGGAGGGAAGCCATGAACGTCCACGAAGGCTCGCTCGTCGCCACCGGTCTCTCCTTCGGCATCGTCGTGTCGCGCTTCAACTCGCTCGTGACCGAGCAGCTCCTCGCGGGCGCGCTCGACGCCCTGCGCCGCCACGGCGCCGCCGAGGACGCCATCGCCGTGTACCGCTGCCCGGGCGCGTTCGAGCTCCCCGCGGTCCTCCGGCGGGTCGCGGCGAGCGGCCGGCACGACGCGGTGATCGCCCTCGGCGCCGTCATCCGCGGAGGCACGCCCCACCACGAGTACGTCGCCGCCGAGGCCACGAAGGGGGTCGGGGTGGTGGCGCTCGAGGCCGATTGCGCCGTGTCCCTGGGAATCCTCACCTGCGACACCATGGAGCAGGCGCTGGAGCGGGCCGGCCTGAAGGGCGGCAACAAGGGCGCCGACGCCGCCATGGCCGCCGTCGAGCAGGCCAACGTCCTGCGGGCGATCGCGAAGGGCGCACCGAAGAAGGGTGGACGGGAGTAGACTCCGGGACCGGATGGCGCAGCAGAAGCGCACCAAGGCCCGCGAGCGGGCCCTTCAGGCCCTCTACCAGATCGACGTCGCCTCGACCGACCTCGACGAGGCGCTCTCCCGCTTCTGGCGGAGCTTCGAGCCGGTCGAGCGCGAGGTGCGTGAGATGGCCGAGGCGCTCGTGCGCGGCGTCGCCGAGCACCGCCGGGAGATCGACGACGCCATCGAGGCCGTCTCCACGAACTGGCGGCTCGACCGCATGGCCAAGGTGGACCGCAACGTCCTCCGGCTCGCCGTCCACGAGCTGGTCCACCGCCCCGACGTGCCGGTGAAGGTGGCCATCAACGAGGCCATCGAGCTGGGCAAGAAGTACGGCTCGGAGAGCTCCGGCGCCTTCGTGAACGGCGTCCTCGACAAGATCGCGAGCGGCCTGCCGCCGGCCCGCCGCGGGGAGCCGGCCCGCCGATGAGCCTGCGCATCGAGGTGGCCGAGCTGGGCCTCGCGTCACTGGACGCGCTCGACGTGGACGCCGTCGCGGTGCTGGTCGGGCCGGAGCGGCCGCTGCAGGGGCTCGCCGGCTGGGTGGACTGGCGCCTGTGCGGTGCCATCTCGCGCGCCATCCTCGACGGCCACTTCGCCCCCGAGAAGGGGGAGGCCCTGCTCCTCCCGTCGGCGCGTCGGCTCGGGCCGGCGCGCGTGTTCTGCTTCGGGCTCGGCCCGGAGGCGCTCGACGCCGCGGGCTTCGCGGCGGCGGCGCGGAAGGCGTGCGACGCCATGGCCCGCGCCGGCAGCGCTTCCTTCGCCACCGCGCTCCCCGCCCTGGCCGGCGGGGAGGGGAGCCACGTCGCGGCCCGCCTCTGGCTGGAGGCGAGCCTGCGCCATCCGTTCGCTCGCCAGGTCCTGCTCGGCGAGGCCCGCGCGCTCCACCGCGACTTAGGCGCGGCGCGGCAGTCCCTCTCGGCCCCCGTCGAGGTGGCGGCGGCGCAGGCGCGCGTCGAGCCCCCGCCGCGTGGGGCCGCTGGCTTGCCGGGCAAGAGCCCCGTGGTACGCTGACCGGACGGGCCAGGGGCCCGTCCCGATGGCCGATCGCCGTTCCCAGAAGGCCCTCTCCGAGTTCCTCTCCGAGGCCCAGGAGACGATCGACGCGCTCGGGAAGGAGCTCTTCCATCTGGAGACCGCGCGCGGGGGCGCGGGTCGCGGCCCTGCCGCGAGAGACACCCCCACGCTCGAGGACCTCGAGGCCGACCCCGCCGTCCTGAACGCCGTCTTCCGCGGCGCCCACTCGCTGAAGGGGCTCGCGAGCATGTTCGGGGTGGAGCGGATGGCCCGCCTCGCCCATGCGCTCGAGGATCTCCTCGACGAGGTGCGGATGGGCCGGCGGCCGCTCGATCCGGCCACGCTCGACCTCCTGCTCGAGGCGCCGGAGCTCTTCGGGCGCATCATCGCCGAGGAGGCCTCCGGCGGCCCGCCCCGGACCACCTCCGGCGCCGAGGCGCTGGCCTCCCGCCTGCGCTCGGCGGCAGAGGAGGCGCCGCGGGAGCAGGGCGAGCTCTCCCGCTTCGCGCTTGGCCCCGACGTGCTCCGCGTGCTCACCGAGTACGAGGAGCACCGGCTGCGCGCCAACGCGCGGAAGGGGATGTCGCTCTTCAAGGTGAAGGTGACGTTCGACCTCTCCACCTTCGACGTGGGGCTCGCCGCCCTGGGCGCGAGCTTGAAGCCGTTCGGCGAGGTGATCTCGACGCTCCCGTCCACCGGCGCGGAGGAGAAGGGCAAGATCGCCTTCGAGGTCCTGGTCGGCTCGAAGGCCCGGCTCGAGCGCATCCGCGCCGCCGCCGGCCCTGCCGCGCAGGTGACCGAGGTGCCGCGGACGGACCGGGGCGTCCCGAGCCCGCCGTCCCTCTCCCCACCGGCGCCGGCCCCGGAGGCGGCCCCGGCCACCGTCGCCCCGGGCGAGCCGCGCGCGTCGGGCGGCCCGGACGCCTCCCTCCGCTCGGTGTCGCAGGCGGTGCGGGTGGACATCCACAAGCTCGACCGGCTCATGAACACCGTTGGCGAGCTGCTGCTGGTGAAGACCGGCCTGCAGCAGATCGCCGAGCGGCTGGCCTCGGGCGAGGAGGCCACCTCGCTGGCGCTAGAGCTCCACCGGGAGAACCGCAGCCTCGAGCGCAAGCTCAACGAGCTGCAGGGGGGCATCCTGGAGGTGCGGATGGTGCCGCTCGTCCAGGTCTTCGACAAGCTGGCGCGTATGGTGCGCAAGGTCTCACGCGAGGTCGGCAAGGAGGTCGAGCTGGAGGTCTCGGGAGGCGACGTCGAGCTCGACAAGCTCATCGTCGAGGACCTCTCCGACCCGCTCATGCACCTCATCCGCAACGCCGTCGACCACGCCATCGAGCCGCCCGACCTGCGCGAGCGGGCCGGGAAGCCCCGCGGCGGCCGGGTGACGCTCTCCGCGGCGCAGAAGGGGAACCACGTCGAGATCGCCGTGGAGGACGACGGCGCGGGAATCGACGAGGAGAGGGTGCGGGAGGTGGCGTTGCAGCGCGGCCTCGCGACCGCCTCACAGCTGCGCGAGATGTCCCGCCGGGAGGTGATGAACCTCATCTTCGTTCCGGGCTTCTCCACCGCGCGCGAGGTGACGGCGCTCTCCGGCCGCGGCGTGGGCCTGGACGTGGTGAAGAGCAACATCGCCGCGCTCTCCGGGATCATCGACCTCCACACCCGGCGGGGGAAGGGGACCCGGTTCGAGCTGACGCTTCCGGTGACACTCGCCATCGTCCGCGCCCTGGTGGTGGCCGTGTCGGGTCGGACGTACGCGGTGCCGCTGAACAGCGTGCTGGAGATCCTGGCCCTCGAGCCCTCCGAGCTCCGGACCGTCGAGACCCGAGAGGTGATCACGCTACGCGGCTCGACGCTGCCGCTCGTGCGGCTCTCCCGCTTCTTCGGCCTTCCGGCGGCGGAGCGGCCTCCGGGGCTCGCCTGGCCTCCAGCCAGGACCTTCGTCGTGGTGGTGGGGCTCGCGCAGGATCGGCTCGGCGTCGTGGTGGACGAGCTGGTGGGCCAGCAGGACATCGTGGTGAAGCCGCTCGGACCGGCCCTGCAGGGAGTCCGGGGGGTCGCGGGAGCCACCGACCTCGGAAACCGCCACACGGTGCTGGTCCTCGACGTGGGCGCCGTCATCGAGGACGTCGTCCGGGCCGAGCCGGCGCGCGGCGCGGTGGGGTAGATGTACCTCGAGTTCTTTGGCCTCGAGCGGAAGCCCTTCTCCAAGACGCCCGACCCGGCGTTTCTCTACCCATCGCGGCAGCACGCCGAGGCGCTGGCGCGCCTCTCCCACGCGGTGGAGGAGCGGGAGCTGGCGGTGCTCACGGGGGAGGTGGGGGCGGGGAAGACCACGCTCTCGCGGGCGCTGGTAGACGCCTTCGCCGATCGCTGCCGCTTCACCCTGGTGGTGAACCCGGCGCTGCCGCCGGCCCAGCTCCTCGGCGCCATCGCCGGGGGCTTCGGCGTCCGGGGGGCGCGGCGCAAGGCCGATGCCTACTCGGCGCTGGCGGCGCGGCTCGCCGAGCTGGACGAGCAGGACCTCTTCCCGGTGGTGATCGTGGACGAGGCGCAGCTGCTCGGCGGGCGGGCCGCCTTCGACGAGCTCCGGCTGCTGACGAACCTCACCGCCGACGACCGCGCCCTGGTGGGGCTCGTGCTCCTCGGCCAGCCGGAGCTGCGCGAGCGCCTCCGCAGCCGGGGCGGCGAGGCCTTCGCGCAGCGAGTCGGCGTGGCCTACCACCTGGGGGCGCTCGACCGCGAGGAGACCGGCGCCTACCTCGCGCACCGGCTCCGCGTGGCGGGGCGGGAGGAGCCGCTCTTCACCCCGGATGCGGTGGAGGCGGTGCATCGCTGGACGGCCGGGCTGCCGCGGCGCGTGAACCAGGTCGCCGCGAGCGCGCTGCTCGAGGCCTTCGGCCGCGACGCTGGGGAGATCGACGCGGCCATCGTCGAGGCCGCGGCGGCCGACCTGGATGCCTACCTGGGCGGGGCCCAGCGCCCGCGGTAGACTCGGAGGCCGGGCCATGGACTTCCTCGAGATCCGCAAGAAGGCCAAGGAGCGCGCCGCCGCGCGGGCGCGCGCCGCCAAGGTGCCCCGGCGCGGGCGCAAGGCCCACGGCCCGCCCGAGGACCCGGTGGTCACCGAGGCTGACGTCATCGAGGGCGCCCTCCTCGCCGAGTTCCAGGGGGGCGCGGCGTCCCCGGACGACGGGTTCCTCATCGCCGCGCGGGGCCCGGTTCCGGCGGCGCGGGAGGGACGGGCCCCCGAGGACGAGGACCGGGCCCGCGGAGAGCGCCGGGTGGAGCCCGCCGCGCCGGCCGCGTCCGCCGCGCGGGTCGCGCCGCCGCCGGCGGATCCGCTGCAGGAGTTCTTCTACGACGCGTCCGAGCCCGGGCCGTCGATCGCCGACCTCGGCCTGTACGCCGCGCCGCGCGGCGGGACCGCCGTGCCCCCCGAGGAGAAGAGGGAGTACCTGACCTTCTGGATCGGCGACGAGGAGTACGCGGTGGCGATCGCCTGCGTGCGCGAGATCCTGAAGGCACCCGCCATCACCGAAGTCCCGCGCGCCCCCGCTCCGATCCTCGGCGTGATCCTGGTGCGCGGCGAGGTGATCCCCGTCCACGACCCGCGCCGCCGCCTCGGGCTGCCGCCCGGCGCTCCGCCGAAGGGGTCGCGAGTGGTGATCTGCGACGCGGGCGAGGGGCCGGTGGGGCTGCTCGTGGACGCCGTGTCGCAGGTGGTCCGCCTGCCGCCGTCGGCCATCGAGCCGCGCCCTCAGGGCATCGGCGGCATCGACTCGGAGACCCTTGCGGGCATCGGACGGGAGCGCGACCGGCTCTTCATCCTGCTCGACGCCGCGGCCCTCTTCCGCTTGCCGGCCGCGCCCGCACCGCCGCCCGCCCCCAGGGGAGCCGGCGCGTGAGTCCCGGCAATCGTCCGCACGGGCGAGCGCGGGGCCAGCCGGATGAGGCTGGCCCGGAGCGAGTGGAGGCGGCTGCGGGGCCTCACCCCCCCGATTCAATCGTCGAGCTCTGCGCGTTCCGCGTCGGCTCCGAGGACTACGTGGTGGACATCCGGCGCATCCGCGAGGTCGTCCCCCTGCTCCCCATCCGCCCCGTTCCCCGGGCCCCCGAGTTCGTCGAGGGGGTGGTGAACCTGCGCGGCGAGGTGATCCCCGTGGTGGACGTCCGGCGGCGTTTCGGGCTACCGGCCGCCCCGCCCACGCGCAAGACCAGGCTCCTCGTCGCGCACGTCGCCGGGCGCGTCCTGGCGCTGGTGGTGGACGCCGTCCTGGAGGTGGTCCGTATCCCGCGCTCCGCCATCCGCGCCGCGCCGCCCCCGTCCGGGAGCGAAGCCCCCCGGCTCTTCCTCGGCGTGTGCGGCGGCGAGGCACCGCCGGCGGCCCCCCGCGCCGAGGGCCCGGGCGAGCCCTGGGCCGAGTCGCCGGCCAGGGGCGCTCCCGCGAAGCTGCGCCTGCTCCTGAACGTGAAGGCCCTCCTCCAGCCCATCGGGCCCGAGGAGATGGCCGCGGCGCGGGAGGCCGCGAGCGGAGGGGAGGGCGCGCCGTGAGCGGCCCGCCCGAGGTGCCGGGGCGCACACCGGTTCCTTCCGACCCCGGCGAGGAGGCCCGGTACCAGGCGGTCTCCCGGCTCGACCCGCTGCAGCCGGGCGGGCTGGAACGGCTGGCGGCGGAGCTCGCCGACCCGAGCTGGCGCGTGCGCATGGCCGTGGTGGAGCGGCTCCTCTCCCATCCCGACCCGGCGGCGGTCATCCCGGTCCTGCTCCCGGCGCTGTCGTCCGGCGAAGGCGCCGGGACGCGCAATGCCGCGGCGCTGGCGCTCGCGTGCGTGGGCCAGGCGGCCGTGCCGGCGCTCCTCGAGCGGCTCGGTCCCGGCCCCTCCGAGGTCCGGACCACCGCCGCGGAGATCCTGGGCGGCATCCGGGATCGCGGCGCCACGCGGGCGCTCTCCGGCCTGCTCGCCGACGCCGACGCCAACGTCCGCGCCGCCGCCGCCGAGGCGCTCGGCAAGATCGGCGGTCCGGAGGCGGCGGGGGCCCTGCTCGGCGCGCTCGATTCCGGGGACGGGGCGCTGCGGCTCGGCGCCCTCGACGCGCTGGAGCGGCTGCGCATCGCCCCGCCGGCCGCGCGGCTCGCCGAGCTCTCGCGGGAGCGCGCCCTCCGGCGCCCGGCCTTCCGGCTCCTCGGGCTCTCGGAGGAGCCGCAGGCGCTGCCCATCCTGGCGGGCGGCGTCGCCGATCCCTCCCGCAGCTGCCGGGAGGCCGCGCTCATCGCGGTCGCGCAGCTGGGAGCGCGACGGTCGCCGGCCGACCTGGCGCCGCTCGCCGCGGGCCTGCGCGATGCCGCCCTCCGCGAGCCGTCCCTCCCCGTCTGGGCCGAGGAGGCGGCGCGGTCCGAGGACCGCCGGGTGGCGGAGGGCGCCGTTCGGGTGCTCGCCTGGCTGGGAGATCCCTCCCGCGCGCCGGCCATCGCCGAGGCTGCCGAGGACGAGGACCTCCGCCCCGCGGTGCTGGAGGCGCTGGGCGACCTGGGGCCCCGTGCCGGCCCCGCGCTCGCCGGCACGCTCCCGCGCCTCTCGCCCGGCGCGCGCGTCACGGCGCTCGCCGCCCTGGCCCGTCTCGGCGACGCGTCGGTCCTGCCCGATCTCCTGTCGATGGCGGCGGGAGAAGACGAGGCCCTGCGCGCCGCCGCCGTCGAGGCGCTGGGCCGCCTCGGCGACCTCCGGGCCGTCCCCGCGCTGGCGGCGCTGCTCGACCACCCCGAGGCGGGCGCCTCCGGGCCCGCTGCGGCGGCGCTGGCCGCCCTGGCGGGCCGCGCCGCGGCCGCCCGCGCCGAGGTCCTGGCGCGGTGCCGTCCCGTCCGGGAAGGCCGGGTGGCCGCGGCGCAGCTGCGCCTGCTCGGCCAGGTTGGCGACGGCGCCGACCTCCCCACCTGCCATCGCGCCCTGCGCGATCCGCGGCCGGCGACGCGGGTGGCCGCAGCGCGGGCGCTGGAGGCGCTCGCGGCGCGGCGGATTGGAGAGGCCTGCCCGCCCGCGCTGCTCGACGCGCTCGACGACTCCGTCCCGGCGGTGCGGGCCGCGGCGGCGGAGGCCATCGGAACGCTGGGACAGGCGGCGCGGAAGCCCGGCGGGCCCGGACTGCCCGACGAGGCGGCGCGCGAGCTCGCCGCGACGCTCCACGACGAGGAGCCCGTGGTCCGCGCCGCGGCCGCCCTGGCGCTCGGCCGCTGCGGCCGCTTCGAGCACGCGGGCGCGCTCGCCGAGCTGGCCGGTGCCGCCGGGGCCCCGCCCGAGGTGGCGTCGGCGGCGATCCGGGCGCTCGCCGAGCTGGGGCGCGCCGATGCGGCGGTGCTGGAGCGGGCCGCGCGCCATCCCGACCCCGAGGTGGTGAAGGAGGCGGTGGCGGCGGCCGCGGCGGCGCCCGGCCGCGCCGCGGGCGAGCT
>Ga0153915_10004405_pt1 | contig 12980 bp, 10 predicted proteins | sample Opewatmetagenome_2_FD_107003 | JGI IMG/M metagenome (GOLD analysis project Ga0153915, IMG submission 107003) | Freshwater wetland microbial communities from Ohio, USA - Open water 3 Core 3 Depth 3 metaG | ecosystem: Environmental > Aquatic > Freshwater > Wetlands | place: USA: Ohio, Lake Erie... | reverse complement strand
GGGAAAGAGGCCAAGCCCAAAGAGAAAGCGGCCGCCGAAAAGTCCGGTCCGGCCAAGCCCGACCCCAAGTCCTCCTCTGACTGATCGGCGATACCGAGGCTTCCATGAAGATCGTCGTCCGCACCCCGAATTGGATCGGGGACGTCATCCTGGCCCTTCCCGCCATCGAAAGCCTGAAAATAAATTTCCCGCAGGCGGAGATCTGGCTAGCGGCCCACGAATGGGTCAAAGACCTGTTCGTCTCGGAGGGATCTTCGCTAAAAATCATCCCCCTCGGCGATCTCAATCGTCTGAAAACTCTTCGGGCCACGGCTGAAAAGCTCAAAGAATCCGGGTTCGATATCGGCCTTCTCATGACGAACTCGTTCGCGTCGGCCCTGCTCTTTTATCTGGCCGGAATTCCGGAGCGATGGGGCTACCGCCGCGACGGGCGGAGCTTCCTTTTATCCAAAGGCATCCTCTGGAAGGAACCGCCGGAGGTTTCCCATCACGTCCACTATTATCTTGGCCTGCTTGAATCTCTCGGCCTTCAGACGGCTGCCCCGGAAATCCGCCTCAGCCTGACGGCCGAAGAGAAAGACCGGGCCCGGCAAGAACTGATCGCCCTGGGCGTCGATCCCAAAAAGCCCTTGGTCCTCCTCAATCCCGGGGCCGCGTACGGGCCGGCGAAAAGATGGCCCGCGGCCGGGTTTGCCGAATTGGCAGCAATGCTTCAAGGCCGGAAAAACGCGGAGATCTTGATCACGGGCTCGCCGGCCGAAGCGGCGCTTGCCGAATCCATCACAGCGGCTCTTCCGGCGAAGCCCAAAAGCCTGGCCGGGAAAACCAGCCTCCGGGGGCTCTTGGGCATCATGAGCCAGTCCGCGCTCCTCGTTACGAACGATACGGGACCGATGCACATGGCCAATGCCCTGAGAGTCCCGGTTGTCGCCATGTTCGGCCCCACCGATCCCGAGATCACCGGGCCATTCCACCAGCCGTCGGTGGTCCTCAAGAAAGCGGTCCCTTGTTGGCCTTGCCAGTACAAAAGCTGCCCCTATGATCACAGGTGCATGACCAAGATCAGCCCGGAGGAAGCCTACCAGGCCTGCGCGGCGCTCTTAGGATGAAAAAAAGAGCCATCTTTCTGGACAGAGACGGGACCATCAATGAGGACGTCGGCTATCCGAACAAACCCAGCCAAATAAAAATATTCTCGTCGAGCTTCGATGCCTTGGCGAAAATCAACGCTTCTGGATTCCTGGCCGTGATCATCACCAACCAGTCCGGCATCGGCCGGGGCTATCTCACCGAAGCGGACCTCGAAGAGATCCACCAAAAAATGAAGGCCGATTTTGCCGAACGAGGCGCCCGCCTGGACGGCATCTACGCCTGCCCTCACTACGAACTCTCCCCGAACCCTCGATACAGGAAGAGTTGCGACTGCCGCAAACCCAAGCCCGGGCTGGCCCTGCGGGCGGCCGAGGACCTCGGCATCGACCTGGCCGGGTCCTATTTCATCGGAGATAAGGTCGAGGATGTCCTGTTCGGGCTGAACATCGGTGCCCGTCCGGTGCTCGTCCTCACCGGTTCCGGCGTCGAGACCGAAAAAAAGCTCAAGGAGATGAACCTCCGGCCGGCCCATACCGCTGCGGACCTCTCGGCCGCCGTGGACTGGATTCTGGGTCAAAAGCGTCCCTAAGAACATGATCCGGTTTGACGATATCCTGGAAAAAATTTCAACAGCCTACGGCGAAAAGGACATCGCCCTCCTCCAGAAGGCCTACGTTTTTTCCGCTCGCGCCCACAAAGGACAGGTCCGCCGGTCGGGAGAGCCCTACCTCAGCCATCCGCTGGAAGTCACGAGCTTCCTGGCCGATATGAAGCTGGACAGCACGACTCTCATCGCGGGCCTTCTCCATGACGTCCTCGAAGATACCGAGGTCACGGCGGCCGAGCTTAAAGAAGTTTTCGGGAAAGACGTGACGGCCCTCGTCGAAGGCGTGACAAAAATCAGCCGCGTCCAGGATTCCTCCTCGGAAACGCGCCGGGCGGAAACCATCCGGAAAGTCATCCTGGCCATGACCGATGACCTCCGCGTGATTTTCATCAAGCTCGCCGACCGGCTCCACAACCTGCAAACTCTGAAGTTCCTGTCCGAGGATAAGCAAAAGCAAATCGCCTCCGAGACGCTTGAGATTTACGCGCCGATCGCCAACCGCCTGGGCATGGGGCGAGTCAAGGCGGAGCTGGAGGACCTTTCCTTCCGCTACGTATCCCCCGAGGAATATTTCCGCGTCGCTTCGCTCGTCGAACCCCGCCGGAAGCGGGCCGAGGTCGAGCTGCGAAGGTTCAGGACGACCCTCGAAAAGATGATGAAGGAAAACCGTATCCCTGCCGAGATCTACTACCGCATTAAAAGGCCCTACAGCGTCCACCGTAAAATGGAAGTGCAACATATCGACTTCAGCCAGGTCTATGACTTCCTGGCCCTCCGGATCATTACGGATTCTGTGAAGAACTGCTATTCGGCCCTGGGCATCATTCACCAGAAATGGCCGCCCATCCCGCAGCGGTTTCGTGATTTCATCGCCATGCCCAAGCCGAACCTCTACCAGGCCTTGCACACGACGATCCTCACAGAGGACAAGCAAAGCTTCGAAATCCAGATCCGGACCCGGGAAATGCACGACCTGGCCGAAAACGGGATTGCCGCGCACTGGAAGTACAAAGACGACGAGCCCCAGAGTCTGATGAAAGAAGACCAGAGGCTGCAGTGGCTGCGGGAGATGGTCGAACTCTTCGAGGAACAGCGCAATCCCAAAGAATTCCTCAAGAACCTCAAGATCAACCTCATCCCCGAAGAGGTTTACGTTTTCACGCCCAAGGGTCAAGTTGTTTCCCTGCCGACCGGGGCTTCGGCTCTGGACTTCGCCTTTCGCATTCATACCGAAATCGGCGTGCGCGCCACGGGCGCCAAGATTAACGGCAAGCTCTCCCCGCTCAAGACACCACTCAAGACGGGGGATATCATCGAGATCATAACTTCCCCCGATAAGACCCCGACGCGGGGCCTCCTGAATATCGCCTTCACTTCGGGCGCCCGGCACCAGATCAAGCGCTGGTTGAACCAGCAGGCCAAGATGAAGAGCATTTCCCTCGGGCAAAAATTGTGGGAGAAAGAAGTCCGCAAATACAACCTACCATCCGGCTTCCCGAAAGAGGGGGCGCTCCTCAGCAAGATCGGCCAGGTCGTTACTTTCCGGATGAAAAGCCTGGACGAGTTCTACGCGCTCGTCGGGCTGGGAAAAATCGTCGTCAACAGAAAATTCCTGGAAAAGATCTCGCCGGCCGGCCTGGAAGCCCGGAAAAAAGAGGCCCTCCTCCAAAAGGTCATATCCAAGGTCTCCAAAAGGGCCGCCGCGGAAATCGAGGTCCGGGACAGCGATGGAGAACTCGTCCATCTGGCCAAGTGCTGCTCTCCCATCAAAGGCGAGCCGATCATCGGCTACATCACGTCCGGGAAGGGCATCACGGCCCATTCCCTGCGCTGCTCCTTGATCGCCAACGAGATTCTAGACCCCGAGCGGCTCGTCGATGTCTCCTGGGGAAGCGTCGCTCAAGCGAGCTATAAAGCGGGGCTGCTGATCAAGGCTCCAGATTCGCCCGGGCTGCTGGCCAAGGTCGCCGGTTCCATCTCCGGGCTCGAGGGGAACATCACCAAGGCCGAGGTCAAGACTTTCGCCGATCAAAAAGCGCAGATCAAGCTCAGCCTGGGCATCCGTGACATCAAACACCTGGATGCGATCGTGAAGGACATCTCGAAGATCAAGGAAATTTTTTCCGTGGAAAGGATTTAGGGAGGCTAGATCGCCTTCTGGACTTTTCCCGAGCGAAGGCATCTCGTACAAACCCAGATCTGCCTGACGCCGGCGGGCGTCTGGGCTTTGACATGCTGAAGGTTTGGCTTCCACTTTTTCGGAGAGGCCTTGTGCGAATGGCTGACGCTGTGCCCGAAGATCGGGCCTTTCCCGCAAATATCACAGAGTTTTGGCATGATCGTTCTCTTTAAGGGGCTCTTTTATACCATAAAAGGCCGGCCCGCGCAACATTTTAAAAACAGGAAAGAGCCTTCAGGAAAGCCTTCTTCGTCGCTTGAACGCCTCCAGCGTGTTCTTCATCAGCATGGCGATCGTCAAAAGCCCGACGCCGCCCGGGACCGGGGTCAAATATCCCGCTTTATCTATGACGCGGGGATCGACGTCTCCGACAAGGGTATACCCTTTTTCCCGGAGGTCCTTCAGCCGCTTCGGGTCCTGGCCGAACAATTCTTCAACCCGGGCCCTGTCCGAGACCGAATTGATCCCGACGTCGACGACGACGGCTCCCGGCTGGACGAATTCCGGCCCGACAAAGGCGGCTTTTCCCATGGCCACCACGAGGATATCCGCCCGGGCCGCGACCCGCGGCAGGTCCTTGGTCTTGCTGTGGCAGACGGTAACGGTCCCGTTTTCATTGGTCAACATGGCGGCCAGCGGCTTTCCGACGATCAGGCTTCTGCCGATGACTACGACATCCTTTCCCGCGATCGTAATCTGGTTGAATTTTAGAAGCTCGATGACTCCCTGGGGAGTGCAGGTCCGAGGCCCGAGCTCGTTCTCGAGCAGCAGCCCCAGGCTGTAGGGATGAATGCCGTCCACGTCTTTGTCGGGGCGGATCCAGGAGATGACCTCGTGGGGATTCAGCCCCGGCGGCAGCGGGAGCTGGACCAAAATCCCATCCACCCGATCATTTTCGTTGAGCTCTTCAATCCTGGCCCGAAGGTCGGACCCCGGCACGCCCGCCGGGAAGGTCAGGATTTGGGACCATAGCCCAAGATTTTGGCAGGCCTTCTCCTTGGACCTCAAATAGACCTGCGAGGAAGGGTTATCCCCGACGAGGATCCCGACGAGGCCGGGCACAGCGTCCTTCGTTTTTTTTAGGAAGGCGACTTCGACGCCGACCTCCGCCTTGACTTTCTCTGCCAGGATTTTACCCTCAAGCCAGGTGCCCATGGCGTCCTCCTCTCAAAATCCGGCGTCATTATACAGGCCACACGGCATTTAAACAAGCTTGGCCAAGAGCCCCCGTCAAACTCGCCGGCGCAGGCACGTTCAAACGAGTATCTTTATTTAGGCAAGATATTTTCGAAATGCGCAAAGAACCGTTGTTTGGTATGAAAATTGCTGTTTATCGAGCATCAGGTGCTCGGCTTGACGAACGGGATAAAAAGAGTTAATTTTACAGATGGCAAGCGGGATGCGTAAGAGATTTATATCTTTCCTCCTCCTGATCATGTTTTTTGCGTTCTTTCTGACGAACTGCTCCTCCTCTTCCGTCGGCGACCAGGTCAAGCACGGCATCTGGGCCTCGGAAAAAAACCTCTGGGATGAGGCCGTTTTTCGATGGAAAAAAGCCCTCCTGGCCAATCCCAAATCCGTCGCGGCCCACAACAACCTGGCCGTCGCCTATGAAAAAAGGGGACTGTACGACGAGGCCCTCAAGGAGTACGAGGCCGCTCTGAAGCTCGAGCCCGAGAATTCTTATGTAAAGTCTAATTATCAAAATTGTAAAGAAAATATCCAGCCGGCCAAGAAAAATAAAGAAGACAAGAAAGACAAAAATGAAAAAAAATAGCGGGCTGGTGATGGTCATCGTCCTGCTGCTCGCGGCATGTTCCGTGGATACAACCCGGAAGGTAAAAATCGAAATCCCCAGCCTTCCGGAGGTCCGCCTGGACCAGAGCCGGGAGATCATCGTGACCAACTTCTGGCAGGACAAGGAAAGCCAGGATTTCGCTCTGAATCAGGCCCTGGTCCAATATTTCCAGGATGAATTAGCCCGGCCCTTCAAAGGAAAGCTCTCCGCGAAGACGATTACCTGGGATAATGCCGACCTGGCAAAAAATAAGGACTTCTGGAAACAGGCGGCCGGGGACGCCAAGAATACGCTGTTCCTGACCGGCAAGGTCCAGTTTGGCCAGGAATTGCGCAAGGCGCTGCTGGCTAACGAAAAACGGGCCATCGATGACGGCCCCTTTGCCAAAGAGACGGCCTGGGCGGAACGCCGCAACTACTCGCTCAAGCTCGAGATCTTCTTGATCCAATCGGACAGCGGAGAGGTCCTTTTCCAAAGAGAATTCCAGGAACAAATGAACTACGCCAACGTCAAGCAGAGCGCGGAGTTCGCCTTCTACGACCTCGTCCAGAGGATCAAGCCGAAATTGTTCCGGGCCTTCTTCGGAACGGACAGGGTCCAGGAACGGTACCTCCTGTCTAAATAAAAGGAGCTCTTATGAAATCCTTAAAGAGCGTTTCGTTCGCCCTTTTCCTGTTGATCACGACGGCTTCGCTCGGCCTGGCCCAGGGAATTATGTCCATCCCGTACTACGGAAAAAACAAGGTCCTCTACTCGAAATTCAACTGGAACACCTATTCCACCGAGCACTTCCAGATCTTTTTCTATGTCGATAAGGACGAGATCCTGAAAAACCTGGCCGAAACCGCCGAAAGCGCTTATAAAAAGATCAGCACGGAGCTCAAGCATCAACTCGCCGAGCCTGTCCCGCTGATTTACTATACGACGTATACGGACTTCGAACAGACCAACCTTTTCGAAATCTCCGAAGGAGTCTTGGGCGTTTCGGAACCGGTCCTCCATAGGATCGGCGTCCACGGCGATATGCCGCTCGACGAGCTCCAGAACCTCATCCTCCATGAATTGAGCCATGTCTTCGAATTCGACATCCTGTGGGGCAATCAGGGCGGAGCGCTCTACGCCCTTACCCAGCCGCCCCTCTGGACGTTCGAAGGCCTGTCCGAGTACCTGACGGGAGAATGGTCGTCCTGGTCGACCCTGATTGTCCGCGATGCCGTCCTCAATCACCGGATGCCCGAATTCACGGAATCCGGGGACATCAACACTCCCTACCCGCTGCCCCGGGATCCCGCCTACGACTTCGGCCACGCCATCTACGAATTCATGGAATCTAAGTTCGGCAAGAACGGGGTCCGCGAATTCTGGCAGTCTTTGAAAGGCTCTCCCCTCATCGGGAAAAGAGACCCGTTGAAAAAGAGCTTCAACCTGAAGACGCGGGAATTCGGCTTCGAATTCAAAAAATATCTCCGGAACCGCTTCAAGGATTACTACCTGAGGGAAAACCCGGAAGATTACAGCGTTCCCCTGGGCCCGGAGTATCCGATGAACCCGTACTACCTGGCTCTCACCCATGCCGTTTCTCCGTCCGGCGATATCGTGGCCACGATCACCTTCAACGTCAGAGACTACGACATCGACATTGTCCTATTGTCAACCAAAGACGGCTCGATCCTTAAAAATATCACCAAGGGCTACACCTCGAAATACGAATACATCCGATACGACGTTGACCCCTCCCTTGGCAAGAACCTGGCCTGGTCGCCGGACGGCGACCGACTAGCCTTTTTCGCCCGGGACGGGGAAAAATATTCTCTGTTCATCATCGACGCTCTCGAGGGGACGACACTCCAGAAGGTCAAAACGACCGTCGACCAGCCGACCTGTCCGTCTTTTTATTCAGACGGACAAAGGCTCCTCTTCGCGGGGTTCGATAAAGGCGTTCACGACATCTTCGCCCTTGACCTGGCCTCGGGAAAAGTCACGAACTTGACCAACGACGATGCTTTTGAGAAAGCCCCGGCCATCTCCCCGGATGGAAAGCTCGTCGCCTACTCGATCCGCGTCGGCGTCTACGATAAGCTGTTCCTCTCTCCGCTGGATGATTTTAAAAAGAAAAAACAGCTCACCTTCGGGACCGGGAACACGGTCTGCCCCCAGTTCAGCCCGGATGCCAAGACGATTTTCTTCTCCGGAGATGCGAGAGGGGCGTTCAATATGTACTCCGTCAACCTGGACTCGGGAGAGATGCGGCGCTACACCGATGTCCGGACCGGCAATTTCTTCCCCGCCGCTTTGCCCAACGACCCCAAAAAGATCGTTTTTTCCTCGTTTAATAAAGGGGCCTTCCAGTTGTTCAGGAGCGAAATGGAGGGGGTCGTTGAACAAACCCTGAACTTCGCCGACCTGGGGCCCGAGGAGACCTTCAAAAAGTTCGAGCCCATCGTCAGCCTGGAAATTCAAAAAGATAAAATCCAAGCCCACAAAGGCATGGGCAAGCTGTACGTAACATCGCGGCCGCCGGTCGACGCCATCGTCTCGACGGACGGGTCTTTCTACGGAGGATCGGCGCTCGCCTTCTCGGACATCCTCGGCGACCGCACCTTCTCCGTCATGGCCTACCAGGTCCGGGATTTCCGGTCCTACTTTTTCACCTATATCAACCAGAAGCACAGGCTCCAGCATATGTTGAGCGCCTTTCAGTATTCGATCTACTATTACCCGGATCTCTACTACTACAACCCCAACGATGTCCTGTTCCAAAACCTTACCTATCGCGATGCGATCGCCGTCCGGAGGATTTCGGGGCTGAGCTTCTTGGCTTACTACCCTTTCAATCGCTACGTTCGGCTCGAGGCCGGGCTGGGCTTCTATCACTATGAGGAAGACAACCTGGATCCGTCTTACCTGGGCATGTATTCGACGGGGTCCTACGGCTATTTCATAAACGGCAATCTATTGACCGCCTCGGTTTCTCTGACGGGAGAAACGACCCACTTCAAGCAGTACGGGCCGGCCGCGGGAAGCACCTTCCGGCTTTCCCTGAGCCAGGGCATCCCGGCCAACCAGGAATTCCTCGAAAACACGTCCATCGATGCCGACGTCCGCCAGTACCTGTACCTCGGCCTGGACAGCCTCCTGGCCTTCAGGTTCCAGGGGTTCCTCTGCCGGGGCCGCAACCCCTTCGTCACCTATTATGGGGGGAACAACCAGGTCCGCTCTTCCTATTTCTATAACCTTATCGCCACTGAAGGCTGGTTCGCCAACGCCGAGCTGCGCTTCCCCTTGGCCAGTTCCATATCCACGCTCTTCGGCACCCTGGGTCCCTTCCGGGGCGTCTTTTTCTTCGACATCACCCGGAGCAAGCTCCCCGATTATCCGGCTAAATTCTATCGATACAACCCCGACCAGAGCACCCTGTTCTCCGTCGTCTACGATGAATTCGACGCCATCGGCTCCTTCGGCTACGGCTTCGAGTTTTTCATTTGGGGCCTGCCGGTCCATCTCGAATTCGCCAAGCGCCTGGAATGGCCGAGCATTTCCAAGCCCTTCAATGTCAGCGGCTACGGCAATTTTATAACGAAATTCTGGATTGGCTTTGACTTTTAAATATTTCCCGCAGCCGCCAAAAAACCCTTGAAATCGCCTATCGAGAATGCTATGATGAGGCAGCCTTTTCCCCCGGATTCAGCAGGTAAGGCAGAGTTTTCCACAGCTGTTGAAATTTCTGTGGAAAATTAATTCATTGGCGCGCAAATGGAAGAAAAGACAAACCCTTGGGTTCAAATCATCCAGGACCTCCAAAAGAAGGTCGACCAGAACAGCTACGAGACCTGGTTTGAGCCCACGACCTACATCGGCCAGGAGAAAGGCTGTCTTTATATCAAGGTCCCCAATTCCTATTTCAAGGACTGGCTCTCCTTTCATTATTCCGCTCTGATCAGCGAGAGCGCTCAAAAGTTGTTCGGGAAGGTCTACGAAATCAAATTTATTTTTGACGACGCTTCCTTCTCCTTCATGCGCAAGTCTCCCGAAGAGCGGCGCTCGAAATATGGAATGCTTCTCAACCCCAACCTGAACCCGAATTACACCTTCGAAAATTTCGTCGTCGGGTCCTGCAACCAGTTCGCTCATGCCGCCTCGATGGCCGTGGCCAAAAGCCCGGCTAAATCCTACAACCCGCTCTATATCTTCGGCGGCTCGGGCCTCGGCAAGACCCATCTCATGAATGCCATCGGCCATTTCAGCCTCCATAACGACGCCCGCCTGAAGATCGTTTACGTCACGACCGAAAAATTCATGAACGAACTCATCAATCATCTCCAGTACGGCAAAATCCTCGATTTCCGGCAAAAATACAGGAGTATCGATGTCCTCCTCATGGACGATATCCACAACCTCTCCGGCAAAGACCGGACCAAGGAAGAATTTTTCCACACCTTCAACCATCTTTATGACAACCAGAAACAAATCGTCATTTCCAGCGACTGCCCGCCCAAGGACATCCTCGGGCTTGAAGAACGCTTTCGTTCCCGTTTTGAATGGGGGCTGATCGCGGACCTTAAACCTCCGGACATCGAAACCCGCATCGCCATCTTGAAAAAGAAGGCGGAACTCGAGGGATTTGACCTGCCGGACGCCGTTGCCCTTTTTATCGCCGACAAGGTCCATTCCAACATCCGCGAGCTCGAGGGCTACCTGCGGCGCGTCGTCGCCTTCTCCTCGCTGAAGGGCGAAAAAATCGATTTGGAGCTGGCCAAAGAATCCTTAAAAGATCTTTTAGACGCGACGACCCACATCGTGACTGTGGAAAAAATACAGAAGCTCATCTGCCACAAGTACAAAATCAAACCCACCCAGCTAAAATCGAAGAATAATTCTCCTAAAATCGCCTTCCCCCGCCAGATTGCCATGTATCTGGCCAAAGAACTGACGAAATCCTCACTTCCGGAAATCGGAAAGAAATTCGGTGGAAAACACCACACGACAGTCATCCACAGCATCCGAAAAATACAGAAATTGCGCGGTGAAAATTCCGAATTCAACAAAGAAATAAACAGCCTCATCAGCTTCATTCAATAATGGAATCAGCCCGTTCGAAGAGATATTCACATTTTATTTGCTTTTATTTCTCTTATTCATTAATCTTATTTCTTTAAGAAGAGAATAAGATAAGAATAAGAGTGAATGGTTCTCCGAGGAAGGTGATAAGATGAAATTCTCGATCCAAAAAGAGAACATCCTGGAAGAGCTTCAGCTTCTTCAGGGCATCGTTGAAAAAAGAAATACCATGCCCATCCTGGCGAACATCCTGATTAATGCCTCAAAAAACGAAGTGGAAGTGACGGGGACGGACCTGGAAGTAGGGCTAAAAACCCATTTTGAGGGAAAAGTCGAGGAGCCCGGGGCGATCACAGTCTCGGGGAAAAAAATATTTGAAATCGTCAAATCTCTGCCGGATGGAAAGATCGTCACGTTCCAAGAGCAAAAGGACCTGATGCTGGAGGTGACGTCCGGGGAGAGCGAGTTTAAGGTGCTCTGCCTGCCGAAAGAGGATTATCCGCAGGTCCCCGAGCCCAAGTTTGAGAAAAATATCGCTTTTCCCGTCGATGTCTTCAAAGAGATGATCGAGCGGGTTTACTTTGCCATCGCCCAAGAGCAGAGATACTACCTCAACGGGGCGCTGATGTTGATTAAAAATAAGGCCTTGGAGCTGGTCAGCACGGATGGACACCGGTTGTCGTATACGGCGAAGGCCGTGGACGGCTTGAGCTTAGCCAAAGAAATTCGGGTCATTGTTGCCAAAAAAACCCTGGGCGAGGTGAGAAAATTCGCCGATGGCGATGTGGAATTCGACCTGGACGAGAACAACCTTTTCTTTAAGGTCGGCAACCGAATCCTGATTTCCAGGATCATTGAGAGTAAATTCCCCAATTTTGAGGCCGTCATCCCCAAGGACAACCCCAACGCCGTCGGGCTGCCCCGGCAAGAATTCACGGACGCCATCCGCCGGGTATCGCTTCTGTCGGCCGAGCGGTCGCGAGGGATCAAATTCTATCTGGAAAAAGGAAAGCTCCGGCTCTTTTCCTCAAACCCCGAGATCGGAGAAGCCCGGGACAAGCTGGATATCGATTACAAAGGCCCGGAGATCGAAATCGGCTTCAATTCCCAGTATATTCTCGATTACCTGATGACGATCGGATCCGAAAAGATCCGGCTCGAGCTTAAGGACGAAAACAGCGCCGCCCTGATGCGGCCGGAGGCGGACGAGCCGATTAAGAGTCTGTATGTGCTCATGCCGATGAAAATCTAGGCCCGCTCGGCTAGAGAATGTACAGAATTACAAAATAGACCGCCATTATCACAAACCCGATGGGAAGGCCGATCACGGCCCATTCTTTCATGCTGATCTTAAGCCTTCCGGCAGCGACAATATTGGGAATATTGCCGGGAATGAGCATCCCCCCTGCAATGGAGAGGCCCATGACGATCCCGGTGATCTGGGGAAGAGACATGGTCGGACCGATCTCAATAGCCGTCAGCGTGGCATTATCAAGAATGGCCGAGACCGTGTTGAACCAGTAAAGAACGCCGGCAGAAATTTTAGCAAAATACCAGACGATTAACGGCCGAAAGCCTTCCCCGAGCAGGACCAGGGCGGCCACGAACGTAAAGACCTTGATGGCCCTGAGGATGACGGTCTTGACCGTCTCCGTGTATTCCGAGACAACGCCTCCGGCCTTTAGGGAGAGCTTCGGGCCAAGCCAGAGGGCTCCCAAGAGCGCGGTCGCTACGACCCCCGGGATCATGTAGACACCGAAAACTTTCAGGGGGAAGAAAAACCCGGCATGATAAGGGGGACCGCTGAGCTTAGCGACGAGGATCGTCGACAAGGGCTCGCCGAGCGGGGTCAGCACGGCGCCCAGAGCGACGCCGAAGCAGGAGACGACGACCAATTTTATCTTTTCGTTCCTGGCAAACGGGAGGGCGGCGGTGATTTCGGCTAGAATACAGGCGGTCAGGATGACCGATATTACGCTCGAGAGAAGGCCGAAGATCGTGATCAGCAGAAAAATGAACACGGTTGGACCGAGCCTTTTCGCCAAGCGGAGGATCGCGTTACAGAAAGGGGTGTTGAAAAAATGAATGAGCAGGCCGACGACGAGGACAACCTGGAAAATCCCGATCGGCAATTTTCCGATCACGACGGGAGCCTTCAGCGCATCCAGGACCAGTTCCCAACTCCAAAGCCCCGAAATCGTCACGACCGCAGCTCCCATGACCAGGAAGAACGGCTCGAGGTTTTC